>Ga0209136_1000887_pt1 | contig 20816 bp, 24 predicted proteins | sample SaaInl0LU_22_DNA_FD_184640 | JGI IMG/M metagenome (GOLD analysis project Ga0209136, IMG submission 184640) | Marine microbial communities from expanding oxygen minimum zones in the Saanich Inlet - ESP_90LU_22_DNA (SPAdes) (version 2) | ecosystem: Environmental > Aquatic > Marine > Intertidal... | reverse complement strand
GTAGATTTTAAAGAATTGACCCCCGGAAGGCATACTTTCGGGGGTTTTTCGTTTTAAAGGTTGTTAGTTTTATCTATTTTCATAGTTAACGCGAGAGGAAACATCGCATGAGTGATACACGTAGGCTTCGAATTGCTATTCAAAAATCAGGTCGTTTATCCGACGACAGCATCGCACTATTAAAAGCGATTGGCGTAAAACTACAGATCCGTGATCGTCTATTAATTGCTCACTCAACCAACGAACCGATTGATTTATTGCGCGTACGCGATGACGATATTCCAGGTCTTGTCATGGACGGTGTCGCTGATTTAGGTTTTATTGGCGAAAATGAACTTGAAGAAAAAATGTTAGAACGTCAAGCATCTAATAAACCAAGTGAATTTGTGACTTTACGTCGTTTAGATTACGGCGGTTGTCGTTTATCACTGGCTATTCCTAATGAAATGGAATACACCGGTGTCGCTTCTTTAGAAGGTAAAAAAGTCGCCACCACTTACCCGTATTTATTAGAACGCTTTTTTAAAGAAAAGGATGTCAATGCCCAAGCTGTCATGTTAACGGGTTCGGTTGAAGTTGCACCGCGCGCAGGCATTGCCGATGCCATCTGTGATTTAGTGTCAACGGGTGCAACGCTTGAAGCCAATGGTTTACAAGAAGCCGATGTTATTTTTGAATCTAAAGCGGTCTTGATCCAAAAATCAGCGCGATTAAGCGACGAAAAGCAAGCCATGATCAATCGTTTCTTACCGCGCATGGATGGCGTGATGCAAGCCAAAGAAAGTAAATACATCATGTTACATGCGCCTAAAGCATACTTAGAACAAGTTAAAAGTTTATTACCCGGTGCAGAAAACCCAACCGTTTTACCGCTAGCACAAAATGATGAAACGGTTGCAATCCATGTTGTGAGCACAGAAACGTTATTCTGGACAACGATGGAAAAACTTAAAGCGCTAGGTTGTAGTTCAATCCTAGTGATGCCAATTGAAAAAATGATGGGTTAAGAGGCGCAACACATGCTCATACAATGGTCCACACTAAACGATGAACAACAAGTGCAAAGTTTGGCGCGCCCTGCGCAAACCATCAATCCGCAGTTGTCAGAACAGGTTAGTGATATTATTGGTCGCATCGAGACTAACGGTGATGCGGCAGTATTAGATTATACGTCTCGCTTTGATGGTATTAACTTAACGCAGGTCGCGTTAACAGCAGCAAACAAGGCCAGCTCACTAGCCTTGCTTGATCCTGCGGTTAAAGCCTCTATTGATGTGGCATATCGCAATATCAAAGCATTTCATACGGCACAAATGCCTAATGATGTGTTGTTAGAAACTCAACCTGGTGTAGTCTGTGAACTAAAGCATGTCGCATTAGATGCCGTGGGTTTGTACATCCCTGGTGGCAGTGCGCCTTTGCCCTCTACCGTATTAATGTTAGGTACAACAGCGCAAGTTGCAGGCTGTCCACGCAAAGTATTAGTCAGTCCTCCCAATGCACAGCAATCACTTGCTCCAGAAATTTTATACGCTGCGAGCTTATGTGATATTGATGAGATTTACTTGTGTGGCGGCGCTCAAGCCATTGCGGCTTTAGCTCTCGGAACTGAGAGTATTGCCAAAGTCGATAAAATCTTTGGCCCTGGCAATAGCTATGTCACCGAAGCAAAGCAACAAGTCGTGATGCTGCCTGGCGGTCCTGCGATTGATATGCCGGCAGGTCCATCAGAGGTATTAGTATTAGCCGATGCTGACGCGGATGCCGATTTTGTAGCGTCTGATTTACTATCCCAAGCCGAACATGGCAAAGATTCTCAAGCCATTTTAGTCACCGAATCATTGGCCTTTGCCCAAGCTGTGCAAGCAGCGGTTGCAAAGCAATTAACGCAATTATCACGTAAAGAAATTGCTGAACATGCAATGCAATATGCACGTTATATTGTGTGTGATTCCATTGATGAAGCGATTGCGGTGAGCAATCAATATGCCCCTGAGCATTTAATTGTCCAAGTCGCGGATACGGATGCTGCCCTAGCAAAGCTTAAATACGCTGGTTCGATTTTTGTCGGTGCGTATTCACCTGAATCAGCAGGTGATTATGCTAGTGGCACTAACCATGTGTTACCAACTTATGGTTATTCACGTAATTATTCCAGCTTAGGCCTAATGGATTTTATGCGTCGTTATACAGTGCAAACTTTATCTGCCCAAGGTTTACAGGATTTAGGGCCGGATATTATTCGTATCGCAGATGCAGAAGGCTTAGATGCGCATGCTAATGCTGTGGCGATCCGCCTCGCAAAACTGGCTAAAGATAACAAACTTGCTGGAACACCGACATGAGCATAATGACATTTATCGCCAACAACATTGCCAAGCACGTTAAAGATTTAGTCCCGTATGCGTCTGCTCGTCGATTGTTTGCTGCTTCAGCACAAAGCAACGATAGCCAAGTTCCTATATGGCTAAATGCGAATGAAGCGCCGACTAGTACTCAATACGAGTTGGATACCTCATTATATAACCGCTATCCGGATTGTCAGCCTGATGCGGTTATCAGTGCTTATGCGCAATATGCAGGCGTTAACAAAGACCAAGTATTAGTGTCACGCGGCGCAGATGAAGGTATTGAACTATTGATCCGCGCATTTTGTGATCCTGTAACCGATAGTGTACTTATTTGTCCACCTACTTATGGTATGTATGCTATCAGTGCGCGTACCTGTAATGTCGGCGTCAAAAGCGTGCCTTTGATTAATAATGACTTAGGCGACTTCCAACTCGATGTTGCTAACATTATTGCTGCCAGTAACAATGTGAAATTAGTGTTTATCTGCGCGCCCAATAATCCAACAGGCACACTGCCATCGCGTTTGGATATTGAAACGATTATTCAACATTATGCGCAGACGGCATTAGTGGTCATTGATGAAGCCTACATCGAATTTACTGATGAGCCGCATTTATCATTATTAGCCCAATATCCCAATGTCGTCGTATTACGCACATTATCCAAAGCCTTTGCATTAGCGGGTTTGCGTTGTGGTTTTACGTTAGCACAACCGGATATTATCCATGAGCTGCTTAAAGTCATTGCCCCCTACCCACTCTCAGCCCCCGTTGCAGATATTGCTGCACAAGCTTTATCAGCAGAGGGCTTAAAACGGATGCGTGAGCAAGTCGCCTCTATTTTACACGAACAAGTCGCACTGGTTGATGACCTTGCGAGTATTGGAGATATTGAATTAGTCGGTGCACAAACCGGTAATTTTATCTTATTCCGTACGATTCACAAAGATGCACTGATGCAATTTTTGGTACATCACAAGGTCTTTATACGGGACCAATCCAAACAACAACAATTGGAAAACTGTTTACGCATTAGTACTGGTAATGCCGCTGAAAATGCGCGTTTATTAGAACTCATTACCCAGTTTTATCAAATTCAGGAAGCTACCGCATTATGAGCAACTCAAGCTTAGCACAACCGATTTTATTTATTGACCGTGATGGAACATTGGTTGAAGAGCCACCCGTAGATAAACAACTCGACACATTAGCTAAACTCGTCTTTGAGCCGAATGTCATTCCTGTTTTATTGCGTTTACAAGCTGCAGGGTTTCGTTTGGTGATGGTGTCAAACCAGGATGGTTTGGGAACAGATAGTTTCCCGCAAGCAGATTTTGATTTACCGCATAATGCGATGATGAACATTTTTGCTACGCAAGGGGTTACATTTGATGATGTGTTGATTTGTCCACATTTCCCTGAAGACAATTGCACCTGTCGCAAACCTCACCTAGGATTGGTCAAAGACTACCTGCAACAAGGTCGCATTGATTTTACGCGTTCGTATGTCATTGGTGATCGGATTACCGATGTACAGTTAGCAGAGAATATGGGAATTAAGAGTTTTCAATATCACCCTCAGACGCTTAACTGGAATGATATTGAACGTGCGTTGTTATTCAATGATCGCATCGCCACTGTTGAGCGCAATACGTCTGAAACCAAAATTTTAGTCGAAGTCAACCTCGACCAACAACGTCCTTCTGAGATCACTACTGGGATTGGCTTTTTTGACCATATGCTCGATCAAATAGCGACACATGGTGGTATTTATCTCAAAGTCCAAGTGCAAGGTGACTTGCACATTGATGACCATCATACCGTTGAAGATACCGCATTGGCATTAGGTGCATGTTTAAAACAAGCGATAGGTAATAAACGCGGCATTGGTCGTTATGGCTTTGCTTTACCGATGGATGAGTGCCGAGCAGAGTGTCTAATGGACATTTCTAATCGCCCAATATTAAAATTTGATGCTAACTTCACTGAAGCAAAAGTCGGCGAACTGGCAACGCAAATGGTAGAACACTTTTTCTTTTCTTTGGCGCAAAGTTTAGGATTGTCATTACACCTGTCGGTGTCAGATGGGAATGCACATCATCAAGTAGAAGGGTTATTCAAAGCCTTTTCTCGAGCATTTAAAATGGCTATCAAGAAAGACGGCGATACCTTACCTAGTTCAAAAGGAGCCTTATAATGACAGCAGGCTCTTCGGCGACAGGCTCTTCGGCGGCCAAACGACAAAACATTGTCATTATTGATACGGGCTGCGCCAACATATCTTCGGTTAAATTTGCATTAGAACGCTTACATGTCGCCGTCACCGTATCGGATGATCCCGCGGTGATAAACGCCTCTGACAAAGCTTTTTTGCCTGGTGTCGGTTCGGCGCAAAATGCAATCGCTTCCATCGCTAACAAAGGCTTGATTGAGACCATTCAAGGCTTAACTCAGCCAGTATTAGGGGTATGCTTAGGTATGCAGCTAATGACGACAATGTCTCAAGAAAGTGGCCTACATAGCACCCACAACGTGCCTTGTTTAGATCTTATCCCTGGTACAGTAGAGCGTATGCAAGTGGGCGATTTACGTCTGCCTCACATGGGTTGGAATACCGTTAATCCGGTTAACCCGGCTAATAATCCATTGTTTAAAGGGATTGGCAATGGAACGTATTTTTACTTTGTGCATGGTTACGCTGTGCCAGTATATGAGCACACTTTAGCAGCCTGCGAATATGGTACGGCGTTTAGCGCGGCTATTCATAAAGATAATTTCTATGGCGTGCAGTTTCACCCTGAGCGCAGCGGGGATGCTGGGGCACATTTATTAGAGAACTTTGTTAATCTTTGAGTCTAGTTGCAAAAATAATATGTTGAGTTTTTAAGAACGTGGTTTGATTGATAGATTCAGGATGAGTTTCAACTGCTCTTGAATTACGTTCATTTCTTCGATGGTTAACTTAGTGAGACATTCAGGTATTAATCGACGCACATCAATCGAGCGGATTTGGTCACATAAAATATCTGAATCTAAATTCAATTTATGCCTTTCACTCACTCGAGACCTCAGTGGATGAGCATCATCAAATAATACCGTTGTAAGTGGTAACACTATAATTGTTGGATGAGAAATACTATTTAGCCAATCATGTTGTACAACTAATACCGGTCTCAGTTTACCCGGTTCATTTCCTTTATTTGGGTTTAAATTGGCTAAATATATTCCGCCTCTTTGAAATGTAAAGTCAGTCATGATTATTGATCTTTTAAGCCATCTAACAAAGTATCGTCCCAATCAACAGACTCTAGCTTGTATCGCGTCTTAAATGACGCTTCTTGCACTTGATTTTTTACCCTAGCCTCTGAATTTTTCGCACAAAACTGTTCTACCGCTAAACGAATTAATTCACTTTTAGATAAGTTCATTTCTTTTGCTGTGGCAATAAGTTTTTGTTCAAAATTATCAGTTGCTTTTAATGTAAGAGTTTTCATGTTTCTATCAAGCCAGTATTACCAAAGTAATACATATTATAGTCGCAAGTATTGAGTACAACAAGATCAGGATTAAATTCTAGCATGTACCCATACTCAACAAAATATTCGAATAACTCGGATCTGCTAATAAACACTCACAATCTGTAAAGCCGGCATCACTCGCCATGCTTTCAAGTTTAGTACGCGTACTTGGATAATCACTAGAACGTACATGCGTATTTAATAATTCAATTTCATGCTCGTCCAAAGCATGCCAATGGGTAAAAGTCGGGGCTAAGTATCTATCCAAATAAGCTGCACGAGATTCCCCCTCTTGCTGATAAACATCAATCAAATAAAATCGCCCATGGGGTTTGAGTAAGTGCTTGATCTTGGCAAACAATGACGCTTTCATTTCATCTTGCACATGATGCAACGCAAACCCTGAAAAAATAACATCAAACTGCCCTGCTTGCTCCAGAGTTAATTGCTCAATCGCCGCGACGAAATCATCATTCATCAACGTCACAGCACAATTTAATGACCCTACATTCTTAGGCACTAATGCCAAGGCTTCTTTTGATAAGTCGATACCGGTGTAAGATTGCAGGCTTGAAGTCTGCAAAAATGCCGCTAATGTCTGTGCATCACCACATCCTATATCAAGTAAATCAAGTGGCTGGTGAGTAAAATGTGTTACTAAAGATCCCTCAAGCAGTCCAAAAACAGCTTGATGCCCCATGTAATCATGTTGGAGTATTTTTTGATAAATAGTCCAATGCTGATTGAAAATATGGTTATAGTCGGCACTCATTTTGTGAGTCTCATAATAGTAAACATTGGCTAAATCATACGATAACATGCTTTAGCAAGCAATCAGCGCGTACGGGAGGATGATCTCAATAACACTTTGACGTATAATCCCCTCCCTAATCCACTTTCTATTATTAATACTAATCATGATTATACCTGCTATTGACCTCATTGATGGCTCAGTCGTTCGTCTTTATCAAGGCGACTATGACCAAAAAACCCAATACCAACTAGATCCTGTTCAAGTCGTGCATGACTATGCTGATGCCGGTGCTCAGTGGTTACACATTGTCGATTTAACAGGTGCTAAAGATGTACAAAAACGTCAATTGACCTTAATTAAAGCAATGGTTGATACCGGTCGCATGTCTTTTCAAGCTGGTGGTGGCATTCGTACTGAAGATGACGTTAAAGGACTATTAGATATCGGTGTAAAACGTGTCGTCATTGGTTCATTAGCCGTAAAAGAGCCAGAATTGGTTAAATCATGGATCGTAAAATATGGCCCAGAAGCGATTGTATTAGCGCTAGATGTCAACATTAACAGTGCAGGCAAAAAGTGTATCGCGACTCACGGTTGGCAAGAAGACTCTGGGGTCGAAATCGAAGGATTATTGGAAGATATGTTATCTGTTGGGGCAAAGCATGTTTTATGCACCGATATTAGTCGTGATGGCACGCTTCAAGGGGCTAACGCTGAGTTATATGCTGAAATGAAAGAAGCGTTCCCAAGTGTGATATGGCAGGCATCCGGTGGTATCGGTTCATTGGATGATATTGAACGACTAAAACCAACCCATGTCGATGGTGTTATTTTAGGTCGCGCCTTGCTAGAGGGTAAATTCACACTAGCAGAAGCACTGGCTGTTTGGCAGTAGGATATTTAAAAAATAATAAACAAAAAAGTACGTTACAGTCTTTTTTGTTTATTATTGTTTTATAATATGACTAATAAAAACATCTAATTTTTTATTTTAAATCACAACTTCTTTTCATTTGACCACTGCAACTTCTTCGGCCATCTCCGCCACTTTGTACATGTTTAACCATAGCTTCAATACCATCATAAATAGCCGAGCTTACTATTCCTAAGGCTATACTAACAACATAAGGGTTTCCACCTGAAACTTCTTCTAGTTGGTTTACATTCAACACTTTCATTTCTATTCCTCTTAAGGTTAATTTTATAACATATTTACTATAGCCCAATATAGCGGTAACAATTAACTTTCAAGTCTAATAATATTAAAACTATTCTAAGGTTCAGTCATACATAGTTTCAATATCTAGACTTGATTTTGTATTTGATGATTAGTTGAATATTTCGTAAGCGTAAGAACTACTACACCCACTCTAGCAAGCTAAATAAATGAATAATGGCTCTCTTAACAAGGAGAATACATTATGCAAGTTCGCTCAACCCAGCAATGGGAAGATATTCTGAACGCTTACTCATCGTTTGAAGGCTCAACCGTTGCCTTTTGCAAAACGCATGGCATCGCTCAGCAAACCATGTACAACCAACTTCGAAAACACAAAGCGCACACGTTGAAGGCACGGCACATGCGAACCACTAAGGTACAATGTCCAACTGAATTTGTCTAAGTCGACATACTTTGCCCAGCCATTGCGAGCCTCAGAGGTTAGCAACCTTGCTAAAAGGCTTAGCCGCATGAGAATGTTTATCGACCCAAGCGTAGTGTATCTTTTTAGATAGTTGTTTGTTCGTCCCATCACAAAAATATTTTAGATATGATTTTCCTCATTTCTTATCCATGTTTTCGGCAATATTTGTCGTTAGTTTTAATCAGTAAATTGGTCAAAAAAAATAAATATGTAGATTTTAGTATATAAATAGTGTTTATTAGGATTTAAGGGAAAATATGAAATATGAAATATGAAATATGAAATATGAAATATGAAAAATGAAAATTAATAATCAGCAATCTACATTCAAATTTACGGTTTGCTTCTTTACAGCAATCTTCTTACTAGCTATTACGAACATATCATTCGCCCAAGACGATGACGAAGACGACGATTCACAAGAAACTCGAGTCTCTAATAATTTTGATTTTGAACTATTAGGCGGTGTTACCAGTCGTCTACAACCTCTTGGTAATAGTTTGATGGGCGATAATATAGATAAGAATACAGGTGCCATTTCTTTTGAACATCTCGATATTTCTCTTCCAGGTAACTCTAATTTAGAAGTCGCTATTAGAAGAAAAATTGTGACCGGTATAAAATTCTACTCTGCGAGCCAAGAAGCCTTTGGTAATTGGGTTTTGGACCTGCCCATCGCTTATGTTACTTATGGTTATACGGCTAGTGCCTCGCACCCCTCTTTTAACAATGGATGCATGACAAATGCTGGCACAGCATTAACTAAAGGTCATTATGCATCCGCCGGTTACGCTACTGCGTGGTTTCAAAAAGATGCTCATACCGAAGGTCGTTTATTGAAGGTACCTGGAAAAGGATTGTCAGGCTTTCAAAATGAAGCACAACTTTTAACGTCCGGTCTTTCAGACCCTAAAAATAATTGGAAATCAGGCGGACAAAGCGTCGACTCTAATGGCAGGTGCGCCGAAATTGCCATTGCTCCAGACGTCACAAAATACAAATTTGGGCGACACACATTTAGACGAGCTAAGGAAATGCGTGTGCCTGCATATTGGGAGAATAATAGAGGCGGAAATTCTCTAAGCGGATACAGCTATCCAACTTTATCCAGAAAATTTGCCGTGTATATGGTAACTGAGGTGGAGGATATTCATGGGAACTGGGTGCGATATGATTACTCAAGTGGCAGCGAGCCTAGATTAAAAAAAATTGAGAGTAATGATGGCCGGCTAATTACAATACAGTACCAAGCTAGCGATAATGTTGGAAACTCAAGGCTAATTAGTAAAATTACTGCTAACGGTCGTGAGTGGATCTACGAATATGATAATTTGTCACTTGAAAAAGTTACCTTACCTGATGGACGATATTGGGAGCTTGGCGTTGGTACTGGCCTTGACGAAACTAGACCAATGTTAGCAATGAACTTAGAACCCACCGCATATTACAAATGTGAGCCCAGTGAAGGCTCATTTGCCATAAAACACCCTGATGGTGCAATTGGTACGTTTATATTAAGAGAAGAAGCTCATAGAAAGGCTACTGTAAGCACTGATATGGGAGAAAGCCATCTCAATACAGGACCTGGTTGGATATATGGCAGCACAGGCTCTCATAACTATGCCGGAGCATATGAAACGAATAGTTATCTTTGTAGAAATGGTTATTACCAAGTTGGTCAAGAGCCGAGCCCTGATGCTGGTGCCTATCGTGCCATGTCGCTTATCGAAAAAAAGATTACAGGACCAGATTTAATCGGTTCAACTTGGGCTTTTCAATATGGAGGTCACCCAGGAACACCGATGACCAAAAGCTACACTAAAATCACTCAACCAGATGGAACAGTAAAAACCTATAATTTTCATACTTTTGGCACTGACCATGGATTGCTGGAAAGTATCGATACCATGGGGTCAGATAGCACTACTGAAACAGTCACTTATATATACGACGTCACCCAACCTGTAGATCCCAATTGCGCAATAAGAGGCGAATACGGAGATGTGACAGGCTCTTGTTATAACAGTGTCAAGCGACCCATCAAAAAGCGCACTATTTCACGAGAAAGTGTAAATTACGTGATGGAAAGTGAGTTTGATAAAACAAACGGAATCTTCAATGACTATGGGCGCCCTAACAAAATCACGCGTTATAGCTCTCTTGACGTTAACAATAAGCGTATTACAGAGTTGGACTATTGGCACAATACAAACGATAACGTCATTGGCATGATGGAGACCATAAAACGAAATGGGAAAGAGTTCGCTCATTATGATTATTTCACGAAAGGTTTACTTCAGAAAGTCTACCGTTTTGGCGTAAAATGGTCAGAATATACGTACAATACGGCTGGCAATCTCTACACAATTCAAGATGCTCTTAACTACACTGCAACGTTGAGCAATTATAAACGCGGTAAACCTCAGAGTATTGTGCGTCGAGATGGGAGTACTTTATCAAGACTAGTTGATAATAATGGTTGGGTGTTAAGCGAAACTGATGGTTTAGGCACCACTATCGAGTATACCTATAATGATGTCGGATGGATGACAGGTGTAAATCGGCCTTCACCTTGGACGGATACTACTGTCATTTATCATAGCAAGGGAACAGCTAACTTTAGAAGTGTTGAGTTACGGGGCACGAATGAGTCAACCACTTGGTACGACACCATGCTGCGACCAACGTTATCAAGAACTAAGCCGACTTCTGGTGGCGGTACCACCACATATCAATCCTTTGAATACGACGCCATGGGCAAAAAGACATTCATATCATTTCCTACAAAACTCGCTACACCAACAAGGGGTACCGAGTTATTCTTTGATGGTCTCGGCAGAATGATAGAGGAACGTGAAAACATTAGTCCATTTGCCTCTACGACAACTGAATATTTAGCCGGTAACCAAAGAAAAGTGACTGATCCTAATGGAAATCACACAACTACTACTCTATCAGGATTTGGCTCGCCCAGTGATGGAGAGATTACGCTAATTAAAAGCCCAGAAAATGTGTCAACTCAAATGAATTATGACATATATGGCAACATGATAAGCATGACGCAATTTGATAGGGTTGGAAGTGCCAGCAGTACACAAAACTGGTATTACGACTCTCGATTGAGAGTTTGTCGTCACCAAGTACCTGAAACTGGTAGTAAGTTGTTCCAATACGATAATGCTAATCAGATTACGGCTTATGTAGAGGGCTATAACACAAGCAATAACTGTCCTGCATTACCATCTGCGAATAAAGTTAGCATCACGTATGATGAATTGGGTCGAGAAGAGTTCATTAACTATCCTGCAGGAACAGGCGACATAGCAAAAACGTATGATGATAATGGTAATCTTTTGACATTAAACAGAGCCGGTGTCAATTGGACATACACTTATGACAACTTAAATCACCTTTCTTCTGAAAAGCTGGATATTGATAATCGCAATTACGATATTACTTATACCTATAATAATGAGCGTGAACTGTTAACGCGTACTTTACCTAGTGGCAAAGTTCTCTCGTATTCTCACGATGGTGTGAACCGCACGACGTCAGTGGCAAATGGTCCAACGTCCTACGCTAGTAATATTGCTTATAATGCTTTTGGGAGCATTAAAAGAGTGACATACGGTAATGGTATGGATTTATCGCAATCTTATACCACACAGGGTCAACTGCGTTCTAAGTATGTTGAAGATGAAAACAGTGATATGTGGATGGATCATTTTTACCAATATGATCCTAATGGAAATATCACAGAAATAGCTAACGATGACGAGCGTATTATGAGCTACGATGGGCTCAATCGTCTAGAGTCGGCAGATGGCGCGTGGGGAAATGGTAGTTATTCTTACGATTCGCTTGGTAATTTGAAAAGTAAAACACTGGGCAGTAGAACTGTTATTAGCCAATATGATTACGTGCATAACCGGATATTAGCCAGCGCAGATAGCCAAAATGGCAATCGCAGTTTTAGCTACGATAGCAAAGGTAACACTACGACCGCAGGTAGTTTATCGTTTACATATGATGCCGCAAATCAGCCGATTAGCATGTCAGGAAGCTCATCGGGTGTGTATGTTTATGACGGTAATTTAAAGCGTGTTAAGTTAGTCGTAAATGGCAAGACGATTTACAATGTGTTTGACCAATCAGGAAAACTGGTGCTTGTTGACGAGCAAACAGACAACAATACAACTGAATATATTCATGCCGCTGGACAAACTATTGCACGTATTAAAAACAATATTATCACCTACCTTCACGCAGACCATTTAGGTACCCCTATTCTCGGCACAACAGCTTCGGGTGGCTCTAGTTTTAGTGAGAAATATACCCCATTTGGTGAGAAATATTATCAGAACAGCCAGAATGATAATGTAGGCGGATATACAGGCCATATTTATGATAGCGCGACGGATTTGACCTATATGCAGGCACGATACTATGATCCAGTAATTGGGCGGTTTTACTCGAATGATCCTGTTGGGTATACTGCGCAAAATCCAGTAATGTCATTTAATCGCTATTTGTATGTGAATAACAATCCGTATAAGTATACTGATCCTGACGGGGAGTTTCTGTTAGGTGCTGCTGTTGGATTCGCACTTGATTTAACGGTGCAGTTGATTGAAAACGGGGGAGATATAAGCAAGGTAGATCCATTACAACTTGCTGGAGCAACAGCTATGGGGGCAATTGGTGGAGGCATTGGCAATCAAATAGCAAAAGCTTCGACAGCAATCTCAACTTTAACTAAAAGCACTAAGATAGGTGCTGTAACAAACATTACTGGAAATACTGTAGCTGGAGTAACAACCGAGGGGGTCAAGAGTGCAGCATTAATTACTGTTGATAGTGTGGCGGGAACTGACTACGCTGGCGATACTTCATCTAAGGTTGTAGATTCTATTGGTAGTAATGCCCAAACCTCAACAGTAAACAACGTTATAAGCGGAGCAACTAACAATTCAAAGCTAGGTCAGATTGCAGAGATTGGTGTTAAAGCTTACTCAGAAATATCACAAGCATTAGAAGATAAACAATGAGCAAAATTAACCGATTAAAAAAATTAAAGCTAGTTCTTAGAAGCTATTCGATATTTTTCACTTTAACTTTAACAGTTGCCATTGGTGCTTTAATTTATGAGATGCGGACGGAAATGTTCTCACTTTATAGATATAGTTTGTCTATGCTCGTAATCATTTTTGTTTTTGCTATCTCTGCATTGCCATTCGATATAAGGAAACAAAAGAAGGATAAGCGCATGTGCAGCCATTTAGGTGTAAGTTATAAAGACTTTCTCCTTAAACCAGAAAATGAACAAGATAAACTTAGAAGCTCTTTTAACAGTAAAGACTGAATTAATTTTTAAATATGGTATTACCTAATTTTTCTAAGGAGGCAGTTCCAAGTTAAATTTTGACTTCTTTTGAATCCAAAGCCTCGCCCTCTGATGAGAGCGGGGCTTTTTGTTGATTTTAAGTATCGCAAATTCAAATAGCTGACCTATACTGATAACTTACTGTATTAATTGGAATTTATTTAATATTTTCTATGGTTCGTAGTGTCGATAAATGTATATGCAGGCACGATACTATGATCCAGTGATTGGGCGTTTTTATAGCAATGACCCCATCGGATTCAGTGGTGTACATTCGTTTAATCGTTATGCTTATTGTAGACCACCACTTTGTTATCGTATAAATTCCCACGGTATTTATCATAACATTTGAGCATAATTTTCTATTTTCCCACGCTCTTATCGAACGCTAAATTTTCGTTGCCACATTAACGTCGTACGATTTCTCATTTTGCATCATATCTTTTACCACTTTGCATTATACGCTCGACCAAACTGTCATCATAAGTCAGGTTATTTTTCACCTAAAAAAAGAGCCAGATCATGATAGAACTGGCTCAGTGTCGTGCTGTTTAGAGCTTGGTTATGATGATTTTGGTTGGCTATTTGGGCACTTGTTGAGTAATTAATTCCTTGTATGTGCGCCAATGAGGCTGAATTAGGATAGCGTTGACATGATTAATGGTCACTTCCTTTTGTGCTTTTCTGGCGGCCTCCATCAAACTGCCATAGCAGAGATTTTTGCATAATCTTAAGTTGCCGTTGGCATTGCGCAGTATGAGCTCAAGTGCGCCTTCGGTGAAGGTGTTCGCGCCCATGTTGGCGGTGGTGAGCTCGCGTTCGATGAACTCGGTCAAGTGCACGTCAGTCAATGGCTGCAAGTGGTTTGAGTAAGTAATACGCGACTTTATGTCAGCATTGGCTGCCAGCGATAAGTAGTGCATTAGGTCGGATTGCCCGAATAAAACCAAATTGTGTTTTTTCGGGAATTTGTCCACCAGTAGGCGTAGCCTACGTAATGCATCGGTAGGAAGCAAGTGGGCTTCATCAATGAGCGTGTAAAGCGTTTTATGTTGCCTTGCTTGGGCGAACATATGCTCGATGAGGGCTTTTTCGAGTGTTTTATCGGGCACATCGAGTTTGGCGGATTGGCCGAGCTGCAACAGTATTTTCAAATAGGTATGCATGGTGCGCGATACGGATACCACCGTGGTATTACGCTCATTGTGCCAGCTTTCAATGTGTGATTTGAGCATGGATTTACCCACGCCAGGCTCACCAATGATGACACTGAAACCGCCTTGGGTAGCATGTATTTTGATGGTATCGACAATGTCTTGTTGTTGTTTGAGTAGCACAGGATTATCCTGCATAAAGGGTGTTTTGGCAGTGGCGAAGACGGCATTAATCAAAACGGCTCTCCTTGGTCTGTCGGTTTACTTGCGGACATAATGACTTTGTTTCTTGTGGTCGTGGCGTTGTGATGCACATCTAGCAAGGTGGCTTGGCCTAAGCGCTTGCCTTGATAATACACAATCACGTAATGGGAATATTGGCGGTCATAGCGCACTTCAATGGATTGTTTACGCACATCCACAGGGGCTTCAAAGCGCAGTTTGTTCAAGCTAAACACATTAGTTTTAGACACTTTACGTGTGACTTCGACGAAGAACACTTCTTGGGTAAATTCGTCATCGACTAAAAAGGTAAGTCGGTTGGCATCAAGGGTAAATCTATCCAGAGGGGTCATTTGAATGGCGGAGTGAATACGCTGATTGTAGTCGTTTTCCATCCACTGCTGGGCTAAGATATTTAATTCACTTAGGCAACTAAAGAAGGTGTGCTCTATTAAGAACCTATCTCTGAAGCCCCTAAAGAAACGCTCTATCTTACCTTTGGCGGCACCATCGCGCACCGGCGCATGAGACAATTTAATGTCAAGGCGCACGCAGGCCTGTCGGATTTCGTTAGAGGTATAGTTGCTACCGTTGTCGAAGTAAAGACGTTCAGGCTTACCGCGTTTGAACAAGGCGCTTCTGAAAGCATCGCACATGTTCACGGTATTATCGGCAAAGAAGAATTCGCCATGGGTAATAAGGCGAGACGCATCATCAATAAAGGCAATGAGGAAGGTCGGTTTCATATTACCGTTCGCGTCGTGCACATAAGGGCCATGCATGGTGTCAGCTTGCCACATTTCATTAGCATGTTGCATAGCAAAGGAGCTGCGCATTTTCTCGTTAGCAGTATTGTCGAGTAAGTTATTGTCCCGCACCATGCGGTAAAACGAGGTTTGTGATAACTGCGAGGCTTTGACGTACTCGCGTTTAATGAGCGCACGATATAGCGCCATTTTAGGCAAGGTGCCATTTTTACTTCTGCCTAAGGTAGGCAAGATATCATTAATGGCTTCAGCCAATTCATTGGGCTGCACAGAGCGATAGCGGTGCTTATCGGCACGTGTTTTGGTTTCCAAGGTTGCTATGCCATTTAATTTATACCTATACAACCACGTGCTAATGGTCCGCCACGTAAACTGATAATCAATGCCGTTACGGCTATCGGTAAAGACGCGTTTGGAGACCGACACTATTCTCGCTTTAATAGAATCGCCTGGCGCATAATCCACTGCACTTAAGACCGACAATCGGATTTCAAGTGGCGGGGTTTTATTGCGGGTGTGGTTTCGTTGGGGGGTAGGCATACTCGTTTCCTGTTAGTTAAGAAACGCGCACCGTAACCTAATAGGCTGAATGCCAACACTGACGGCTGTTGTGGTGAAGATAAAGCGGGTGGTGACGCCACGGCTAAAGGCTTATTTTATAATGACACTACGGTAAACATAGGCGCATAATCGGCTGATTGGTGCTAGATAAACGCCATTTGATGGGATAATTGGAAATCCAGACACACTGCTGCTGGGGAAGCAGGTAAACAGCGTTTTAGTGCATCCAGCAAAGGCGATATAAGACCTGTATTGGCTGCACGATTGACCTTGCTACGGTAGCGCCATACATTGGCCTTAAGTGCTGCTAACCATCGCCACGCATGGCGAGTAGATAACCGGCCAGTGGCTTGGGTATACGCAGTAGCCACCGCCACATTCGACAGCAATAAAACAATAAACATGCCTAATTGCCAAGCACTATAAAAACGCCTTGGTAATTGACTAGATAAAGACAACTGCATAGTACGACCGCAGCCAACATGACCAAACCGACGACAACAGACAAGGCGTTTGCCCACGCATTTACTTTTGAACATCGATAATTGTTTATACACAAACCCATGTGCAATTAAGTGACCCACTTCACCACAATGCTTACATGCAAGCGAATACCGACGTTTCACAAAACTGGCATGTTGTTCGATATCAAAAAGGGACGCAAAGAATGATGGCATCATTTACCATCGGGAAATAAAAAAATACCGCCACTAAATAATTTTTCAAATTAATTGTAGAATTTCACTTTACCAAATTAACTGAAAACACCAAGCCGGATTGTTCGATAACAATTTGGTTGAAAAAGGGCAGATCGTACGGTATTAATTTGGTAATCTACAATAATAGTACGGCAGAATTTCATACATTGAAGCAAGATATTGCCATTTACGGAAGACAACCAGATGTAGCTTTCGATGTAAAATTGACAGATGAGGCAGCAGCGAGTGGAATGGCACGAAGCATAAAGTCAGATAAGGACCAAAATTGGAGGTTGAGCGATAATAATTGTGCAACAGTGACAGTAGAAACTCTTAACGCTGGTGGTACTAATTTACCAACTAATGACTATAACTCACCAGCTCAAGTGGATGCAGTTCTGGGATTAGGGGCAGATGCACCAAAAGGAATGACAGCTATTCCAGTAGTTAGGGTGTCTGGGCGAATTGAATCAGCAAAATTAGATAAAGAATAGCTAGGAGGAAATATGCAGAAAAAAAGGATTATAATACTAGAGTGCCTTCTGTTACTTCCATGCTTTGTAACGATAGTGAATTATCGTACTAGTATTGAAGTATTTGATGCATTATTGCTGTTTTTTGGCTTTGACATAAGAGGGACGCATTTGTCATTAGGTGAATGGTCGCTGTTAATCTATTTAGTTTTATTACCTTTGGTGCAGTTAATTATTTTCGTAAGTTTAAAGTCACCCTTAGGAATTAATGTAATTGGAAAACGAATAGTTTGGTTCTGTACTCTTTTTAGTTCAATCCTTGCATGGCATATGTATATGCAAGGGATAGTAATTATTTAATGAGACTTATATTTATTAATAATTATTTTTAATCCAAAGCCCTGCAATCGCGGGGCTTTTTGTTATTGGGCATCAAGGGGCTTTATTTTAGGCTGCTTTTGAAGCCAAAGGAATAAAGTGTCCGTCCGGTAAACACCACTAATCAAGACTAACGTTCCAAGGCAGTAGTGTCTCGATATCGACATCGGGTTGATGTATTTCAGATAGAGCATGCATCAGATAATCAAACGGTATTATGCCATTGGTTTTTGCTGTTTCGATGACTGAGAACAAGACTGCAGAGGCATGTGCGCCTTTAGCTGTTTGACTAAACAACCAGTTTTTTCTCCAAACGCTTGTTCCACATGGCCAAACCGGTGTTATCCCAATAAAGGATTTTCAATCGAGTCCGATTACGATTAGTAAAAATAAATAAGGCACCAGAGAGTAACGCCACGTCCAGCTCCTGCTCAACGATTAACGCAAGGCCGTTAAATTGCTTACGAAAATCCACTGCAGTGGGGTATAAATACACAGCACCCGGGTCGACAAACATTCTCATGCGCCTAGACCTTTTAACACGCTGGCAACCCATAGCGGATCACATGAAGTGGAAAATGATAACTGTGCCTCTCGAGTTTGCATCACAATCGTACAATGAGATTGCGCTAGTTTAGCTTGAACAAACTGACTCGCAGATTTAACCGGCAGTGCGGGTTTGTGTCGATTAATTTTGGTTGCCATGCCAAGCGCATGGCGACGTGCATAAAAGGTTTGTAAGTGGATGTCCAGGTGAGCACAAAATTCCCGCGCATTAAGCTTAGACTTTGCTTGTTGGGTAATGATGTCTATCCACTGTTCTTTGTTCAATTTTATCATAATCAGTTCTCCATTTAGAAAACCCAATTATTAAAGACCTTAATGCAACAAAGAAGGTGTGGTTGCTATGACGGACACAATATTTCTAGTCCAAAGTACAGATGCATTATCATTAAACCTCTACTAAGCTAATCTTTTAAATATCAGTTAATCAACCTACAAAAAAGGAATACAACTATGTATTGGTCTTATCGTTCTCTCAATAGCGCTACTGGTGTAAATGACCTTGAGAAAAAACATTTTTTTAACACATATTATTTAACTGTGTTCAAAACTAAATATCCTTATGTAGGGTTATTATTGTCAGTTGTACTGACTGCATTACTGTCATATATCTTTAATATCGAAACATTATTAATGCGTCTGATAATTTGTGCTCCAATTTGCGCATTCCTTTATTTTCAATTTCATTGCTTTGCTTTAGATTCTATAGCTAAAAAGTACAAATCAAACAATCTATAACGCCTATTACCCTTTGCTTAGGATCTTGCATAGGATATAATTTGGTTAATTCTGTTTGTTTAGAGAAATTATGTTAGCAAGACGTATTATTCCCTGTTTAGATGTCCGTGATGGTAAAGTCGTCAAAGGTGTCAAATTCCGTAACCATGAAATTATTGGCGATATTGTGCCACTTGCACAACAGTATGCTGAAGCTGGCGCTGATGAATTGGTGTTTTATGATATCACTGCGTCCAGTGATGCGCGTGTTGTTGATAAAAGCTGGGTAGAACGTATCGCCCAAGTCATTGATATTCCATTTTGTGTTGCTGGCGGTATCAAGTCGGTGGAAGATGCTGGTAAAATATTGGCTATGGGCGCGGATAAAATATCCATCAACTCCCCTGCTCTTGCTAACCCTGAACTGATTACGCAATTACATGATGCATACGGTCAACAATGTATCGTTATTGGTATTGATAGCCATTTTAATGAAGCCACCGGCAAGTATGAAGTGTACCAATTTACTGGTGATGAAACCCGCACCCAACAAACCAGTTGGGAAACAGCCGATTGGGTAACAGAAGTGCAAAAGCGTGGCGCGGGTGAAATTGTCTTAAACTGCATGAACCAAGATGGCGTGCGTCAAGGATATGATCTCACGCAACTTAAAGAGATTCGTAAAATTTGCCATGTTCCTTTAATCGCATCAGGTGGTGCGGGTAAAATCCACCATTTTGCTGATGTATTTAAAGAAGCTGACGTTGATGGCGCATTAGCCGCATCCGTATTTCACAAAGCTATTATCAATATTGCTGAGTTGAAAACGTATTTGCATAACGAAACTATTTGTATGAGAACTGTATGATCATTACCACCGAAAACACCGCTCAAGTTGCTTGGGCAAAAATGGATAATCTGGTTCCAGCCATTGTCCAAGATGCCATCACTGGCAAAGTCCTTATGCAAGCTTACATGGATCAAGCGGCACTATCACACACATTAGAGACTGGACATGTGACCTTCTTTAGTCGCTCCAAACAACGTTTGTGGACTAAAGGCGAAACCTCTGGTAACACCTTAAATTTAGTCCAAATAGAAAGTGATTGCGATCATGACAGCTTGTTAGTACTAGCCCATCCTAATGGCCCTACTTGCCATACCGGTGCAGAAGCATGTTGGTTTGATAATGGACAGAGCGATTATACCTTTATCGCTGATCTTGAAAAACTCATCGCTTCACGTAAAGGTGCCGATCCGAAATCGAGCTACACGGCTCATTTATACGCTAGTGGTATAAAACGTATGGCGCAAAAAGTGGGTGAAGAAGGTGTTGAAACAGCATTGGCGGCGACTGTTGCTGATTTAGATGAGTTAAAAAATGAGTCTGCTGATTTGATGTACCACTTATTAGTACTCTTACAAGCATCAGGTTTATCGATGCAAGATGTCGTCGGCGTTTTACGCGAGCGTCACAAATAAAATTCACTTTTTTTATTTTTATCACTTGAAAAGCGTTTAGTCAGTCCTATATCTATTTTATCGGTGCTCAATAGAGGCCGATACAACCGCCGCCGAATTATCGGGGCACTTAAATTAACATATTGCTTAAATTTATTAGGATATGACTATG
>Ga0209136_1000886_pt1 | contig 20824 bp, 15 predicted proteins | sample SaaInl0LU_22_DNA_FD_184640 | JGI IMG/M metagenome (GOLD analysis project Ga0209136, IMG submission 184640) | Marine microbial communities from expanding oxygen minimum zones in the Saanich Inlet - ESP_90LU_22_DNA (SPAdes) (version 2) | ecosystem: Environmental > Aquatic > Marine > Intertidal... | reverse complement strand
TCTGCTTGTATAGAAGTACCGTTATCTTGCATACCTCCTGCAAAGACATCCGTATGTCCATTAATAGTTGTTTCTTTAGTATAAACAGTTTGTTCTGTTGTTGAATCCCACGATCCAACTAATTTATCAAATCCAGAAACGATAGTAGTATAGTCGTCAAACATTCCGAGCGGTGCTACAGCTACTGTATAATATTGTGCAGTATGAAATTTATTGTTTCTTGGCAATAAATCTCCAACTGTTTTATATCCAATTCCGCCGTCGTTACCAATAAGGATTTTGCTGGGATCTTTTTTATTAAAAATAACTGAATGTTGATCAGCATGGAGATATTGCGCATATCTTCCTCTAGAATGAGTCAATTGTCCCCAGTCTTTACCACCTTGATTAGAGGAAAAAAGATTGATTCCCCCAACATAAACCTTGTTTTTATTTGTTGGATGCGCTGCAAGTGAAACACTATAGTATCCTTGTCCTCTTGCAAAATCGTAATCTTCAATACCATCATCTTGATCAATTGGTTTCGATAACTCATCGTAGTTTCCTGAAATCCAATTTTCAACTGAACCTTTATATAATCTTGGAACTAGTCTCCAATATCCTCCGCTAGCTTCAGGTGCAATACACAAAACAATAAGTTGATTATCGGCTGTAAATGTCATCTCGGTTCTTCTCCCCTGCATGGTTGTATTACCAGCTTGAAGTGATACATCAACTTTGATAGAATTAATGAATGTTGCTGAATTTCCTTCTTCATTGAATCTGTAGATTTTACCTCCACCTTTGGGTGGATTACCACCCCACTGGTCTCCGGTCAACCTATATTGAGGACTTATAGTAGAAGATGCCCACAATCTATTATCATTGTCCAATTCTAAATCCATCGGAACAACAGCAAGATTATGAATATCATTATCATTGTCTATTGGATGGTATAGTTCTATTTTAGACCAATTAACTCCATCAATTGATTTGTAAACAGCATCGTGTCCAGATCCTAAAATTGTACTTTGATTTCCCCCAATATCCCATAATCTAGATCCAGCTGCTACATAAATTTCTGACGTTCCTTGGTTATCACGCACAACCACATCATTAATAAAAAACATTCCTGGGACAATTGTGGAATTAGAATTAGCAATATTAGTTTTTTTAGAGATTTTTATAGTTGTTTTTTCGTTTTCGATAAGTTCTTTTATTTTCTTGCCCGCTGAAGCTTTTATAAATATGGATGAAATATTTACCGTAGAAGTATCCCCATTATTTGCATTCATTGTTATCAAATCATCTGTCCAGCCTGAATCACCCGTGTTTTTATTATATACTACCACAGCCTTAGCACCAGCTGTTTGACCCTCAATCACTTTTTTTAGATAATCACAGTCACTTCCATTAAGAGACCCATTTTCAATTAATACAATTTTATCTTTAATTTTTTCTGAATTAGATAAAGTTGAACAACCATCTAACGGGTTTGCAATTACTATTTCCTCACTTAAATATTCCATCGGAGGTCCCGGAAGATTCGGGCCAAACGAAGCTTGTAAAAAATTGATTGGATCAAAATTATTTTGACTAACAATGCTAATCTCGTTTATTTGGCCTCTAAAAACCTGTTCAGAATCAGAACTTCCTCCAAATATATTTTGCCAAGTAAGCCCTGCATCTATCGATCTCCAAAGTCCATTACCCATAGCATCACCTCCAGTGTATATTTCTCCAGTTCCAGCATAGAAAATATTGAAATTATTAGGATCATAGGTTAGTACGGAAATGGGTAGGTTTTTTGGAACTCCTTCAATCATTTTCCATTCAGATTCAGCATCTACAATATTTTCATTTACAAAAATTCCTCCACTAACTCCACCTGCAAAAACTTTTTTATTAGTACTGTCGTTTGGATCAAACATCATCCCATTTGTTCTACCTGCTATGTTAGTTGGTCCTCTTGGAACCCAAGCCATATCAGGATTTTCACCAGGAACACCTGGTTTTTTGATTTTTGATATTTTTTCTAATTCCTCTTGAATTAAAAAAATATTTTCAGTGCTAGGTCTACCAAGAACCGGATCCATTGTCAATTCCCATAAACGATCATTATAAGCGTTAGGAGGAATTTGTAATTTTTTTCTCTCTTTTTTATTGAGTTTTTTTGTAATCTGAAATGGGCTTTTTTCAAGATTATCTTTATGTAATTCTCTAACTAAATTATAATCTATGTTTTGTTCAGAATTATAATTTAAAAAAACTCCAAACAAAAAAACGATTATTATAGATACGATTATGTTTTTTTTATTTAACATGAATTATGAATGTTTCTGTTAAATTAAGTCAATTATTAAAGCAATCAAAATATCTAACATTAGTTAAAATTTTTAATTGAAACTACCCAACTTAAATGAGATCTGCTTTCTATTGATAGAAGTAATTTTTTGAGTTTTTTAAAATGTAAAAAAGCTCCATACCAACCACAGTATGGAGCTTTAGGCGTAAACATTTGAGTGAATACATTTTAAATATACAACAAAATTATTTTTATTTATCTCGCATTTACATGCGTTTTTAATAATCGATTCTTTTCTTCTTGAACGGCAGGATGTTTTTTATGTCCCCATATTTTATCTCTAGCAGCTCTTGAACTTTCTTGCAGGTCCACAATTGGTAGTGGATAAATCTCTCCAATCAAAACTCCACAAAAAGTCTGTTCCATGACTGTCATGGTCCAAGGTTCATGAATATATGCCACTGGAACGTTTACTAGTTCTGGAATCCATTTTTTTATAAAGACCCCATTAGGATCATGCTCTTTTGAGTTTTTAACAGGATTGTACAAACGAACTGTATTTATCCCTGTAGTTCCTGCCTGCATTTGAAACTGAGGATAATGTATTCCAGGTTCGTAATCTAAAAACTGACGTGCAAGATGGTAGGTCCCCTCACGCCAATCTTGGTCTAAATTGAGTGTTAAAAAAGACACAACCATAGCACGCATTCTAAAATTAATCCAGCCTGTAGATTCAACAGCTCTCATGCAAGCATCAATCAAAGGATAGCCTGTAGTTCCTGTTTTCCATGCTTTTATAAATGCCTCATTTTTTTCATGTGACAAAATCTCATAACCACTATTAATACACTCTGTTTCATAGCGACACTCCATTTCGAATTTTTGAATAAAATGACAATGCCAATGTAGTCGGGTAAGCATGGCTGAGAAGGCTTTATTGTTTCTAGTCCCATTGGGATGTGTTCCAATAAACTGAAAAGCTTGTTTAATACTCATATTACCCCACGCCAAATAAGGCGATAAGCGGCTACAAGACATTCTACTTTCCATAGGTTTGGATATATGTCTCTGGTAGTTAAACCCTCGTTGGTTAGTGAAAGACTTCAAGTACCTCCAGGCATTTTTTTCACCTGGTGGTTGGTAGTGACTTGGATACTCTTTTAATTGAGACTCTAATATTGAAGGCATTAGAAAAGGGTGTTCTAAGCTCATTTCTTTACATATTGTAAATTTGTTTTGAATGACCGGTGTATGCATTTTAAGATGCCATTTTTTATTCCAATCCTTCCTGTTTTCAATGCCTCTTAAAATACCATCTCGTTGTGATTCTTCCCAGTTAATTTGATTTGACCTACAAAACTGTTTTATTTTTTTATCGCGTTCCCAAGAACCTTGTGTTCCACTTTCTTGGTAACTGAACACAGAAATAATATCTAAGTCCTTAATTAAATAATTAAACACCTCAACAGCCTCTCCATAAAATAACTCAACTCGTCTATTAAACTCACTTAATACTTTATTTAAACTACCTATTGAATGGTATACAAACTGCAAATGTCTTTGACTAGTATCTGGATACTCAATTCTAGAAGGTTCAAAAAGATAGATAATCAGAAAAGGAATTCCAGCACATTCAGCCTTTAATAAAGGTTCATGATCTTGAGACCTAATGTCCCGTTTCAACCAAACAATATTTACAGCTTTTGAATTCAATAGATAAGTTGTTTTTTTAAATAAAGCTTTTATCTAATTCTTTTGAGTCCTTGTATTTTATTCTCATTTCTTTTAAATCTTGAGTTAATTTATTCACCACCTCAATGTAATCAGGATCATTGTAAACATTGTTCATCTCATTTGGATCATTCTTTCTGTCGTAAAGTTCCCATTCATCAACATCATAATAAAAATGAATTAGCTTAAACTCTTTATTTACAATACCATAATGTCTTTTAACCATGTGAACAGATGGATATTCATAATAATGATAATAAACCGATTCTCTATTCCAATTTTTATTATCTCCTTTTAACAGGGGAATCAAACTTTCACCCTGCATATCATTTGGCACGTCAATCATAGCAGCTTCTAAAAAGGTTTGGGCAAAATCTAAATTTTGAACCATTTCATCACTTGTTGTACCAGGTTTAATTTCGTTAGGCCATTTAATTAATAAAGGAGTTTTAAAAGATTCATCGTATATAAACCTTTTATCAAACCATCCGTGCTCTCCCAAATAAAACCCCTGATCTGACGTGTATACAACTATTGTATTGTCAGATAATTGATTTTTTTCTAAGTAGTCTAAAACTCTCCCAACATTATCATCAACAGAAGATATGGTAGCCAAATAATCTTGCATATATCTTTGAAACTTCCATTTCATTTTGTCTCTATCTGACATTGTTGGCCAATTTTCTTTAAAATCAGTATTAATTTTATCTAATGTTACATTGTATCTACGTTTTTGATCATCATTTGCTCTGTTGAACGGTCCCATAAAACCATTAGGACCGGGTCTTACTACTGATTCACCTCTCTTATAAACAATCTCAGGCAATACCTTACCCATACTTTCTAAAGTTTCAGGTCTAATTTTACTATCATGCATATACTGCATATGAGTTAAAATATTCATTTCAGCGGTTTTTGCTGCAGTTCCCCTTCCCTTATAGTTGTCAAAAAGAGTTTCAGGTTCTGGAAAAGTCTTTTCATAAAACTCTGCAAATTTTTCTGGACTTGGCCACCACGGTCTGTGAGGAGCTTTATGCAAATACATCATCATAAATGGCTTACTTTTATCCCTTTTTTTATCAAGCCAATTTAAAGTTATATCAGTGATTATATCTGTTACATAACCTTCAATAATTGTATCCTTTTTTTTACCAATAAATTTTGGATTTATATAGCTTCCTTGACCTGGAAGAATTAAAAAATCATCAACTCCTTTTGGATTATTGCCAAAATGCAGTTTACCAAACATTGCAGTTTGATATCCAGCTTTTTGAAATAGCTGAGGAAAAGTAACTTGAGTTGTATCAAATGGTTTACTGTTATCAATTTTACCGTTTAAATGGCTATGTTTTCCAGTTAAAATCACAGCTCTGGAGGGAGCACAAATTGAATTAGTAACCGAAGCATTACTAAACAATATCCCTTCATTAGCAATTCTATCAATATTAGGTGTCTGAATTAACCTATTGTCATAAGCACTTATGGCCTGATATGCATGATCATCAGACATAATGAATAAAATATTAGGCTTAACATTTGTTTCTTCAACTGATGAACAACTGAAAACAAAAATTGTGATTATAAAAAAATAATAATTTAAATGTTTCATTTTTTAGTCTTTAATGCTATTAACTGTTACTTAGTATTTATATTGATCAAATAATATCCTAAACAAATAGATAAAATTGATAATCCAAAAAACAAGATGTCTAATGGACTTGTAAAGTTTTCTGTTAATTTTAAAATTTTTTCAAAAAACTTGACTATTAGAACAATTATTATAACTTTTATAATCTTATTTTTTAGTTGATCTAAACTTTTAATTTTCAATGTAGATTCAGAAAACTTAGCATTAGCGAAATCAATTTCACTTACAAAAAGCTCGTATATACCAAAACCAAAAATCAATAAAACTATTCCAATCAAGAATAAATCTATCGATGATATAATTTTAAATAAAAGTTGATTATTATCTTGAATAGCTGAATCAAATAATGGATTATAAAATATTATTGCTTGAATAATATCCCAACTTCCTATTACAATAAGAGAAATTGAAGCTACTATTGAAAGAATAACCGCAAGAATAACAACATATCTAACACTCCAAAGTACTTTTTCAAATTTGTTTTCCATATCAATATTTTCGTTATATTAAATTTAAACAAAACGAACAGAATTACACTATGAAAAATTTATTTATAATTATTATTTCTTCTTTATTTTTAGTAAAATGTAATAATTCAAATCCTATAATGAAACAATGGTCAGACAAAAGTTTAGAATTTGGAGGAGTTCCAGCATTTGATAAAATGACTCCTAAGCTAGTAAAAGAAGCTATGCTTAAAGGAATGGAAATGAGTCTTAATGATATAGATAAAATTGCTAATAACCCAGAATCTCCAACATTCGAAAACACTATTGAAGAAATGGAAAGGTCTGGAAAACTTTTAAACGATGTTTATCCATATTTTGGAATTTTATCCAGTAACATGTCAAGTCCGGAATTTAGAAAGATTCAAGGAGATTTAGCCCCTAAGCTTTCTGAATACTACTCATCAATCAATCAAAATGAAAAATTATTTGAAAGAGTTAGTGCTATTTACAATGGCTCTAAAACAAATCTTCTTGAAAATAATCAACAAAGAGTTTTAGATTTAACATACAAGAGTTTTGCGATGAATGGAGCTACTTTAAATAAAGATAAAAAACAAAGATATGCAGAAATTAATCTAGAGCTTTCTAAACTTTACAATGATTTTTCTAATAATGTATTGCACGATGAAGAAAATTATGTTACTTATTTAGAAGAATCTGAATTAAAAGGTTTATCAGACGGATTTATAAAATCCGCTAAAAAAATTGCACAAGACAAAGGTCTTGAAGATAAATATGCGATAACTAACACAAGATCGTCTATGGATCCATTTTTAACTTACTCCACTAACAGGGCAATTAGAGAAGTAGTTTGGAAAAACTATTATTCAAGAGGAGATAATGGAGATGAGTTTGATAATAACCAAATTATAGCTGAAATATTAAGATTAAGAAAAGAACGAGTTGGGTTATTAGGTTATGAAAATTATGCTCAATGGAGACTACAAGATAGAATGGCAAAAAACCCTGAAAATGCAATGGCATTAATGGAGGCAGTATGGCCTGCTGCAATAGCCAGAGTTGAAGAAGAGGTCGCTGATATGCAAAAAGTAGCTAATGAGCTTATCAATCCCAAAATTAAAATTGAACCTTGGGACTATAGATTCTATGCTGAAAAGGTTAGAAAAATAAAATATGATTTAGACTCTGATGAAGTTAAACAATATTTACAGCTAGATAAGTTAACAGATGCAATGTTTTATGTAGCAGGTGAATTATTTAATTATAAATTTACAGCTTTAGAAAAAGGTAAAATCCCTGTATTTCATGAGGATGTGAACGTTTGGGAAGTTAAAAATAAATCATCTGGAGAACATATTGGATTATGGTATTTAGATCCATACGCGAGACAAGGTAAAAGATCTGGAGCCTGGGCTACAACTTATAGAAGTCATACTACTATGGATGGAAAGACTAATGTTTTAGCTTCAAATAACTCAAATTTTGTTAAACCTGCACCAGGTGAGGCTTTATTAGTATCTTGGGATGATGCTACTACATTTTTTCATGAATTTGGACATGCATTACACTTTTTCTCTTCTAATGTAAAATATCCAACATTAAATGGTGGTGTAAGAGATTATACGGAATTTCAATCTCAACTTCTTGAAAGATGGTTATCAACAGATAGAGTAATAAAACAGTTTTTAGTTCATAATAATACTGGAGAGCCAATGCCAAAAGAACTAGTAGCTAAAATAAAAAAAGCCTCTAAATTTAATCAAGGCTTTGATACAACTGAATATTTAGCCTCTGCAATAATGGACATGAAATTTCACTTAGCAGATCCCTATAATATAGATGTCGATAAATTTGAAAGAGAAACATTAACAGATCTAAAAATGCCTACTGAACTTCCTATGAGACACAGAACTCCTCATTTTGGACATGTCTTTTCAGGTGAAGGATATGCAACTGCCTATTACGGTTATATGTGGGCAGATGTATTAACTTCTGATGCTTCAGAAGCATTTTCAGAAGCTCCAGGGGGTTTTTATGATAAAGATGTTGCTAAAAAATTAGTAGATTATTTATTTTCACCAAGAAATTCAATTGATCCAGAAGAGGCTTACCGTTTATTTAGAGGAAGAGATGCTAAAATTGAAGCTTTAATGAGAGATCGAGGATTTCCGATAAAATCTGAATAGTAATTATTAACTAGTAATCCAATTCCCTGTTACTTTTGACTTTTTTATTAAAGTATTCACTTAAACATGTATGTTTAACTTTAATTTATCAAGTTTCAAACTAGTAAATAAATGATTTTCAAAAAATTATTTGAATTTTCTAATCTTAATTTGATACATAATCCCAAGAGCAGCTAATAATAGCCCAATAAACTCTCTAGTACCCTCTAAATATGGTTTGTCATAGACCATTTCCCCAAAAATCTCTTCTTTATTTTCAGTATTTAAATAATCAATGAATAATGAAAAATGAAATACAGAGTAAGACATTAAAGCTATAATTGATAAAATTAAAATAGACTTAGGAACAGGCTTAAAGGTGTTATATAAACAAATAAGTGATACAATAAAATATATAGAAAACCACAACTTACCATCAGGATCATTTAATTGTAAAACCGCAAAAATTACAAACAGAATAAATAAAATTAAATTTTTAATTTTATTTTGTTTACTTACAGACTCGAAATGATTCATTTTTTCATTTTTTTTGGATCTCCAGTTGAAAGCATATAGGCTATTAAGTCTGTTAGCTCTTGTTCGTTAAGTCTGTTGATTAGGCCTGAAGGCATTGGAGAAGTTTTGGATAATTCAATCTTTTTTAATTTATCTTTTCTAACATTAACAGTAACATCAGTTGCAAAAGGACTTATACTAACTTCGATATTTTTTTCATCTTCATTTATAGCTATTCCGGTAACAATAGAACCATCAGACAAATAATAGTTTGAATACTGATACCTATCAACTATTGTTCCAGACGGATTGATAATTGCTTCTCCAATGGCATCAACCGTAAACCTTGAACCAATTTGAGTTAATTCTGGCCCTGAAACTCCACCTTCTCCCTTCATACTATGGCATGAAATACACAATGTAGCATTATACATATTTTTACCATTGTCAAAACTGGCGTTTTTATAATTTTTTTCATAAGCAGACATCAATAATTCAACTGTCCAATCAATTCCCGGACCTTGTGGTTGGATTACATCCTTCATATTATCTGAACTGCGTTTAGTAGCAATTTCAGTTAATTCTAAAAGGTAGTCTCTTTCTTGTTCTGGAACATTTTCCAATGCTGTTTTTTGAATAGCCTTAATAAACTTTAAATACATTTTACCACCAGCCTTTTGAAGCGCACTACCAAACCACTCAAAATAACGCTCCCTAGCTTTACTTGACCAACCTTTTTTAAGGTAACTTAAACTATGGGCATAACTTATATTACGTTGATTTGGCATGTTTGCTAACATGTTTTCTACGTCTTTTCCATATTGTTCACTTCTGTTAGAAATATCACTAGATAAGTATATTTCTTTCATACCCTCTAAAGAGTTATTCGTTTCCATTTCTAATAATGTTAAATCAATAATTTCTTCTACCTGTAAATAACTTAAAGTCTTACATAATTCCATGTTCACTGCCTCAGAACTAACTAAATAAGCTGGCAAGAACAATTCTTTTATTTTTTCTTTTATTTCATTTGGCAAACTACCATCAAATCTTAACATTAATAAATCACTTGCTCTTATAAAATTTAATTTATTAGACTCATTAAGATTTTTCCAATCAATTTTTATTAAACTATAAAGAGCTTCAGTTCTAGTGTCATCATCGCCGTGACGTGCAATTGCCAGTGCTAGTTCTAAAGTTGTTTCAACAGAATTATTTTTTTTAATCTCATCTTTCCAGTGTGAAAAATCTAAATGTTCTAAGGCTACTCTTGCTGAAAAGCGAATAGCTCGATCTTTATAATCTAAATGCTTTAAGATAAAAGACACTTTTTCTGGATTAGGTGAAATATGCAATCGTTCAAGTTCATGTCTTAATTCTCGATCTTTTTTTCCTTTTGAACGCTCTTCAAGTTCTAGTACTTCTGACGGTAATTCACCATCATAAGTTACTCTGTACAACCCAGATTCAAGACGCCTTCCACCAGTCAAAAAGTATAATGCTCCGTCATCTCCTACTATTCCATTTGTTAGTGGTAATGGAACACCTGAAATAAATTCAGTTACCTCAGTTTCAAAAGAACTTCCCTTAGGATTTAGTTTGGCATGATACATTGTTCCATAACTCCAGTCAAACAAATACAATCCGTTTTGATAATATGCGGGAAATTTCAATCCACTTCCATCCAGTAAACCAGTTGGAGAACCCTGTCCCAAATTGACGATTCCCGACAGATTATCAGGATAATAATCTCGAAATTTACCAGTTCCAGTTCTCCATCCAAAATCTGCTCCGCTAGTTACATGGTTTAAACGAATTGGTCTATACCAAGGCATTCCAAGGTCGTACTCCATATCAGAATCAAAACCAAATAATTCATTATCACGATTAAAAGCTATATCAAATGTATTTCTTGTCCCCACAGCAATCAAAGTCCAATCATTACCCTCAAAATCTGTTTGCGCTACCCAACCACCAGGTGCTTTTCTAGAATTTGCATGTCCACTTGGATCTTTAATTACTGGCAATAAATTATCTTCTCCCCAAACCTCAGGCACACGACCATGTACATCACTTGGAATGTCAGTATGATTACCAAAAACCATATACATTGATTTTCTGTCAGGAGACAGTTCAATACTATGTGGCCCATGCTCACCATTACCTATTACCGTTTTTAATGTTTTAACAGTATCTAATTCGCCATCATCGTTAGAATCTATAATCTTATATAAACCACTTTTAATTTTTTCATCATAAGAATTCACTAAGGCAAATAATTCGTTGTTATGAAATAATAAACCTTGAGCCAAACCAACATTCAAATTTAATTCCTTTACATAAAGACTATCTTTTCCATTATATTTCTTAATTGTTGCTTTATAAATACTTCCAAATTGATCAGATGCATAAAAATTCCCTTTATCATCCTTAGCAAAACTGACCCAAGATCCTTGTTCATTATCTGTTGGCTCATAAATTTTAGAAATACTAAACCCTTTAGGTAGGGTAATATCATTTACAGTAACTTTTTCAATAATAGGATATTCATTATTTGTATTAAGATCACAAGACGAAAAAATAATAAATAACAGTAAAAGATATTTTATATTCAAAATATTAACTAAAAGCTTTTTTAATTTCTTCATTAATTCTATTTGGTTTATTTGTATTAGCATTAATCAAACACCATATCGTTTTAGAAGTTACTAATAACTTGTTAGTTTCCTTGTTGAATATTTTCACTACTCTACTCGATTTAACTCCTTCAGTCTTATCTATATGAGTTATTATTTTGATTTTTTCATCTAAAAAAGCAGGGTGATGATATTGAATTTGATGTTCTAACAAAACCCAATAGTAATTATTTAATATTTCGTTAGAAACTAGATTTATCCAATGGTTTTTTGCAATTTCTTGTATCCATTGAACATATATAACGTTATTAACATGATTCAAGTCATCTAAATCATTTTTTGTAACTGTAATTTCTTGTTCTAAAAAATTCATTTAATCATATTAATTGTTTTTTACAAAAATCATACAGTGTTGCCAAGGAAGATTATCTATGTTTTTTCGAAGTTTAAAACCAGCTGCTTCCATTTCTTTAATAGCTTGTTTTTCACTCATTTTGTGTATTGTTTTTATTGGAACTAATGGATCTTCCGCTCTGTATTCAATTAAAAATAATTCTCCATTAGATTTTAATGCACTTTTCATTGATGCAATCATTTCTACTGGAAAACTAAACTCATGATATACGTCAACCATTAAAATTTTATCAACTGAATTTTTAGGTATTTCAACACTTTTTTCAGTTCCAAGTATTGTATCAATATTTTTTATCTCACTATTCTCTTTATTTTTTTCAATAGCCATTAACATTTCTGTTTGGATATCTACTGCATACACTAAACCATTTTTAGCTAAAGGCGCCATTCTAAATGCATGATATCCAGAACCCGCTCCAATATCAGCTATAACATCATTTGGCTTAATTTTCATATTTTTAATCAACTTAGAAACATTTTCTTCTTTTTCTCGCTCTGACCTTTCTAACCAACCAATCCCTTGATAACCCATAACATAAGCAATTTCTCTGCCCATATACCATTTTCCAATTCCATTGTAATCACCATTTTTAAAAGTGTATTTGTTTTCAACAATAGAATTTTGTGCTGTACAATCATTTGATTGTAATATTAAAGAAATTAGTAATATTAGAATGGTCAAATTTTTCATTTATAATTGATATTTCTTAAATATTTTTTGTCAATATAAAAAGTCCCAAAAGGTATTACAGAAGCACTTAATATAATAAGAAAAGATTTAGAACTCCAGTTAAATTTTTTTCGAAAAATAGTTGCAAAAACGACATAACTCATAAATAAAAGTCCATGCGGCATTCCAAGTAGTTTTACATAAAATTCATCATTACCATAATATTTGATAGGGACTGCAATAAAAAGCAGTAATAAATAAGATATTCCCTCCAGTAAACTAATTAATCTAAATAACTGTCTCAAAATAATATTTAATTTTTAGATGCATTATAAAATTGCATTCCTAAGTTAGACTTATTGTTATGATTAAATAAAGTGGCATTATCCCAATGCGAACCAGTTGCCCATAAAGTTGAACAACTTGTTGATACCCAAGCAGGTTCCCAATATACAATTCCTTCTCCTCCACTTTGAAATATTTTTGTTTTTAAATCATTCAAGTAATTTAATTGTCCTTGCTCAGTTGCAGGATAGCCAGTAATTAATGCATTTTTATTAAAAATATTATTTGCTGAATCTGCATTATTTAATGTAAAAGGATATCCGGTTTCTACTATCATTAATCTTTTATTATATGTTTCAATTAGTGTTTTAATGGGTGTATCAATAGAATTTAAATCATATTCAGACCACATAGGATAATACGACAACCCTATCCAATCATAATCTGTAACACCTGCAGCACTCGCTTGTTCAAACCACCATAGTCCATTTTCAGGTTGAGCTATATGTAACATTATTTCAATTTTTTTATTTTTTGAAGAACTAATATCTCTAACAGCTTTTATTCCTTTATTTATTAATAATGAGTTTCTTGTCCAGTCAATAGGCCATTTTAATTCTCCAGTTTGTAAAATCATTGCATTAATTTCATTACCGACTTGAACAATTTCAGGCAAAAGGTTAGAATTAGCTAAATCATTTAGTGTATCATATGTGTAATTATAAAGTAAATCTCCTAATGGTCCTGTATTATTAATTTGAGTCAACCAAGCTGAAGGTATTTCTTGAACTGAAGGGTCTGCCCAAGTATCTGAATAATGAAAATCTAATAAAACTTTCATCCCCTCGGATTTAGCACGTTGAATAGATTTTTTTACATCATTAAGATTAGAATAGTTTGTCCAAGTTGGATTATGCCACAGCCGAATACGTACTATGTTAGTTCCTGCTTCTGAAAAAATTTTATAAGGATCTTTATCGTTACCATTTAAATCTTTATATACAGCACCACATTCTTCCATTTCGTTAACATAGGATAGATCGGCACCATAATAAAAAACATCAGAATCAGGGTTTTTTTGAACAAGTGATTCGGAATCTTTCTTGGAACAAGAAATTAACAAAAAAGATAAAAATATAATATTAAAATATTTTTTCATATTTCAATTTGTTTTCCTGTTCGTATTGACTTATCAGCAGCTAAAACTATTTTCATACTATTAACAACATCAACCATGTCTTGTGTAATATCTAAATCTTCATCGATTACTTTAAGAAAATATCTCTGTTCTATTTCACATAATTCATCATGATTTGGTTCATCTTCAGTATTAATATATTGGTCTTGATTTAAAAAGACTCCTTTATCATCTCTTTCTTGATTATGTATCAAAAGCATATTTGTTTTAGTATGACTATTAACTGTAGAAGATTTAATATTAGTATTTTCCGAAGGTTCAACAATACTTACCGATCCCTTAGGACCAATAACATCTTTTACAAAAAAAGCTGTTTTACTAATCATTGGCCCCCAACCAGCTTCATACCAACCAATAGAACCATCTTCAAAAACCAATTGCAGGTGTCCATAATTATACATATCAGGACTTATTTCATCAGACAAATTCACACCAACAGCATTAACATATTTAGGTTTTGATTTGGTCATTTGACACATAACATCTACATAATGAACAGCACAATCTACAATAGGAGAAGTAGATTTCATTAAATTTTTATGAACGATCCATTGGCTCTCCGAACTTTGTTGATTTAAATTCATTCTCATTACTAAAGGTGATCCTAATTTATGACATAAATCAATAAACCTATTCCAGGTTGGATGATATCTTAAAATATATCCTACAACAATTTTTTTCTTATTTTTTTTAGCTAATTCTATTATTTCCTCTGCATCTTTAATGTTTTCAGCTAAAGGTTTTTCAATAAAAATATGGGCTCCATAATTAAGACTTTTAATTGCAAATTCTTTATGAGATTCTGTATATGAATTTATTGAAACAATATCTGGTTTTGTATGTTCTAATGCATAATTAAAATCGTCAAAATGAGGAACATTATTTAATTCTTTAGAAAGTTTAATACGTTTTTTTGGGGTTCTTGAAACTAGACCAACAAGATTAAACTTATCGATTTTATCATAAGCTCTGGCATGTGAACTACCCATATTACCAACACCTACAACTAATACTTTATAAATCATATTTTAATTTACAATAAAAAAAATAAAACATTCTTAATTGGATATTAATCTAAAGTTTATTATTTAATATAAAATCTGATGCCTTTTCAGCAATCATATAAACAGGCGCATTTGTATTACCAGAAACAATTTTTGGCATGATTGAAGCATCAACAACTCTCAAGTTAGATATACCACGAACTTTTAATAATGGATCAACCACAGCCATACTGTCAATTCCCATTTTACAAGTACCTACCGGATGATAAACAGTTTCTACTGTTTTTTTTATATGATTAATAAGTGAATCATCAGTAGATCTATCTAAAGGAAGTCTATTTTTTTGTGTATGTTTTTTTAAAGCTTCATCTTCCATTAACTTAAAAACTAGCTTCCCTCCTTTTATAAGCTGATCAAGGTCATCCGGATGTTCAAGAAAATTAGGTTGAATTACTGGTGAATCTTTTGGATTTGAAGAAGAAAGACTAACTGATCCTCTACTTTTTGGATGGAGTAAAGTGGGTAATATAGTGAAGCCATCAACTCTTGGATAATCATATAAATCATAAGCATCATAACCATATTTATCTTTAATACATATTGGGGAAAAATGTAATTGAAAATTTACTTTCCCACCCTTTTGATTAATATCAAAAAATGCCATTCCTTCAAGTGGACCAGCACAAAAAACTCCTTTTTTATTAACGAAATAATTCCAAGCTGCCTTAAGTTGACCTAAAGGTGAAATATAATGATTGATACCCTCTTGAGTTTTAGATTGTGCACATATTGGGTAAAACAAATGATCTTGCAAATTCTTTCCAACTCCTTTAAGTTCGTGCAAACAATCAATTCCATGTTTTTTAAGTTCTGAAAAATCTCCAATTCCAGATAACATCAATAATTGTGGAGATTGGAAAGCTCCAGCTGAAACTATCACTTCCTTGTTAGCATAAACTTTAATTAACTCAGATCCTTTTTTATATTCAATTCCAACTGCAATTTTATCTTTTAATAATATTTTACAAACTTGAGCATTTGTAATTGCTGTTAAATTGGGTCTGTTTAAAATAGGTTTTAAAAATGCAACTGCCCCACTTTGTCGACTTCCATTTTTAATAGTGCTATGAACTAAACCAGCACCCTCTTGAGATACTCCATTGTAATCATTATTTTCAGGAATACCATTATTTTTGCAAGCTGATATAAATCCATCAACATATGGAGTTTTAAATTTTTTCGGAAGTGTTACCCCTAATTCTCCAGAAACACCATGATAATTAGAATCAACATTACCAATTTGTTCGTGAGATTCTGATTTTTTAAAATAGGGTAATACATCTTTATAACTCCAACCACTATTACCAAGTGCTGCCCAACCATCATAGTCACTAGCATTACCCCTTACATAAGCCATTGCGTTTGTAGAACTACTTCCTCCTAATGTTTTTCCTCTTGGTAAATAGATTTTACGATTTATAACATTAGACTGTTTTTGAGTCCAAAATCCCCAATCTTGTTTGCTTTTATGAATCTTTAAATATGCACCTGGAATATGTATATTCATGTTAGAATCAGGTCCGCCTGCTTCTAATAATAAAACTGAATTGTTTAGATTTTTGGATAAACGATTTGCTAAAACACAACCAGCAGAACCTGCTCCAATTATAATATAATCGAAAGATTGAATCATAAATCTAGTTATTTAACTTATACTAAGTTAAAATAAAAAGTCAAGATTATTAGAATAAAAAAAGTGTGTTTTAAGATTAGTTACTTCCAAAAGTTATATTATCAAAATATATTATATGATTGCTTGACCTGTCCTTAAAATCAGGAAAAATAACTATTTGATCTATTATTCCTGTTTTACCTTTTCCAATACTTCCTGACAGATCAAAAGTTAATTGTTCCCATTCATTTGTTTTTGTGTTTGAAACTTTAACTTCAGGTTGAGCTTCACCATCTGATTCCACAAACTTTAAACCAACGTCACTAATTACAGTTTTATAAACCATAATTTTAACAATACTATTATTGGAATCAAATTTAAATGACCCTATATCAGATCCATGTTGAGATTCACAACCAGCGTAAGCTGCCCCTGAACTCAAAGCTGTAAATTTAGCAACTTTAGAAGATGTATTTATTCCAGAAGAATTGGGATTTGAAACTATTTCTAAAGCGGGTGGATTATCACTGTTTTCAAATACTGTCCAAGTCCAATTGGCGCCGTAACCCCCAGATTCAAAATCAATCGGTCCATTAGGCATTGTTCCATTTCCAGTATCGTCGCCGCCAGTATCATTTTTCTTAAAAACTGCTTTTATTGACTTGTCTGAAGTTAAATTAATTATATATGGATTTTTTTGACCTGAAATATCACCTTGCCATTCGGAGAATTTCCAATTTTCTGATGGAATTGCTTCAACTTCTATAATAGATCCACTATTGTAATTGGATACGGATCCCGATTTAATTAATTTTTCTGAAACAGTCCCTTGACCTATAGTTTCAATATTTAAAGTATATTTCTTTTTAATAAAATTAGCGGTAACTAATTTATCCATATCCATTATTACGCTTGTACTAGTTTCGGATCCAGATGCACCTGACCAATTTTGAAATACATATTCAGATGAAGCGACTGCTGTAATTTCAGCAGATTCTCCATTTTCAAACTCAGCTTTAGAAGGACTTACAGAACCTCCGTTAATAGGATTAGAAGATGTGAATAATGTATGAAGAACTGGATCTTTTGAACAGGAAAAAATTGTTAAAACAAATGCAAAAAGGAATAGTTTTTTCATAATAATATTTTAATATCATATTACAATAATTAAATTGTATTGATAAATAATATTACTTTACAGTTTAATTAGATGACGTATTGAGTTAAATATGAGAGAAAATAGGTATTTAAATAGTTTTGTATAGCCAATGTTATGCTCTTTTGAAACTATAAAATTATTATTTGCTAACTATCATAGCAGCATTAAACGCATCCAAAGCGGAACTTTGTGTTGAGGCATTAGTTTTTTCAGAAGAATTATTCCATACAACTCCTACTTCATTTGTTGTTTTATTCCTTGCAAAAGACCAAATAGAATTAACATTATTTAAAATAAATGACTTATAATGCTCTTTGGGTGATTCAGAATACAGAAAGCCTAAATTTCTCATGAATATACCTTTGAACTGTGAAGCATCCCCATTAAGATTAGGTTCTTTAGGGTCTTTTAAAACTCCATTGTCATAAACAAAGTTCTCAATAGTTGCATCTGCAATATTGTGAGCTAAATCTAAAAATGATGTATCATTTTTAACTTTATAAAGCTCAACCAATCCACTTAAAATTATTCCTTGATTATAAGTGTGGTGATTTCCCATGTTAAGTTGGCATTTTTTGTCTAAACCGTTTTCAACAATATAATTATCATTAATCATACCTGAATTAACAAACCAACTATATGTATCTTCACTCCATTGCATATAGCTTTTTCCAAGAACTAAACCCTCACCTTTTTGATGTAATCTAATTGCTGCCAACATAAAAAGTTCATTTTGTACAGCAGACTTTCCAATGTTAGGTTTTTTCCAATACACTCCTCCTCCGCAAACCTCATCCCATCCCAAAGCCATATCTTCAAATGTTATTCGAGCCATTTTAAGATATTTTTCATTCTTTGTAAGTTCAAAAGCTTTTATCCAAGCTAAAATCCACCAACCTTCATCATCATAATAATCGTTTATAAAATTTTTACATATCCAGTTATTATTTTGATCTGGCATTTTAACCTCAAATTCTTTACATATTTCAAAAGAATTATCAATGACGTCTAGATAATCTTTTGAACCAGTTATTTTAGAATAATCAATAATTGCAGTAAGTGCATTTGCAGCATTCCACCAACTTGTGGTTTCATACAAGCCGGTTTCTGTATTATACCAGTTTTGAAGTGTGTCTAAAGTAGTTTTAGCATATAACTGATAATTATTATCTGTTTTACATGAAAAAAGAGATATAACAAAAATATAAACAATTAATTTTTTCATTAATGACAAATAGAACTATTTTGTGTTAACAATTACTGGTTGAGTCCAAGCTTGTGTAGTTTCACCTTCAACATATGGATTGGTTTTAATTTCATCTGAACTAATTTTTGCCCTCACAAATAGATCGTTTTCATTAAAAATATAACTAGCTGAGTTCCCTTTAACTGTTTTCAAAACCTGAGTTTGAGAGTCATCTTTTCTATATCCTATAAAAGTAATTTCATAATTAACTCCTTTATTTGGTTCAACTTCAACAATAAATCTTTTATTATTACGTTTAACTTTTTTTAATTCAATTCCAGAGGATGAATAAAAGTTTCCTGACTCCATTGATTCAATCAAACTTAAAGTTTCTATTTTCTTTGAATTTACCATCACCCAGCCTCTACCAGTATTACTTAGACTTGTAGATCTTTGATGATAATTATGACTATCATCTGTGGCAATTCCTAACAACAAAGGTTTATCATTATCATAATATGAAATATTAATTAAATCCCACATAGTTTCAAGATCAATATGTAAATCATCACCCTCGTTATGAACAGCAGGATGTCCATTATATACCTCAAAAAACCTTTCGCCATTTAATTTTTTTAAATCCTCTACATTAATTCCATATCCAAAATTTGGATGATTAATATGTGCAAACATTGGAATATTAAACTTTTGTCTTTGTTCATTGACCGCATCAATAGTTTTTTGCATTATATCAAGTACAGAGTTTCCTTTAAAGGGATCGATTTTTTCTTTTATGTTAGTTACATTAATATGTACTGGTTTATTTTCAAATCCAGTAGTAACCTCCTCAGATCTAATGATAAGAAATGAATTTAAATCATCAAGTTTAGTTTTATATTCATCAAAAGTTTTTAATCTTACGTGAAATCCAGTAGAATCGTTTTTAGATTCAACCCAATCTCCAAACCTTTTTTTATATTTTTCAAAAGTTTTGTTTTTTAAATCTGACTGTTTAAGTCTGTACCAATAATCATCATCATTAGCAATTGTATTATGATCAGAGAGAGCAATGAATTGGTAATCATTTTCCTTATACCAATCAATTATCATTTCTGGGAAATCATCCCCATCACTCCAAAACGAATGAGTATGTAAATTCCCTTTTTGCCAATGTTGATCATTAACATCCATGTTACAAGAGGTTAAAAATATAGTTAGTGGAAGTAAAAAATATTTCATGGTTAAAATGTTATTTCTTTTTATACAATTAGTTACTCAATTTGATTTGTGTTTTCAAATCTTTCATAAAACGATGAAAATCTACAGTAATTCTATGACGATTTGTTTTTATTTGTTTTATGTCAGGATGTGTAACTTCCCTTTGACATAATTTGTCAATATTTGATGGTCTTTTCCATCCTCCCTTGAGAGCTTTTGCAACTAGCTTACTTTGTTGTTCAGAACCGGGCCAAATACAACCAAGAGGTTGAAACATCCCAATAAAAAATAAATTATCATAACTGGGATGAAACATTTTTAAATAAAGAGGAACAGGACCCTCACTATAATTCAAAAATTTTTTATCAAAAAAAGGATGAGATAATACAAAACCTGTACATGCTATTACAACATCAAACTCTTCTTTGCTTTTATCTTTAAATCTAACTAGTTTACCTTCAAAACTTTCTATTTCTCCCTTGGGTTTTATCTTACCGTGCCTAATTTTGTAAAGAAGTTCACTATTTACAGTTGGATGAGTAGCTCCGAATTTATGATTAGGATTAGC
>Ga0209136_1000880_pt1 | contig 20870 bp, 21 predicted proteins | sample SaaInl0LU_22_DNA_FD_184640 | JGI IMG/M metagenome (GOLD analysis project Ga0209136, IMG submission 184640) | Marine microbial communities from expanding oxygen minimum zones in the Saanich Inlet - ESP_90LU_22_DNA (SPAdes) (version 2) | ecosystem: Environmental > Aquatic > Marine > Intertidal... | reverse complement strand
CATAATGCGATTTCATTCGTTTTTAAAGGTGTCATACTCGTGTTTGAAGTTCTTCCCGCTCTTGCTCCCGATCCTATTTTAGGTCTTTCCGCTGCATTTCGTGCCGACCCAAATCCAAAGAAAATTGATTTAGGTGTCGGTGTTTATAAAGACGAACAAGGGAACACCCCTATCGTTGGTGCTGTTGCTCAAGCACAATTACGCTTATTAGAAACGGAAACGTCTAAAACCTATATCACTCCACAAGGCGTGCAAGGTTATATCGATGGCATGCTTGAATTATTATTAGGTAAAGGCAACCAAGCTGTTTTAGGGAATCGCGTTGCTGCGGTTCAGGCACCAGGCGGCTGTGGCGCACTGCGTATTTTAGCTGAACTATTGAAGCGTTGTAACGACAATGCCAAAGTATGGGTCTCTGATCCAACTTGGGCAAATCACATTCCATTGATTGGTAATGCCGGTCTTGAACTTGCTACTTACCCGTACTTTGATAAAAACACGGCATCAATTAAATTTGATGAAATGTTAGCCACATTAAAAACTATTCCAAAAGGCGACGTGGTGTTATTACATGCATGTTGTCATAACCCAACGGGTGCAGATTTAACTCAAGACCAATGGCGTCAAGTCGCTGAGGCAGCACAACAACAAGGGTGGTTGCCCTTCATCGATAGTGCTTATCTTGGTTTTGGTGATGATTTAGAAACTGATGCTTTCGGTATGCGTTTAATGGTCGAGTCAGTCCCAGAAGTGATTATTGCGGCATCATGTTCTAAAAACTTTGGTTTATACCGTGAACGGGTTGGTCTAGCTGTGATGCTGACTGCAAATTCTGCACAAACCCCTATCGTACAATCACAAATTCAAGCCATTGCCCGTGGTATTTACTCTATGCCTCCTTCATATGGTGGTGCATTAGTTGATATTATTTTGCATGATGAAGCGTTAAAAGCTTCATGGGTTGCTGAAGTGGATGAGATGCGTAACCGTATGCGTGATTTACGTAGCTTGTTAGTCAATAAACTCGCTGAAAATGGCGCACAAAAAGACTTTAGTTTTGTGAACCAGCAAAAAGGCATGTTTTCTTTCTTATGTATCAGCCCAGAACAAGTTAAAGCGGTTCGAGCAGATCACAGCGTGTACTTTGTTGATTCATCTCGTGTCAATATCGCAGGTATCAACTTAACTAACGTGGATGCGTTAGCCAAAGCTTTGGTGTCTGTTTTATAGTTGATTCAGTACTGAATTAAACCGTAACAAACTAAAAAAGCCAGTTCATTACTTGTAGAAAGTAAAAACTGGCTTTTTTTTATCATTTATTTTGTCTGATAGGATTAAGCGAGCATACCGCCATCCATCGTCATACAATGTCCGTTCATAAAACTAGACTCATCAGAAGCCAACCATACAATTGCATTCGCGATTTCTTGAGGGGTGCCTAGACGCTTCATCGGACTGGCTCCCATAATTAAACGTTGCCCTTTTTCGTCCATATGCGCCAATGTGCGTTGCACCATCGGTGTATCAATAAAACTTGGACAAACCGCATTTACCCGAATATTGGCTCTCGCATACTCTACGGCTACGGACTTAGTTAAGCCAACCACAGCATGCTTTGTCGCGCTGTATCCTGATATCATGGGTGCAGAACGCAAGCCTGCTACAGAGGCAACATTAATAATCTGCCCACCTCCTTGTTTGAGCATCATGTTAAGCGCGGCTTTTACACAAAACCACACGCCTTTAATATTCACATCTACATTTTTTAAAAACAGGGCATCATCTGTCAAATGTGTTGGCGTGGGTGGGTATTCGACACCGGCATTATTCACGACCGCATCAATATGGGTGAATTCGTCAATGGCCGTTGCAAACATCGCATTAACTTGGTCAACGTCACTCACATCAGCGTGAATATAAATGCCTTGAACACCGACTTCATGAATACGAGCTAGTGTCGCCAAACCAGCAGCTTGATCAATATCCGACAATACGATATTGGCACCTAACTGAGCAAACGTCAGTGCACTTTGCGCGCCTATGCCAGAAGCACCGCCAGTGATTAAAACTGTTTTCCCCATAAATGCTTGGTCATTTAATAATTGCATGAAACACCTGTTATTTTTATTGTGTGTATCAATACTGGCACAAAACAATAACGTCTGACGAATCAATTACATGAATTGATTATCGTTCAGGAGAAAAATAGACTATACTCCGCGCGTTTTTTACACCCTATTATCAGCTAACACCGCGATTGCTAACCAGGACGTGTTAGAAGAAAAAGGTCTGGAGACTATTACAGTCACTGCGCAAAAGCGGTCTCAAAGTCTTCAAGAAGTACCAATTTCAATTGCTACGTTAAATGGTGAGCGTTTTGCTAGCCTATTTTCTGGTGGTGATGATATCTTGGCACTAGCGACTCGTGTTCCTGGTTTATATGCACCACTTTAAAATGTATCCCCTAGAAGTTGATATATCAACGTTGATAACATGACTGATGTACATAAACCTGAAAGAATTGCTTTTCGTAGTAAGCTATATTCGGTCATATTCGATAGCATGACATAAGGAAATATGAAATAAAATATATAACTTAATACCGTTAAAGCAATTTGCATATCACCTTCTAGCGCAAAATGATTTAGTAATAGCGTAAATAATTGAAATACCTATAGGGTAAACTAATCCAAGCTTTTCTTTAAATTTAACATAATAGTTAACTCAGACACCAAGCCTCATACCGCGCAAAATACCCAGCGCAAACCTTAATTGGCTTGCGCTGCTAACTCGGCACGCTCTAAATCACGTTTAGCACGATGTGTTTTGGATAGTATCGATTTAATATCATCCAATACCATGTATAGCGCAGGTACTAATAACAGCGTAATCACAGTCGCAAACAAAATACCAAATGCCAATGAAATCGCCATCGGGATCACAACCTGTGCCTGTAATGAGCGTTCAAACACGATTGGCATTAAACCCATAAACGTCGTTAACGAGGTTAATATAATCGCGCGGAAACGCTCTGAGCCAGCTTTCATCGCAGCATCAATCATACTCATCCCTTCAGAACGAGCACGGTTAACAAAATCTACCATGATCAAGCTGTCATTGACCACGACACCCGACAAAGCAATGATCCCACAGATAGATAAGACACTCACGGACTGCCCTAGTACCAAGTGACCGATGATTGCGCCAACGATCCCAAACGGTATAACAGACATGATAATAAGAGGTTGCGAATACGATTTAAGTGGAATAGCTAATAGCGCATAAATCGCAAACAACGCAAACAAGAAACCTTGTCCTAGCGACATGATTGCATCTTGTTGTTCTTTGGAGTTCCCTTGCAACTTAAATGAAACCCCAGGGTATTGTTTTAAGTACTGCGGGATAGCTTGCATCATCACATCACGCAAAATAGTATTTGGCTCAATCACATCAGGATTCACTTTGGCCGTCACGCTAATCGAACGCTTACCATCAACACGATTTATCGACGTGTAACCTTGACCAATTTCAATATCAGCCACTTCCGCAAATGGAATTTCATCGCCATTAGCTGCCCGAATACGCATGGTTTCAAGATTACCAATTGAGTTACGTTGTTCTTTGGGATAACGGATCATGACTTTAATTTCTTCATCATCACGTTGAATCCGCTGCGCTTCAGCGCCATAGAAACCGTATCTCACTTGCTGTGCTAAGCTTGATAAACTCAAACCTAACGCTTCACCTAATGGTTTGATATTGATTCGAATTTCATCCGCACCATTAGCAAAGCTATCATTAATATCTGATACACCTTCGTACTGTTCTAAAAACGTTTTTAATTCTGCAGAAACCAAACGCATTTCATCAATGTCTTTACCACTAAACTCAAACGACAAATCTGAACCACCACCAGGGCCGCCCGGTGCGCCGATATTAAAGGTTTTTACGCCCGGAATTTCAGGAATAACATCACGCCAGCGATCATATAATTCGATGTCGGTAATGGTACGTTCTTCACCTTTGGACAACTCCACAAATACTTGTCCACCTAATGCACCTTGACTGAACGCAATCGAATGTTTCACTGCCCCTTCGCCGGTTTCATTAATAAGTTGATTATCCATATCTTTGAGCGACTGCATCAATGTTTTAATAGCTTTATCGCGTTGAATTAATGAGGAACCTTGCTCTAACTCGACGTTGGCAAACATAAAATCAGATGGAATGGTTGGGAAAAATACAAACTTAACAATCCCACCTGAAAACAAACCAATGGTTAAGATAAACACAGCAAGGAAACTCGCCAATGTGGTGTATCTATGTTTAATGGCTTTTTCCAAAAATGGCATATAGGTATTGCGAATAAATACTTTAATACCCTCGGCAAAGAAATCTCTGAACCGTTGCAAGGCATTAGCTTTGCTTGGATCGTAAGGTTTGTCTTTCATGTGCGCTAAATGCGCAGGTAAAATTAATTTGGATTCAATCAAAGAGAATATCAAGCAGACAATCACCACCCCACCGATGGTTTTCCAGATCACACCAAAGGTACCCGACACCATCATCATCGGTGAAAAAGCCGCTATCGTAGTTAATACCCCAAAGGTTGCAGGCATTGCTACGCGCTTCACCCCTTTAATAATATTATCTACCGAATGCCCATCTTCATCCATTGCGGTGTACGCAGACTCCCCCATAATAATGGCATCATCCACGACGATACCTAATACCAAGATAAAGCCAAACAGGCTGATCATATTAATCGATACGCTTAAAAACTCCATCGGTAGTACTGCCAGCGTTCCTAAGAAACACACAGGCAATCCCCAGATCACCCAAAATGCGAGACGGATTTTTAAAAATAATGACAACACTAAAAAGACCAGTAACGCACCAAAGCCCATATTATTAAGCATCATGTTCAGGCGGTCAGCCAAATAAAATGAGCTATCACCCCATGTGTCTGCTTGGATATTGGGTGGAAAATTCATTCGTTGTTGATCTAAATATTCATTCACACTTTTCGATATTTCTAGAGCATTTTGATCACCTACCGCACGTACTTGGATACTAATAGCAGGCTTACCATCAAAATAGGCTAATGAATTATCTTCAACAAAACCATCATTGATGAATGCAATATCCCCTAATAATAAACGTGTCCCGTCTTGACGAGTCACCAATACAATACTGGCAAAATCATAGGCGTCATACGCTTGGCCTTTTGCTCGTAATAATATATCGCCATTATCAGAACGGATTGCACCACCTGGAATATCAATCGATGAACGACGAACAGCTGAAACGAGTTCGGTAAAGGTTAAGTTATATTCTTGTAGTTTTGCCTCTGATATTTCAATCGAAATTTCATAAGGGCGATCGCCCACGACACGTACATCAGACACACCATTTAAACCGGCAAGATCATCACGTAAACCATTGGCAAATTCTTTTAGTTCTTTTTCTGACGCATCACCATAAGTGGAGATCCACAACACATCTTGCGGGGCTTTTACACGAAAAACGACGGGCTTTTCGGTGTTTGCCGGAAAGGATGGGATCGCATCGACTTGTACTTTGACTTCGTCAAGCAACAACTGCACATCATAATCATCTTCGACTTCAATACTTAATGAGCCAAACCCTTCCACTGAACGCGAGGTTAAACGTTTAATACCTTCAATATCTTTGACGGCTTCTTCTAATTTAAGTACGACCCCTTCTTCGACTTCTTGTGGCGCTGCGCCTAAATAAGGCACCTGCACGGAAATAACATTAAACTCAAATGTCGGAAACACTTGTTTGTGTATCGTCAATACACCAAACACACCGCCAAATAATAAAATCCACATCAGAAGATTAGCAGCGACATGGTTACGTGCAAACCAAGCGATCACGCCTTTATGCGTATCTATTTCTTCAGACATTATTCGCCCTCCTCATCGGTCTGCTCTTTGGCTTTAGCTTGAGCTTTAACCTCAGGTGCCTTCTCTACCACATCACCAGGCAAACGAACTTTCATCCCATCATAGGCGTTAGGCACTGAACTCACCGCGATATTATCGCCCGATGACAAGCCGGCGCTAATATAGATTTGTTCATCATCAGCACGCTGTACTTCAACATCTTTAATCAATATTTTACGATCTTCCGTGACAGTAATAACCGTGCCGTCAAGACGAACTAGATTTCGCGGTAAGACCACAATGTTACTAGCAGTAGCCCCGGTAATATCTGCATTCACAAAACTACCAAAACGTAACATATTGTGCTGGGTTTGCGGATCACGACGATAGGGATCATTCACTTCTGCAATGGCATAAATCACACGACTTTGCATGTTCATCACGCCTTCATCACGTGTGAGCTTCGCTAACCATTGTTCGCTTCTGCCGCCCACTCGACCGGTCAACACGACACTCCCTTCTCCGGTTGCATCGAGATTAAGATAGGCCAAATCACCGTCGGTTAAGGGTAAACGTACTTCAGCTTTCTCCGTTGCTGCAATGTCAGCTAAAACCGTCCCAATACCGACAAACTGACCAATATCCACGTGTTTCTTTTGCACTATGCCGTCATAAGGCGCGGTAATTACTGTGCGAGCTAAGTTACGTTGTGCACGTTCTAAATTAGCCTGTGCTGCTTGCAAAGAAGCTTCTTCACGAGCTAATTGTGGTTTACGTAAACTTAAATCGGTAGGAGTAGAGTTACTAATAGTGCGCCATTCTTTTTCCGCCACTTTACCGCGTGCTAATTCTTCTTGATACGAGGCCTGAGCTCGGAGCACTTCAGCTTGGGCCAATTTAACATCGGTAACTTTGTCCGCATTTTCTAATACTACTAACTCGTCACCTTCTGCAAACATCCCGCCATTAACAAAAATATCAGAAACCGATTCTATTCGACCACTCACTTGAGCAGATAACGCACTTTCAATTTTAGGCAATACATTACCTTGTGAACGTACTGAATAAGTGACATCAGAAATAGTAACGGGTTGAACTTCGACTAAGAATGTTTTTTCTTCGATTGCTTTTTTCTCAGGCTTGGGTTTATTCAACGTCAAAATAACTGTGACGACCACAGCGACAATGACTATAATGAAAGGTAGGCCAACAGATCGTAATGCTTTCATGTAGTTTATTCTCAAAATATACAATTTTATTATTTTCCCATTTTATTGGGTTTCTACTAAAGTTGTTAGTATTAGATACTTTTCTTCGTTAAAGGTTTGTTAGCAAATGTTTCAATGAGATAAATCATGTAATTAAATTACGAAATATCTTGTGCGCGGCGATAAATAGGTTAAAATCGCTCAATAAATATACTTCAACCGTACTTTTATAACACTTTTAATAAGACAACATTAACTAAACAGGAACGTTTGCCATTATGCCTTTTAAAAAAACCTACTTAAAATCAAAACCTGAATGTAAAGTCACATTCAAAGTCACTGCTGAGCAAGCTGGTAATGCAGAACAAGTAAAATTAATTGGTGAGTTTAATGACTGGGCAACTGATGTATCCCCTATGCGTCGTTTAAAATCAGGTGATTTTACACAGACCATTAATCTTCCTGCGAACCACAAGTATGCGTTTCGTTATTTAATTAATGACACGACTTGGGAAAATGATTGGCAGGCTGACGAGTATCTACCGAATGAATTAACGTTTGAAGAAAACTCAGTCATTGCGGTTTAATTAGCAACTGATATATGTAAACCCGTGCTTGTAACGCATCAACCTAATAGGGTCAACGTGTTGTAAGCACGGGTTTCTTTGTTTTTACTTTATGTTGAAAGTTTCAGCGCAGCGTCTAAATTACAGCGCATCTTCTAACTGAGGCAGAATATCAAACAAATCCCCGACCAAGCCATAATCAGCGACTTGGAATATCGGCGCTTCTTCATCTTTGTTGATAGCCACAATCACCTTTGAGTCTTTCATTCCGGCTAAATGCTGGATTGCGCCACTGATCCCGACCGCGATATATAACTGCGGAGCAACAATTTTACCGGTCTGCCCGACTTGCATATCATTTGGTACAAATCCGGCATCAACCGCAGCACGAGATGCACCAATCGCAGCGCCTAACTTATCGGCAATACCATTGAGCAAGGCAAAATTATCTCCATTTTGCATACCACGACCGCCTGAAATGATGACACTTGCAGCCGTTAATTCTGGACGCTCTGAAACGGTTAACTCGGCACTAACAAAACTGGATAAACCCGCATCATGCGCTTGAGTTAACGCCTCAATGGGTGCGGCATTCCCTAATGTCGCAGAATCAAATGCCGATGCACGCACCGTCATGACTTTTAACTGATCACTGGACTGCACCGTCGCTATGGCATTACCGGCATAAATTGGACGGACAAACGTATCAGCAGATTCAACAGCAATGATATCAGAAATTTGTGCAACATCTTTAAGTGCTGCAACTCGAGGCATAAAGTTTTTACCTGTTGTTGTCGCAGCCGCTAATATATGTGAATAACCATCGGCTAGCTCAACCACTAAACCAGATATGTTTTCAGCTAATTGATATTCGTAGCAACTTGCATCAGCCACAAGGACTCGACTAACACCGCTAATATTCGCAGCAGCTTGTGCGACTGCGACACAATCATGTCCAGCAACCAACACATCAATATCTTCGCCTATTTGACTTGCGGCATGAACGAGTTTAGCCGTTTCTGATTTAAGTTCTTTATTATCATGTTCGGCATAGATTAAAATACTCATGAAATCACCTTTGCTTCTGTTTTTAATTTTGCGACAAGTTCTGCAACATCGGCGACTTTTACGCCACCACTGCGTTGTGCTGGCGCGCTAACTTTTAGTAACGATACATTAGACGTTAAATTTACCCCTAACGTATCGGCATCGATAGTTTCAATTGGCTTGCGTTTGGCCTTCATTATGTTTGGTAGCGAGGCATAACGCGGTTCATTTAAGCGCAAATCCGTTGTGACAATCGCAGGTAAAGTTAGCGATACTGTTTGTAAGCCGCCGTCAATTTCACGCGTAACGGCAACCTGCCCATCAGCAACCGCGACCTTAGAGGCAAATGTGCCTTGTCCCATGTTGGTTAACGCAGCAAGCATTTGACCGGTTTGGTTATTATCTGAATCTATGGCTTGTTTACCCAAAATCACCAAATCAGGGGATTCTTTGTCAACGACAGTTTTTAACAGCTTCGCAATTTGTAATGAATCTAACTCAGCGTCAGTCTGAATATGTACACCACGATCCGCACCTAGTGCTAAGGCTGTACGAATTTGCTCAACACAAGCAAGCGTGCCAATTGATACCACGACAATTTCTGTAGCAATGCCCGATTCTTTTATGCGGATAGCTTCTTCAACGGCGATTTCACAAAATGGATTAATCGACATTTTAACGTTTGCAAGATCCACATTGGATTCGTCAGCTTTGACTTTTACTTTAACATTATAGTCAATCGCCCGTTTAACAGGGACTAGAATTTTCATATCTACCTCATTTGTGTTACGTGCAAAATTAGTGTTAATGTTAATATAATACAAGTTACCATTAACATTATGCATAATTGTTCAATGTGTCTAATTTACACTGTTATTAACTCTATGATTATTTGAATTTGTTATAACTGTGTATCACTCATATTTAAAGAGGTGGAATGTGGAAAGAGAATCCATGGAATTTGATGTTGTCATCGTTGGTGCCGGTCCTGCTGGATTATCATCTGCCATCCGTTTAATGCAGTTAGCGCAAGCTGCAAATCAAGAACTAATGGTGTGTGTTGTCGAAAAAGGCTCAGAAGTTGGGGCGCATATTTTATCTGGTGCAGTGTTTGAAACGCGCGCTCTCGATGAGCTACTGCCAAACTGGAAAGAGTTAAATGCACCGATAACAACACAAGTCACTAAAGACGAAATATATTACTTAACGAGTGACCAAAAAAGCATCAAACTTCCCAATATAATGACGCCTAAAACGATGCATAATGAGGGCAACTATATTGTTTCTATGGCAAACGTGACACGTTGGTTAGCAACGCAAGCTGAACAACTCGGTGTCGAAATATTTCCTGGCTTTGCAGCAGCGCAGACAATCATCGAAGACGGCGTCGTTAAAGGAATCATCACTGGTGATATGGGCATTGCGGCAGACGGTACTCACAAAGACGGCTACATGCCCGGTATGGAGCTGCGCGCTAAATACACGATATTTGCAGAAGGATGTCGTGGTCACTTAGGCAAGCAACTCATTCAAGAATTTAATCTAGATCGTGATTCTACACCACAGCATTACGCAATAGGTTTTAAAGAAATTTGGGATATTGATCCACAATTACACCAAGAAGGTTTAGTGGTACATACTGCCGGTTGGCCTTTGGATGATGCGACAGGGGGTAGTTATTTATATCATGCTGAGAATAATCAAGTATTACTCGGGTTGATTGTCGATTTAAATTATAGCAATCCACATTTAAGTCCATTTGATGAATTTCAACGTTTAAAACATCATCCTAAAATAGCGCAATACCTTACCGGCGGAAAACGAGTAAGTTACGGTGCGCGTGCCATCGCTAAAGGGGGTTATCATTCATTACCTAAAATGACGATGCCTGGAGGTATTTTAGTGGGTTGTGAAGCAGGCACCTTAAATTTCGCAAAAATAAAAGGAAATCATACGGCAATGAAATCCGGCATGCTTGCCGCTGAAAGTATATATTCTATACTAAAGGATGAAATTGGCGATTTACCTAATTTTAAATCACTGTTAGAACAGTCTTGGTTATATGATGAACTGTACCGCTCACGCAACTTTGGGCCGGCTATACATAAATGGGGTAATTTTATAGGCGGAGCTTTTAATACCTTCGATCAGAACTTTTTAAATGGCAAAATGCCAATTAATTTATACGATCATCATGCCGATCATACGCAAATGAAATTAAGTAACGATTGTCCGGTTATTGAATATCCTAAATACGATAACAAAATTAGTTTCGATAAACTTAGCTCAGTGTTTTTGTCGAATACTAATCATGAAGAAGATCAGCCTTGTCACTTGCAGCTTATCGACCAAGAACTACCTATAACGTTGAATTTACACAGCTTTAATGAACCAGCACAGCGTTACTGCCCTGCTGGAGTATACGAAATAGTTAATAATGAACACGGCGAACCTCAATTTAAAATTAATGCTCAAAATTGTATTCACTGTAAGACATGCGATATAAAAGAACCCAGTCAAAACATACAATGGTGCGTTCCTGAGGGGAGCGGAGGCCCTAATTATCCAAATATGTAAAAAAATATTTTAATTTAATTAAGTTAGTGCTTATAATAGTAGTGTTAGAGTAAGAATTATAAATTAAATCAAATTATTTAAAGGAAACCGTTTATGAGTGAATTCTCAGATATTCTGTTACACGCTCGTCGCCTACAAGGCGCAACCAAAGATTTATCTTTAGATGAATTATTTGATGCTCAAGAAAAATTAGCATTAGTCATTGAAAAGCGTAAAGAGATACAAGCTCAATACGAAGCTGATAACCAAGCTAAAATTGCACAAATTGAAGCCATTAAAAAGCAAATGTTAGAAGCTGGATTAGATATTTCAGATTTCGATAGCAGTCTTGTCGGTGATAAGCCTAAGCGTACGCGTAAGCGCGGTGCTAAGCGTCCAGTTAAATACGCAATTACCGTCAACAGTGACACAACCAGTTGGACCGGTATCGGTCGTATGCCAGTTGTCTTTACCCAAGCATTAGCAAATGGCAAGTCGCTAGAAGATTTTGCTGTTTAATGCTCTGTAATGCTCAAATCACAGCCCAAGGCAAAGACTTGCCTTGGGCTGTTTTGATCCACGGGTTGTTTGGTAGCGGGGATAATCTCAACATCCTAGCACGCGCCCTCGCCTCGCATTGCAATGTTATTCAAATTGATTTACCTGATCATGGACAATCACCATGGACTGACGGCTTTAGTTTTTCTGATTATTGTACAATGATTGTAACGACACTCGCCCACCATAATATAACGTCTGCACATTTTATCGGTCACTCTCTTGGCGGCAAGATGAGCATGCATATCGCGCTGACACACCCAGAGCTTGTCACCTCTATATGTGTTGCGGATATTGCCCCCGTTAATTACCCACATCGCCATCAAGCTGTATTACACGCCCTTAATCATGTGGATTTATCAAGAATCACGCAACGCGGTGAAGTCAAAGCTCAATTTGATGAGCTCCTTGAAGAAGAAGGCACTAAGCAGTTTTTATTAAAAAGTTTATATAAAGACAACACCGGCACTTGGCGTTGGCGCTTCAACCATCACCTGCTGACTCGTGATTATGAATTACTCATTGCATGGCCCGAATTTACGACACAATATCAAGGCCCGACATTATTTATTAAAGGTCAGGACTCTGATTATATTACGCGTGAGCATCAATCCGTTATTTTGCAGTTATTTCCACATGCGACATCCAAAATCATCGCAGGGACAGGTCATTGGTTACATGCCCAAAAACCACTCGCGTTTAACCGCATCGTAGAACAATTTATCTTAAAGCATTTGATTTAGGACAAAGAACTTTACAGTTAATGTCAGCAATGGATGCGTTTTATTATCGCCCTATGATACAATTAGCCTTATACAAATTTTGATTACAACTATAGATGTTAGCTCAGCACTACGAACTCATTGAATCCATCGCACTCAATATCGGTTTATTTATCTTATTTATTTTAATGGGATATGCTATTCATGATGTATTAAGTAAAAATGATGTACCAAAGTCTGGTCGTTTTATCGCTTATGGAGTGTTACTGTTAGGCGCAATGGGTTTTGTGGCCAAAGGACTTATTCAATTATTTTGGCAAGCTAGTGGCATCAATTAAGCGAGGAAATAACATGGCAAGTGTGGGTTTATTTTTTGGTAGCGATACAGGTAACACCGAACACATCGCGAAAATGATCCAAAAGCAGTTGGGTAAATCACTCATTGATGTGCATGATATTGCCAAAAGTACTAAAGAAGAAATCGCTGAGTTTGATCTCTTATTGTTTGGGATCCCTACTTGGTACTATGGTGAAGCGCAGTGTGATTGGGATGATTTTTTTCCTGAACTTGAAGAAGTAGATTTTAATGACAAACTGGTTGCCATATTTGGTTGTGGCGATCAAGAAGACTATGCTGAGTATTTCTTAGATGCAATGGGTATGGTCCGAGATATTGTTGAAGCACGTGGTGCAATTTTAATCGGTAAATGGTCGACTGAAGGCTATGATTTTGAAGCATCTAAAGGCATGGCTGATGATGATCATTTTGTTGGTTTGGGGATTGATGAAGATCGTCAACCAGAGCTAACAGAAGAACGTGTGAATGCATGGTGTGAACAAATAAAAGAAGAGATGTACCTCGCCGAGTTATCATAACGCAAGCATCGCTTAAACCTCTCTCAATGTAATACTTATTCCCCCTTTTGTAACTATTTTGTATAAAAGGGGTTTATATTTACACTAGCCATATTATACTAGTCTCATCTTTTGACACTGCATGCGATAATAATAATATGGATCAGAACAAAGAACTCAAAAAAGCGGGCCTCAAAGTCACGCTACCTCGCCTTAAGATCCTTGAAATATTACAGCAACCCAACAACCAACATATCAGTGCAGAAGACGTCTATAAAATTTTGCTAGAGCAAGACGAAGATATCGGTTTAGCTACTGTATATCGAGTATTGAACCAGTTTGATGATGCTGGCATTTTGATCCGCCACCATTTTGAAGGTGGTAAATCAGTGTTTGAAATTAGTCATAAAGAACACCATGACCATTTGGTGTGTTTGCGTTGTGGCAAAGTGGTTGAATTTGAAGATCCCGTCATCGAACGTCGTCAGCTTGAAGTTGCAGAACAAAACAACATGAAACTTACTCACCATTCTTTATATATGTATGGTGAATGTAATGATGAAAACTGTGATGCTGACTCGTAACACTCCTTTTGTGTCTTAGCGTAAATTCATCCAATACTTGGCAATAGCCATTTCAATATTTACTGGCACGAATGTAAACGACTCATTCGGCGTCAGCTGCACTAATTTATCTAATGCATATTCAGGAACGGTTCCTATAACAGGATAACCACCATGAGTTTGTCTATCCGGCCCCATCACAATCGGTTGTCCATTGGGAGGGATCTGCACCACGCCTAAGGCTAATGCTTGCGATTCATGTTTAACGATACTAGGTATCGCTTGGTTTGAGTGAATGCGCAACCCCATACGATTGGATTGTTGTGATACTTGCATTAACTGACTTGTAAAAAGATATCGCGCATATAAAGAAAATTGCGCATGTTGATAATTAGGCACAAAATCAATTTCCGTCACGCCCGCAATACCGGTACTTGGGGATATAATAGGTTGATATTCAGATGACTGATTTGAATAATTCGATGGCATTTCACCTTCATGACTAACTGGTTGATAACAGCCAATGGCAAACCTATCACCACTTAAGATAGGTTTCCCCTGCCCTAAACCACCAAATTTTTCGCGCATAATACCGCAACGAGAGTCAAAAAATAGTGGTACATCTATGCCACCAGCGATCCCAACCACTAAACGCATTCCTTGCTGCAAACGCCCAATACTAAACTTATCACCAGCAATGAGGTTGATGACTTGGTCAGGTTTATAACTGCATGTGCTCAAGGTATTATTGAGAGTCGTCGCAAGAGTAATTGTCGCGTTACCGCCAGTTATAGCGATGCTCATGGACGTATGCGCAACAAAACTACATTCCCCCATTACCTCAAGTGCACTGGTGTAAACGTCTTGATGTAACAATTGATTCGCTAAGCGAAATGCAGTCCTGTCCATCGGGCCTGATTCACTCACACCAGAAGCCCCGGCATGGCGCCTACCGCCATCAATAATAAAAATCGGGTATTGGGTTAGCGTACATTCAATCACTCGAGGCCTCCTTACTAGACGTAATCTTAGGCGCAATCTTAGCGGTCAGAATAGGAGTAATGACAGGCGTAAGGGGATAAAATTGAATGATATCTCCCGTTACAAAACTTGCTGGTGTCGACCGATCAATATCAAATAATACATGTTCAGTTACCCCTAATATATGCCATCCACCGGGTGAACACTGCGGATAAATCCCGCAGTAGGCATCCGCAATAGCAACGGCACCTGCAGGAACTTTTAAGCGCGGTGTCGCTAAACGAGGTAAGTGAAACTTATCAGGTAAGCCTGACAAATAAATAAAACCCGGCATAAAGCCATTGAGGATCACACTAAACTCAATCGCACAAAACTGTGCGATCAAATCAGTCCGAGATAACGTTAAACGTTGTGCCACATCGACTAAGTCATAGTCCATCCCAAAATCAACAGGAATGTGAGTGATCCCTCTTTTACCAGTGCCTTGTGTTGAAACTGATGCAGTATTTGATGTTGTAGCAGACGAATCCATGGCATATTGCTTGAGCAAACGCTCTACTTGATGTAAATCTGCAAAATAATCAATCTCAGAAGGTATAAACTGCACTAATAATTCATTAAAACCTGGGACGATATCAGCTAATTTTATCGCCATATGCTCATACAAATATAAGCGACACCGACCAATTAACAGCGCTTTATTCACCGTGCAATCTAACTCACCAAATTCACAATGTAATGTCGTAGGGGTGACCCACTGTACAACGATCTTCTGTTTCACAAGATGTGTCATCGTTTATTCAGACACCGGAGCCATCATTTTGGCAATGTGTTGTACCAACGCAACTGCAGCAGGTGTATCCGAGTGGACACATAATGTATCGGCATGCAGCGAAATAATGTTGCCTGACATAGTTACCACTTGCTGTTGCTGGATCAGACTTTTGGCTTGCGCTAATGAGGCCTCTTCACTTAATACCGCTCCAGCAATGCCTCGGGGCGCAAGCGTTCCATTATCTAAATAAGCACGATCGGCAAACACTTCAAACCAAATGGTAATGCCGAACTGATTGGCATCGTGCAACAATGCCGATATATCACAGGTAGCGGGCAGCATTATGGGCAAATTTAACTGCATCTCTTGCAGCGCTTGAAACGTCGCAAGACGGACTAAAGGGTTAGCAACAATGTCATGATACCAAGCGCCGTGGGGCTTTACGTACTCACACCGAGTTCCAGCAAATTGACACATCGCGTGCATCATCCCAACTTGGTATTGCAATATGGCACCTAGTTCTGTTTCAGGTATCACCATATGTCTGCGCCCAAACCCCTGTAAATCAGGATAACTCGGATGTGCACCGATCTTGACTTGATGAGCTTTGGCTAATGCGATTGCATGTTTTATGTGCAATGGATCACCACCATGAAAACCGCAGGCAATATTAGCTAGATGTAAAAATGGCATAATAGCCTCATCAACAGGTACTTGATAATGCCCGTAGCTTTCACCTAAATCACAATTTAATTTCATATATACGCCTTTAACATCCAATGCTGTATGATAGTAATATGTTATTAATTACTTGTCAGTCACTATGCTAAAAATTGGTCAAATAAATACACTTGTTATTCACGAAGTCTTACATGAAGGCTATACCTGTATTGCACAAGATGCATCCATTGCCGATGATGAATTCATCACGTATGTGTTTCTTCCCTATGCCGAATCGATATTATCAGAAGGCGATACACTTGAGGCGTTTGTGTATATTGATAAGCAACAACAATGTGTTGCAACAACCAAACATCCTAAAGCAGTGACCGGCATGACAGTATTACTACAAGCCAAAGGGATGACTGATTTTGGCGCATTTTTTGATTGGGGGTTAGAGCAAGACTTATTAGTCCCTAGCAAGTATTTGCAAGCCCCTGTCGTGATTGGTATGTCGTATCTTGTTCATGTTTTCTATGAAGAAGACAGTCAACGCGTCCTCGGTGCGACCAAATTACATCGTTTCTTTGTTGAAACCGATCCCTACGCAACACTCAGCGCCGGTCAAAAAGTGGATTGTATGGTATGGGACGAAACAAATATGGGTTACAAGGTCCTCATCAATCAACAGTATTTAGGTGTGTTATTTCATGATCAAGCATTGGCAAAACACAAAATAGGCGCACAATTTTCAGCTTGGATAAAAAATATTCGTTCAGATGACAAAATTGATATTACTCAATTACAAGATAATCCAAACAGTCGCTTAAACTTGCAACAACAAATCATTGCTGACTTGGAAGCACATGGTGGGATTTCCACATTAACAGATAAAAGTAGCCCTGAAGATATTTCTTATAAATTCAAGGTATCAAAAAGCGCATACAAAAAAGCGATTGGCACCCTGTTTAAAAATAAACAAATATCATTAACAAAAGATGCCATTAAATTAATATCAAAGGGGTAAGACATGCAAGCAACAGTAAAATGGACCGGTGATTTAGGGTTTGATTGTGCAATGGACACAGGTGAAACTTGTCATTTGGATGGTAACAAACAAGGTCTATCACCGATGCAAGCCGTGTTGATGTCAGTTGGCGCATGTTCTTCTGTCGATGTGGTAGAGATCATGAAAAAAGCACGACAGGACTTTACAGGATGCTATTGTGAAGTCACCGCTGAGCGTGCGCCTAGCCCACCTCGTATATTTACCAAGATCCATGCTCACTATGTAGTGACGGGGAAAGGATTAAACGAAAAACACTTAGCCCGTGCCGTACAGTTATCAACTGAAAAATATTGTTCTGTTATGTTAATGCTGCATGAAACTGTCGCAATTACTACTAGCTACGCGATTGAAGAAGCTCAATAAGAGCCATGACGTTACTGCTCACTTGGTAACGTTTTTTGGGTTTTCACACCCATTTCTTGTAATCGATTGCCCATACTCACAATAGAACCTCGCCCCGTTGATAGCTTTTTCATCGCAGTATCATAGGTATTTTGTGCCACATTAAGTTGTTTGCCGACTTTTTCCATCTCTTCAACATACCCCGCTAATTTGCTATGCAGTTTACTGGCTTGCTCTGCAATTTCATGGGACATATTAATCCGTTTCTCAGTTTGCCATATATTGTTGATTGTTTTGAGAGCAATCATTAAATTACTCGGGCTGACTAACATGATATTTTGCTGAAGCGCATCATTAATCAAATTTGGATCTTCATTTATCGCTGCCTGAAACGCAGCCTCTGACGCTAAAAACAATAAGACATAATCTAACGAATGGATCCCATACAACCTGCTATAGTCTTTTTGAGACAAGCCTTTAACGTGTTGTCGAATAGATTGTAGATGTAAATTGCGTTGTATCCGTTCTTCTGCTTCATTATCGGCTTTAAATAAACGCTCATAGGCGGTTAACGATACCTTCGCATCAATAATGACGGATTTTTTATTCGGTAAATTGACCACAATATCGGGTTGATATAAGCGACCATCCTCATCGCGCAATGCCGCTTGACGGATAAACTCCTGTCCTTCTTGTAACCCACAATTAGATAAAATCGACTCTAAGACCACCTCGCCCCAATTTCCTTGTTGTTTGTTATCCCCTTTTAATGCTTGTGTTAGGGCTAACGCTTGAGCGTTGATGGTTTCGTTAAGGGCTTTAAGGCTATTGATCTCTTGTTTTAATGCGGCACGCTCCAAGCCTTCATGTCTGGATTGCTGCGCAATTTGTTGTTTAAACTCGTCGAGTTTAATTTGTAATGGCTGAACCACATTATGCATACTATGTTGATTCACTGAGTTAAATTTAACGCTCTTTTCTTCGAATATTTTATTTGCTAAACGTTCAAATTTATCTGAAAGCTGTTGCTCTGCTTGTTGCATCAGCGCCATTTTTTCTTTAGATGATTGCTGTAGAGCCTGTAATGAGGCACTTAGCGCACCATTGGCAACTTGGTATTCGGTGTTGTGTTCATGCGCTTGTGCAAGTGTATCTTTGAGACTCGCAAGTTGTGCTTTATAGCGCGCAGATAAACGCTGAGTCGTGATCACGTAGGTAACTAATGTAACCAATATCGTTAACGCACCTAATGCCCACCATAAATTGTCAATGAGCCACTGAGTGATAAGTTGCATTGAATTTGTCATCGCTTCGCCTATAAATAAAAAACGCCGCAAGTGCGACGTTTTGTAATATATCAAAGCACTGTATATAAATACAGATTATTTATATAACTAACTGCTTTTATTTAGCTTTTGGCTTAACGTTTAAGGCAGCATCTAAATCTGCAATTTTTGCTTTCCAAATAGCAGGGCCAGTTTCGTGGGCATTGTTACCATTTGAATCCACAGCAACAGTCACAGGCATATCTTCGACTTCAAACTCATAAATCGCTTCCATACCTAAATCTTCAAACGCCACGACACGTGCTTTTTTAATTGCTTTGGATACTAAGTATGCAGCACCGCCCACAGCCATTAAATACACCGACTTGTGTTTAGCAATGCTTTTCACTGTCTCAGGACCACGCTCCGCTTTACCAATCATGCCTAATAAGCCTGTTTGCTCTAGCATCATATCGGTAAATTTATCCATGCGCGTGGCTGTTGTTGGTCCTGCTGGGCCAACGACTTCATTACCCACTGCGTCCACCGGCCCAACATAATAAATAAAGCGGTTAGTCAGATCGACACCTTCAGGTAAGCCTTCGCCGTTTTGTAGCATGGTTTGAATACGTTTATGCGCCGCATCACGTCCAGTCAACATTTTGCCTGATAGCAATACCGTCTCACCCACTTTCCAATCCAAAATAGATTCTTTGGTCAGCTCATCCATATTGACCCGGCGAGTATCTGCGCCGACTTCCCATGTGATTTTTGGCCAATCTTCTAATTTCGGTGCTTTAAGCTCCGCAGGACCTGAACCATCAAGATAAAAATGCGCATGACGTGTAGCTGCACAATTTGGGATCATGACCACCGGCTTTGAGGCTGCGTGAGTCGGCATGGATTTAATTTTAATATCGACAACCGTCGTTAATCCACCTAAACCCTGTGCGCCTATACCTAATGCATTGACTTTATGATAAATATCAACGCGGAGCTTTTCTTCGGTTGTTTCTGGGCCACGGGCAATGAGTTCTTGAATATCGACCGGATCCATTAAACTTTCTTTGGCTAATACCCCTGCTTTTTCAGCAGTACCACCAATACCTATACCCAACATGCCAGGTGGACACCAGCCAGCACCCATAGTCGGTAAGGTTTTAACCACCCACTCAGCAATATCATCAGATGGGTTTAACATGACCATTTTGGATTTGTTTTCACTACCGCCGCCTTTGGCTGCAATCATCACTTCAATCTTATCGCCTGCAACCATATCGATATGCACGACAGCAGGAGTATTATCTTTGGTGTTGATCCGTGCCCCAGCAGGATCAGATACGATGGATGCACGTAATGGGTTATCCGGATTAAGGTAAGCACGACGAGTGCCTTCATCGACCATTTCTTGTACGGTTAGATCATGTTTATCAAACTGGACTTGCATACCAATTTTAACAAAACAGGTAACGATACCCGTATCTTGACATAATGGGCGCTTACCTTCGGCTGACATCCGTGAATTGATTAGGATCTGTGCCATTGCATCTTTCGCGGCTTGGCTCTCTTCACGATTGTATGCTGCTTCTACCGCTTTGACATAATCTAAGGGGTGGTAATAAGAAATAAACTGTAATGCATCTTCGATACTATCGATAAAATCTTGTTGGCGAATGACTGTCATGCCGACTCCGTAAATTAAGTGATCCTAACTACATGATCTCTAGTTAATAATTAGCTTATAATAGTACCTCGTGTTGTAGCACAACAAAAGACCTAACCTTACAACTTTGG
>Ga0209136_1000877_pt1 | contig 20908 bp, 16 predicted proteins | sample SaaInl0LU_22_DNA_FD_184640 | JGI IMG/M metagenome (GOLD analysis project Ga0209136, IMG submission 184640) | Marine microbial communities from expanding oxygen minimum zones in the Saanich Inlet - ESP_90LU_22_DNA (SPAdes) (version 2) | ecosystem: Environmental > Aquatic > Marine > Intertidal... | reverse complement strand
AAGGCCTGGCTTGTGATTTCTTGGGCAGAACAAACAGCCTACTTTGATAGTGGTGAGTTTGAGTATATACAGGAAGAAGGTTTATGGTACGAGTTGACTATTTTTGAAGAATCAGAAGTGTTTGATTTGATGAATGTTCAACTAAATATACCGTTGTTATTTAGCACTGAACGATGGGATGTGGAAGTAGGGTTCAACTCTAATTTTCCTTATGAAATTGGGGATGAAAACCAACAAAAGACCAATAATTTCTTTAATCTTTCTATTGGTTATTTGTTAGAGTTATAAGTTGTGAATTTTTTTGTACGTCAACCAATCAAGATATAAATTTTCTGTTTTTGTTCTTGCCCAGGGCATTGTCCTCAAGAACTTTAGGCTACTTTTATAAGTGGGGTTGTTTCCAAAACATTTGATTCCTGTTTCTTTTTCCATCTCTTCCCAACCCAAATTTTCAATGAGTTCTGTAAGAATATCGGCAAGTTTTATACCGTGTAAAGGGTTATTTGGCTGTGATTTTTCTGACATGTAAAAGACTAATTAAACGATTAGAGTTGCAAAATTAATCAATTCCTTATCAAGAAGCGTAAAATTATTGGGTTTAGGATCAAAAGTGTAAAACTAAACTTGAGATACATGACAATAAAATAGACCTGTTTTTGTATTTTTGCATCAAATTAAAAAAAACAATTATGTTAACAGTTTCAAACTTATCCGTGCAATTTGGAAAGAGAGTATTGTTTGATGAAGTGAATACAAAATTTACACAAGGAAATTGCTATGGAATTATTGGAGCCAATGGTGCTGGGAAATCCACTTTTTTAAAGATTATATCAGGTACTCTTGAGGCAACTTCTGGCCACGTAAGTCTAGATCCTGGTAAACGTATGTCTGTGTTGACACAAGATCATTACGCTTTTGATGAGCATACGGTGCTAGAAGCAGTTTTGATGGGTAACAAAGAACTGTATAAGATAAAAACTGAGATAGATGCCTTGTATGCCGATTATACTGATGAAAATGCTGAAAAAATAGGAGAATTACAAGTAAAGTTTGAAGAGATGGATGGATGGAATGCAGATGCTGCTGCAGCTACCATGTTGTCTAATTTAGGAATCAAAGAGGATTTGCATTATACTCTTTTAGCCGATTTAGATGGTAAAACAAAAGTTCGTGTGTTGTTGGCTCAAGCTTTGTTTGGAAATCCGGATGTGTTGATTATGGATGAACCTACCAACGATTTAGATTTTGAAACGATAGCTTGGTTAGAAAACTTTTTGGCTAATTATGAAAATACTGTTATTGTTGTTTCTCACGACCGTCACTTCTTAGATGCTGTGTGTACTCATATTTCTGATATTGATTTTGGAAAAATTAATCATTTCTCTGGAAACTATACTTTTTGGTATGAATCCTCCCAATTGGCAGCTAAACAACGCCAACAAGCCAATAAAAAGGCTGAAGATAAAAAGAAAGAATTAGAAGAGTTTATCCGTCGTTTTTCTGCTAACATGGCAAAGTCCAAGCAAGCAACTTCTCGTAAAAAAATGATTGAAAAATTAAACGTTGATGAAATTCAGCCTTCTAGTAGAAGATATCCCGCTATTATTTTTGAAAGAGAGAGAGAAGCAGGAGATCAAATTTTACAAACCGATAACTTATCAAAAACCATTGATGGTGAAATTTTGTTTAAGGATATAGAAATCAATTTAGCAAAAGGAGATAAAGTATTAGTGGTATCCAAAAATTCTAAAGCTGTTAGTTCTTTTTATCAAATTATCATGGGGAATGAAGCTTCGGATACAGGAGAATACAAGTGGGGAATAACGACAAATCAATCCTACTTGCCTTCTGATAATTCTGAGTTTTTTGTTGATGAAAAATTAGATTTGGTTGACTGGTTACGCCAGTATGCAAAAACAGAAGAAGAAAGAGAGGAAGTTCATTTAAGAGGCTTTTTAGGGAAAATGATTTTTAGTGGAGAAGAAGCGCTAAAAAAATGTAATGTGCTCTCTGGAGGAGAGAAAGTACGATGTATGTTGTCCAGAATGATGATGACAAGAGCAAACGTTTTGGTGTTAGATGAACCTACAAATCATTTAGATTTAGAATCTATTCAAGCCTTAAACAATTCTTTGAAAAATTTTAAAGGAACGGTCTTGTTCTCCACACACGATCACGAATTTGCACAAACGGTAGCTAATAGAATCATAGAGATAACCCCTAAAGGAGTTATTGATAAATATGCCACTTTTGATGAATATTTAGAGGATTCAAAAATCAAAGAATTGAGGACAAAAATGTATCAATAGGATATAGAATAAGTTTTTAAAAAGGCGAATCATTACAAATGATTCGCCTTTTTAATTCCTTTATATTTTATGTTAAATACTTTTTATCAACGTAAAAAGTACCAAAAGGAATTATCGAGCAAACCAATATAATTCCAAAAGCGCTGAGGTTCCAATTTTGTTTTTCTTTCAATAAGAAAGCCATGAGAATATAGGTAACAAACAACAATCCATGTGGCATTCCTAATAGTCTAACCACAATGTCATTTCCTGTAAAATGTTTTAAAGGAGAACCAATACCCAGTAACAGCAGGTATGAAATTCCTTCTAATAGCGCAATAGTTTTAAAGTTTTTTAAGGTGATCATATGGTTTTAATTAGGGTTATATTCTTTTGCCAGTTAAAGTATCTGTGTTTAAGAATTTCTTGATTTTTTTATTTCTATATTTTCGCTTTTGAAGTTGGAAGGCATTAAGCTTATGTTTCTTTTTTTAGCACTTTTTAGTAAAAAAGGGATGATTATAGACGCTCCTGGTAGAAGGATGAAGGGAATACCGATTCCCGCAATCTTAAGCAAATCATAGACGTACCGTTTTAAAAACTTTTCATCTTCTTTACTGATCTTTCCTTTGTGGAATACATATTGTTGGATGATTAGTGTTGTGGTTTTTGTATCTTTTGCTTCACTTTTCAATCCCTTAAAAAATGTATCTAATGCGAAGGTAATCTTAGCGCTATTGATGTCTACAAATTCTCTAAAAATATTTTTGGACCTCTTCTTTTTTTTAGTATTCATATGAATATAAGACTGTTGTGATAAAAAACAGCCATGATAAAAGTAAGCATAATCCACCTAATGGTGTTATTGGACCCAATAATTTTATCGGTTTTTTTTGATTTTTTAACATACAAATCCCATAAATACTTCCTGAAAAAAGGAGGGTACCTATAATAGAGAAGACAACCGATAGTTTTGCTGTGGTTGAATCCATTGGTAAGATTTGGCCAAGTAGGACAAGATACAACGCATGGTACATCTGGTATTTCACTCCAATTTCAAAACTATCTATAAGATCTTTAGGCCATCTTTTTTTTAAGAGATGGTTAGCAAATGCTCCAAGCACAACTGCAATAAAACCAAAGGCTCCTCCGAATATGAATGCGAATTCTTGCATTAATTCTCCAAAGGTTGAGATTTCTCTTCGTTGCTCAATTCCTCCTCTAAAGCTCTATCCTCTATTGGCTCATTATCTGATAAAACCTCTTCTGTGTAGGTTTGAGGAGTCGTCATTTGTGTGGTTTCTTCTTCCTCTTCAAAAAACGGGAAAATATCAATAATTGGGGATTCAGTTATACTTGGAATAGAATAGTCAGACACAGTATCTGTAAATTGTTCTGAGAGGTACTCGTATGCATCCTTTACATCGTTTGCTTGTACCAATACATATGTGTTTGTTCTTCTTTCTAATCCTTTTTCTTCATCCAAAGTAACTAGAGAAACCTTACATTTAAACCATCTGTCTCCATTATCATTAGGGAATAATTCAGAATAATTGGCTACTTTTATATTGGTTATTTTGAATCCTTCAGACAAGTACTTACCCATTTCCTCTGTTGCACGAGCCTCTGCTTCTGTAAAAGTTAATGCATCAAATAAATAGGGTTGATTGAAAGTTTTAATTCTTTCGTTGTCATCTATTTTGCTGTATTTTACTTTTACTTCGTACCACATAATAATATTTTTTTTTGAGTCACAAATGTAAAAACAAATTTCATTGTTGGTGATACAAATTCAAATAATTTATAATTTGCTTTTCAGTGTTTTGATTTCATCCCTGAATTTCGCTGCAACAATAAAATCTAGAGTTTTAGCCGCTTTTTCCATTGCGCGTTGTTTTTCTCTTATGCGTTCTTCTATCGCTGTCTTGGATAAATAATCAACATCATCTTCTGCAGCTAAATTCTGCTGAATTTCTTCATAATTTGTCCCTTGATGGTCTGTTAAATTATTCCCTAAATCTTTTTTGATTTGAGTAGGTGTAATCCCGTTTGCTTCATTGTATGCGATTTGCTTTTCACGCCTCCTAGCTGTTTCGTCTATGGTTAGTTGCATGCTTTTGGTAATTTTGTCTCCATACATGATTGCCTTTCCATTTACATTTCTTGCGGCTCTACCTACAGTTTGGGTAATTGATCTGTGTGATCGTAGAAAGCCCTCTTTGTCGGCATCTATAATTGCTACCAGTGAAACTTCTGGCAAGTCTAATCCTTCACGAAGTAAGTTTACCCCAATTAAAACATCAAACAAACCTTTACGTAAATCCTGCATGATTTCTACACGCTCTAAAGTATCAACATCAGAATGAATGTAACGGCAACGAATCTGTATTCTTGTTAAGTATTTTGATAATTCTTCTGCCATGCGCTTGGTCAAAGTGGTTACCAAAACACGTTCATCCAGCTCAATACGTTTTTGAATTTCTTCGATCAAATCATCAATTTGGTTTTTACTAGGACGTACTTCTATAATAGGGTCTAATAATCCTGTAGGTCTTATCACTTGCTCTACGACAACACCATCAGATTTTTCTAGTTCATAATCAGCAGGGGTTGCAGTTACATAGATGACCTGGTTTTGAATGGCTTCAAATTCTTCAAATTTCAACGGGCGATTATCCATAGCTGCAGGTAGTCTAAATCCAAATTCAACTAAATTTTCTTTTCTTGAACGATCCCCACCATACATGGCGTGTGTTTGTGGAATGGTTACATGACTCTCATCAATGACCATTAAAAAGTCTTCTGGAAAATAATCTAATAAGCAATATGGTCTTTCCCCAGGTTTTCTCCCATCAAGATATCTAGAATAATTTTCAATTCCACTACAGTATCCCAATTCACGAATCATTTCCAAATCAAATTCAGTACGTTCTTTCAGTCTTTTGGCCTCCAGAGGTTTTCCAATTTCATTAAAGTATTCATATTGTTTCATCAAATCATCTTGTATTTGATGGATGGCGCCTTGCAGGGTTTCTGGTGAGGTTACAAATAGATTGGCAGGATATATGTCTAATGTTTCAAAACGTTCAATTACTTGTTTGTTTTCTAGGTCATAAGCTTCTATATCTTCAATCTCATCTCCAAAAAAATGTACTCGATAAGCGTATTCACCATAAGAAGGGAAAATGGTTACCGTATCGCCTTTTACTTTAAAGTTTCCACTTTTCATCTCCTCTTCAGTACGGGCGTATAAACTTTGCACCAGTTGATGTAGAAATTTAGTTCTACTTATATTTTGATCTTTATGGATGGTGACAACATTACTTTTAAATTCAACAGGGTTACCCATACCATACAAACATGAAACAGAAGCAACCACCAAAACATCTTGTCGTCCACAAAGTAGGGAGGAGGAAGTACTCAAACGTAAGCGTTCAATCTCTTCATTGATAGATAAATCTTTTTCTATATATACCCCTGTTGATGGAATAAATGCTTCAGGTTGATAATAATCGTAATAAGAAACAAAATACTCGACAGCATTATTGGGAAAAAAATTCTTAAACTCTGAATATAATTGTGCTGCTAGTGTTTTGTTGTGGGCCAGGACCAAAGTTGGTTTTTTAACCTCTTGAATTACATTTGCCACAGTAAAAGTTTTACCAGAACCGGTAACTCCCAACAGAGTTTGATATTGATCTCCATTGTGCACACCTGTAACCAATTCTTTAATGGCATTTGGTTGGTCTCCGGTGGGTTTGTATTTTGAAACAACTTTAAAATCCATATTGCAAAGTTAGACATTGATTTGATTAGTACGATGTTTCTAAACAATAAAAAAGAGCAATACTTTGAAAAAACACATAATAAAAAGATACTTTTTTTGATTTCCTTTTAAGCATCACAATACTCGATTAAAAATAGGAATAGGTTACCTTTGTGATAAATTCCAAGATCATGAAATCCTCTACTCGAAAGACTGTGCAAGAAAAAAAAAGTAAAATGACTATGGCAGCAGCCTTTAAGACTATTATTTGGCCAAGAAGAAAATTGGTCTTAATAGGATTAATTTTAATTGTTTTAAGCCGTTTGGCCAGTTTGGTTTTACCTTGGAAAACCAAAGTGTTGCTTGACGAAGTGATACCGAACAAAGACTTTAATGAATTGTATCATTTGTTAGGTTTGGTCGCTGGAGCCATTTTGGTACAATCTGTAACCTCTTTTTTATTGACTAAAATTTTAAGTGTTCAAGCACAGTATTTGATTTCAGAATTGAGAGCAAAAGTACAGAAGAAAGTATTGTCTTTGCCAATTGCTTTTTTTGATAATACCAAATCAGGTGCTTTGGTTTCTAGAATTATGAGTGACGTTGAAGGAGTTCGTAATTTAATTGGTACGGGCTTGGTACAGTTGATTGGAGGGACGATAACAGCGATTATTTCATTATTCCTATTGCTAAATATCAGTTGGTCGATGACGCTTTTTGTACTGATACCAGTCGGTGTTTTTGGTTTCATAGCGCTAAAAGCCTTTGCCTACATTAGACCCATTTTTAAACAACGACGAAAAATAAGTGCTGAAGTTAATGGCCGTTTGACCGAAACATTGGCTGGTGTTCGTGTGATCAAAGCGTTCAATGCGGAAGATCAAGAAAATAGAGTGTTTGAAAAAGGAGTAGATTTGTTGTTTCAAAATGTTAAAAAGAGTTTGACTGCTACAGCATTGATGACCAGTTCTTCAACTTTTTTGCTGGGGATTGCTTCTACCGGAATCATGGGAATTGGAGGGTATAAAATTATTGAGGGCACATTGACCATTGGAGATTTTATTTCATTTACTTTATTGTTAGGTTTTATGATTGCTCCCATTGTGCAGATGAGTAATATAGGAAGTCAGTTGACCGAGGCACTTGCTGGCTTAGACAGGACAGAAGAGTTGATGAACCAACAGGCTGAGGATGAAGATGAGCAAAGAAACATTACCTTGAAAACGTTTAGAGGAGATTTAGAGTTTGATCAAGTTTCTTTTGCTTATGAGGAAAACAAAGACGTGTTGACCAATATAAATTTCAAAGCCCCTTCGGGTTCAGTTATTGCTTTGGTGGGGAGTTCGGGTTCAGGTAAATCAACCATTGCAGGGTTGTCTGCTACTTTCTTAAATCCTAAATCTGGAGTGATTACTGTTGATGGTCAAGATATTACTAAAGTTAAACTCAATAGTTTTAGAAAACATTTGGGAGTGGTGTTGCAAGACGAATTTTTGTTTGAAGGAACAATTAAAGAAAACATTTTATTTCCAAGACCTAATGCCACTGAAACTCAACTACAATATGCTGTAGAGGCAGCATATGTCAATGAATTTACCGATAGGTTTGAAGATGGATTGAATACGTTGATAGGGGAGCGTGGTGTAAAATTATCAGGGGGTCAAAGACAACGTATTGCTATTGCCAGAGCTATTTTGGCAGATCCTAAGATTATTATTTTAGACGAAGCCACTTCTAATTTAGATACGGAAAGCGAAGTTTTGATTCAAAAAAGCTTGGCTCAATTGACGAAAAACAGAACTACGATTGTGATTGCTCATCGACTGAGTACCATTCGCAAAGCAGATCAAATCTTAGTTGTAGAACAGGGTCAGATTGTTGAACGAGGAACTCATGATGAATTGATAAAGATTCAAGGTCGTTATCTTGATTTGTATACCTATCAAGGTAAAATTTAATAAATAAATTTTAGGATCGTTTGTGTTTTCTAGATAGAAAGCAGCCTTCCAATTCTTTAATGATGATTTATCAAGAACTGTGTTTAAAGGCAAACACTTTGTTATCTTTGCCAAAAATTATTTCTTTATGTCAAAACTGTTTTCAGATTTAGGAGTTTCCTCTACGATGATCAATACCTTAGCTGGAATTGGAATGGTAACCCCCACAGAGATTCAAATTCAAAGTATCCCCGTCATTCTTAATCAACAGGATGATTTTGTTGGATTGGCCCATACCGGTACAGGAAAAACAGCTGCTTTTGGTTTGCCGTTGTTACAACAGGTTGAGGTTGAAAGCGAGTATATTCAGTTAGTAGTTTTGGCACCTACAAGAGAATTAGGAAAACAGATATACACCAATTTGGTTTCATTTGGTTCAGATATTACATCTTTATCGATCGCTGAAATATGTGGGGGAACTGCGGTCAAACCTCAAATTGAGCGTTTGGAACAAAATACACATGTAGTCGTTGCAACACCAGGTCGTTTGATAGACTTGATTCAAAGAGGCAAAATAAACCTAAAGGGAGTACGTAATTTTGTCTTGGATGAAGCTGATGAAATGGTTTTGTCATTAAAAGAAGGTTTAGACAAAATTGTGGAGGTCATGCCAAAACAAAAACGAACCTTATTATTTTCTGCAACTTTACCTGGCTCAGTTAAGCAGTTGGTGCAAAACTATTTGTCAAAACATGTAACCCAAGTTGGTACTGAATCACATTATACGGTTCATCAAGGAGTAGCACATCATTATGTTGTCGTTTCCCCTATTGAGAAATTCAACGTGCTCCTTCATTTTTTATCTGGGCAAGAGGGAAAGCAAGGAATTATTTTTTGTAAAACAAAAGCGGCAGTCAATAAATTAGCAAAGAATTTAGCCATCAACAAAATATCCTCAGGAGCAATTCATGGAAGTTTGACACAAGGAATTCGAGATCGAATTATGGAACAATTCAGAGAAGGATACATCAATACTTTAGTTGCTACTGATGTTGCTGCTAGGGGAATTGATGTTAAAAACACATCCTATGTAGTACACTATCACCTGCCCGATGCGATGGAGACTTATATCCACCGAAGTGGTAGAACTGCAAGAGCAGGTGCTAAGGGAATGTCCCTAGCCATATTGCAAGAGGATGAAATAGAAAAAATGAAATTTTTAGGGCAAGAATATGAAATTGATTTGCATGAATACGCAAAACCTTCAACTCAACATATAGAGGAAAACAACACTGTTGTGTGGGCAAATAAAATCTTTAAAACCAAACCCAATAAGAATATATCTGAAGCGGTGAGAGCGAGTGTTAAAGACATATTTCATCATTTGACTAAAGAAGAATTGGTTGATAAAATTTTGGCCAATTATGTGTTAGAACATAAGACATCAGATGTGTTGGTCAAAGATAATCCTATTCAAAGTAAAAAAAAGAAAAATAAAAGGCAACGATAGAGAATTAGTTTTGAAGACGATTATTCTTTCTCAACTTGAGCTGATTTTAATTTTTCATGATATGCATCAATCCTTGCATAAGCAGTACCATCAATCAACAATATAACGATTAGCATTGCAATTGTAGTTATGCTGATCGCACGCCAAGTAGCTCCATTTAGAAACACGATAGACAAAGCGGCTGCAATAATGAGTATTGGTATCGTTTTGAAAACAATTGTGCTATATTCTTTTAGCGTTGCCTCCACACGAGTAACTTCAGAGGCAATGAATTCAGAAGCATCTTTTTGATATGCCATTTCAAACTGAGTAATCCTGGATTTGTTGGTAAAAAACAATCCAACTCCTATGGTTAAGAGCAGAGCACCAGCCACCAACATAGGGATTATATAAGCTTTTGCGATATCGGATTTTCCTAGTTGCCAAAAGCCAATGCTTCCTGCCATGAAAATGATTCCGAATAGAATGAAGAATGGAGTAGAAAATAGTTCAGCTTTTGCCCAATCTGTTGCTGTTTTTAAGATGTCCATTTATTATTGAGTTGTATCACAAGTGAATTGCTTGTGGTTGTTGATTTTATCCAGCAATCAAAATTAGGAAAAAGATAGGAACGAAGATTAATTTTCATTTGAATATTTATCTATAATGTTTTACTCATGAATACGGTCTTGGCTATGAGTAGTTGAGTTGCGTGTGTTAGTCCTTAACTTTTCAAGTACACACAAAACTAAAAATCGGTGAGGATTTTCAGAAGTATGAGAAAACAAGCAATTACTTATAGCTATTGTTAGGCACTGGCTACTTTCTTCCTTTAATTCTTTTCCGCCAAAATTTCCATATGGCTTCCCTAAATTTATTATAAGTTGGACATTTACAAACCATGGGAATGTTTGTCAGTCGGGTATTCACATATTTCTTTTATAGGTATTTCGTAAATTCTTAACTCGTGATAGTCATTTTTATATAAGAAACTATGTAGTTTTCACTCATTTTAAGAATTACATCCAACAAAAATTACTTAAGCATTAAATTCTTGATTTTCTTGTAATCTACTTTTTCTTATTTGGTTGTATCCAAATTCCTATTTCAGATATTACATCGAAATTGTAGCCAAAAATAAATTATGAAAACAATATTTTACATATTCTTTAATTCGGCTACTAAATCAGTTAAAACTTTTTTAGCATCACCAAATAACATAGAAGTTTTAGAATTATAAAATAGTTCATTTTCAATACCTGCATAACCAGCTTTCATACTTCTTTTATTTACGATTACATGTTTTGCATTTTCTACATCAAGTATTGGCATTCCATAAATAGGACTTGATGGGTCATTATGAGCTGCAGGGTTTACAACATCATTTGCACCAACAACTAATACAACATCCGTATTGTTAAATTGAGGATTTATATCTTCCATTTCAACCAACCTGCTATATTCTACATTAGATTCTGCTAACAATACATTCATATGTCCTGGCATTCGTCCTGCTACTGGATGGATAGCGTATTTTACAATTACGCCTTTATTTGTTAATAATTCTTCTAATTCATGAATTACATGTTGTGCTTGAGCTACTGCTAATCCATAACCAGGAACTATTACTACATTTGTAGCATAATTCATCATAATTGCAGAATCACTCGCAGTTGTACTTTTTATAGATCCTAAAGCTTTATTTGTACCCGCAGGTCCAACATTTGCGGTAAATGAACCAAAAATTACAGAAAACAATGTTCTATTCATTGCTTTACACATGGCTACAGTTAAAATAATTCCTGCAGATCCAACTAAAATACCACCAACAAGCATCACCATATTATCATACAAAACTCCTGTGATTGCTGCTGCGATACCTGTTAAAGAATTCAATAAAGATATAACTACAGGCATATCTGCACCACCAATAGGCAATACAAATAAAATACCATAAACTAACCCTCCAGCTAATAGTGCATATAATAAAATAGGGGTATCAACATTGCCAACTACTACATATGTTGCTAACGTAATAATACCAATAATTACTAAATTATTTACAATGTTGTATTGTGGAATCTTTATAACACTCTTAACAGAACCGTTTAATTTTCCCCAAGCAATTAAACTTCCAGAAAAAGTAATGGCTCCAATTACAATTGCTGATAAAATTGTAGCAATAATTGTGGTACTAGTTGTTTTTATATCAGAATTCCCAAATTCAACAATTCCAATTAAAGCAGCACTTGCTCCACCAAATCCATTAAATAATGATACCAATTCTGGCATCTTTGTCATTTCAACTTTTATGGCTATTAACCAACCCATAATCGATCCTAATAAAATTGCAATTCCTATTAGTACATAAATTATAGTTGGTACTTGTAAATCGTGAATAAAAATAGTTCCAAGAATTGCTGCAATCATACCTCCAGCCGCAATTAAATTTCCAGATTTCGCAGTATCTGGATGACCTAACTTTTTTAAACCAACAATAAATGTTACTGTGGCTATAAGATAAATAATACTTAATATAACACTCATTATTTCTTCTTTTTAAACATTTCTAACATTCTGTTGGTAACCGCAAAACCACCAACAACATTTAATATTCCTAATACTACAGCAGTAAAACCAAGCCCTAATGCTAAATAATCTTTAGGGTCTGAATGTAGCATTACTAAAATTGCACCAACAATTACTACACCACTTAAAGCATTTGCTCCAGACATTAAAGGTGTATGTAATACAGCAGGAATACTTTTTATTACCTCAACTCCAACAACGATTGCTAAAATTATAATGTATGTAATTTGCAAATTGTTATTTATAAATTCTATTAGTTCTTTCATGTGTCTTTATTGTTTTTATTTTTGACGTTGGATTCCATTTTGAATTATGAGGGTTTCATTTGTTATTTCTTCCTCTAAATCCCATTTGAAATTTAAATCTTCAGTAAGATGAATTATAAAGTTATACATATTTTTAGCATATAACTCACTTGCATTTGTAGCTACACTTAATAGAGAAACAGAAGTTCCTACTACTTTTACTCCATTTACAATTACAGTTTCATCCAATTTACTAAATTCGCAATTACCTCCTTGATCTGCAGCTATATCAATAATTACAGCTCCATTTTTCATTTGCTTTACTTGCTCTTCTGTAATTAATGTAGGCGCTTTTCTTCCAGGTATATTGGCTGTAGTAATGACTAAATCTGCTTGAAATAATGATGTATTTACAGCTTCTTTTTGCCTTCTCACATAGTCTTCAGAAGCTTCTTTTGCATAACCTCCTTCAGATTCTTCCTTGTTATTTTCTACCGAAATAAATTTGGCTCCTAAAGATTCTGCTTGTTCCTTTGTTTCTGATCTAATATCTGTAGCTTCAACAACAGCTCCCAATCGTTTAGCCGTTGCAATTGCTTGTAAACCAGCAACACCAACACCATAAATTAAAACTTTTGAAGGTGTAATGGTTCCCGCAGCAGTCATCATTAAAGGAAATATTTTGGTCATTTTATGTGCTCCTAAAATAACGGCTTTGTAACCAGCTAAATTATTTTGAGAACTTAATACATCCATATCTTGAGCTCTAGAAATTCTAGGCATTGCATCCATAGAAAAAGCTGTTGCACCTTTTTCTGAAATTGCTTTCATTAATTCTGGATTAGATTTATGAAACATTTGACTCATTAAAATATGATGTTTCTGAATCAATTTTAAGTCTTCATTATCGAAAGGGTTTATTTTTATAAGGAGCTGGGCATCAAATACTTTTTTTCTAGAAGTTATTGTTGCTCCAACTGCTTCATAATCTGAATCTTTATACAATGAATTAGATCCAGCACCACTTTCTACTAAAATCTCAAACCCTTTATCAAGCAATTTCTTAGCTATAAAAGGAGATAGTGAGACTCGATTCTCTCCTTTTTGTAATTCTTTTACTATTCCTACTTTCATTTTATTAACTTAGTTTAAGTTTTAATTTGGTTAAATAATTTACCCCCAATTTAATAATTATTTATCAATCCGTTGTGGATTTTAAGTAATGTTAATTTTTAGCTTTCAAAAAGTTGCTTAAATCTATCGATAATTTACTTATTTTTTTATGATTTTTTACATAGAGACAGTATTCGTATAATTAAATATTTCAGATTTTAATTTCATTGGCACTGAGGACCTCAGTACTTGGCACATTAGTTTCCTAGGTGTCTAGTCTTTAAATATGACTAAAGGTAATTGTCATAAACATTACCATACTAAAGGGTGACTACATTTTTAGTAGCTTTTAAATTATAAAAAAGTGTCATTCATAATATTACCCCGTGAAGTTTAATTAGATGATCAAATGCCTTTATCAATCTTAGCTCTAAATCTTTGGGAAAGTCATTATTGGACTTGTCTAATGGAATTATACTTTTTGTAAAAGTCTTAATCGTTATTTAATCAGTGGTTGGGATAAGGAATGTTACCTACTTCAATGTATTTATTTATTAAAAATTTTGTTTTTTTAATAAATACTGGTTCAGTCAATTGTTTTTAGATTGAGTCATTAACGTTATCTTTGTATTACATAAAACGCGATGTCAGTAAACTCACTTTTAATCACACCACCTTTTACTCAACTCAACACAGCGTATCCGGCTACGGCATACATCAAAGGGTTTTTAGATAGTAAAGGAGTAAACACACATCAGATGGATTTGAGTATTGAGTTGTTCACAGCCGTTTTTACTCGTGATTTTATTGATGCGATTTTCAAACAGGCAGCGTTGTTAAATCATGAAGAATATCCTTTGGTTTGGAAACAAAGAGAAGCCTATATAGATAAGGTGGATACGGTCATGAATTATTTGCGTGTGCAAGAAATCACGGCTGCCTATCAAATCATTCACAAAGATTTTTTACCTCACGGGCATCGAAAAATTAAACTTGATCAGGATTTAAGTAAAGAGTTTGGTAAGTTAGGGATACTGGATAAAGCCAAGCATATAGCAACCCTATTTGTAGAGGAATTGGGGGACTTTATCAATGCCAATGTAGATGAGTTTTTTTCTTTTACCCGATACGCAGAAAGCATAGCTCGTGCGGCGTCAAGCTTTGATAGGCTTGAAGAATTTTTACAATATGAGACCACGTTGATAGAAGATGAGATGATTTATATTCTAGATCAACATTTACAGAATCATGAATACGACTTGATCTGTTTTACGGTCCCTTTTCCAGGGAATTTATTTTCTGCTTTGCGATGTGCTCAGTTTGTCAAGCAAGAATATCCCCACATTAAAATAGCTATGGGCGGTGGCTATCCTAACACTGAGTTGAGACGTTTGTCTGATCCGAGAATTTTTAAATATGTTGACTTCATTTCTTTAGACGACGGTGAAGCTCCTTTGCTTCGTATTACGGAGTATGTTGCTGGCAAAATAGGAGTAGAGGAATTGGAGCGTACTTATGTTGAAATAGACAATAAAGTGTCCTATATAAATAAATTACCCAATACTATTTTTCACCATAAAAATTTGCCAGCTCCTAGTTATGTGGGGTTGCCACACCAAAAATATTTATCTTTTTTAGATGTGATGAATCCCATGCATCGTATGTGGTCTGATGGTAGATGGAACAAACTTACCATCTCACATGGTTGTTATTGGAAACAATGTTCTTTTTGTGATGTGACATTAGATTATATTGGTCATTATGAGAACACCACAGCAGACAATTTGGTTGACAAAATTGAAAAGATTATTGCTGAAACAGGAGTAACAGGTTTTCATTTTGTAGATGAAGCTGCACCTCCTAAAATGTTACGTGCGTTAGCGAATGCGTTAATTGAACGTAAAGTATATATCACTTGGTGGACTAATATTCGTTTCGAAAAAACGTTCAATGCCGAATTGTGTGCACTTTTGTCAGCATCTGGATGTATTGCAGTCACAGGAGGTCTAGAAGTAGCCTCCGATAGATTGTTGGCAAAAATGAAAAAAGGAGTAGATATAGGTCAAGTGGCAAGGGTTACCAAGGCTTTTTCTAATGAAAATATTATGGTACATGCTTATTTAATGTATGGTTTTCCTACTGAAACAGACCAAGAAACAATAGATGCTTTAGAGGTGGTTCGTCAGTTGTTTGCATCCCAATGTATTCAGTCTGCATTCTGGCACCAATTTGCTTGCACTGCGCACAGTCCCGTTGGTAAAAACCCTGAGGCATTTGAAATTAAGATTACTGGTCCGACCTTTGAAGGATTTGCAGAAAATGATTTGTATCACGAGGATCCTACTGGAGCGAAGCATCATTTGTACAGTGAGGGATTGAATGATGCCTTGAATAATTATCTGAATCAAAAGGGGTTTGAGATTCCTTTACAGGATTACTTTACTTTCAAAATACCTAAACCCCAGCATCCTAAAGATTTAATCAAAAAGATTTTATTAGCGCCTTTATAAATCCCTCCACTTGAGACCAAAAAGATGCTCAAGTAGAGTGATTAATGATGTTTTAAATCCCTTCAATAAAACGGTCAAAAGTATCTTTGAAGCCGAACCCTTCTTTAAGTTCAACTTTAGCAATTTTTTTGTGTTCTACAAGTGACCACAAAACAAACTCTTTAAAAAAGTAAACCTCTTTTTCGTCCAAATCGGGTTGAGACTCAAGGATGAAATCAGACAAGGGAGTGATATAGTCTAGTTGTTGTTTGTATTCTTTGTTATTCAAATCATTAGCAAGTTCAAAATCATCGCCGGTAACAAACCAATTGATAATGTCATCATAAGGTGTTACTGCATCTTTGCGAACTAATTTTTCTATAGCAGGAAAATGGTCAGGAAATAAAGTCTTAATCGCATCGTTGATTAAGTTCTCTGCTACGGATGCTGCACCTTCTTGTTCGCCCTCATAGACCAATTCTATTTTTCCGTTGATGGCAGGGATGACGCCCATAAAGTCACTTAGTCGTAGACTTGTTTTGGAGTCTCCCGTAGTAAACATTCTTAGCTCAGCGGTACTCATTAAATTTTCATAAGCAGAGATACTTAAACGTGCACTGACTCCGCTTTTAACATCAACATATTCACTATCTCTGGCTTCAAAACCGATTTGTTCTATCATGTCTTTGGCAAGCTCAGGAACAAAAATATTTTGTGATTGGTTTTTTTCTAGTTTTGCTTCTTGTTGTGTAATGCTTTTTGCAATGGCTATATTTTCAGGATAGTGAGTTAAGATTTGTGAACCGATTCTATCTTTTAAAGGGGTAATAATGCTTCCTCTATTGGTGTAGTCCTCAGGGTTTGCGGTAAAAACAAATTGCATATCAAGTTCAAAACGAAGTTTGAAACCTCGTATTTGGATGTCTCCTTCTTGCAGAATATTAAATAATGCTACTTGTATTCTCGCTTGTAAATCTGGCAACTCGTTAATAACAAAAATGGATCTATTTGCTCTGGGAATCATTCCATAATGAATCACGCGATCATCTGCATAAGATAATTTTAAATTGGCAGCTTTTATAGGATCAATGTCTCCAATGATATCCGCTACGGTAACATCTGGGGTCGCTAGTTTTTCTGCAAAACGTTCAGAACGATGTAACCAGGTAATAGGAGTGTCATCTCCTTTTTTTTCGATCAATTCTTTTGCATATCTTGAGATGGGTTGTAGTGGGTCGTCATTTATTTCAGATCCCGATACCACAGGAATATATTCATCAAGTAAATTCAGCATCTGACGAGCCAAACGTGTTTTTGCTTGACCACGTAACCCTAAAAGATTGATGTTGTGTTTGGATAGAATGGCTCTTTCTAATTGAGGAATTACTGTCGTTTCATACCCATGGACTCCCGTGAAGGTTTCTTGGTTGTTTTTTTTGAGATGAATAAGATTACTTCTCAATTCTTCCTTGATGTTTTTATAAGTATACCCTGCATTTTTTAAAGCTCCAATTGTTTTGATGTCTTTCTGTTTCATATTATCCTTTTATTCTTTTTTTTCTATTTTGTTCGTAATCTTCAAAAATCATTTCTCCTAACCCTTGTAAGCCTGTATAAAATGCTTTTCCTTGGTTGGCTTTCGTAAAAGCGCCAACAAATTCTTTCAAATAATGATCCTGTGCAATCATAAAAGTGGTGATGGGGATATGGAGTTTACGGGCTTGACTGGCCTTGTCATAGCATTTGTTTACGATATATTCGTCCAAACCATTACTGTTTTTATAATACCTACCATCAGGCAAACGCAAACAACTAGGTTTACCATCAGTAATCATAAATATTTGTTTGTTTGTATTCTTTTTTCTTCTCAGTAAATCCATAGCTAGTTCTAAACCTGCAACAGTATTTGTATGATATGGTCCAACTTGAAGATAGGGGAGTTCTTGTATAGATATTCGCCAAGAGTCGTTTCCAAATACAATAATGTCTAAGGTATCTTTTGGATAGCGTGTCGTGATGAGTTCTGCCAATGCCATAGCTACTTTTTTGGCAGGTGTTATTCTGTCTTCTCCATATAAAATCATACTGTGGCTGATGTCAATCATGAGGACAGTACTCATTTGAGATAAATGACTAGTTTCGTTTACAACCAAGTCGTCCTCTTTGAGCAGAAAACCATTGGTGATGCCATTATTTACTTGTGCATTTTTTATGCTTTCAGTCATAGATACTTGATCCAACCCGTCACCAAATTGATATGCTCGAGTTTCTCCCGTAGCATCAGCACCTGAACCTATCTTTTTTGTATTGTGATTTCCAGTTCCTGATTTTTTAATTTTTCCAAAAATTTGATTCAAGGCACGTTGTCGAATCGCTCTTTCTGTTTTTGAGGTAATGCCTGTTCCAGTTGTACCGTCGGGTTGTATGTCTTGTTTGATAAATCCTTTGTCAAACAAGTCTCGTTTGAAATCTTCTAGGGTGTATTCTGCTGTGGTGAGTTGATAGGTCTTATCCAATTGGGCCAACCAATCTAGCGCTTCCTCAACATCACCTGAAGTGTGAGTGATGAGTTCCTTGAAAATATCAAGCAATTTTTCAAAAATAGAAAGTTCAGCAGCTTCATATTTTTTGAAAACAAAACCTGTGTAAGCAGTGTCTCTTTTGTTCATGGTAAATGCAATAAAGTAAATCCTATATTTCTTTAAAATTATAAAAAACGATTTGTTTTTGTCCTAGTGATGTAGAAATCCTTATTATTAAGAATTGTTTTAACCTTTAGTTTTGAAAGAGAAGAAAGACCTACGTTTTTAGTTAGGAAAAATAAAAATAGTTTAAAATTATAACTAAAAATAAAATACATTTTGTTTATTTGCATTCCTATTTAGAGAGGTGTCTGAGTGGTCGAAAGAGCTACCCTGGAAAGGTAGTGTATGGGCAACTGTACCGAGGGTTCGAATCCCTTCCTCTCTGCAGTTTGTTTACTACCCTAAGTGTTTTGCTTAGGGTAGTTTGTTTTATTACAGTACAGTACTTATGATACGACTTCTGTTTTGGAAATGATTTTTTTCTCCTTTTTGAAATTCTATATTTCTTCCGTCGTCATAAGTATTGATTTATCGCTAAAAAACATCACAAGGGACTTGTGTAACCAGAAGGACTTACTATATTTGCACACGCAAACGAGAAATCGTGAGACGCTCAGGAGAAATGGCAGAGTGGTCGAATGCGGCAGTCTTGAAAACTGTTGACTGTAACAGGTCCGGGGGTTCGAATCCCTCTTTCTCCGCAACAAAGTGTATCGCTTTAAAAAACCACCAAGTTTACTTGTGTGGTTTTTTTGTGAGTCTTTGATTCTCAAAATACCCAGGAGTGATAAGGGAGTATCATTGCTTTTTCATTTCAAGTAGGTTTATACTTGGAAAAATTATGTTCTTTACCTAAATCTCAATTCGTATCTCTTTATTGTTATTCAAATAAGTATTTTGTTTGAAAGTAAAGATATCTGAATGTGTTCTGGCTTTATTCATGATAGATTCCATTTCCTTGATAATTTCAGGGTATTGTTTGGCCAAGTTGTTTTTTTCTTTTAAGTCGTTAGATAAATCATAGAGCTCTAATGGTGTATTAGGCTGTTTTAATACATTGTATTTTACCCCTTTCCAATTCCCTTTACGTACAGCTTGTCTTCCTCCTTTTTCATGAAATTCCCAGTATAAATATTCGTGTGTTTTTTGTTTGTTTGCTTGGTGATAAAGGGTTGGTAAGAATGAGATTCCATCAATATTTTCAGGTATATTTGTCTCTACAATATTGCTGAATGTTGGAAAAAAATCCCAAAAAGCAGAAATATGATCTGTTTTCGTATTGGCTACAATTTTACCAGGCCAGCTAACGATTAGAGGGATTCTTATACCACCTTCATATAAGTCACGTTTATAGCCTCTTAGCTCTCCATTACTGTTGAAATAATTTGGGTCAGCACCCCCTTCTTGATGTGGACCATTGTCTGAAGTGAAAATAATTATGGTTTTTTTTGCCAGTCCTAAAGCTTTTACTTTATCCATAATTTCTCCTACTTGCCTATCCAGAATAGAGATCATTGCCGCAAATGTCGCATGGCTCTCTTTTTGCGATCCATAGGGTCCTTTTCTGTAATAAGGCCCTCCATCAACACCTTTATAAGTCTTCTCAGGTGGGTATTTACCTCTAAAATTTTTCAAAACCTCCTCTGGTGCAGCAAGTTCAGCATGTGGAATTATTGATGGAATATATAAGAAGAATGGATTGTCTTTATTAGTTTCAATAAATTCTATTGTTTTTTGATGAATAAGAGTCGGAGCATATACCGTCTTTTTCATTTGTTCATTCCCCTTCAAAATGATTGAATCTTTGTTACTCCAAAGGTAATTAGGGTAGTAATGATGTCCTAGCCGTTGACAATTATACCCATAAAAGGTGTCAAATCCTTGTTGAATTGGATCTCCTTCTGACCCTGGAAACCCCAGTCCCCATTTACCAAAAGCGCCTGTTGCATACCCTTTGCTTTTAAACATCTCAGCAATGGTATATGTAGCGTTTGGAATAGGATATTGACCTTCGGGTTCAATTTCTTTATTTCCGCGAATAGCAGTATGACCTGAGTGCATACCTGTCATTAAAGAAGAGCGGGAGGGTGCACAAACTGTGCTACCAGAATAGTGTTGGGTAAATAATATTCCTTGAGTAGCCAATTTATCAATATTTGGTGTTGAATTTTTTTTTTGACCGTAACAGCTTAGGTCTCCGTATCCCAAATCGTCTGCTAATATAAATATAATATTGGGTAGCTTGTTATTTGATGATGCTCTGGTTTTTTTTAAATAATTTGTGGAGCTGGTATCATTTTTCTTAAACTTACAGGAACTAAAAGGAATTAATAGTATTGATAATATTAAACAATAAATTGTTTTTTTTTGAGATATAGTCATATTATTGGTTTGTTTACATGTTTTT
>Ga0209136_1000876_pt1 | contig 20924 bp, 12 predicted proteins | sample SaaInl0LU_22_DNA_FD_184640 | JGI IMG/M metagenome (GOLD analysis project Ga0209136, IMG submission 184640) | Marine microbial communities from expanding oxygen minimum zones in the Saanich Inlet - ESP_90LU_22_DNA (SPAdes) (version 2) | ecosystem: Environmental > Aquatic > Marine > Intertidal... | reverse complement strand
AGGTGCCCTAGGTGCACCACATCAACATTTTCATACACAAGCCACCTATTGTATTTCTGGTAAATTTGAATTTGAAATTGACGGTGAAAAGAAAATTATAACAGCAGGAGATGGTGTATATATTCAACCAAATTTATGGCACAGTGCAATTTGTTTAGAGGAGGGAATGCTTATAGATACGTTTAGCCCAGTAAGAGAAGATTTTTTAAATGGAGATGGTGTTTCTTATTTTGGACATAAAGATTAAGAAATAACTACATAATTTTTTTCTAAAAAAATTGTATATTAGAGAAACCATTATTCTTAAAACATACTATTCATTTTTTTTGGTAAATTGTTTACTAACTTTTTTTGTTATAAACTATATATTTGCATATGTTTTAAAAGTACAAAACATGAAATTAGAGATACTTACAAAGTCAGAAAACTCCGAAATTCAAAAAGAAATTATTTCTAAAATCGGAGATTTAATAAATTTTAAGAATTTAGAGCCAGGAGATAAACTTCCATCAGAAAGAATGCTGTCTAATAAATTTGGTGTAAGTAGAAGTAATGTAAGAGAAGCTATTCAAAAATTAGAGTTTTACGGCCTTTTAAAATCAATACCTCAAAGTGGAACATTCGTTGCGAATATTGGAATTATTGCAATGAGGGGGATGATAGAAGATATTTTAAGATTAGATGAGCCCGATTTTAAATCATTAGTAGAAACTCGGATATTATTAGAATTAAAAACATCTAGATTAGCCGCTTTAAGAAGAACTGAAGAAGACTTAGCAAATATGGAAGCAGCATTAAATGCTTTTAGAGATAAAGTGCTAAATGATCAAGATGCTGTTCAAGAAGATTTATTATTTCATTTGGCAATAGCCAAAGCCTCTAGAAATAGTACGATGAATACATTTATGCTAATTATAACTCCAGAAATTATCACAAAATTTAGAAAACATCATGTTTGTGATAATAACATGTCAAAACTAGGGATTACTGAGCATCAAGCAGTTTTTGATGCCATAAAAGATAAAAATCCACAGTTGGCAAAACAAAAAATGAAAGAACATTTTAAAGAATTGTATTCGTATTGTTATAGTTAATAAGCAATTAATTTCCTTAAATTTTACTACAAATTAACTACTTAGAAAATCTTTTTCTAAAAAGGGTTTGCTGTTTTTTATAAAAAGGCTATATTTGGTAAACCAAATTGGTAAACCAATTTTTTAAAAGACCAATTAACAATAGCAACATGAAGATAAAAGGATTAAGATGGTGGGTTATAACACTTATTTTTATTGCAACAGTTATCAATTATATTGACAGAACCGCCTTCGCACTTTTATGGCCTCAAATGGGAGAAGATCTTGGGATGAACCAAGAAGATTATGCCTTTATGTTTAATATTTTCTTAGCTTGTTATGCTTTAGGAAAATTTGTTTCAGGAAAGTTGTACGATACAATAGGAACTCGTTTAGGGTTTACAGTTTCTATAATAGTTTGGTCATTAGCTTCGGTGTTCCATGCATTTGCTAGAGGAATTATAAGTCTTTCAATATTTAGAGGTTTACTAGGTATAGGAGAAGCTGGTAATTGGCCAGGAGCAGTAAAAAGTAATGGAGAATGGTTTCCTGTAAAAGAACGAGCTACTGCTCAAGGAATATTTAATGCTGGTGCATCTATAGGGAACGTAATTGCACCATTTATCATTGTTTTTTTATACACTAAATTTGGTTGGAAAACGACTTATATTATTTTAGGTGCTGTTGGAATGCTATGGGTAATTCCATGGCTGTTTTTAAACAAATCCACTCCAGAAAAACATCCATGGGTAACTGACGAAGAACGAAATCTAATTCTATCGAGTAGAATCGATAAAAAGAAAACAACCGAAGTCAAACAAAAAAGTTTATCTGTATTAAAAATACTAAGTTACAAGCAATCTTGGGGAGTGTTGTTGTGTCGCTTTTTTATTGAACCGATCTGGTGGTTCTTTGCCGCATGGATGCCTATTTATTTAAATAAAACCTTTGGTTTAAGCATTGAGGAAATTGCTGCAACAATGTGGATTTCTTACTTAATGGCAGCGGTAGGAAGCATAACTGGAGGTTGGTTTACTGGAATACTCATAAAAACAAAGTCAGTTGATGCTTCAAGAAAGATAGCAATTACTACTGGAGGTTTATTAGTCTTTATCGGGTTTGTGGGTATTATTCAGTTTGTAGGTGAAGACAATTTTATGACATTTATCTATATGGCAGGTTTGGTTCTTTTTGGTTTTCAATTTGCTATTGGAAATATACAAACGATCTCAAGCGATCTATTCAGAGGTCCTTCTGTAGGAACCTTAGCGGGTCTAGCGGGAACAATTGCTGCAATTTCTCCAATGATTATGAACTGGTTTATCGGACAAATAACAAAAGGAGGTTCTTATACTCCTGCATTTATAGCAATAACATCATCAGTAATATTAGGGGTACTCGCAATCTTTGTGTTTATCAGAAAAATTGAACCGGTAAGAAAAACAATAGAATAATAATATAAATTACTAATAAAATAAATTATAATGAGTATGTCAAAAGAAAAAATAGCAATAATAACCGGTTCTACAGGAGGTATTGGTTTTGCTGTAGCAAATAAGTTAGGAACAGAAGGGTACACAGTGATTTTGAATGGAATAGATGACGAAGCAGGAAAAAAAAGAGTTGAAGAACTAACTCAAAAAGGAATTACTGCAGAATATTATGGGTTTGATGTTACTAAAGAAGAAGAAGTAACCGCTAATATTGTTGCGATTGGTAAAAAGTATGGTAGGATAGATGCTTTAATAAATAATGCTGGTGGTTTAGGAGGGCGTTCTCGCTTTGAAGAAATGACCACTGAATTTTATAGATTTGTAATGGCTTTAAATTTAGACTCTGCATTTTTTGCATCTAGAGCAGCTATACCTTTCTTAAAGAAGGCCGACAATGCTTCAATTATTAACTATACCTCTATTGCCGGTTGGAATGCAGGTGGACCAGGTGCAGGGGTTTACGGAACTTCTAAAGCTGCAGTGCATGCAATTACAAGAGCTTTAGCAAAAGATTTAGCAGAATATGGTATTCGAGTAAATGCAGTTTCTCCTGGAACAATAGATACCAATTTTCATAAACAAATTAAAACTTCAAAACCTGAAGTATTTGCGTCTTGGAAAAATAATATTTTATTAGGGAGATTAGGTCAACCAGAAGATGTTGCCTCTGTAGTCTCTTTCTTAATAAGTGATGATGCTAAGTTTTTAACAGCTGAAACTATTCAAGTTGGAGGTGGACAGGGATTAGGGATTTAATAGTTTTTAAAATAAAAAAAAGCTGTTTTGTTTTTACACAAAACAGCTTTTCTCTTTTGTAGCAACATTTTTCTCTTACTTATTAGTATTTAATAGTAATAATTCGTTCACAATAACCTCTGTAATATATCTTTTCTCACCTTCTTTTGTTTCATAACTTCTATGGGTTAATTTTCCTTCAATAACAATTTCTTGTCCCTTGACTACATAGTTTTCTACAATATTTACGAGACCGTTTTTTACAACTATGTTGTGCCAATAAACACGTTCAATTTTATTTCCATTTTTGTCTTTGTAACTATCATCTGTAGCTATAGAAAATTTTGCCATTTTGTTGCCATCTGTAAATGTCATTATTTCGGGTTCTTGACCTAATCTACCAATTAACTGTACTTTGTTTCTTAACGTATTCATAAGATAAGTTTTTAAATTAATGCTGAATTTCGTTTGTTCTATCCAGTACTGCAAAGATGAGGTAGCTTTAAAATTTTATTAGGTAAGTAAATAATTACTTTCGGTTATAAGTAGTTGTAACCGTTTACATTCAGATATTATTTTAATAATAATGTATGTTTTATTAGACTAAAGAGGTTATTTTTTTTAATACGGGTTATTGCAGGATACTTAGTATTTTTAAATTAAATAGTTTTAAGGTGCAACTTAAAGAAATCACTTTTTTCAAAATAGCTTTCAAATAATAAATAAATGTCAATCAAATTTAGAACAAGCCAAATCGTAAAATTAGTACTTGTAATTTTCCTAATGATTACAAACAGAAGTTCATTTGCTAATACTCCTAATTGGACCAATGCTCGGTGGATTTGGCAAGAAAAAGACAGTCCTGCTAATACTTGGATGAGTTTTAGAAAAACAGTAGACCTTAATGAAATACCAAAAGAAGTTAAAGCTTACATTTCTGTAGATAGTAAGTTTTGGCTTTGGATAAACGACGAAATGGTAATTTTTGAAGGAGGTTTGTCTAGAGGACCAAGTCAAGCTGGAGCGTGGAATCGTAAGCAAAAAATAACACCAGCCAATTCTTGGTACGAAACGTTGAACATTCAACCTTATTTAAAGAAAGGAAAAAATACTATAGCTATTTTAGTATGGTTTTGGGGACGAGAAAGTCATAAAGGTACGCATATTGACAGTGGAAAAGGCGGTTTATTATTTTCTTCAGAAATAGGAAATCAGCATCTAGTTTCAGATAACTCTTGGAAAGTTTTGCAACATTCTGGTTACGATAACACCATAGCACCAGCTAGTAAAGCTATCATACAATACTCTGTAATGTTTAATGCGAATAATCGATTAAACGACTGGACAGACCACGCTTGGTACACTCAGAACTTTAATGATGCTAACTGGGCAAACGCCTCAGAAAAGGGAAAGCTAGGTGTAGCACCTTGGTACAATGTAGTACCTAATACGGTACCGCATTTAATCAACCATGGTCTACAAAATTATGAGAATTATGATGCGTTACAATTTCCCTTTGTTAGTGATGGGAAAGTGATTAAAGCCAAACTACCATTTAACAAACAAATTACACCTTATTTAGAAGTGGAGACCAAAGCTGGAGATACTATTTTTATGACTACCGACAATAGGTTGAATAGAATAAATGCGACGTATATCACAAAAGGAGGTACTCAAAAATTTGAAAGTTTTTCTTGGATGAATGGAAACGAGGTAAAATACACCATTCCAAAAGGGATAAAAGTAAAAGCTTTAAAATACAGATGGATGAGTGTAGGCGAAATGGCTGGTAATTTTAAAGTAGACGATCCGTTTTATGACCGTTTATGGTGGATGGGAAACAATACCTTATTTGTTTGTGCTCGCGATAATTTTATGGATTGTCCAGACCGCGAACGTGCTTTATGGATTGGCGACGTGGCAGACCAGACAGGGTATCTATTTTATGCTATGGATAATGCAGGACGTCAACTTTTAAAAAAGGCCATTATACAAACTACAGCTTTTAGCGAAAATGGAGTACTAGGCGCCTTAGGCCCATTAAGAGTGCGTGAGTTGGTTGCACAAAGTTTACAATTTATAGCACAAAGTATTTGGCCGTATTACCTAAATACAGGAGATAAAGAGACCTTAGAAAAAGCCTATCCTTTTGTGTACGATTATTTAGCATTATTTCCAATGCAAGAAAATGGCTTACCAGAATACCGTAAAAGAAAAAGTCCAGATTCTTGGGATTGGGTCGACTGGGGCGTTAAAAACACAGCAGATAAAGAACCTATACAAATGGCATTTTATTATTTGGCGTTATCTAAAGCTAAAGAAATGGCTGCAGTTTTAGGAATTGATGCTCATGTCAAATGGTATGAAGAGCGCATGAAAAGGATGAAACCAGCATTTGAGAAAAAGTATTGGAAAGAGGGTTATTATAGTTCAAATAAAGTGAAGTTTAAAGATGATAGAGCTAATGCAATTGCTATCGTTTCAGGAATTGCTAATCAACAATATTACAACCAGATTGTAGATAATGTGTTGATACCTAATCGTTTTTCTAGCCCACATTTTGAATGGCTAGTAGAAGAGGCTATGTGTATTGCAGGTAGGCATAAAGCTTCTTTAGAACGTATGAAGGCGCAGTACCAGAGTCAAGTCGATAAAAAATCCATGTCTACGTTATACGAAATGTTTCCCAGAGGGGGAAGTTACAACCATGCATGGAATGGTTCTAATAAAATTTTATCAAAATACATTGCAGGTGTATACCCAACACAAAATGCTTGGAGCGAATTTGTAGTAACACCAACATTAGTGCATTTAAAAACTTTAGAAAAAACAATTCCTACTGTAAAAGGAGACATTCACTTAAAAATGAATAAAACCGAAACGTTTTACCAATTACAGCTTCAATCTCCAGCAACAACCACAGCAGTTATTGGGATTCCAAAATCAGGAAAACAAATTGATACTATAGAAATTAATGGAAAATTAATTTGGAAAAAAGGCAAACAAAAAAAGAAATTTTCTGGGGTAACCGATGTTGATGAAGATAAAACGTTTGTAACATTTAAAGTAGCCTCTGGCGACTGGAATGTAAAAGCCACTTATAAATAGAAATTTATATAATTATCAGAACAGCATAATGAGATTTAAAAAAAGTACAATTGTTTTACTATATACTCTAGTAACACTTTTTTGTTCTACATCCTTATTTGCAAATGCAACCCCTTGGGGCAATGCAAAGTGGATTTGGCAGGAAGAAAATGGTCCAGTAAATACTTGGGTAGCTTTTCGAAAATCATTTGATTTAAATGAAATCCCCAAAAAAGCGATAGCAAATATTGCAGTAGATACAAAATATTGGCTTTGGATAAATGGCAAAATGGTATTGTTTGAGGGTGGCTTGGCAAGAGGAGCTGCACCAAACACAAACTATTATGATAAAGTAAATTTAAAATCATATTTAAAAAAAGGACAAAACACTTTTGCTATATTGGTTTGGTATTGGGGTAGAACCCGAAAAGTACATGACGATAGTGGTAAAGGAGGACTTTTATTTCAAGCTGTTTTAGGGAACCAGCAATTGGTTTCTAATGCAGATTGGAAAATGAAAGTCCATGATGCTTACGATGCCAAAAGTGGAGGAGGAGGCAAAAGCGCAAATAGAGTAAATGCTTACAATGTAAAGTTTGATGCCAGAAAAGCAATGGGTGATTGGTCAGATATGGCTTGGTATGATAATGCGTTTGACGACAGCAATTGGGACTCCCCAACTGAAAAGGGTAGTGCAAATAGCAATCCGTGGGGAACCTTAGTACAAAGAGCAATCCCCCAGTGGAATGATAGAGGATTGACAAATTATGAAACGCTTAGTCTAAAATCGAATAAAGCGCAGGTAAATTTACCATTTAAAAACACTACAGATTCAATAGTGGTTATTAAAGCAAAACTACCTTTTAATCAACAAATTACGCCGTATTTAAAAGTAAACAGTACAGCAGGCAAAACCATTGTAGCCGATATGGACAACCGTTTTAATATGCTAAAAGGCACATACATTACAAAAGATGGCGTTCAGTCTTTTGAAAGTTACTCGTGGATAAATGGGCACAATGTAGAGTATACAATTCCTGCAGGAGTAGAAGTATTAGAACTAAAATATCGTTGGACAGGTGTAGGAGAGATGACAGGAACTTTTGAAACTAATGATTCCTATTTTACACGTTTATGGTGGATGGCTAGAAACACACTATACGTTTGCGCTAGAGATGGTTATATGGATTGTCCTGATAGAGAACGTGGTTTATGGGTAGGCGATGTTGCAGACCAAACAGGTGCTGTTTTTTACACGTTGGACGAACCTGGACGTTTATTACTAAAAAAAGGTATTGATAATACCATAGCCTACAAAAAAGGGGATACACTTCAGGGATTAGCTCCAGGCTTTGGTGCCTACCGCGGAAAAAGTAGCGAACTTACAGGACAAAGTTTACAATATATAGACCAAGGTATTTGGCAATATTACTATAATACAGGAGACAAAGCTACGCTTGAAAATGCGTATCCAGCAGTTTTTAAGTATTTAAAATTGTGGAGTATGCAATCCAATGGATTACCAAAACATAGAAAAGGGTACGCCAACTGGGTAGATTGGGGTATCGATACAGATCCAGTTGCAACAAATGTGGTATTGTATTTTAGGGCTTTAAAAGCGGCTAAAAAAATGGCAATTGCATTGGGAGCAACTAAAGATATTACTTGGTATGATAAACGCATAACAAGCATTCAAGACAATTTTGAAAAAGAATATTGGCAAGGCAATCGCTACGGATCCAAAAAGAAGAAAATTGAAGAACGGGTAAGCGCTTTAGCAATTATTAGTGGATTAGCTAAAAAAGAACACTACCCTACTTTAATTGACAGTGTTTTAGTTCCTGTACAAAAATCAAGTCCACATATGGAATGGATAGCAGAAGAAGCATTGATGATTGCAGGCAAATATGACAAAGGTTTGGAGCGAATGAAACAGCGTTACCAACAACAAGTAGATCGTAAATGGTTAACAACACTTTATGAAAAGTTTCTGCCAAAACTCAGAGGAACTTACAATCACGCTTGGAATGCGCCAAATTATGTACTATCCAGATATATTGCTGGTATAAAGGCCACTAATGTTGCTTGGGAAACTTTTGAGGTAAAGCCCAACTTAGCACACATGACTTCTGTAAAACAAGTAGTACCCTCTGTAAAGGGAGATATTACACTACAGGTTCATAAAACAGAAAGCAATTATAAATTAGATTTAATTTCTCCAACCAAAACAAGAGCAACAATTTATCTACCCAAAGAAGGAAAAGGAATTGCAAAAATTTTGGTAAATGGTAAAGAAATCTGGAAGAAAGGAAAGTTTAAAAGCAAGATAAAAAAGATAAAATTCTTACAAGAAGATGAGGAATACGTAACTCTTGAAGTTAAAGAAGGAAACTGGAATTTTATAATTACCTATGAATAATTGATAAAATATTTTTAATGAGAACCAAACAAAAATTTGTCATTCTGTTCAGTATCATTTTAATTGGTTTGAACACATTAGCACAGAACAATCAAAAAAATAAAAGACAACTACTAAATACAGAAAAAGAACCAAAACTGAAAAGTAGAAAATTCAAATCTTTGTTTGATGGAGAAACCTTAAATGAATGGTCAACCAAACAAGGGACAATGAAATTTGAAGTTGTAAATGGTGAAATTGTGGGTACTTGTAGTGCAGGACCAAGTACTTTTTTATGTACCGATAAGAAATACACGGATTTTATTTTTACCTGTGAAATGAAATGGGAAGTTGATGGAAATTCAGGCGTTCAAATTCGTTCTCGAATTCGAAAAGACTCTGATAGAAATACCGTAATTGGTCCTCAAGCAGAAATGGAGGATTTGGCTAAAAAAGGACGTGGTTGGTCTGGAGGTATTTATGGACAAAACTGTGGAGGTTGGTTTTACCCTTTAAAATCTCATGAACATAAACCGTTAAAAAATGCCATTGATAGAAGTGGTTGGAACAGATTGACCATTAAAGTAGAAGGAAATGTTTTTAAAACGTGGGTAAATGGAATACCCGCTGCACATTGGATCGATGAAGAAAACAAGTTCCCAACCGGTTTTATTGGTTTACAAGTTCATGGTGGAAAACAGGGAGTTATCCGTTGGAAAAATTTAAAGATTAAAGAATTATAACGAAAGTTAAAAAGTGTTTATAATGAAAAATATATTGTCAATAGTCTTTTTTAGTTTGCTGTTTTTTTCTGTGAAAGCGCAAAATACAGGTAGTAAAAAAATGAACATCGTGTTTATTTTGGCTGATGATTTGGGTTGGGCAGATGTAACACTTTACGGAAAAACAAAACTTTACGAAACGCCTAATTTGGAAAGATTGGCAGCACGAGGGATTACTTTTAACAAAGCTTATGCTGCGAGCCCTTTATGTTCACCAACCAGAGCTAGTATTTTAACAGGACAAACTCCCGCAAGAACAGGAATTACCTCCCCAGCAGCCCATACACCTAGAGTACAACTAAAAGCATCAGTAGCCCCGAAGGCTGCGCCTGGTTTTAAATCAGTTGCTTGTAAACCGGTAACGAGGTTAGATACCATACTACCAACTCTTGGAAAACTTTTAAAAAAAGAAGGGTATCAAACAGCACATTTTGGAAAATGGCATTTGGGTAGAGAACCTTATACGCCAATTCAACATGGTTTTGTAGTAGATATTCCACATTGGCCAGGACCAGGACCTGCAGGTAGTTTTGTAGCTCCATGGAAATATCCAAAATTTAAAGCAAAGTACAAGAACGAGCATATAGAAGACCGAATGGCAGACGAAGCCATAAATTGGTTGCGTTCAGTTGATTTAGATAAGCCATTTTTTATGAATTATTGGCAATTTTCGGTCCACGCTCCTTTTGATGCTAAAGAAAGTTTGATAAAATATTACCAATCTAAAATTGATTTTACAGATCTACAGCATTCGCCAACTTATGCAGCTATGGTACATTCTTTAGATCAGGCAGTGGGTCGTTTATTAGATGAAATTGATAGATTAGGAATTAGCGATAATACAGCCATCGTTTTTTTTAGTGATAATGGAGGAAACATGTACAATGGAATTCGTGAAACTTCGCAGACAGGAGAAGAATTCATAACCGAACCTACAAGTAATCATCCTTTACGTGGAGGAAAAGCAACCATTTATGAAGGAGGTACAAGAGTGCCTTGTGTAATTGTATGGCCAAAGTTGACAAAGCCAGGTTCAAGGTCGGATGTTATGATTCAATCCACCGATTTTTATCCAACCATATTAAATCAATTAGCAATTGCATTACCTAAAAAACATAAAATTGATGGTGTAGATATTACAAAAGCGTTAAAAGGCGATACTCAAGTTAGAGGACCAATCATTACCTATTTTCCGCATAATCCAAAAATACCAAATTGGTTACCACCTTCGGTTTCGATTCACGATGGAGACTGGAAACTAATACGTGTATTTTACAATGGAAAAGATTTTAAACATCAATATTTCTTATATAATTTAAAACAAGATATCGGAGAAGTACATAATCTAGCATCGAAGTATCCAAAAAAAGTAAAAAAACTAGATACTTTAATCGAGGAACACTTGAAGGATGCTAATGCAGTTCTACCAATTGTAAATCCTTCATTTGATCTACAAAAATATCATCCAGAAGATATAGGAATTCAAAAAGGAGGACTGCGTGTTGCAAAAAGAGTTGAACATAATAAAAAATAAAAATGCGTTTACTGTTTTGTTTTGTATGGATTTTAGTTTTTGGGTTTGGTTTATTAAAGTCTTATGCCCAATCTAGTCGTGATACGATTTATCCCATATTTCAATTTCCACAGAACAAAATGCCAAGAATAGATGGAGATTTTTCTGATTGGAATTTAGTCCCAAGCACCTATGCCATAGGTCTGGATCAAATGAAAGAATCTATCAATGGTATTGGGTTTAATCTTGATGCAAAAGATTTGGATATCACCGTTAAGGTGGGATGGGTGAAAGACTTGAATAGATTATATTTCTATTTGGAGGTATTTGATGATTTTTGGGAATTTGAGCAATTGGATATTAGGCAAGATATTTTTGAATTGGTGGTAGATGCTGATGTCTCTGGAGGTAACTTTATAAAAAAGTGGAACGCCAACAAAAGAAATATTCCAATTGAAGAACTACATTTTAGAGGACATGGAGCACATGCGCAGAACTACCATGTTTTTATTCCTGCTGTAAATAAAGATTGGGCTATGGTTTGGGGAAATACGCCGTGGATTAAAAATTTCCCTTATGCCAATTCAGCTTATAAGCACAATTTAGAGCAAGGTAGATCAGGTAAACTTCAACTGGAATTTTGGATAACGCCATTCGACTATGCTGCTATTGAAGGCATTAATCGTTCTGCAGTTTCTACCTTAAAAGAAAATGAAATTATTGCAATGTCTTGGAGCGTTCTTGATTATGATGATGACAATAAGGAAAGAAAGGATTTTATAAACCTAGCGCATACTATTAAAATGATTCATGATGGCGACTATATGAATGCATTCAGATTAATGCCATTAATAAAAACCTTGCGACTAAAATTAAAAGCTAATTGGTCTTTTGTTGAGTTAGATAGAGACAGGCGTATATTCGCATTTAAAGATGAATCGTTGGGCATCATTGAAAAATGGACATGGGATTTTGGAGACGGAACTAAGTCTAAAGAACAGAATCCAGTTCATCAATACAAAACTGCAGACCATTGGACTGTTGTCCTCACTGTAGAAAATAAAGATGGAAAATCAATACATTCAAAAGTTTGGGATGTGGTTACTAAATAAGTTGAACTAATTTTTACGATGATTAAATTAAACATATACTTTATTCTACTGTCGCTTTTGCCGCTTTCTGATTATTCCTTTGCACAAAATGATTCGGCCCAAATCAATCCTACTATTCCAACTTTTATGGAGTTGAGCAATGACTCATTACGTCTAAAATTAGATTTAACAAGAGGAGGTGCGATTGCTTATATTTCTAAATCAGATGTAGATAGAAATATTGTAAATGTTCATGATGAAGGTAGGTATATTCAGCAATCGTATTACGGAGGTAATATAATTAATAGGCAAGAAGAAGGTCAGAAAAAAGCATGGTCGCCTTGGTCTTGGAATCCCATTCAAGTGGGTGATTGTTATAAAAATCGAGCAGAAATTTTAGAATACAAACAAAAGGGAAACACACTTTATGTAAAATGTATTCCTATGTTGTGGGATATGAAAAATAAGCCTGCAGAAGCAATTATGGAGCAATGGACAACCTTAGAAGGTAATGTTATTAAAGTTCAAAATAAGTTAACCTGTCATAGAACGGATACTATTTATGGAGAAGGGAAATCACATAATCAAGAATTACCAGCAGTTTATCCAATATCAGCCCTAAATAATTTGTATTCTTATTTTGGTGATAAGCCTTTTACAGGAGAACCAATGAATAAACCAAAAGTAGTAAACTTAACAAGTGGTTTTTGGGGAAAATATAAAAATGATATGGTTACCGAAAGCTGGATGGCTTTTGTAAACGATGATAACTGGGGAATGGCCGTTTACTCTCCAAAGTGTACCAACTTTTTAGCGGGAATGTCTAGAGAGCCTGGTTACGAAGCGCATGATCGAGAAACTTCGTATATGGCCCCATTAAATAGAGAAACATTTAATAAAAATACAGTGTATGAATTTGATTACTATTTAATTGTAGGTGATTTGAATATGATTAGAAAGAATGTTTATGATTTAAATGAATCGATAAAACTAACAAATCAAAATAAATAATAAGACTTGAGAAAATATATAGTATACTTTTGTATTGTACAATACCTATGTGTAAGTTGTGGTATTTCTAATAATGAATTGCAACTGCCTCAAGATCTTACGGTGTCCGAAGGTTTTGAAAACCCTATTGGTTTTTATGATAGTATTCCTTCATTTTCTTGGAAATTATCACAAAACGAAGATTACAAAGCACAAACCGCCTATACCATTGTAGTAGCCTCTAAACCCGAATTGTTACCAAACAACCCAGATGTTTGGAACTCAGGAAAAGTAGCTTCCAATCAATCTGTATTTGTAAAGTATAAAGGTGTACCATTACAATCCAGACAAACAATATACTGGCAAGTGCGGTATTGGGACGAAAATCAACAACCGTCGCATTGGAGCGAAATAGCCACTATAGAAATGGGCTTATTATCCAATTCCGATTGGAAAGCGCGATGGGTAAAAATTCCAGATCCTAAAGTGTGGGATACCACAAGATACGGCACACGTTTATTTAGACCACAATACTTGAGAAAAGCATTTAACATAGATGGCGAAATTAAAAAAGCACGTTTATACATTACTTCTAAAGGGGTGTTTAAACCTTATATTAATGGTGAAAAAATTACTGAAGATGTTCTAACTCCAGGGTGGACACCTTATCGAAAACGCATAGAAACCTTAACCTATGATGTTACAAATGCATTAAAAAAAGGAGAAAATTCTATAGGAATGATTTTGGCTGAAGGATGGCATTCAGGGCGTTTTGGCCCAAGGAGGAGATGGGATACCGTACTAGCACCACCACGAGCTATTTGTCAATTAGAAATTGAAGATACCAAAGGCCATTTAAAAACAATAGTAACGGATAACAATTGGAAAGCCACTCGAAAAGGGCCTTTAAGAGCGTCAGGATTATACGATGGTGAAGTTTATGATGCTAACTTTGAAATCTCAGATTGGAGCACCTCTAACTTTGATGATACCACTTGGGAAACTGTAGTAACCGAAGATATCAATCTTAAAACTCGACTATTTCCAAAAAAGCACAGCGTTATTACAAACAAAATGGAATTGCAACCTGTTAAAATAATCCAACAACATAAGGGTAAAGTGCTGTTTGACCTTGGCCAAAATATGGTGGGGGTTGTACGTTTGCAAGTTCCAGTAAAAAAAGGAGATACGATTACACTACGACATGGCGAAATGCTAGATGCTAAAGGCAAATTGTTTACAAGAAATTTAGGCTCAGCCAAAGCTATAGACTATTACATCGCCAATAAAGACACGATGATATCGTGGCAACCAGAATTTACGTTTCACGGTTTTCGTTATGTAGAATTAAGCGGATTATCAACAACCGAAGCACCTCAAAAATCATGGGTAACAGGCATTGTACAGCATTCCAATTTTGATATGTCTGGTAATTTTCATTCATCAAATGAAAAATTAAATCAGTTACATAGCAATATTCAATGGGGGTTACGCGGCAACTTTTTCGATGTTCCCTTAGATTGTCCGCAGCGAAGTGAACGTTTGGGTTGGACAGGGGACGCTCAGGTTTTTATACCAACATCCCTGTTTTTATCAGACACGCACGCGTTTTGGGCAGCATGGCTTAGTAGTATGCGTGAAGAACAATTTGGCAATGGTGGTATTCCTGTAGTAGTGCCTAATTTTACAGGAAACTTTGCCCAAGCAGGATGGTCAGACGCTTGTACCATCGTACCTTGGGAACTGTATTACAGAACAGGTAATGTAGACATATTAAAAGACAACTACCAAATGATGAAGCGTTGGTGCAGCTACCACACTTCAGAAGCCGCAAATCACCTAAGCCACATGTCTACGGTGGGCGATTGGTTACAACCTTATTCACAACAAAAAGACGATAGACGAGGAGATACACCAAACACACTCATATCAACCGCTTTTTATGCTTATTCGGTTCAGTTAACCATGCAAAGTGCTGCAATTTTAGGTCTAGAGGAGGATAAGAATTATTATCGTGAATTACTCAGTTCTATAACCCAAGCTTTTGAAAAAGAATATTTTGATACTAACGGACAAATAAAAGCACCTTATACGCCAACGCAAACAGGTTATCTTTTAGCTCTTGGCTTTGATGTATTATCTCCAAAAACGGCAAATCAAGCTATAAACCATTTAGTTAAAGAAATAGCAGCCACACAAAACCACTTGCGTACTGGGTTTATTGGCACACCATTGTTGGCTTCAGTTTTAGATCAATATGGTAAAACCGAATTGCTTTATGATATTGTATTCAAAGACACCTATCCTTCTTGGTTTTACAGCATCAATCAAGGCGCTACCACCATGTGGGAACGATGGGACGGTTACACCCATGATAAGGGGTTTGCCAACAGAGCATTATCTTTTAATCACTACGCTTACGGAGCTATTGGACAATGGTTGTACGAGCGCACTGCCGGCATTGCGCCACTGGAAGCTGGTTATAAAAAAATACGATTTGCACCATTACCCCATCAAACCCTTACAGCAGTAGCTGCAGATTACGAATCCAATTATGGTAAAATTACATCGAAATGGAAGTTTGAAGGCAATGATTTTATATACAACATTGTAGTACCACCAAATACTTCAGCAAACGTCGTACTTCCTATCTTTGTTAAAGACACACCTAATATTACATGTAATGGAGAACGGGTTAAAGCTAACATTCAAGAAAATAATTTAGTAATAGAAAAAATAGAAAGTGGAGTTTATGAATTTATTTATAAAAATGCCCGATTTTAAATGTGCGCTTAACAAGATATAGCTTAATACTCCAATGGAAAACCAAATAAAAAATAGAACTCACAGATATGCAAAAATACATTTTAATAGCTAGTCTATTCATCCTATTTTCTTTTTGTTGTGTAGGTCAAAATATGCAAGAAAAATTTGAAAAAAACTTTAAAAATCCACCAGCGACGGTAAAACCACGAACTTGGATGCATGCAATAGATGGTAATATGAGCAAAGAAGGATTGACCAAAGATTTAGAAGCTATGCAACGTGTTGGTATTGGAGGTGTTTTATTGTTTAACATAGACCAAAAGATTCCAGATGGTAAAATAAAATACGGTTCACCAGAACATCATGATATGTTAAAGCATGCAGCGGTAGAATGTGAGCGTTTAGGTCTGAGTTTTGGAGTACATAATTGTGATGGTTGGTCTTCTAGTGGAGGTCCTTGGATTACACCAGAACAAAGTATGAAAATGGTGGTTTGGAATGAACTACAAGTAAAAGGCGGTAAAATTAATGTACAATTGCCAAGCCCTACCAAACGTAATAATTTTTATAAAGATGTTGCCGTATTGGCCTATCCTGCTTTTGCATCAGAATTAAATGATGCTATAAATAAACCTATTATTACGGCTTCAGCACCCAAAGCATCAACCGCTGGTTTAATGGATAACTTGCTTGACGGGAGAGTCGTACTTAGTAAAAAGGGTAAAGCTCTACCTTGGTTAAAGTACGAATATCCTGAAGCAAAAACCATACGTTCAGTTTTAATTGTTTGTAATCAGAGAGATCCTATTGCTACTTTACAAGTTTCGGATAATGGTGTTGATTATACTTCTGTACGTGAATTGTATAGCGTGCGAACAGGTAAGCGTGAGTGGACTATTAATGATAGTTTTGAACCAGTAACCTCTAAATATTTTAAGATTACTTTTGATCAGACGATGTCATTGCAAGAGGCGCGCTTATTCAATACTCAATTTATCCACAATGTAATGGGACGCATTAGTATGGGTAGGACAGAGGATGTGAAAATGACTGCTATTGGTAAGCCTAATAAAGATATGATTATCAATCCAGAGCATATTCTTAATTTGAGCGATGACTTACAGACAGATGGTATTCTAAAAACAAAATTACCTAAAGGAGATTGGACAATCATGCGCTTTGGTTACACGTCAACGGGTGCATATAACAATCCAGCATCGGATGCTGGTCGTGGTTTAGAATGTGATAAATTTAACCGTCCTGCTTTAAAAGTACACTATGATGCTTTTGTGAAAAAAGTAATCGAAAACACCAAAGCTGTTGCGCCAAATGCAATGCAATATTCCGAAATTGATAGTTATGAAATGGGAGGGCAAAATTGGACTGATGGTTATGACAAATTATTCAAGGATAAGTATGGTTATAATATTATTAAATTTTTACCACTTTATGCTGGGAGATTTGTGAAAAGCCCAAGTGTATCGGATGCTGTTCTATGGGATGTACGTCAGTTTAATTGTGACTTGATGACGGAAAACTACTTTGGTTATTTTGCTGAATTATGTGCAACCGATGGAATTCAGAGTTATATAGAACCGTACGGTTTTGGTCCAGTTAACGACTTGGATGTAGGCGAAAAAGCCGATATTAACATGGGAGAATTTTGGATGGGACGTGAAATGACCATGGTACAATCAGCCGTCTCTGCCTCGCATATTTATGGTAAAAATGTGACTTCTTCAGAGTCATTTACATCAAATCCGAAGATTAATTGGAAAGGACACCCTGCACTAGCAAAAACGTCGGGTGATTTGGCTTGGGTGTATGGTATCAATGAGTTTATGTTTCATCGTTTTACACATCAAGCAAATCCTAATGTTGCTCCAGGCATGACTATGGGTAGATGGGGATTTCATTTTGATAGAGTGCAACCTTGGTGGGAAAATGCAGGAAAAGCATGGTTTACCTATATGATGCGTGGTCAGTATTTATTGAGACAAGGTGTTCCAGTATCAGATTTTTTAGTCTTTATTGGTGATGGTTCCCCAAACTCAGTGTATTTGCGCAAAGACTTTGAACCAGCCATTCCTTCCGGAACAAATTTTGACTGCAGTAACGCTGATGTACTTATCAATCGAATAAGCATTCAAAATAAGACTTTAGTTTTACCTGAAGGGACAAGATATAAGGCTTTGGTACTTAAAAACAGTAAAAAATTAAGTTTAGCAAGTTTAAAACGTTTCTACGAAATCGCAAAAGCAGGTGTGCCAGTAATTGGTGAATTGCCTGAGCAGGTAGCAGGCTACTTACACAAAACGGAAGATAAAGCTGAATTTTATAAAATAGTAGAGGCTCTAAAAATGTTGCCAAATGTATATGATGGTTTCGTGTGGGAGAAAATGATGAGAGAAGAAAATGTGAGTACCGATTTTAGTATTAAGGGTCGCGAAGACATCCCATTTATTCATCGTACTAATGAAGATACAGATATTTATTTCTTTTTTAACCCAGAAGCATCAAAACAACTATTTGAATGCAATTTTAATGTAACTGGCAAAATTCCAGAATTGTGGAATCCAATGAATGGGGAAGTTGTAAAGACAGCTCAATTTATCGAGATGGATGGAAAAACCAAAGTATGGATTAACTTAGAGGGTGAAGAGTCGGTATTCGTCGTTTTTAAAGAACCATCAGAACGTGTACCTAGGGTAACAAGTATTGATAAAATTTCATCGGCATCTTATGTTTTAACCTCAAGCAATGCGTTGCAAGAAGAAAAGTCAGCAGAAATGATTGCCTTAACTTTTGATGGTGATTGGAATGTGACTTTTCCAAACTTAAATTCCGAAGTAAAAAGTTTTAAATTTCCTGAGTTGATAAATTTAGTCAAACATGATGTCGAAGCCATAAAATATTACTCAGGAACCGCTATTTATGAGAATGAATTCAGAATTAGTAGAAAACAACTCACTAAAAACACCACTTTTACATTAGATTTAGGTGAAGTAGCCATAGCAGGAAAAGTTACTGTAAACGGCACCGACCTTGGCGTAGTTTGGAAAGCACCTTTTGAAATAGATATCACTTCGGTATTGAAAAAAGGTACCAACATTATAAAAGTTGAAGTGAGTAACCAATGGACAAATCGACTTATAGGTGATGAGCAATACCCGAATGAAACCGGATTTAATCGAAAAGCTAAAGTGATGCCAGATTGGTTTTTAAACAATGAGCCAGCGCCTTTAAAAAAGCGTTCCACTTTTACAATTACAAATTTTTACGGACGAGATAAAACCTTACTACCATCAGGTTTAATTGGACCAGTCAGAATAAAAACAACAAAGAAAACAATCATAAAATAGTTGCAACTAAACCTGTTCAAACAATCAATATAACCAGTTTTACACATGAAAAAAATGTTATTTTATCAATCAAGATTATTGTTGCTTATAGTATTTGTACTTCTATGTTCATGTACTGCATCAAAGAGTCAACAAATTTCAAAACAGAATTACGAAGTCATTAAATCTGATTTTGTTACGCCTTCGGAAGACAATACGATATGGTGTTATTGGTACTGGATAAACGACGATATCTCTAAAGATGGAATTACCAAAGATTTAGAAGCCATGAAAAAAGCGGGTATTGGAGGAGCGTTAATTGGTAACATCAATCCAGCACATAGAGATGGAAAAGTACCTATGCTTAGTGAAGATTGGTGGTCTCATATGGTGCACGCTGTAGAAGAAGGTAAACGTATTGGGGTAGACATTGGGGTATTCAACTGCCCAGGATGGAGCCAAAGTGGTGGACCATGGGTAGATTTTACAAAATCGATGCGCTACCTAACCTATAGTGAAACGAAAGTTATAGGAGGAAAAACACTTGATATAGCATTGGCTCAGCCTAAAAAAGAATTTCAAGACACCCATACGCTTGCTTTTAAAACCTCAGATTTAGAAGAAAAGAGTACGCAACACATTCCAACAAAAATAACAGCCAATTGGCAAGATGTTAATGTCGATATCTTAAACAATGGTAATAAGAAAGACGTTACCAGTTTCGAGCCTAAAAAAGGAGAGACTTTAGCTATTAATTTTCAACTTTCAGAACCCATTACAACGCGATCTATTACTGTAATCCCGAGCAGACCATTTAAATGTAAGATGAGCCTTTTTGCAGTAGTAGATGGTAAAGAAAAACTCATTAAAGAATTTCAGTTCGACCGTTTTCGTATTACACCCAATGTATCCTCTATTGAAACAGGAGATTTTGCTACGGTATTACCAGAAACAAAAGCACAAGAGTTTGTGTTAAAATGTACCAACTTTAGAACAAAAAGAAAAGCAGGCTTTGGTTTTGCCGAGATTACGATTTCTGAAGTATTGGTATTAGACAAATATATAGAGAAACAGTTGGGTAAGATGAATTCCACGCCAGGTATTAAATGGGATTCTTACATTTTTGGAAAGCAAGATGAAATTAAAGATAAAACCCTATCTATAAACCCAGATAATATTGTTGATTTAAGCAACAAACTTGATGAAAATGGGAATTTAATTTGGGATGCACCAAAGGGCAACTGGACAATTATGCGTATGGGAATGACTCCTACAGGTACAAAAAATGCGCCAGCTGCACCCCAAGGTGTGGGTTATGAAATCGATAAAATGAATAGCGATTTGGCGCAATACCATTTTGATAATTTTGTAGGCGAGTTGTTAAAACGTATTCCAGAAGAAAGTAAGTCAGCATTTAAATATGTTGTGGCCGATAGTTACGAACAAGGCTCTCAAAACTGGACGGATGGTTACGAAGTAAAATTCAAAGAAAAATACGGCTATGACCCTGTACCATTTTTACCGGTACTATCTGGTAGAATTGTAGGAAGTGTGGAGTTATCCGAACGTTTTCTGTGGGATTTGCGTCGTTCTATTGCAGATGATGTCGCTTACGAATACGTTGGAGGACTCCGAAAAGCAAGTAACAAACACAA
>Ga0209136_1000856_pt1 | contig 21183 bp, 19 predicted proteins | sample SaaInl0LU_22_DNA_FD_184640 | JGI IMG/M metagenome (GOLD analysis project Ga0209136, IMG submission 184640) | Marine microbial communities from expanding oxygen minimum zones in the Saanich Inlet - ESP_90LU_22_DNA (SPAdes) (version 2) | ecosystem: Environmental > Aquatic > Marine > Intertidal... | reverse complement strand
TCATCATCGCGGCTTAACGCTGCGCGTTAATGCGCTCCTACACGGAGATAGTGCCTTGTAGGAGCGCATTGCCGAAGGCAAGCCGCGACCAGGCATAACAGCCACCCAATCGGCCAGTGAACTGGCCTCCCACAGAGGCTTCTATCCCTTAGGAAAACATATGTGGGAGCTCAATTTATTGAGCGAAAAAGTTGAGGATACTGTTTTATCATCGCGGCTTAACGTTTCGCGTTAATGCGCTCCTACACGAGAATGTTGGTTGTAGGAGCGCATTGCCGAAGGCAAGCCGCGACCTAGGTTGCAGCTTTATCTGCCAGATAATGGGACTCTGGTGATGCATAAATATCTTTCTAAATGGCTTGCGATATAGGTTATTTATTACGAGTTTTAATAAAAACCCAAAGTTCTCTTTATCGATTCAAGTATCATTAGTGGACTAGCATTAAGCAGGCTCCGTATGTGTACCTGTATTTAATTAAATTCAGTGTATCGAGGTCCATGAATGTCAAAGCAATCATCAACTAGCTCTTCTATGATTAGCACTCTTGAAGAACTCGCTAAGTTCGCTGACTATTCATATACAGATACACTGGTGTGCGATCCTCAAGCACGCTTAGACGGGCTCGAACATGATCCACGACAAGTCTTCTCTGGTCACTTTGTTCCAGTCAAACCTACCGCCATAAATGCACCAGTGTACATTGCGCACAGCTACGATCTCTTTCAAGAATTAGGCCTTTCAGATGATATTGCACAGCAAGAGGACTTTGTGAAGATGTTCTCAGGTGATGTCTCAACTATTCCGTTGCCTATGAAACGGGTGGGATGGGCGACAGGTTATGCGCTTTCAATTTTTGGAACTGAATATTATCAACAGTGTCCTTTTCAAACAGGCAATGGTTATGGTGATGGGCGCGCAGTCTCAATCCTAGAAGCCTTACTTAATGGGAAGCGCTGGGAGATGCAGCTCAAAGGCGGTGGTCGTACACCCTATTGTCGAGGGGGTGATGGGCGTGCTGTATTGCGCTCAAGTGTTCGTGAATTCATTGCCCAAGAGCACATGCATGCACTCGGCATTCCAACTTCGCGTTCACTTAGTTTGTATGTATCTAAAACCGATGAGGTTAAGCGGCCCTGGTACTCTGAGGGTTCTCAATCTTTTAACCCTGACAGAATGGTGTTTGATCCTGTAGCAATTTCTACACGAGTAGCTCCCTCATTTATTCGTGTGGGGCAGCTTGAGCTCTTTGGTAGGCGTGCTAGAAGACAGGAGCATCCAAATGCGTTAAAAGAGTTAGTGATGCTTGTCTTGCATCTGATCGACCGTGAGTATTCAGATGATATAGCGAATGAGTTAAGTCTGACTGATAAAGTCCTTAAACTGGCGTCTCTGTTTCGTGACAGACTGACGTCACTGGTGGCGAACTGGATACGAGTAGGCTACTGCCAGGGTAACTTTAATAGTGATAATTGTGCAGCGGGTGGGTTTACTTTGGACTATGGTCCTTTTGGCTTTTGTGAAGCCTATGATCCGCAATTTCAACCCTGGACGGGTGGTGGTCATCACTTCTCATTTCTTCATCAACCCGTTGCAGCTGAGCGCAACTTCGAAATGATGTTGCTCGCACTGGTGCCATTGGTCGCCTCAGATCAAGAAGCCCTACAACAATTAGAGGCGCTTAGACTTGGCTTTCCTAATGTGATGCAAGATAAATTAGAGAAGATGTGGGCCGCTAAGTTAGGGCTAGAGACCTTTGATGCAGTGCTATTTACTGAACTTGAAGCATTGATGGTTAGTACACCTGTAGACTTCACTCTATTTTTCCGCGAACTTTCCAACCTGCCCGATGATATTGCACCCCTTAAGAAGAGCTTCTATAACTTCTCGGATCAGAATGTTGACAACGATCTGGTTGAGTTACGTTGGTCTAATTGGCATGCAAAGTGGAAATCACTCATAGCAGATCGTGAAGATGCTGTGGATCTAGAGCAGCTATCTGTGCAGATGAAGTTGATAAATCCTAAATACATCATGCGTGAGTGGTTAGTCGTGCCTGCTTATCAGCAGGCAGGGCTTGGTAATTACGAATGGGTTCGTGAGTTACAAAGAATAATGACACATCCATATGATGAGCTGTCTTCAGAGATTGAACATAAATACTATCGACTTAAGCCACTTCAGTTTAGCGCTATGGGAGGTGTTAGCCATTACAGCTGCTCTTCTTGATTTGCCGACGATTTATCCTTTGTGGACCTAGGTATTCCAAGACATAAATCTTTCTGTTTCTTATAACTCAGGTGGTATAGCTGTGACTTTAAAGGCTGCATAGTAAGCCGATAAGTCTTTAATCTTGTCCATATCAAGCATCTGAGCTATTAAGCTCATTCGTCTGTCATTTCGAGCACCACTTTTATAATCAACTAACTGTTTTTCGAGATATATAGCGGACTGGCCCGCTAGATTAGGCGCTTCTGGATCTCTCGAAATACCATCCTTACCGTGGCAAGCTGAACATTGAGCAGATAATGCTTTGCCATTCTCGATACTTGCAGCCATAACAGCATTTGAGGCGGCGAAAGCAAGAGTTGCAACGATCAGAGTAGTTCTCATTGTTTATTCCTGTTTTATTCGGCTAGAAATAGAACTGCCCTGATAATCAGGGCAGTTATTTGTGGGGTTAAATTATCCTTCGTGGCTTATGCGGTATATAGCACCTGCATAGTCGTCAGAAACAAGGATTGACCCATCTTTTAGCTGAATAACATCAACCGGACGGCCATCGTATTCACCATTTTCGTTCATCCAACCTTCAGCAAACGGCTTCATTGTTGCGTTGCCTTCTGCGTCGATGGAAGTGAACATTATACGAGCTCCACATGGCTCAGTTCTGTTCCATGAACCGTGCTGTGCTGAGAATATGCCGTTTTTGTATTCTGCAGGGAACTGCTTCCCATTGTAGAAAGACATGCCAAGGTCAGCACAGTGTGCTTGTGTCTCAACCGCTGGGTGAGTCACGTCGACTGGCACTTCTTGTCCCATATACTCGTTAGTGCGAACAGTACCGCCACCGTACCATGGGTGTCCGAAGTGTTGCCCAGCGGCTGTCTGACGATTAAGTTCGCCTGGTGGAATATCATCACCCATGCCATCAACTTGGTTGTCGGTCCACCAAAGTTCACCGGTAACTGGGTGGAAGTCATGGCCTACGGAGTTACGCACGCCATAGGTGTAAACTTCTCGGTTAGCTCCATCGCGATCCATACGAACGATACCACCAATACCTGTCTCAGCGTAAAGGTCTAGCTTGTCAGCTGGAGCTACGTTGAATGGCTGTCCTAGAGAGATGTAGAGTTTGTTGTCTGGACCAATCTTAATTACACGCGCGGTGTGGTTGTAGCTCTCTTCACTTACTGGAATTAAGTCGCCTTTAGCAACAATATCTACTGCTACGACGTCTGGGCCTTCATAGAAGAACTCTGCAGCTGGGAACATGCGAACTTGGTTGGTTTCTGCGATGTACAGAAACCCATCCTTACTAAAAGTGACACCATTAGGAACGCTGAATTCAAGCGATGGTGCGAAATCTTTAACTTCGTCTGCTACACCATTGCGATCGCGATCCGATACAACCCATACTTTATCTTTGCGCGTTCCGACAAAAAGAGCGGTTCCCTGCGGAGCCATTGTCATGTGTCGAGCGTCTGGAACCACAGCGTATAGATCGATTTTGAAGCCTTCAGGAAGTTTAATATTCTGAAGAATTGCTCTTAAATTCGCTGCTTTCTCGCCATCCTGCTCAATAAATGTATGGTCGGCCATGCCTTTGCCAGACTTAGCGAAGATCCCAACATCTGCGATTGCAGCGCTTGATATAAGCGTAGAAGCAATTAATGCGCTGAGTAGTTTCTTTTTCATTTTTGGAGTCCTCTGTTTCTTATAGTTTTTACAGTAAGTCCATCTAGGGGCATACAACTATGCCTCCATCTTCAAAAGAGCGTCGAGTTTAGGGTGTGGTGTTACATTTGTAACTTTTCCCAAAATCAGTACTAGTGGATTGTAGTGCTATGAACTTCTTTGGTTCATTACTCTTAGACTTGTAGAAGCGTCTAAGGCTTAGCATTAATCGTCTGTAGCTGATACTGGTTTAGGAAAAAAAGTTACTACAATGTAAAACACAAACTCCCTTGAAGTCTCGACAGTCAACTTATCCGAGTCTAAACTGATTCGGAAATAAGTTTTCGTAAGAATAATTATAACAATTCGTGATAACGGTGATTTATGCAGCGCTTAAGGGGTGTAGATTTAAACCTTCTAATTATTTTTCAACTGCTTTATCAGTTGAGGAACACAGGACAAGTCGCTGATAGATTAGGTATCACACAACCTGCTGTAAGCAACGCACTTGCTAGATTAAGAAAGCAGTTAAACGATGAGTTGTTTGAAAGAACCCCCGGCGGTTTTTCTCCAACCCCCTTTTCTGAACGTATTTTCGATGTTGTAAATTCTGGCCTAAGCACTTTGGAAACCGGTTTAAGCAATAACGAAACTTTCGACCACTCTACTAGCAGCAGAACATTCAGAATAGCAATGTCTGAGTTAGATGAGATTCAAATCCTTCCGCCTCTTTTACGATACCTCCATCAATATGCGCCAAATCTATCAATCCAATCTGTAGGTGATACAGATCTCAAGTTGAAGACTAGGTTGGAAGAGGGTGATGTTGATATAGCGATTGGTTTCTTTCCTCAGTTACAAGCTGGATTCTATCAAAGGGGGCTATACGAGGAGCCTTATCTTTGCGTAATGCGCGACAGACATCCAATGATGAATGGCGAATTTAGCATTCGACGTTTAGCGAGTTACCAACATCTAATTGTTGATGCACCTGAGTCTGGGCATTCACATGTTGAAAGTGTTTTGCGCGATGCTGGGGTTTTTAAAACGGATAGTCTTCATATTCCTAGTTTTATGACGGCTCCTTTCCTTGTCAAAGAGTCTGATTTAATCGCAACCTTGCCGGCTCGTTTTGCCAGTTTATCGGCACGTCGTCTTGGGCTTTCTGTACTTAAGCACCCTGTTTCAATTGAGCCTTCATGGGGACGTATCTTTTGGCACAAGAGGTTTCACAAGGACTTGGGTATCTGTTGGTTGCGAGATGTAATTGTTGAGGCTTTTAAATCCAGTTCAGTTGATAAGTATGAACCCAAGGACTTCGAAGCGGTCTGCTTCTTGGATAACAAGCCGGGTACCCTAATCAAGAATACGTATAAAAATGCTTAATAATTAGATTCAGGTAGATGAGCACTCGTAACTTTAAACACATCTTAAGGGGGTTTAATTATGACTGACTAAGCCGTATTTGAACCAGTCTCTAAAAAAACCGAATTTATACTTTGCGCTAGGCTCTTCATATTATTTTCTAGTGGTATTTTTCTAGCGTTTTTTTGTACATGTTTATAGATCCCGTAAAATCATACCAAACTATTGCGCTGTAATATTCACGCCCATCTCGTTCTTGCTGCTCGTAGTTAATTTCAACGCTCAACCGTTCGTAAAGCCCTATGTTGTGGAATTGCATATCAATTATCTGCACTGCTTCCCAGGTGGATTGGGCAGCAAGCTGCTGAATGTGATCTCTTACAAACGCGGTTAATTCAGATGAGTTTACCTTTGTTTGGCTTACAATTTCATAAGGATCGTTCGTTAACCCCATACCTTTAGCTATATTAATCATATTGATCGTCTTTAGTGTTTGCTGCTAATACGTTATGTAATTAGGGTACGCTACAGAGCCTTGAGTTGATCGCATTGATTTTTTTTATATCTTTTCTGATAAAATTTTGGTTTTCTGAAAAATCATTGAGTTGTAGCTTTTTGCAGCACAGCCATTTCACTTTTTTAGAACACACCTAACTCATCATTTTATGTGGCTTTTAATTTGTCAGCTCTATTTCAAGGTCTATTTTTAGGTGCTGGGCTTATCGTAGCTATAGGTAGCCAAAATGCATTTGTCTTAAAACAAGGGCTTAAACGGGAGAAAGTGTTTCTCGTTTGCATTATCTGCGCACTTTCTGATGCCTTGTTAATTGCCGTTGGTGTCTCTGGTACAGGGACCTTAGTCGCGAGTTCTGATTTGGTTTCACATGTTGCAAGGGTAGGCGGTGCGATATTTTTAACTATCTATGGTTTTAGAGCTTTAATAGCGGCTATTCATGGTGAGTACCTTAATCTCGATAAGAGCGAGTCAGTTGCGGGTTCTACCGCGAAGATTGCCCTAACTGCTCTGGCGTTTACCTATTTGAACCCTCATGTCTATTTAGACACTCTTGTTTTACTGGGAAGCATTGCTGGGCAGTTTGATGGTGATGAAAGGATGCTGTTTGGATTGGGGGCTATCCTTGCATCCTTTGTATGGTTTTTTTCGTTGGGCTATGGTGCAAGGCTACTGGTACCTCTGTTTAGTAAGCCCAGCGCTTGGCGTGTGCTAGACCTCATCATAGCAATGATCATGTTTATTTTGGCTGCTGGGTTAATAAAGCCCTTTATAGTCTAACTCTGTTGTGGTTTGAATCTTTAGTGGTTTTAGTTTGTAAAGCGCATAGAGAGATCAACGGCTTTACAGTGTTTCGTTAAGGCGCCGATAGAAATGTAATCTACGCCTGTCTCAGCGAAGCTGACTAGTGTTTCATCTGTGATGTTGCCAGATGCCTCAAGCTTTGCTCGCCCAGCTACTTCACGAACAGCCTCCCTCATCTGCTCTGGTGTAAAGTTATCTAGCATAATGATATCGGCACCGGCTTTTAGGGCTTGTTGGAGTTCATTGAAATTTTCGACCTCAACCTCTACAGGTTTGTCGCGGTGATTTCGTTTTGCTGTCGTAATGGCCGCTTCTATACCGCCACAGGCCATTATGTGATTTTCCTTAATCAGAAATGCATCATACAAACCTATACGGTGGTTATAACAGCCACCACAGGTGACAGCGTACTTTTGTGCGATACGCAGACCCGGTATGGTTTTGCGCGTGTCCAGTAAGCGAACATTTGTAGCGGCAACACGTTTTGCATACTGGGATGCCACGCTGGCGGTTCCCGATAGCGTTTGCAGGAAGTTGAGTGCTGCTCTCTCACCCGTTAAGAGGCTTCGTGAGCGCCCCGACAGCGTAAAGAGAATCTGATTGGGCTCCACGCTGTCACCGTCTTTTACGTTCCATTTGATAATGACCTCTGGATCAACCTGATTAAATACTTCATTTACCCAGGCTTGACCGGCTATTACCGCTGATTCGCGAGAAATTACATTTGCAAATGCTAGCTCGTTAGCAGGTATTAGCTCTGCTGTGATATCCCCCGAGCCAATATCCTCTTCCAGAGCAGTTTTTACATTAGAGACAATCGTCGGTTTGAGGTCATTCATAGATAACATTTACAGGCTCGCGCTGGGTCAATAAACTTGATGTATTGTACGGGAACTTAGTAAAAAGCGCATAGACCTGAAGGGGTAATTGGCGATGAATAGCAGACCAGAATGGTCGATCGAAAATGGTGTTCTGGTTCCTTGCGACTATATTGCATCCCCAAATTTCAATCAAAGGCCTAATAACGAGGTATCCTTACTGGTTATTCACAATATTAGCCTTCCGCCAGGCCAATTTGGCACAGGCTGTATCACTGATTTTTTTTGTAATCAGCTTGATACAAAAATACACCCATTCTTTAGCGAAATAGAGGGGGTACGTGTCTCATCCCATCTAGTGATTGAACGCACTGGCCGTGTTATTCAATTTGTTCCCTTTGACAAGCGTGCCTGGCATGCAGGGGAGTCATCCTTTGATGGGCGCAACAACTGCAACGATTTTTCTATAGGCATAGAGCTCGAAGGAACAGATGAAACCCCTTTTACTGATCAGCAGTATCGAGCTTTGATCGATATTACATATCGTTTAATGCTTGCCTACCCTTTGATAACACCTAATCGTATTACAGGTCATCAACATATCGCGCCTGAGCGTAAAACGGATCCAGGTCCCCTATTTGATTGGCAATTATTTTTAAGCAGTATCGCAAAAAGCTCTAATTGATAATCAATATCATTTACAATAATGAATCACTCTATTAGGACGTATGGCTTTGACACTTTCGCCACTACTAAAACTACAGAATATCCACTGCGACTACTCGGGCGTACCTATACTTAGCGGTGTCGACTTCGATCTTGAGCCCGGTGAAATCGCTTGTCTGTTGGGCCCCAGTGGTTGTGGCAAGACGACAGCGCTGCGTGCTATAGCCGGGTTCGTGGGTCTAAGTCAGGGAAGTGTTCAATTAGAGTCTCAGGTCATCAGCGAGCCGGGTTATGTTCGGCCACCTGAGAGTCGTGGAATTGGAATGGTATTTCAAGACTATGCACTTTTTCCTCACCTAAGTGTTGAAGCCAATATCCGCTTTGGATTAGGTGACAAGCGTGAAAATGAGATAAAGCATATCGTTAAAGAGATGCTTTCGTTAGTTGGTCTGTCAGACAAGGCAAGTTCTTACCCCCATGAGTTATCAGGCGGACAGCAGCAACGTGTTGCACTCGCTAGAGCTTTAGCACCAGAGCCCAGACTGCTTTTAATGGATGAGCCATTCTCTAATCTCGATGCGGATCTTCGTCGCCAGCTTTCGCTTGAGATGAAAGTGATACTTAAACGCCAAGGTATTGCGGCTATTCTTGTTACTCATGATCAGCAAGAAGCCTTTACGCTTAGCGATAAGATTGGTGTACTTTTCGAAGGCAAGGTTCAGCAGTGGGGAACTCCAGCGGAGCTCTTTTACTCGCCCGACTCTCCTGAAATTGCCCGTTTTTTGAGCTTAGGTACACTACTAAAAGGCACTGTTTGTGACTCATGCTGTCTTGAGACCGAACTCGGAATGCTGGAGTTTGCTGCGCCACTTGAAGCTGAAGAGGGTGAGGCTGTGAGCATTTACTTGCGTCCAACTGATCTTCATCTATCGGCAAATGCCCCAATTTTATGTCAAATAGAACAGGTGGAGTTTCAGGGAATTCACACGCTTTATCATTTGAAAACACCCGCTGGAAATCTGCTGCAGGTATCTGAACACGGCGTAAGTAACTACGCTATTGGTCAAGCAATTGGTGTTAGTGTTGCCGCTCACCGCCCTATTATTTTTAAACAGTCCGCGCGTTTAGATCTGTCTAAAGATGCGGCCTATTCAGTGAATAACCCACTTATTTAGCCGAGTTGTAAGGCCGATAGTATTGAGTTGGGCTTGAGCTTAATTAGCACTGCGAGTCGCTGTAATTGTTCGGCTTAACAAAATCACAGGTATAACACCAACCAAAACAATGAGTAGCGCACCGGGTGCGCTGGCGGCTAGCTTTTCATCGGATGCAAATTGATAAACACCCGTCGCTAAGGTGTCGAAATTGAACGGCCTTAAAATCAGTGTTGCGGGTAGCTCCTTCATGCAATCTACAAATACCACTAGTAGTGCCGTTAAAAGCCCTCCGCGAATAAGCGGCAGATGTACACGTCTTAGCGTTGATAGGCTATTAGCGCCCAATGATCGTGACGCCATATCCATGCTCGGTGTGATTTTAGCGAGTGAAGCTTCGATGCTGCCAGATGATACGGCCAAAAATCGAACTGAGTAGGCAAACAGAATAGCGAACGGGGTACCGCTGAGAATAAGCCCTGTAGATATACCGAAGTTATCACGCATCCAGCTGTCTAGACCGTTATCGAAAGCTGCAAAAGGAATGATAACGCCTATGGCTAAGACTGCACCAGGAAGGGCATACCCTAGGTGTGCAAGCTTAGCCGCAACCCCTAAACTTTTTAGGTGTGGATTCAACCGCTGCGAATACGCAAGGGTCAAGGCAAGGCAAGCGGTTAGCAGAGCCGCTCCCGATGAAAGTAAAAATGAGTTTGATGCTTGAGATAAGAAGCGCGAATCAGTGAACTGATCAAGATGCTTCATTGCCATGCTTATCAGTTCGATTACCGGTATAACAAAGCCAAAAATCAATGGGAGTGCACAGGCTGCGAAGGCCAACACAGCCCAAATACCTTTGAGTTGATAGCGGTCTATCCTCTTAAATCGGTCAGCACTGTTAAACTGTTTAGCCTTAGCCCTTCCTAAACGCTCAAGCCATATGAGTAGGACGACAAACATCATCATCAATGTCGCGATTTGAGCGGCGGCACCTATATTGCTCATATTCAGCCAGGTGTCATAAATCCCGGCCGAAAGACTCTTAACGGCAAAGAAGTTGACTGTGCCAAAGTCGTTCAATGTCTCCATGGATACCAGAGCAAGTCCAACAGCTATCGATGGTCGTGCTATGGGAAGCGATATTCGGAAGAAACTCTGCATGGGTGTACAGCCCAGTGTTCGACTAGCATCTCGAATATTGACCGACTGTTCTAGGAAGCTAGAGCGCGCTAGCAGATAAACGTAGGGGTAAAGTACGAGGCTAAGCATCAAAATAGCACCGCCTAGAGAACGAATTTCAGGAAAGTCGTAATCTCTAGCGCTCTTCCACCCAAATAGCTCGCGTAAAGCGGATTGAACAGGACCCGCATACTCTAAAAGATCCGTGTAGATATAGGCTATTACGTAGGCGGGGATCGCAAATGGCAGTAGTAACGCCCACTCAAAAAGCGCGCGACCTGGAAATCTGCAGAGTGTCACGAGCCAAGCGCTGGATACGCCTAAAACGGCTGAGAGCACACCGACCCCCGCGAGTAAGGCCAGCGTGGTGCTAATATAAACCGGTAGCACCGAGCTGATCAGATGTGGCCAGATGTTTTCCACTGGATTAAATGCCAGCCAAACCACTGCTAGAATAGGTAGCATCACCAAAATGGCAACGATCCATCCTGTCGTTGTCCAGCCATTTGGCAATCTATTTGCGCGCTCGATTGTTGTTATGTGAGTTAGCATCTTAGCCTTAGTCACCCCACCGATCGATTAAAGGATCAGCAGGGAGTAGGGTTATTCAAATCCCGCAATTAGTTATCAAAACCAACACGGTCGACCATTTTTGACGCATCTGTGCGTCTGGCTGCGATGCGGGTCAGGCTAATATCATCAGCAATGAAATCGCTCATGTACTCGTTTATCAGTTCTGATCTTTGAACGCCAGGGCGCACAGGGAACTCAAAATTGACCTCAGCATAGATACGTTGTGCCTCTTGCGAGGTTAAAAACTCAAGCAGTTGCAACGCTTCACTTGGATTAGGTGCGTAGCGTGTAATTGCAGCGCCCGAAATATTCATATGCGCGCCTCGATCTTGCTGATTTGGAAATACAATGTTGACAGAATTAGCCCACTCTTTCTGTTCTGGTTCACTCTCGTTAGTGATCATCGCACCGAAATAATAGGTGTTACCCAGCGCAAGATCGCATTGACCTTCGCTAATCGCTTTTACCTGCGATCTATCATTCCCTTGAGGCTTACGGGCCAAATTCTGTTTTAGAGCCGCAAGCCAGTTTTCTGTCTCTTCCATACCGTGATATTCGATCATTGAACCGATAAGCGAGAGGTTATAAGAGTGTTTACCGCTTCGAGTACAGATACGGCCTGCCCACTTGGGGTCGGCGAGATCTTCATACTGTTTAATTTCGCCCTCTGCTACGCGATCTTTAGACGCGTAAATTATACGGCTGCGGGCTGTAAGCCCGACCCACGTTGAGTCTTCGTCACGATACTGCGCTGGAACGTTCGCTTTTATAGTTGCCGAATCGAAAGAGACGATAAGATCGCGTGTCTTTGCATCGAATAGAGGCCCAATGTCTGATGTCAGTAAAATATCAGCCGGTGTATTGCGCCCTTCATTTTCGAGACGTTCAAGCAAGCCCGAGTTGGCACTAACAACATTGACCTTAATACCTGTACTGTCTTGAAAGGCATCCAGCAGCGGGCGAATTAAGAACTCTTGACGGTAAGAATAGATATTTACTTCCGATGCAACAGACATCTGTGCAGAAAAAAGGCTAGACGCAACAGCGGTAGCTGCAACAGCTTTTACAAAACCTGAATACATTATTTTCTCCGTAGCGATTTAATTAATAATTCGTTTCTATGTCTAAACGATAATGAGAAAGATTATCATTTATATTTAGTCTGTCAATACAAATGCTAATGATTCTCATTTAGACTTTAGGCCAGAGGGAAAATTCTACTGAGTATTGCTGTTACGGCTGTTTCAACGCGAAGGATTCGCTCACCTAGATTAAAGGCAGTTAAGCCACTGTTGCGCATGAGATCTATTTCGTACGGTATGAAACCGCCTTCAGGGCCAATAGCAATAAGCGTATCGGTTAGGTCTGCAGGTGGGCAGGGTGTTGCACTGTAGGGGTGTGCTATTAAAGCGCGCTTGCCTGTTGCTAATTCTGGGAGTTCATCTTCTACGAACGGTTTAAAACGTTTGCGAATAAATAACTCTGGCATAAGAGTGTCACCAGCTTGTTCGAGCCCCAATTTAAAGTTCTCTTCAACCGAATCGGGGTGCAGTATAGGGGTCGACCAGTAGCTTTTATCGACACGATACGCGTTTACAAGGTAGATTTTTTTTACCCCAAGTGTTGCCGAAGTTTGCAATATTCGCTTAACCATTTTAGGTCGTGGAAGTGCCAGGATCAGGGTCACAGGAAGTGCTTGTGGAGGCGTTGAATTGAGCGCTACATCGAGCGTCACTTGCTCATCGGTCATCGAGACTATTTCAGCTGTTCCACGAGGGCCGTTAATCAGACCGCAACGCAACTGGTCGCCTATCGCCGCTTTGTGAACGCTCTGTATATGAAGTAGGCGTCTATCATTAAGACGCACACGATTTGGAGCAATAAAATCACTATTTTCAAGCAGAACTAAGTTCAAAAAGGGTGCCTCCGGTTGTGACAGCCGTTATTCTAATCCTTTTAGTGCTCCTGAATCTCGAATTTGGGTTTAAGACAAGCGAGTCCAATGAATCAATCTCCAGATCTTTTGAACGGTCCTATTCGCCCAACGCTTGTGCGAATGACGGTTCCTATGATGTTCGGCATGATCAGTTTGATGCTGTTTAATCTGGCGGATGCATGGTTTGTCGGGAAGCTAGGTACAGAGCCGCTTGCTGCATTAGCGTTTACATTCCCCATCAGCTTTTCCATTACCAGCTTGGCAATAGGTTTAGGGGTTGGCACATCGGCAACGCTTGCGCGTTTAATTGGCAGTGGTCAACGTGAGCGGGTTGCGCGCGTAGCGACTGATAACTACTTAATGGCTATACTGATTACAGCGCTTACCGGACTCTTAGGTCAGTTTCTCCTGCCAACACTCTCCTCGCTTTTAGGCGCACCAGCCGATCTGCTTGTACTGATTGACGAGTACATGAGTATCTGGTTTTTCGCGTCAATTTTTATGGTTCTTAATATGGTGTGCAATGCCACGTTCAGGGCGACAGGTGATACGCGCATGACCGCAAGCTTGATGCTAGGTTCATCGCTGGTGAACTTTATTCTCGATCCCATTTTTATATTTGGTTGGGGTGTGGTTCCGGCGATGGGAATTCAAGGTGCGGCAGTTGCGAGTTTAATTGCCTGGGGCTTGAGCTCAATATTAGCACTTTACCTTCTAAAGCAGCGTAAAGGCATGTTAATACTGGACTGGTTACACTGGCCTGATATTTTCCGTAACTGGTTGTCTGTTTTAAAAATAAGCCTGCCTGCAGCGCTCTCAAATATGATGACACCGCTTGCGAATGGTGTACTAACGGCGTTGGTTGCTCGTCATGGTCCAGAGGCTGTTGCGGCTTTTGGTGTGGGTAATCGTTTAGAGTCCCTGTCCCTGTTGGTCTGCCTAGCGCTATCGATGACGCTTCCGCCGTTTATCTCGCAAAATTATGGCGCACAACTGATCAACCGTGTTCGGTCAGCTTATCAGTCAAGCATACAGTTTGCGCTGCTGTGGCAGTTGTTAGTGTACATTCTACTGGCTTTGAGTGCAGGATGGGTCGCACAGCTATTCACTGATGATCAGGATGTGATGCGATGGTTAACACTTTGGATATTAATTGTACCGCTCGGGTTTGGTTTTCAAGCGACCACTTTTCTGTCTGCCTCGACGTTTAATGCTCTTCATCAGCCCTTGCGAGCCATGCGTATCAGCCTTGTACGTCTGTTTCTTTTATATGTACCGCTGGGATGGTTGGGTAATACGCTCTTTGAACTGAAGGGGATGTTTGTTGCGCTGGTGTGTGCCAATGCGCTAACGGCCCTCTTCGCTTGGTTTTGGACGATTAAATATCAAAGCCGCCTTGCTAAGGGTGACGCACGTTAACGGGCTCAATTTAGATCAGTAAATATTTGTAAAACCCTGTTACAATAGTCTACTTCGCTGTTCTTTAGTGTTGTGTCACTTGTGGGCCGATAATTGTTAGAGCCATTGCCTAAACACTCTTGGCACATACATTCAGTCTGAATGTTGCCTTGAATCTGTTTTGCTAAGCATTTAATTAACTGAACGGCGTTAAAAAATTTTAGATGCCTGGTTTCTTTTAAGAAGATACTTTGCATCACATTCAGGTGGGTTAGGACGACCTGCTATTGCTATATAAACATGGGGTAATATCTACTATGAGCCAAAAAATCGCACTCGTAACCGGTGGAACCGGTGGTCTGGGTACTTCAATCTGTCGCGAACTCGCTGATGCGGGTTTCAAAGTAGTAGCCGGCTACAACTCTGGCGGTGTTCATGAAAAAGCGAAGGCTTGGCAAGAAGAGCAGCGCAAAGATGGTTATGAAATCGAAGTCGCCTATGGCGATGTTACCAACGCTGAATCTTGCGCTAAGTGTATTGAGATCGTTCAGGAGTTAACAGGCGGTACTGTTGATGTGTTGGTTAACAACGCAGGTATTACTCGCGATGGCATGTTTAAGAAAATGACCTGGGAACATTGGGATGAAGTCTTATCTGCTAACCTAGACTCTATGTTCCATATGACACGCCTTGTGATCAATCCAATGCTAGACAAGGGCTTCGGCCGCGTTATCAACATCTCATCGGTTAACGCGCAGAAAGGTCAGTTCGGACAGGCAAACTACTCTGCAGCGAAAGCGGGTATTCACGGTTTTACTAAAGCCCTCGCTCAGGAAGTCGCGCGTAAAGGTGTCACAGTAAACACAGTATCGCCTGGCTACATTTTGACGGCTATGGTCGCTAAGATCGATCAGAAGATTCAAGACTCTATCACCGCTACCATACCTGTCGGCCGTTTCGGCGAGCCAGAAGAGATTGGTCGTACGGTTGCTTTCCTAGCCGATGAAAAGTCAGGCTACATCACCGGCGCAGACCTTTCGGTAAACGGTGGTTTGCATATGTTCTAAGCCCGTTTGGCTTGAATCAAAGGCGCAACCTATAAGTTGCGCTTTTTTTTATCTCTCTTTCAGGTCGACCTTGCCATCGACATAGATCCATTGCTCACCCTCTTTACGAAAATTCGAACGTTCGTGAAGCTGTCCACTGCGACCATTCGCCTCGAAATAGGCGTTGAACTCAACCACTCCTGTTTGGTCGCTCGATGTGCCATCCTGAGTGTCTAGAATCTCAAGTTTAGTCCAGCTGGTATTTCGCAACTCTTGGCGCAACATTCTGGCTTCATTAGATGAGCGGCGTTCAGGTGCAAGCGTGTCGATAAGATAATCGATAGCACCAATACTGAACGCACTGTAGCGTGAACGCATCAATTGTTCGGCCGTTTCAGCCCTTCGTTCGAAGCTCAAAAAAGGTGCGCAACAATCCTTGAACGCTATGCCCGAGCAACATGGACAGAGCGCTTTATCATCAACCAACATGTAAATTTCCCTTAAAACGGCATGTGAAGTTGTGCAGGCTTAGCAAGCAATGGCTCCGCCTGTTACTCTTATTAACATAACTCAACAGACTCGCTAAAAGGAAGCAAAGATGGCTGGCGCCTCGATTGACAGTTTTTTCTGGCATGACTACGAAACAACCGGTACGGATACGCGTCGAGATCGACCATTCCAATTTGCTGGAGTGAGGACTGACACAGATCTAAACATAATTGAAGAGCCCGTTATGCTCTATTCGCGTCCAGCAGACGATCTATTACCGCATCCAATGGCATGCTTAATTACCGGAATCACACCTCAGAAAGCTTTAGACACTGGGTTGCCTGAGACTGAGTTTATTTCTCGCATTAATGAACAGTTAGCGCGTCCGGGTACCTGTTCAGTTGGTTATAACTCACTTCGGTTTGATGATGAGGTGACGCGTAATACCCTGTATCGCAATTTTCTTGATCCCTATGCACGAGAGTGGCAAAACGGTTGCTCACGCTGGGATATCATCGATATGCTCAGACTGACTCGGGCACTGAGACCTGATGGTATTGTCTGGCCTACATATGAGGATGGATCACCTAGTTTACGGCTTGAGGATCTGACCCAAGCAAACGGTCTTGATCATGGTCAGGCTCATGACGCGCTTTCTGATGTATTAGCAACGATCGCCGTTGCAAAGTTAGTGAAGCAAGCACAGCCGAAGTTGTACGAATACGTATTAGCCAGCCGAACCAAGCAAAAGGCGCAGTCAATGCTTGATACTGAGCATATGAAACCGGTTTTACACGTATCATCTAAATACCCGGTTGAGCAGGGTAATCTAGCGTTAGTTGCCCCTCTAACAACGCATCCTACCAACCCGAATGCAACGCTTGTGTGGGATCTACGAGTGGATCCAACGCCTCTGTTTGAACTTGAAGTGGAGGAGCTGCGCACGCTTCTGTTTACGCGACACGATCAACGTCCGGATGATGCACCTAATATAGCTCTGAAGCTGGTGCATGCTAATCGATGCCCAATACTGGCACCTGCAAACATGCTCTCGGCCGATGAAGCGGCGAAATTTAATATCCAGGGTAATGTATGTCGCCAGCATCTAGCGCTTTTGCGCAATGAGATCGGCCTTAGTGAAAAACTGCAATTGATATATCAACAATCACTAGAGTCTATACTCGATCCTGATTTAGCGCTCTACTCTGGCGGTTTTTTTAGTCCACATGATCGCAAGCTTATGGATAAAGTTCGGGCTGCTGATGCCGATACCCTTACTCATATAGATCTTCCGTTTCAGGATCCGCGATTAGAAGAGATGGTATTGCGCTACAAAGCACGTAACTACCCCTTTACATTGCGTGATGATGAGCAGCATCGTTGGGAAGAGTACCGCAGTCATAAGCTGTTATCAGGCGAGGATGGTTTCTTGAGTTTTGATCAGTTTTACGCTGAGTTAAACCGAATCGGGACGGCCTCAGGTACAACACAAGCTCAACTTCAGATACTAGAGGAGTTGGCGCTCTATGCAGAATCTATTTACCCGATGGAGGTGAGTTAAAAGTTGCAACTCTCGATCGCTTGGACATTTCCGTGTGTTACTGCATTGAGCCTTTACATTACTCAGGCAGTTGCACTCGATGATACCCCAGATATTCTTCTGGACGATGACCCGCTGGCATATGAGTTTGCCCAGCCCATTGAGCAGAAACTCTTATTGATAGAGCAATCAAATAGCACATTAGATAAGGGGTATCTGGCACTTATGCCAATGGATATCCAATTGCCTGATCCAGTTGTGATAGCACCGGATAAACCTGAATCAGACGAGATGGTGGTTATAGCTGCAGCGCCCCCAGAGACAATATTTGCATCGCCACCCGAGTGGGTTTTGTACCAGGGCAATAGACTAAGCCAAGAGCCTGAAGAGCGTCTTTTTACGCGAATAAACACCGATTATGGCTCCGGTGAGGCGAACTGTGTTCCAGGCTTTGACTGTCCAACAATAGCGATGGAGCTTCCCCCTTGGCCTGATGATGCACCTGTTCAAGGCACGCCCTTTGAAATTTTTGATACAGACCTTATCTCACCGTTCGCGCCTATTCCTGAACTCGATCTACTGCCATTCCCTGATGCTTAAGCATCCTTGGCTTGAGTTGCAATCCATAGTTGTCGCTGCATAAGTTGGTCGATGCGTTTGATAAGCCCATCTGCGTCTACCTTTTCGACTGCATCTAGCATCTTCTGTTGCGTATCAAACGCTGCATTAGCGCGATCGATCTCTCGCCACAACCTATCTGTCTCTTCAGAAAGGCGTTGCGATGGTGTGCTAATACGGGAGGCAACACTCGCTTTGAAGTTGTCTAAATCACTCTTCAGTTGTTCTGGTAAAGATTGACGCCATTCAGTTAAAAACAACTCGAACGCTTTGCGTAGCTGCGCGCTGTCGGCAACCGGTGATTGTGCGACTAGCCCAATGCCTGCTTGCTTGTCCATGGGCAGGTATGTACTGAAAACGACATACCCAAGTTGCTGCTCTGTTCTCAGGCTAGTGTAGAAAGGGGCAGATAGCATCTCGTTAATAATGGCTACCTCGGCGCGTTGTTGGTAATCCTCACTCTGAGCTTGCATGTATAGAAGCAGTGCACTGTCAGTCTGATCTACATTGACACTAACCTCGTTTATACCCTCAAGTTGGGCCACCTCGAGGCGCGCAACGCTTATGGGTCTCATGCTGTTAAATTTGGCCTGCACGGCATGACTGATCTGTTCGGCCTCTTCACTGTTGATATTGCCGTGAATAAATAGACTAAGTTCGCCCGACGCCAACAAGGTTTCTCGCTGTGCTTGAAGATCAGCTAATCCGACTCTGTCTAATACGGCTAAACGATCTTCTGTGCTCCAGCTACCTATTAGCTGCTGGTAAAGGCGGGCGAAGGTTCTATTGTACGGCTTATCTTTCAGGTTATTGAGCAACTCCTCACGGTAACTCTGTTTTAGTCGCTCGAATATCTGCTGGTCGTCTAAGGCCACATCTAGATTGTTGAGCTGGCTTGTAAAGAGATCAGATAGCCGGTCGTCGTACCCACTGACCTTTAAGGAGAGTCCACGGCTATGGGGGTATAAATCTGCACTTAAGCCCGCTAGCGCAGCATCATAAAGGGTCTCGTTCTGCAGTTCGCGCATCATGCGTGTCAGCAGTGTGCTTGCTATCACGGACTCAGCTGATGCTTGTACCTCAGGCGTTAAAATGGCGAGGTTAATCGCAGCACGGGGCTGTTTAAACTGGCTATCTTGAAGGTGCCAAACATCAAGTCCCTCTGTTTGTAAAAGCTGTTTCGGAATAGTGCGACTTTCAGCCGAATCGCTTTTCGGCTGAAAATTCTGCGCAACAAAAGGGTTTAGCGATTTAATACTTAGTTGTTCAATAGCACCTGGGTTGCTCCAACGTGCTAATAGATCGGTGTCTATCGACAGTCGACTGTACTCTATACCGTATAAACCCTCGCGTTGATCTGTCACAGCTGTATCGCTGTAGTGGGTCAAAATCATACGCTCCGGTACCATCAGCTCTAGGTAACCATTGACGAGTTCAGCATCGAAATCACCAAAGTAGTAAGGGGCACGAAGTAGTTCAGATTCGGGGTATTCTGCCAGCATCTGAGTAAGACGCGTTGCCTCACTTGAAGGGTCACTGGGTTGCTGAAATAGAAAATCGGTCTGAGCAAGTTGACGTTGTTCGTCGAAGAGTTGCGGCTGAAGGCCTTTGGCCTGCAACAGTTTAAGCTTAGCAAACACCGCCTCAACCACCTCTTTATACTGCTCTTGGCCCGCTTGTGTCAGGTCGATACTAATATCAAAACGACTCTCTTTTTCGAGGTCTATACCGACCCAAGCGCCAAGCCCCTCAGCCCAACCTCTCTGTTTGAGGTAAGAGAGCAGGCTACCTTTACCCTCATAGCCAAGCTGGTTGGCAACAAAATAGAGGGGTTTTGTCTGCCAGTGGCTTCGTCTCTCTGGAAGTGGAAAGCTGATGCGAAGTTGTTGCATCGCCTTGAGCGTCTTAACCTCAAGCTGCATCGGTAGGCGCGCATCATCGTAGAGTCGCTCTGTGTCTTGGTATTTTGCGGCGTTGCTGTTTTTGATAGGTCCAAAGTAAGTGCGTGCAAGTTGTTCAAGTTCAGCTAATGACTGTGGTCCAATAATCGCCGCCGTCATTAAGTTGGCAGAGTAATAGCGTTCATAAAAGTTGATAAGATCTGGCTGAATTGGGTCGTTAGCGTTGTTTGAAAGTGTGTCCAAGTTCCCAACTGTGAACATCGACCAACTGTGTTCTGGGTTCATGATTAATTTGTCCGCCACATAGGAACGGCGGCCATCTTCTAAGCGTTTAGATTCGAACTCTGAGTGCACAGCATTGCGCTCACGATCAACATAATCAGGATCAAACAAGGGGCTTATAAAAAACTGTGAGAATCGGTCTAGCGCAGGCTCAAGTGAGTCGGTTTTAATATCGAAAAAATAAGTGGTGTTGTCATAGGCTGTAAATGCGTTGTGGCTGCCACCATTGGCGCTGATGTAGCTCTGATACTCACCAACCTCAGGAAACTTTTCGGTTCCCAAAAACAACATATGCTCTAGGAAATGGGCGAGACCTTCGCGGCCTTCAGGGTTGGCGTTCGATCCCACAGCTACGCTGAGAGCCGCGGCAGCTTTTTGCAAGCGTTCATCCGAAACCAGAGCTACCTTAAGCCGATTGTCGAGCTCGATAACACTGTACAAGCGTTCATCACGTTCACTTTTGATCACCTCAGCGTTCAGGGCAGGGGTTAGGGCAATTAGTAAACCCGTCATAACGAATTGTTTGATCGATTTCACGCACAGCTCCAAGAGGATAAAAATTCAATAGTCATACGCAAAGGCTTTTCGGCCAGACTCTATCGTGCACTCAAGAGCTTAAAAAGGAATGAACGAGTGGATTAACCTAGTTTGAGTCCGATAGCGAACCCGGCGGTTGCACTGGCGCCGCGAGCCGTGAACTCAGACAAACGACTCATTAAAAAGCTACCTGATTGATTCGCGAGTTCGCCCGCTTTTGTGGCCGCCTGTTCGATGCTCGCATCACTGAGTGTTGCAATCCCATAATATTCGGCGGCGAACATCAGTACTAAAGCACCTCCACCGATCAGCAATGCAAGCTTGAGTAGTTTCTTTGCAAAATAGCCAACCGCAAGGCCGATAATAAAAGGAGCACCGACGTTACCGAGTAGAAACGATGAAGATAACAGGTCAGTCTCGACCTCTAATGGCTTTGGTTCCATAGCTTGAGCTAAATTCCACTGCTAG
>Ga0209136_1000848_pt1 | contig 21380 bp, 21 predicted proteins | sample SaaInl0LU_22_DNA_FD_184640 | JGI IMG/M metagenome (GOLD analysis project Ga0209136, IMG submission 184640) | Marine microbial communities from expanding oxygen minimum zones in the Saanich Inlet - ESP_90LU_22_DNA (SPAdes) (version 2) | ecosystem: Environmental > Aquatic > Marine > Intertidal... | reverse complement strand
TATGGCGCAGTAAACCGTGAACGCATACAAGAGTCCTTTTCGAGTCCGGATCGCCCGAACACCAATACGCAAGCGACTTTTCGTGGCCTAAGTCATCAAATTTAAAATATTTCAGTAGCAAATTTTCACCCTCTCAAGCCACTCAATTGTTACAAACTTAGCGAAATAGATTTCTTCAAAGAACCAAAACCCAAACCGCACAATTTGTCGTAACTTGAAATCTTGTCATTGGCTATCAGCACTGAGGCATCGGGTCTATTCGACGCGATGCGTGTAAGTGTATGATTTTAGCAGGACAACGAGTGTCTGATTCATTTAATATGCGAAGTTGTTGTTTCATTTATTTACCGGAGATTTAACACAGGTGCGACTCGTTAAATGGGTACTTCCGCTTCTTATTCTTGGCGGTGCAGCGTTCATCTTTTTACAGTTGAAGGCATCCAAGCCTAAGCTCCCTCCACAGACGCCGCAAGAGCGTGCTTGGACGGTGCTTGCGACCACCGCTGAGCCGAAAGCACAATCACCGCGAATAGAGTTGTACGCCGAGATAGAGAACCCACGTCAGGTAACACTTAAGGCCTCTATTGATGCAGATGTTGCAGCCGTAGCGATGCGCGAGGGGGCCCGATTCGCTCAAGGTGAACAACTTATTAGCCTTGACACGCGCGAGATCGATTTTCAGATCCAGCAACAACAGGCTCAGCGTGATGCCCTTAGCGCCCAGCTAGAAGCGGAAAAGCTGCGCCATCAAACCGATCTTCGCGCACTCGACATCGAACAAGAGATTTCGCGTATTTCGCAGCGCTCACTGGAGCGTCAAACTGACCTCTCAAATCGCAACCTCGCTAGTCGTGAACAACTAGACTCAGCTGAACTTAATCTTGCGCAACGACGGTTAAATTTGATCGCTCGAGAGCAGTCAATCGCAGACCATCCTAATCGAGTGGCTCAGCTCGAGGCGTCCATTGCTCAGGTGCAAGCGCAACTCGATAGCCTTCAACTTGATCGCGATCGGGCAGAAGTCAGCGCCCCATTTGAAGGTCGACTAAGCCGTTTAAGTGTATCAACGGGCGATAGAGTTCGAAGCGGCGACAGCCTAGCGATAATCTACCCGAGTAGTGAGTTAGAGGTGCGTGCCCAGCTTCCGCTCAGAATCCTGCCGCTAGTTAAAGATGCAAACGGCAATATTAAAGAGATGAACGCGAGTATTCTAATTGACGGCCGTGAAATGCGTTTAAAGCTTGACCGTCTAAGCGCAGAAGTCACACCCGGAAGCGCGGGGGTAAACGGCATATTTCGCTTTACTGATTCGACTTACGCACCAGAGCCCGGGCGTACACTCAGCATGCAGTTGAATCTACCGCCTATTGATAACCTTATAGCGCTCCCTCCGGTGGCACTCTACGGCACTGATCGTGTCTATCGTGTGACAGAATCACGCTTAGAAGCTGTCAGCGTTCAACACTACGGTGATGGGGTAACAGCCGAGGGTGATCCACTTGTACTCGTTCGCAGCGACCAGATAGCTACTGGAGACTCTATTATTACGACACAATTACCTAATGCTGTTAGCGGCATGCTTGTTGAGGTACGCGAGTGAGCAGCAGCACGAAGCACAGCGGTTTCATAAGCCTATTTGCTACACACAGGGTTGCTGCTAACCTACTGATGGTGCTGATGATCGCCGCTGGAATTTTGGGCATCAATCGTCTTAATGTGCAGTTTTTCCCCACGTTCGACCTTGATATAGTCACAGTCAGTATTCCCTGGAGCGGTGCCAGTGCCGAGGATGTTCAAACATCATTAATTCTTCCCGTCGAGGAGGAGCTGCGTGCGATTGACGGTATCAAACGCATGTTTGCTACCGCGCGTGACGGCAGTGCATCTTTTCGATTAGAACTCGAAGAGTCGGCCGATCGCGATTACGTCTTGTCTGAAACAAAACAGAAAATGGATGGCGTACAAGCTAGCCTACCAAGTGATGCAGACTCTGCAATAGTTCAGCTTGTAACACGATACGACAATATCGCCGACGTTATTGTGACCAGTGATCGTGCAGACATTGTTGAATTGCGCCATCTTGCACGCGATTTTGAACAAGAGCTCCTTTCGCGGGGTATTCGTAAAATCGACTTTACAGGGATGCCAAAACAGGAGATTGCGCTGCAAATCTCGCCAGACGCCCTTGATCAAATGGGTATGACACTTCCCCAGATAGCTTCAGTAATTCGTTCAAAGTCAGTTGATCTTCCAGCCGGTACGGCCGCGAAGAATGATGGCGCGCGCCAGATTCGAAGCCTGGGGCAGCAGCGTACCGAGGAGGGTTTTGCAAACTTACCACTGATAACCCAAGGTCAGGGCGAGCTCGTTCGTCTCGGTGATGTCACACTTATAGAGCGTCGCGATCAAGAGAATCAGGTGAGGCTCTTTTTTGATGGTCAGCCTGCCATTGTCCTCAGCTTAAAGAGAACCGAGTCCGAGGATAGCCTTGACGCTGCAAAGATACTCAACACCTGGCTTGAAGATACTCGTCCAACACTGCCACAGGGTGTTGAGTTGCGTACCTACAACGAAACCTGGACTCTCATCAGGGATCGCATAAACCTGCTGGTTGAAAATGGTATTAGCGGCCTGATTCTTGTTGTAGCTATTCTTTTCTTATTTTTAAACGGACGCGTAGCCCTATGGGTAACGGTCGGTATACCTGTCTCTTTCTTAGCGACGCTTGCAGTGCTCTACCTTATCGGGGGCACTATTAATATGATTTCGCTATTCGGCCTTATTATGGCGTTGGGAATAATCGTTGATGATGCGATAGTTGTCGGTGAGGACACGCTCGCTCACGCACAGGCCGGCGAAAGTGCACAGCGATCTGCTATTGGCGGCGCTCTACGCATGCTGGCGCCGGTTACGGCATCCTCTATGACCACCATCGCGGCATTCCTTCCGCTTATGATGATTGGCGGCATAATTGGCAATATTCTTATCGACATTCCCATCATTGTTATCTGTGTGATCATTGCATCGCTATTTGAAAGTTTTTTCATTTTGCCGGGACATCTTCATCATAGCCTTGCCAAGGCAGATGCTGTTAATCCATCTAAGATGCGGCAAAAGCTTGATCGCGGTTTTGAGTATTTTAAAGACAAGATATTCCGCCCAATGGTAGAGACCGCAATTAGTTTTCGCTGGAGCTCAATCGCAATCGCAATTGGTATTCTTGTATTCAGTATCGGTCTGTTGGCTGGCGGGCGAATAAAATTCAACTTCTTCCCTGCCGTTGAACAAGACACTATGAACGCCAATGTTCAATTCGCTTCGGGTACTGACTCTGCTTATGTGATGGATTTTTTGAATCACTTAGACCTTACACTAGAACAGACAGATGAAGCGCTTGGCGGCGATATTCTGAAGATGAGTTTACAGCGCCTACACACCGCACGATTTACTGCCAATGGCAGTTCCTCCATTGGTGAAGAGCTCGGTTCACTTTCGGTTGAGCTAGAACCTGGCGATCACCGCAGCGTCGCTACAAGCGAATTTATCAAAGCATGGCGTGAGCGTATTCAGCTACCAGCGGGTATTGAGAAGTTCTCAATCGATGTTGATCAAGGGGGGCCACCCGGTAAACCTGTTGAGGTTAAATTGTCCGGCAGTAATATTCAGGTATTGAAACAGGCATCGCTTGAGCTTCAGCGCGAGCTCAAACGCTATTCGGGTCTTAGCAATATTGATGACGATCTTCCCTACGGTAAGTCCCAACTGATTTACAACCTGACGCCTGCGGGTGAGAGCGCAGGTCTTACACTCGAGCAGGTCGGAAGACAACTACGCGCAGCCTTCGATGGAATCGAGGTACAGAACTTCTTTGAGGGGCGCGATGAAATAAGCGTTCGACTGATGATGAGTGACGACCAGCGTAATCGTCTAAGTACACTTACCGCCTTACCTATCGTACTACCTGATGGCTCAACAACACCGGTCAGTAATGTTCTGGAGTTCACACCGCGTCAAGGCTTTGACTCCTTACAACGCATCGACGGTCTGCTCTCAATTAACGTGGCAGCCGACCTAGATGAAACAGTCGCAAACGCAAACGAGATAATCGCTGATCTGCAAGCGACTGTGATGCCTGATCTACTTGGACGCTATGGAGTAGAAGCAAGTTTTGAAGGTAAAAGCCGTGATCAACGTGAAACCTTGGCTGATATGGGCACAGGTCTCGTCATTGCTCTGGTATTAATATACGTCATTCTCGCTTGGGTATTTTCCTCATACAGCTGGCCAATTACCGTAATGTTAGCAATCCCTTTAGGGCTAACCGGTGCTGTGCTTGGCCACTATGTAACGGGTCTGGATCTCACCATACTCTCACTGTTCGGCTTTTTTGGACTATCCGGCATTGTAATTAACGACTCGATCGTTCTAGTTACTTTTTACAAGAAGTTGCGTGAGAGAGGCCTCGATATGCATGAGGCGGTTGTTGAAGCTGCCTGCCAACGCCTTAGAGCTGTTCTTTTGACATCGTTAACGACTATTGGCGGACTAACGCCAATATTGTTTGAAACCTCTCTACAGGCACAATTCCTGATTCCGATGGCGACCTCAATCGTGTTTGGACTTGCTTACGGTACATTGCTGATCCTTATCGTGGTGCCTTCACTACTGACGATTGTTGAGGGTTCACGTTTAAAAATGGGACTCAAACCCGTTGCTCAGACAGATGCCACCACTCTCGCTTAGGAATTTATAGGCGTCCCCCATTTCATAGCGATCCAGTATGGAATGGGGGGTACAGCATTTATCCTAGTGTGCTGATCAGGTATACTTTTGCAGCTTAAATTTTATGCATACTCAAGCCTTAGTGCGACTTTCACAGGATAAATTTATGAACGCGGATTTAGCCTCGCTGCAGCCCTACCCATTTGAAAAGCTGGCGGAGTTATTAGGCAAACTGACTCCACCCGCCGGGCTTGAGCATATATCCTTGGGCATTGGTGAACCTAAACACCCTGCGCCAGAGTGTGTTACCTCAGCCTTGAATGCGAATGTAAACCTAGTTGCCAACTACCCGTCAACAAAAGGTGGTTTGGACCTGCGCCAAGCGATTGCAGACTGGTGTACACGACGATTTGGCCTACAAGCTGCCTCACTCAGTGCTGAGCACAATCTATTGCCCGTAAACGGGACACGCGAAGCGATATTCGCTTTCACTCAGATCGCCGTTGAGCGAAAGCCCAATGCACTTGTCCTCTCACCGGACCCTTTTTATCAGATCTATGAAGGTGCGGCCTATTTAGCGGGTGCGACGCCCTATTTTCTACCAACGACTGCACAGAATAATTTTGTACCTGATTACGATGCGATCCCTGAGTCTGTCTGGCAAGATTGCCAACTCTTATTCGTATGCTCTCCAAACAATCCAAGCGGAGCGGTTCATTCACGCGAGCAGTGGTTTAAGCTGGTTGAGCTTGCCGATAAGTATGATTTCATTCTGGCCTCAGATGAGTGTTACTCAGAGATCTATCTAGACGAATCCAAACCACCGATTGGCCTGCTTCAAATTTGCGCTGAGCTTGGTCGCCACGACTATCGTAACTGCGTCGTTTTCCATAGTCTTTCAAAACGCTCGAACCTTCCAGGGCTGCGCTCAGGTTTTATCGCCGGAGACGCTCGTTTAATGAAGCCCTTTTTGCTCTATCGCACATACCATGGCTGCGCTATGCCGTTACAGGTGCAAAAGGGCTCTATAGCTGCTTGGAATGATGAAGCACATGTGTTCGAGAACCGTGAGCAGTATCGCAAAAAGTTTGAAGCTGTCCTTGAGATTCTCTCGCCTGTGATGGATGTAAAGATGCCTGAAGCTAGCTTCTATCTTTGGGCGCCAACCCCTATAGCGGATGACGTCTTTAGCGCTGGTCTTTACGAACAGCAAAATCTTACGGTATTACCGGGTCGTTATCTGTCGCGTGAGACACCTGATGGGCTTTACCCGGGTGCTGGTTACGTTCGTCTTGCATTAGTCGCTACGGTTGATGAGTGCGTAGAAGCTGCATGGCGCATACGTCGTTATATCGAATCACTTTAACAAACGAGTAGTGACATGAAAGTTTACGGTATCCCGAATTGTGGAAGTGTAAAGAAAGCGCGGGTATTGCTCGAAGAGCATAACCGCCAATATGAATTTATCGATTTCAAGAAACAGCCTCCAACCCCAGAACTCATTAAGGATTGGATTTCGCAGGCAGGTATGGATCTTGTATTGAATAAGCGCGGGACGACCTGGCGCACGCTTGAAGAAGCTCAAAAAGCACTGACAGCTGAATCAGATTTAATCGCATTGATGGCACAGCACCCCTCGCTTATAAAACGCCCCATTATCGAGACAGGCAGCGCGCTGCTTGTTGGCTTCGATGCGAACAAGATTACCGACAGTATTTAACCTTTAAGTAGATGAGGAAAACGATGACTAACTTCGCACTTGGCCTAGGTGTAGGCACAAAATCAGCAGCAGGTGATTGGCTTGAGATTTATTACAACACGCCCATTCTGAATGCAGATGTCAAACTTGTTGACGCAGTTGCAGCCGTCGTTGGCTATTCAGGTGGAAACCAAGCCATTGAACTTGATGCGGCTAAACTTAAAGGGCTTGAAGCGGCATTTCTAAGTGTTGGAGCTGAGGCTCAAGCGCAGATTACTGAGGTATTAGAAGGGACATCACAACCACTGGTAATCTGTATTTTAGAAACAGATGCAGCGCCAGCGACTACCGCTGAGGTATACCTCAAACTTAGCCTCATTTCACACCGTTTAGTGAAACCTCACGGCCAGAATCTTACCGGTATTTTTGGCCTACTGCCCAATGTAGCCTGGACGAGCGAAGGCGCTATCGCCATTGATGAACTGGCTGCGCGCCAATTAGCTGCTCGCTCACAAGGTCGCATATTAAACGTTCAATCAGTCGACAAGTTCCCGCAAATGAGTAATTACGTAGTACCTGCCGGCGTTCGAATTGGCGATGCTTCACGTATACGCCTAGGTGCTCATGTTGGCGAAGGTACCACTGTAATGCATGAAGGCTTTATCAACTTTAATGCCGGCACACTGGGTGTCAGCATGGTTGAAGGTCGAATATCGGCTGGCGTCGTGGTGGGGAATGGATCTGATCTTGGCGGTGGTTGCTCTACCATGGGTACACTATCGGGTGGTAATAACGTGATTATTTCTGTCGGTGAAAACGCGCTACTGGGTGCGAATGCCGGCCTTGGCATCCCCCTAGGTGACCGCTGCACGTTAGAAGCGGGGCTATATGTCACGGGTGGATCTAAGGTGACCATTCTTGATGACAAAAACAACGAAGTTGCAACCGTTAAAGCGTCTGAGCTTGCTGGCAAATCGGACCTTTTGTTCCGACGCAACTCCCAAAATGGCCGTGTTGAAGTAAAAACCAACAAATCGGCGATTGAGCTTAACGCAGAGCTGCACTCGCACAACTAAGACGATGTGTTATCGCTTAAACTGCTGTTTAGCGCGATAACATTTTTCTTAGGTTAATAACTAGGCCGCCCACTGGGTGGCTTAGAGTGCATACCCATTAAGATCGGTACGGGATCTCCTAGAATGACACCACTGAGCGAAACTATTGAACTTACCTGTGACCTAATCAGTCGCCAATCGGTTACTCCTGAGGACGATGGTTGCCAAGCTATGATGGCTGAAAGACTTGAGCGACTGGGGTTTGAAGTAGAGTCAATGCCATTTGAGGAGGTTACTAACTTCTGGGCAAGACGCGGCACAACAGAACCCGTTCTCTGTTTTGCCGGTCATACAGACGTCGTACCGACCGGTCCAGTCGAGAAATGGCAGTCCCCACCCTTCGTACCCACGTTTAAGGATGGCATGATATACGGTCGTGGAGCAGCTGATATGAAAGGTAGCATCGCTGCCTTTATGACTGCACTAGACCGATTCATTGCAGCTCATCCAGACCATGAAGGATCCATTGCTCTGCTCATTACTAGCGATGAGGAGGGTCCCTACGTCAACGGCACTACGCGCGTAATTGATACCCTCGAAGCACGAAATGAGAAGATCACCTGGGCAATTGTGGGTGAACCCTCTAGCACTGATAAAGTGGGCGATGTAATTAAAAACGGGCGTCGTGGATCACTAGGCGCAACGCTAAGAGTCAAAGGAATCCAAGGACATGTGGCCTACCCACACCTAGTGCGCAACCCCATTCACGAGTTTGCGCCAGCGCTAGCCGAGCTTGCATCGACTGAGTGGGACAAGGGTAATGACTTCTTCCCACCAACCAGTTTTCAAGTCTCTAATATTAATGCAGGCACTGGCGCTACCAACGTTGTTCCGGGCGAAGTTGAAGTGAAATTTAACTTCCGTTTCTCAACTGAGGTTACCGACCAAGAGCTTCGCACCCGAACCGAAACTATTTTGCAAAAACATCAGGTTGAGTATGAGATCCAATGGGCATTGAGCGGCCAACCCTTCCTGACCGCCGCGGGTGACCTAGTGGACGCTGCGCGAAACGCAATCCGTGATGTAACAGGTCGCGAGACTGTTCTATCAACCTCTGGAGGCACCTCTGATGGCCGTTTTATTGCCCCCACAGGGGCTCAGGTTGTTGAGTTAGGCCCTGTCAATGCAACCATTCATAAGATTGACGAGTGTGTAAATACTGAGGACCTCGATACCCTTTCGACCATTTACGAAGGGATACTGACTCGCTTACTGACCCGCGCCTAATATGCAACTTGTCTGCCCTGTTTGCCATAAGCCCTTGAGTCTTATTCCTCAAGCTAGGCAGTTGGTGTGTGAAACAGGCCATAGTTTTGATCGTGCCAAGCAAGGGTATTGGAACCTGTTGCTAGTGCAATCTAAACGTTCAAAAGACCCCGGGGACAACCCGGACATGGTAAAGGCTAGAACGCGCTTTTTAGAAGCAGGCCACTACCGTCCGGTGCTGGGTCACATCAGCGCAGCCGTAAACCAGTACCTCCCTCAGGATGCTCAAATTGTTGATCTGGGCTGCGGAGAGGGGTTCTACACGGCGGGGCTGCGCCAACTGAGGTCAGAAAAAGGATACAACGACGCAATACTCGGGCTGGATATCTCTAAACATGCTGTACGTGTGGCGGCTAAACGCAACACTGATATCACCTGGACTGTGGGATCCTCTGCGCGTATTCCCCTAGCCGACAACAGCCTAGATCTTGCGTTAATTGTTTTTAGTCGGGTACTGAGCGAGCCACTCGAGCGCGTGCTTAAACCGGGTGGCTTTGTAATGATCGCCTACCCCACTGCCCTTCACCTAATGCAACTACGGGAATTAATTTACGATCAGGTGCGAGAAAAACCCTTCGATCCAGAAAAACATTTATCGTCTAACTTTAAACTTAAACAGATAATCGGTGCACCTTTCGATATCAACCTCGAGGGCGCACAAGCTATAACTGATCTTCTAGCCATGACACCTCACGGTCAGAGGGTCAATGATGAGAAGCGCCAGGGGATATTAAAGCAAGAGCGACTTACAACTCGTGTCGATATTCGACTCGCCGTTTTTCAATATATACCCTAGAGTTTTAGAAAGAGTACTAGCGGTAAACCACTCTAATTTTAAAAACCACGAGGCCTAGGTGAAATCGATTATCCATGCTTCATGGCAGCAATCCCTTCGATGGCTAATCGGCTCACTCGCTACGATGATGCTTGCACTCGCGCTTATATCCATAGCTGAGTTTGTCATCGGTGACAGCCTAGTGGCAGAAGTGCTTGCACTGATTGCTGTCATATTACTAGGGTCAGCATTTTTTATCGGCTCTGTTGCATTTTTACTGCTAATCTATTCCCGATTACGTGACCTTTTGTTCCATACTGATAAGGAGCAAGGATGACCCTTGAACGCCACCCCGATATAGAAGTGTATGTCAAAAACAGCTCGCCACAGGCTTTGATAGACTGGCTAGACACTATTAGCGATAGCATGAGCGAGCCCGTAACACGGGGTCTCAGTCATGAAATTATCTGCACCTTCGAGGGTGCAGATGTGCCCGTTCTAATAGAGGAACGCGTCGTTGGTAAGGCATGGATTAGCATATGGTTTAACTCAGACAAAACTCCGTGGGCAGTCGATCTCGATTGCGCAAAAGCCATAAGTACTGCGTTAGATACACAAGCACGCTGCATTGTGAATGGCTGGCAAGAGGGTGACGAACCCGATGAGTGGTGGCGCGTGACGATTGAAGGTGTAGAAAAAATTATCTGGAACACACAATGAGCCTTACAAACCCACTGCATGCGCTGTTACTTGATGAGGCGGGCGGCGCGCGCACACTGAGCCCTCAGCAATTGGATGAGTGGACGCCCGAGCAAGGCCTTCTATGGGTTCATCTGGACTACACAGATCCAGCCAGTGCTCACTGGTTGCAAGAGCATGCAGGTATACCCTCCTTAGCGGTGGACGCACTTCTTGCCGAGAACACCCGACCTCGTGCTTTGCAATTGGATGCCAACACCCTTCTGCTAGCCCTACGGGGTGTCAATCTAAACCGCGATTCAAGCCCCGACGACATGGTGTCGGTACGCATTTGTCTGCAGGCTAGCTGTTTAATTAGCACACGACGCCGCCGTCTACAGACTATTACTAATCTAGTTGAACAGCTCTATGGTGGTACAGGTCCAAAATCACTATCTGAACTGATTGTGGGTATAGTCGATGGTTTAACAGAGCGTATTGGCGAGCAGGTACTGGATCTCGAAGGCCGCTTGGAAACCTTAGAGATTGAGCTTGACGACAAACAGCGCTTGACCCATAACCGTCAAGAATTAATGGAGTTACGTAACATCAACTCGCGCCTGCGTCGCTACCTAAGCCCTCAACGTGAAGCGCTTATCCAACTTCAGTCAGAACGCGTGACCAGACTCAACGCGACAGAACGCAACCAGATTCGTGAAATACAAGATGCACTTCTAAGGCACATAGAAGATCTTGATCTGATGCGTGAAAAGACTATCGCAGCACATGACTCATTACTGGCAAGCTTATCTGATCAACTCAATAGCCGGATGTATCTTTTATCCATTATCTCAGGCCTTTTTCTGCCTTTAGGTTTTTTAACCGGCCTAATGGGGATCAATCTTGGCGGTATGCCAGGCGCAGACGAACCCTACGCGTTTTACCTGTTCACGGGTGTGCTGTTGGTGTTGAGCGGTCTTATGCTGGTGCTGCTAAAACGCTTACGCTGGTTCTAATTAACCGATAATTTGAAACGCTCAAAACGAGATAACTTAATTACTATCGACCTTGCTTACCAAGCAATCTGTATTGTTGCGTGCGCGTTAATATTGCGATCGTGGGATATTGGCCTGGGTATCAACCCAGGCCAAAGCGTAGGCTAACTCGCCCAAAAGCCCATCATGAAGCGAACGATTGATACGATCGACCACAGGCGCGCTGTAAAGCTGATCTGGGGAGATATATTCACCTTTACTGCTCGTGCTATCACCCAACTCAAACGCGCTAGCAGAGCCCTTCTGATAACCGTAGGACTCATTTGATGTGATTAGACTAAGAAGCATTCTAAAATGCGCACCATCGCTGGCTTGCACCGCCTGGGGTAACCCAGCTTGCGCTCGCTCTATACGATCTGTAACGATCTCGTTTACCATCTCAATCTCATTAATATCGGTCTTGTTTTTTCTATCGGCTGATTTGGCAAATACTTAAGGAGTTTAAGTCTTATGGGGCGATGGCGTCCACCTGCAGAAAAGAGCTCACCCTATATAACCCCTGAGGGTTATACGCGACTTAATGAGGAGCTCAAATACCTTTGGCGCACCAAACGTCCGGAGGTGACTCAAGCGCTTAGCGAAGCGGCGGCTGAGGGTGATCGCTCGGAAAACGCAGAGTACATTTATCGCAAGAAAGAGTTGCGCGAGATAGATAGACGCGTTCGATACCTCTCTAAACGATTAGATAGCATCAAAGTCGTAGAACACTTACCGACTGATCAATCACGCATCTTCTTTGGTGCATGGGTTACTCTAGCGGATGAGGAAGATAAGCAACGCGCTTACCGGATTGTTGGCGCTGATGAGATTGATCCTAAACAGGGTTACATTAGTTTAGATTCACCGATCGCAAAATTATTACTTAAAAGAACTGTCGGTGACGAAATAGAGCTTACAACGCCCGATGGAATCAAGAGATGGTATGAAGTAATGGCTATAAAATACGGGTAAAAAAATGAGATATCAGGTGTTAAAACCTGTTAAGTGGGCAGAGCAAAGGATTTATTAGGGTAAAAATGGTGGGTCGTATAGGATTCGAACCTATGACCAATTGGTTAAAAGCCAACTGCTCTACCAACTGAGCTAACGACCCGGTTCGAGTTCGGTAAGAGTGGTGGGTCGTATAGGATTCGAACCTATGACCAATTGGTTAAAAGCCAACTGCTCTACCAGCTGAGCTAACGACCCACTCCGATCTCGGGTTGGCTCCTCGAGCTGGACTCGAACCAGCGACCAATAGATTAACAGTCTACTGCTCTACCAACTGAGCTATCGAGGAATAACCCTAAAACATCCTAATGGCGGAGGAACAGGGATTCGAACCCTGGGAGCCTCTCGACTCGTCGGTTTTCAAGACCGGTGCTTTCGACCACTCAGCCATCCCTCCCTTAGGATGGGCGCAGATATTACCTTGCAGATTTTTTGTGTCAACCGTTGCGTTTAGCTTTTTTAAAATAAATACCATAACTGTACAAAAAACAGTCAAATTTGGTCAGTATTCGATCAATTTAGCGAATTGAGTAGAGATTTCGTCTTTTCATTTCTTCAAATTTCTACACCACAACTCTGCGCATTTTCGAGACAATTTATCTAAAAAAAGATAAATCTATTTTACCCACAGCCTTTCACATCTTATGAACAGACTTATCCACAACTTTAAATCAACCCATCTTATCAGCGGTGTTGATCGATTGCCTAAGGCAACGCGTAAGTTGCACTGAATCTTGAATAGAGCGACGGCAAAACATTTATGGACTCCATTACTCAGATAGCGCTTGGCGCAACAGTTGCAGCTGTATGCGTTAAACCAGGTGATAGACGCAAAGCAGCTGTAATGGGCGCTTGTCTTGGCACGCTTCCTGATTTGGATGTTCTAATTGACTATGGTGACGCCGTATCAAATTTCACTTATCACCGCGGCTTCAGTCATTCCCTGTTTGTTCTGTTTCCCCTCTCTATCACACTCTGGTGGTTACTTAAGCGCATCTATCAGCCTGTCAAAGAGAGTCCTAGGGCTTGGCTGTTCGCAATTGTGTTGGCCCTGGTTACACACCCCTTGCTCGATGCACACACGGTTTACGGCACACAGCTGTTCTGGCCAATACCCTCCCCGCCCGTCATGTGGAGTACACTTTTTATTATCGATCCACTCTACACTCTGCCTCTACTTGTAGGCTTTATTGCCGTGTTAGTAAGGCCTAAAAAACAGTTCAGCGCTCGCGCACTCATGGCGGGGTTGGTTCTTAGCACCTTCTATCTTGGTTGGACTTGGGTTGCGAAAGGCATTACACATAATCAAGCAACTCTTAGCCTCGGTGAACAACTGGACAACCGCACCTTATTGACTACACCTACCCCTTTGAACACATTTGTTTGGCGTGTCTTGGTACTCGATGGTGATCGATATTTAGAGGGGTACTTCTCTGTACTGGCGCCCAACAAACCGATAGATTTTGTTGCACACAATAAAAACGAAGAGCTGATAGCTAGCGCTCAAGATAATCCTGCAATCAAACGCCTAGACTGGTTCTCACATGGTTTCATTAAGGGCTCTCTTACTGAAGAGTATTTGGTGATCACCGATTTAAGAATGGGCGTTGAGGGAAGTTACGTGTTTAACCATGCAGTTGCCGCAGCAGACGGCAATTCATTTAAGCAGATTATCAGCAAGCAGATTCCGACCCGCTTCAACAGCGCCGATATAGAAGCGTTATGGGATAAAATCCTGGCAATGCATTGAGCCCTTATCGGTGGGGAAGAAACAGACCATATTCATATGGCAAAGTCAGGCTTAGCTCAATTAAGCACCCGACGCGCTTGCCAGAAATTCTCTCGCCAGTATTCGTTATTTAAACGCGATCGTGTAACCCCGACAGAAGTTGATGCGTGCACAAACTCACCACCCCCTAGGTAGACACCCACATGGCGTGAACGCCAACCTGTCTTAAAGAAAACAAGATCCCCGGGCATAAGCTCACCTGGCAACACCTGATGCCCCTGTAATGCTTGAGACGCGGTCGTACGCGCTAAAGGATATTGATATAGGTCTGTGTAGAGGTTTTGCACGAAGGCCGAACAATCGACACCTCTAGCCGACGTACCGCCAAGTCGATAAGGCGTTCCGCTCCATTTCGAATAATAACGCTCAATACCTCTCGATTCGGGCGTATAGCCTGATCCGTCAAATCTAGGCTGAACACTGCATGCTGACAACACAAGTAAAGTTCCGACCAATAAAGGTAGACGCATGGTTTGTATCCGTTGCTCTTAACATAAATTAACTCTGTCTTGCTCAAGAGTAACCAATTTAAGCGGTATACAAAACCTAGAAGGGAGTTGAGCCGTTGAAGAGCCTTAAGACCTTAATGAGGCCTGGGCTATGACAAGCACACAGCTATCGGCGATTAGCGAAGCCATCTATCAAGAAATAGACGTCTGATAAAAAACTAAGGGCAAGTGAGTGAACATTGGAAGAGGACCAAGCCGCCACAATAGCGGCTCGGTACTTCAATTGATACAGGGGCGATGCAGTCTTGGCTTATCAAAAGCTATCAACTAAGCACCGCCCTATACTATTTACTGAGCAGACAACCAGTTTTCAAGATCGTCAGCACCGCCTATATGCTGGCCATCAATGAATACTTGAGGAGCCGTGCCACGACCCGAAATAGCTTGCAGACTGGAGTAGCTCACACCATGGCTGCCAAGCTCAATCACTTCGTATCGCATACCCGCGTCATTGAGTGCTGTTTTGGCACGCGCACAGTGCGGGCAGCCAGGTTTAGTTAGCAGTGTAACGCGTTTTGGCTGAGCCGCATTTGGGTTGATGTAGTTCAGCATGGTATCAGCGTCTGACACCTCAAATGGGTCACCCGGCTTTTGTGGTTCGATAAACATCTTTTCAACAATGCCGTCTTTTACCAGCATTGAATAGCGCCAACTACGTTTGCCAAAACCAAGTTCAGCCTTATCAACTAACAAGCCCATCCCTGCAGAAAACTCTCCATTCCCATCAGGTAGCATGTGGATATTCTCTGCGTGTAAATCAGCCGCCCAAGCATCCATCACAAATGGATCGTTTACCGACAGGCAGATAATGTCGTCAACACCTTGCTGTTTAAATACAGATGCCAGCTCGTTGTATCGCGGCAAATGAGTGCTTGAACAGGTTGGAGTGAATGCACCCGGGAGACTAAACAACACCACTGTCTTGCCAGCAAACAGATCATCTGTAGTGACTTTGGCCCACTCGTTGTTGACACGAATTGGGAAGCTTACATGTGGGACGCGCTGCCCTTCTTTGTTCTCAAACATTCAGTAATTCTCCTAATTTAGTACATCATGACCGCTTACTTATAGACCCACTCTATTAGAAACGCTATTTTTAATAAAATTAATTAAACCTAATGAGTGCATAGCTTTATCTTATGTTGTAACTATTTGTACACCGACCAAGGGCTATATCTGCTAGCATAGGCATATTAAAAATTTGTCGGGTACACACGTGTTTAGCGAATACAATCTCAGCGACCGCCTACTTAAGGCTCTTGAACAACTAGCAATCGAAACGCCTACACAAGTGCAGGCTCAGACCCTACCTCCAGCGATCGAGGGCAAGGATCTGCTTGTCGCAGCTGAAACAGGCAGCGGTAAAACGCTCGCCTTCGTCATTCCGCTGCTGCAGATGTGTATCGAACAAGAGAAGCCAAGTTCAGGCACCCGCGGCCTCATTTTGACGCCGACACGCGAACTAGCCGAACAGGTTGCTAAAATGTGTGAAGATCTTGCCGCTTTCACACAGATTAAAGTGCAAACAGTCTGCGGAGGCGAAAACTGGAGTAACCAGACGGCGCGTCTTCGCAAAAATCCAGAGATACTTGTGGGTACCCCTGGGCGAATCAAAGAGCACCTAGAACGCGGCACACTTGATTTCGATGATCTTGAGTACCTTGTACTTGACGAAGCCGATCGCATGCTCGACATGGGCTTTCGAGATGAAGTGACCTTCATCACAGACCGTTGTAGGCCAGAGCGACAGACGCTTTTACTTTCGGCAACTCTGTCTAACGCCAATATTGGCGGGCTGGTGAAAACCGTTCTAAGAGATCCGCAGAAACTTGAGTTAAGCACACCACAAGACGCGGTTGCGAGCATTCAACAGCAGATTATCCTTGCCGATAATGCAGGACACAAAGAGCGCCTGTTAATCTGGTTACTGGAAAACGAGACCTACGATAAGGCTGTCGTATTCTGCAATACCCGTGCATTCGCCGAGCAGCTAGCCGCAAAATTCTTACGTTTGGATGTGCGAGCCGGCTTACTGCATGGCGAACTCGAACAACCCGAGCGAAATCGTATTGTTCGCTTGCTTAGAGAAGGCCGCATAAATGTTCTAATCGCGACCGACGTAGCGGCTCGCGGAATAGACATTGAAGGCATAGACCTTGTTGTAAACTTTGATATGGCGCGTAAAGGTGATGAACATGTTCACCGTATCGGACGCACCGGCCGTCAAGGACGAAAAGGGTTAGCCATCTGTTTGATCCAATCGAACGAATGGAATTTGATGGCTAGCATTCAACGCTACCTCAAAATAAAATTCGAGCAGCGCACCCTACCGGGGCTAGGTGGTCACTTTAAAGGACCCGAAAAGCTACGTAACAACGGTAAATCGGTTGGCAACAAACGACGCAAAGATGTTCGCGAAGAGAAGATCAAAAAAGAGAAACCTAAGCAGCGTTTGCGCGATCAAAAACAGGTGGGTAAACGCAGGGCTCCAGCAGCGACTGCAGGCGACACTAACAGGGTGTCGCGCACACTGGGTGACGGTTCATTACCGTTTAAGAGAACCCCTGCATCAGACAACTAACCATAAAATCAGATGAGCACTCACGACAAGCGTCGTGAGTGTTGTGCGTAAAACTCGATACCCTGCTGGATAAAGCCCCCACGCGAAGCTTCGCTCCCAAACATAAACGGCAATAAAACCGACAGCCGCTATGGCTAATTGAATCCCAGCATCAGCGAAATAGCTCAACCAGAGTACTGCAGGTAATAAAAGAGCCAGTAAAACACCTTGCGCAGATCCCGATGCTGTTGAGTTCTCAAGCGCAGAACGCCATACGACACCGCAAAGAAAAGCCAGTATCAGCCAAGCATATCCAACAAAGCTCCAGATCGACCAGTCGTCTATGACTATACCTAGGATCGAAAGGTAAAATGGCACAGCACCCGCAAGACCGCCAACCCAGACGGCAGTCTGTAATTTCTCAAACCCTTGCATCAGTGCTTAGTGCTCGCAGTCGATTTTTCTTCGCGCCAAGGTTTACCCTGGCAAGTTGCGCGATTTGGACAGGTCGGCAAACAGCCACGACAAGGTAAGGGTTGTGTCTGCGGTTCGGACATTGTTTTCTCCAGAGGATGATTAAAAATTATGAAAATACCAGAATGTAAATTCATTTAGCGTACACTTGTCACTGATCGATAAGCTATAAATGGTTACGAATTACGGGGCAACACAGTTCATTAACATGGACTTTTTGCCAAATGACTTCTAGCTTTACTTTATCCCACCTACGAGCATCTCAGTAGTGAAACTTTTAGTTATATCCCTCTTCTCCCTATTTTTAAGCTTGATATTAGTCATAACAGGCAACGCTTATCTGTTAACACTGATTGGTGTTCAGCTCGGCCAGCAGGGTATTGCACCGACGAGTGTCGGTCTAATAATGGTCTGCTACTCAATTGGATTTGTAGCCGGGGCTTTTTTTGCCCCTAAACTTCTAATGCGGGTCGGACACATTCGAAGTTTTGCTGCTCTTGCTGCTCTTGCTGCAATGGCATCCATAACCTATCCGCTGCTTGATGCCCTATGGGTTTGGGGACTCCTGCGTGCGCTCGGCGGTTTTGCTGTTGCTGCACTTTTCGTTGCCATTGAGAGCTGGTTAAGTGCCGTTGCTACCAATGAAAACCGTGCGCGACTGTTTGCCCTGTATCAGATCGCTGCATACACGGCGGCCTCGGGTGGGCAACTGCTATTAGAACCTGGATTAATTGCCGGACCCAATATCGCCTACAGTTTGGGTGCGTTACTGCTGATGGCTGCAATAATCCCCTTGTCCATATCAAGACTTCAGTCGCCACCACTGGAAAATTCGCCCGGCATGAGTCTTGTTAGGCTTTGGCGCATCACATCACTCGGATTGATAACGGCTCTGGCTGCCGGCGCATTGCTCAGTGGTTTCTACTCTCTAGTTCCTCTTTATGCCACGCTGACCGATGTAAGTACCGATCAGATCGGTAATCTAATGAGCCTTGCAGTCATTAGCGCCATGATACTTGCATGGCCAATCGGCTGGCTGTGTGATCGTATTGAACGAAGTCGGGTACTACTTGCGTGCACCCTTATTGCTGGATCAGCGGCTCTATTAACCGCTTTTGGAGTTGAATGGAGTTACCCTATACGGGTGCTTTTATTGGCAGTTATCATGGCGATTATTGCGAGTATTTACTCAATTGCTGTCGCCCTCACCAACGATTTAGTTGACCCAAGCGAGCGCGTAGCTGCGAGTTCTACACTGATGCTTAGTTATGGTTTAGGTAGTGTACTGGGGCCACTGATGGGCTCTTGGCTTATGCAAGCGCTCGCGCCTAGTGCACTTTTCTATGGATACGCTGTGTTATTTTTTGTGCTTGGCGGCTATACGCTCTATCGCCGATCACAACAACAACCCATTACTGTAGCAGAACAGGAGACATTCGTGGTGGCAATGCCTGAGTCGCAGGTTGCTTCCGAGTTTGACCCGCGTACAGAGGATATAGCTGATATTCCAATAGAAGAGTTATTTCCCGAGCCCGACCAACCCGACGAAACAATCGACGAAACAATCGACGACCAAGCGGTTATGGTGGAAACTGAGGAATCGATCGATACCTCTGCTAATGCCGAACATCTTCCCAGTGGCAACAGCGAGCAACCGAGTCGCTTGAACGAAGTTGAAACTAAAATCGATAAGCCTGACGAGACTGATCCGAATGTTGGAAAGCCTTAAACGCAAACGACGCTTGAAACGCCTCGCTAAACTGTTAGAGGCCGATGATCTGAAGCTTTGGCCGAAGGTGCGTGAGGAGCTACAACCCGAGGATCTAACTGAACCGCTTCACAATGGGCTTTGCGCATTGGAGATTTGCTGCCAAACAGCTCATTCAAGGTTACTGCAAGAGCTTCTGCATCAGTTTCCACAGTACTGTAATTGGCTAGATACGAATAATAACCCGCTCTATATGCAGGCGTTTGTAAATCACGAACGAGGACTTGGGCTACTTTCAGCCATGCTCAGCTGCGGACTAGATCCAAATACAGTCTTCGCTGGGCGCTCACTAATAGAGCATGGGATAAGATGCGAGCCTAAATATGCCATGTTACTGATCAGCCGCTTAGCGCAACACAACGCAGATCTGAATAACAGCCAGTTAGTTCGTGAAGCCCTTAGTATGGGCGAGAAGGCGTTGGTGAAGTTTTTAATCGACTCAGGCGCACCGATACCGGAAATAAGCGGCAATAGCGCTGGCGAGATGGAATACACTGTCGAACTGCTAAGTTTTGCTAAACGCTGCGCAGAAGATAAAAAGTTACGCGACCTTTGGCGCTAAAACCGGCTGCAACTCCATTTTAGACCCTAGTGTGCTCGCGCCACTCAATGGCAGGGCAACGATCCATCACTACTTTAACCCCTGCCGCTTGCGCGCGCGTTACAGCTTCAAACGGTAAAACACCTAACTGCAACCAGACCACATCAAGATCTAGTTCTACTACCTGATCGACAATATCAGCCGCCGCTTGCGTGTTTAAAAACACATCAACGAAGTCCACTTTTACGGGTAACTCACTGAGCTGCGCATAGACTCTTTCACCCAGTATTTCGTTGCCCGCAAATCGAGGATTGACGGGGTAGACGCGAATCCCACGGCGCTGCAAAAACTGCATAACACCGTAACTTGCACGGTGAGTTTTTGGACTCGCTCCAACCAAGGCTACTGTTTTAGTGCGTTGCGCTAGTTCATCAATGAGCTGCTGATCATTCATGCTGATCACGTATTATCGCAACAGACAGGGCATTTAGGGTCAGCCTTTAATTTTAAAGTGCGAAAATCCATTCGCAATGCATCGATCATTAACAAACGACCTATCAGTGGTTCGCCAATGCCCGCCAGTACCTTTAAAGCTTCTGCCGCCTGAATACTGCCTACCATACCAACCAGCGGAGCGAATACACCTGACGTGGAGCAGTTCAACTCTAGCTCATCTCCTTCGGGATATAAGCAACGATAACAAGGGCCACCCGTCTGACGCGGATAGTAAACGCTTACTTGACCTTCAAAGCGAATAGCCGCACCTGAGACTAGCGGAACATTTGCCTGATAGCAGGCCTTATTAAGCGCGTGTCGCGTTTGTAGGTTATCAGTGCAATCCACTACTAAATCAACATTGGCTACCTGATGTTGCATGGCATCACCGTCAAGACGCTCAACCAAAACATCTAATTTAGTCTGGGGATTAATGCGTGATATCTGCGTTGCAGCCGACTGCGCTTTAGAATGACCTATCTGATCAGTTGTATGGATGATCTGTCGCTGCAGGTTGCTTAACTCGACTTCATCATCATCAGCCAGTACCAGCGTTCCGACGCCTGCACTTGCAAGGTAGAGCGCCACTGGCGACCCCAGACCGCCTAAACCTAGAACAAGAACACGCGCATTAAGCCAAGCCTCTTGGCCCGCAGCATCAACCTGCGGCAACAAAAGATGCCGACTGTACTGCAACAACTGCTGATCATTCATCATCTTATCCCTGCCATCTGCCTGCACTGACCCGCATATTGCCACCAAGGTCAGGTCGTTGTTGGATATCAATAAAACCCGCTTGCACAAACAAATCAGCAACCGCTTCAGCTTGATCATAACCATGTTCTAGCGCTAACCAGCCACCGACATGCAGGTAATTGGGTGATTGGTTCACTATAAGCCGTAAATCGGCCAAACCCTTATCCTCAGCGACTAGGGCTGATAGT
>Ga0209136_1000845_pt1 | contig 21420 bp, 18 predicted proteins | sample SaaInl0LU_22_DNA_FD_184640 | JGI IMG/M metagenome (GOLD analysis project Ga0209136, IMG submission 184640) | Marine microbial communities from expanding oxygen minimum zones in the Saanich Inlet - ESP_90LU_22_DNA (SPAdes) (version 2) | ecosystem: Environmental > Aquatic > Marine > Intertidal... | reverse complement strand
TATAGTATCATTATAACTAAAAATATTAGATTCAATTTGTGACCTATGTCGATATGAATTATCTATTCTTTTTAATCGGTCATTTTCTAAAACAAATATATTACCACCAAACTTATCTATTAAATAACTTATTCCTGATACTTTTATTAATTCTAATTCTTGAGGTCTTATGGGTTTAAATTCTGACTGGTAATTATTTAAGTCTATAAATTCTAATGAGTCTTTAAAGACTGAATGTTGAGAAAAACAAATGAAAGGAATGAAAAAGAATATTAGTCGCATTATATTGAAGTATTTTCAATTAATACAAACATATTATAATTTTGTAAATTATTAATTAATAATTATGAATCTTTTTTTAAATATAATTCCAATAATTTGTTTCTCATTTTTTGGTAATTATCAAATTGAAAATAATGATAAATTAGGTTTCGATGTTAATCATTTTAAAATTTATAATGATTTGGATAATGATGGTATTATCGATAGTGAGGATAATTGTCCCAATTTTTACAATCCACAACAAATAGATACAAATAATAATGGAATAGGTGATATTTGTGATGATGAATTACAGGATCCATACATTATATATTTTAACATCCAAGAGATTCCCGGAACAAATGAGTTTCGTGATTTTGTAAACCCTTTTATGAACCCAACTGGTAGTTGGTTTTATTACATGTTTAATCAAGGTTATGATATTATTGATTTTGATAATGATGGTAAATTAGACTATGTTACGATGTTTTATCATACAGAAAGACCTATAGGAATAGCTCGTATAGGTGTTTTTTCATTTGATATTACAAATGAAGTGGTTGAGATATCCTTAAACAATGTTATTGAAATTAAAGGAGAACCAAATGCAAATGCACCAGAAGTAGGTCATTTTAATAATGATGATTCATTGGATATTTTCATACCAACTGGGAATTATCATGGTGATGATAATACACAACCTCCCTTTTATAACGGAACACACAATAGACCTGATTTTTTATACTATAAAAATGATAATGGATTTAAAATTGATTCCTTAGATTTTACTTATAACAACCAAAAATATAGTAATACTTCATTACAAAAACCGATTCAAATTGATGAAGATATGAGTAAAGAAATAGCGGTTCTTACTTATGATAAACAAATGGCGTTTTATGATTATGACACTGAAAAAGGAAGACATGAATTCATAAGAGAAATTACTACCTCAGAAGATAAATTTAATGATGTTTATAACATTCATTTCGATGAAGATGAGTTTAAAGATTTAATAACTCTTAGTGTTTCTCGTGGTTCAACAAATACTTATAGAATTCATAAATATTCAGGGTATGAAAATTCTATGGATCAGATTGATTTTAGTGAAAAAGAATTAATTGGAGAGTTCTCTATGGGGAGTGATTGGAGTATAGCTGAAAACGAAGATATGACTAACATTTCTAAAATTGGAGAAAATAACATTTTATTTGTTAGATTTCATTCGTCAAATAATGAGTTTAAACTCGTATCATATAATTTATCTTCTCCAAATACAGATGATGTTACTGAGTACTTATTTGGAAAAGATTTTATTACTAAGGATTATTTAGGAAAAGGCCAATATTTCCAGGATATAGATAATGATGGTGATTCTGATTTAATAGTTGAAACACTCGAACATTACAATAGTAACGAACAAAAAATTATTTTCATTCAAGAAAACGGTAGGTTTCATCCTGTTAAGTTTAATATTGACGAAATTGGATACAAAGGTCAGTATATTTTTATTGATTTAAATCAAGATAACCTTTATGATGTTGTAGATGTAAATTCTAGTAGATTTTACATAACAAATTTTATAACAAATGTAGAAGACACTGCAGTTCCAGTCATTACCATAGAAGGAGAATCGACAGTTACATTAGAAGTAGGAACTACCTACAGTGATGCAGGAGCAACAGCAGAAGACAACTATGATGGAGATATTACAGAATCTATTGTTACGGTAAATAATGTAGACACATCAGTTGTAGGTACATATACAGTTACTTACAATGTTAGTGATGCGAATGGTAATGTATCAGTAGAGGTAACCCGAACAGTAAATGTAGAATCGAGTCTTTCAGTTGATGATAACATTAATAATATTTTAAAAATTTACCCAAATCCTGTAGATGATAAATTAATCATTCAAGGATTACAGAAGAAAACTAAAGTTTCAATTTATACTATATTAGGTAAGTTAGTATTATCAAAAATGACGTCAAGTGAAATAGATATTAATAACCTTAAAAGGGGTATTTATCTAATAAAATTCACTGATATAAGGGGACAATTAGTTCGTAGATTTATAAAAAAATAAAATTTCATCAATATGATTAAAGTGATGAAAAAACTATTATAAACTTTTAGTGAAAAAGAGAAGTGATTATTTGAGACTGATGACCTATCATTTATTTGATAGGTTATCGTTTTTTAAAACACCTTCAAATCATACCCAACAAAATTTCTTCTTAGTTTATCACAAATCCTTCCAGTTGTCCCACTTCCCATAAAAGGGTCTAACACCATTTCAAACTCTTTAGAAGTTTGAAGAATAGGTAAGGTTATGATTTCATTTGGAAACGGAGCAGGGTGTTCTCCTTGAATATTTAGTTTCTGATTTGCAACCGAAGTTCTCACGATATCCTCATTCCAGTAATCTCCCATATTTTTACCATTCGTGTTAGGTAAATAAGGTGTTATTGATTTTGAATACTCCCCATTAACACTTCTATGTCTTGGAGGTAGAGACGCTTTGGTTTTATCGGATAGTTTTGTTAACGTTGGGTAATAATCATACTCCATTGATTTTACCAAATGAAAGATAAACTCATAAGAAGGAGTTAGATTAGATTTTGAAGAAGAGGGTTTTGGATTGGTTTTAGACCAGATAATAGTATTTCGAAGTATCCATCCTTGTTCTTTAAGTTTTAGTATTACTCTATGAGGAACATTTTGGAGATTTCCATTATAAAAAGTATCACCTAAATTAAGAAAGAAACTTCCTCTATCTTTTAATACTCTTTTACAATCTTTTAAATGTTCAGAAAGATGTACTACAAACTCTTCAGATGTTTTTTCATTCCCTAATCCTTTCTCTTCAGAATAGGTTCTTTTATTCCAATAAGGGGGAGAAGTAAAAATAGTTTGAACTTCACCTTCATTTAGTTCACACATATCATCAGAGGATTTCTGATAAAACCTCCAATTCGATTTTACTAAACTTTCTGATTTTGAAGAAGTAGGTTTTTTAGATTCTTTTTCTTTAATTTCCCTCTGAATTTGAAGATAAGATTGATTAACCGTTAAAATACCCTTATCTAAAAGTTCAATATATTCTGGTTTGTTTTTATGGATGAATACTAATCTTCTTAACTGAGAAGAAGATATTCCTAATTCTTTAGAAACCATATCCCTTGAAGAACCTCTGTTAGATTTAACAGAAGTTAAATCCGTCCTTCTCCCTTGTCCTTTTCTATAATATCTATCAAGTATTAGGTATTCATTGATAAGTTCTTTAAAACTCTTAATTCGTTGTTTATTGTAATGAATTAACAATAATTCTTCTTCTCCACCCTTAACCTCTCTTTTAATTACTTCAACCTCATCCCAACCCAATCGTCTAATAGATTCAAACCTTCGATTACCACTTATAATTTGGAAATATTGGTCGATAACTATTGGTTGGAGTAACCCCACTTCAGAAATACTCTCCATTAGTTCTTCAATAGAAGATAAATCATAGATTTCTTGATTTTTAGGATGATGAGATAGTTTAGAGATGTTTACTTTCATAAAACGAATATATTGAAGAATATATTCTTGTGCAAGTTGAATGGAATAGGAGGTTTCTTGTAACTGAGAGAATTACTTTTTTCTAAAAGGGTGGTCTGACCCGTTTTTATATCGGAGTTAATTTTTTCCCCAATGGGGATTTAATAGATTAATTTGAAAGGTTGATATACTTCTGTTTAATTAAAAAAATTTAAGAAACCTCATCATAATACATGGATTTTATCCCAGACAGATTCAATAAATTCCTTTGTTGGGTTTTCAATTCTTTGAACTTTGAAATCCTTAACCTCAACTATATCCTTTCTATTCATTCGTTCTTCACGAATTAAACCTTTCTTATAAATGGAATGAACGTGGTTGTTCTTAAACACACTCCCACGAGGTGTTTTTAAACCCTCTCCGTTCAGTATTTGAGATATCTTACGATAACCAATAGGGGTAAGAAAATGTTCCTTATGTCCTCTAATTCTATCAAACAAATATTGTTGATATTCACTATAATTTGACTCCCATAGTTTAGTGGTAATAACTGATATTGTGAATGTTATGTGTGTAATTGAGGGGTAAGAATAACAAACACTTAATCCTACTCCACGGTAACAGATTTGGCTAAATTTCTAGGTTGATCTACATTTTTACCTAACATTACAGCTATGTGATAAGATAACAACTGCAAAGGTATGGTTGTTAAGAGTGGTGTTAAAGCCTCCTCTGTTTCTGGTATTTCTATAACATGATCTGCTATTTCTTTAACTTGTGTGTCTCCTTCTGTAACAATAGCAATAATTTTACCTGCTCTAGACTTAATTTCTTGTATGTTACTAACCACTTTTTCGTAATGACCTTTGTTAGTTGCAATTACAAATATTGGCATGTTTTCATCTATCAATGCAATAGGCCCATGTTTCATCTCTGCAGCTGGGTAACCTTCTGCATGTATATAAGAAATCTCTTTTAACTTTAAAGCGCCTTCTAAAGCTACAGGAAAGTTAAAACCTCTACCTAAATACAAACAGTTTTTTGCATTTTTATAAACGGATGCAATTTCTTTCACTTTATCATCTATCGTTAAAAGTGCTTCTATTTTTTTAGGAACTAACTGCATTTTCTGCAGGTACATTCTAAAAGCAGAATTTGATAAAGTGCCTTTTGTTTTTGCTAATTTTAAAGAAATTAGAGATAAAACAGTTATTTGGGTTGTAAAAGCTTTGGTAGAAGCAACACCAATTTCTGGTCCTGCATGTGTGTAAGCTCCTGCATGCGTTTCTCTTGCAATAGAAGATCCAACAACATTACAAATACCAAAAACAAAAGCGCCTTTAGACTTTGCTAGTTTTATGGCAGCTAAAGTATCTGCAGTTTCTCCAGATTGTGAAATAGCAATTACAACATCTTTAGATGTAATAATTGGGTTTCTATATCTAAATTCAGAAGCATATTCTACTTCTACAGGTATACGTGCCATATCTTCTATAAGATACTCGCCTACCAACCCTGCATGCCAAGAAGTACCACAGGCAACAACTATTATTCTATCTGCATTTAAAAACTTCTGAATATGATCATCTATACCAGACATTTTAATAATGCCTTCACCTGGTAACATTCTTCCTCTATAAGTATCTATTATCGCTTTTGGTTGCTCATAAATTTCTTTTAACATAAAGTGATCGTAACCCCCTTTTTCTATTTGATCTAAACTAATTTGTAGTTCTTGGATGTTTGCGTCAACTAAAGAGTCGTCTTTTATTTTTCTAACCTTAATACCTTTGTCTAGTTTGATAATAGCCATTTCTTCATCTTCTAGATAAATAGCTTCTTTGGTATATTCTATAAATGGTGATGCATCTGAAGCTACAAAAAACTCTGCATTATTTTCTCCAACACCAATTGCAATTGGGCTTCCTAATCTTGCAACAACCAATTCGTTTGGTTTTGTTTTATCAAAAACAGCAATTGCATAAGCGCCAATAACATTATTTAATGCTACTTGAACTGCTTTACCTAACTTGCATTGTTCCTGTTTTTTTACTTCTTCTATTAAGTTTACAAGTACTTCGGTATCTGTATCGCTTTTAAAAGTATAACCTCTAGATATTAATTCTTTTTTTAAAGTATCGTAATTTTCTATTATACCATTGTGTACAATAACCAAATTACTAGATTCAGAAAAGTGAGGGTGAGAGTTTACATCATTTGGTACACCATGTGTTGCCCAGCGTGTATGACCCATACCTATTTTACCTACTTTTCTTTCCTTTTCTTTATTTGTAATAACCTCTAAATCAGAAACTTTCCCTTTGGTTTTAGATAAATGGATGTTATTGCCATCATACATCATGATTCCTGCACTATCATACCCTCTATATTCTAGTCTCTTTAATCCATTTATTACTATTGGATATGCATCTCTAAAACCTATGTATCCTGTAATTCCACACATAAAAATTAATATTTATAATTTTGGTTGATTAATTTGATGGTTTTTCTGTGTAAGAAATTTTTAATTTAGCTCTTCTTGTTTCTCCGTTTGCAGCTTTATCGCCATTTAAAAGAGAGACTGCTTTTGGGTTCCAACTAAAATTTCTAAAAATAGTGTCGTTTATTTGTGTATCTGAAGTATTAAAAACTTTTAATCTTAAAGGAGGGTTGTAAGTAGTTTCCCCACTTAGCAAGTCTGACACATAATCTGTTATTCTAAAATTGTAACGATCTACTTTACCACTTTCTCTAATTAAATTGCCTCCAAAAAAAGCCGTTTCTGTATAAACATCTTTTACAAAGCTTTGTATTGAGTTTCCATTAGCATCGATACCTTTTTTGTATAAAAATAATTTGTTTGGTACGTCTGTAGTATCTATGTCTTTATTTATGTAAAAAGTTAATGAAGCGTCGTTTATTAACCAATTTTTAGCTTTTAAATCTGCCAATTCATTTCCATTTAAAACCTCTACCTTAGCTTCAGAGCCAGCTGCACCTTGCAAACGAACTTCGTTTGTAATAGGATAGGTTCTATTGGTCATTTCAAATTTATTGTTTGCTATACCACCTAACTGAAAGGTATGATTTACTTTTATAACAGTATCTATTTCAGTACTATTTGCTTTAAAATAAGTATTTGTATAATAGACCTCTATGGATGATGTAGATGCCTGTGTATTAGAGTTTCTTAAATTAAAAGAAATTAAAGCGCCTCCTTTTTCTCCAGAAGCATGGTTTATTTCTTTTGCCTCTATTTTAATACCTCTAAAATAATCGTTAAATGCTTGTTGAGATTCAAAATTTGATGACCCATAATTATCTACAAATACTTGTTTTGCAAAACTCTTTTTTAAAGGAATAATTGCCATTGGTCTTGAAATTTCAGAAGTTACACCAGAAGTATATTTTATGGTATCTGTTTCAAACAAGTCTCCTAAACTATTTCTTCTTTTAATGATAACTAAAGTATCATTAGCAGTTGGAGTAAAATCAATATCAACAAACTCATTTAAAGGGTTGGGTTTTACATCATAATCTGTATCTGAAAGAAAAACGTTGGTTTTTGAAGGATCTGCAGGATTTAATATATTTAAATAAGTGTCTAACTCATAAATATTTAATGTAAATGGCAAGTCTTTATTACCAACAATAGAATCTAAAGTATAAACTGGTCTGTCTGTATTTGATTCTAAAGTTGCGTAATATGGCAATCTTAAATAAGCTGTATCTATTGTGGTTTCAAAAGCTAAATTATCAGGATTGCTATATGGTGAAACTTCTAAGCTGGTATTTATAAGAACTTGTGAAATAATAGAAGCTTCTATATTTTCAAAATCATCATTTATATAAGTACCAAGCAAATATTGCCCTTGAAAACCAAAAAATGGTGTTGCTGTTAATGTTAAACCATCTGCTCTAACATTATCTACTGGTGCATTAGAAACTACAATATCTAAAATTGTGTCTTTGGTTATAAATTTTGTATTACTTACTACCCCACTTTTAATATCTGTAAAGTCTTCTTCGCAAGAAATAACAGCAGATAAAACGAATATTAATACACCTAAAAAGGCGCTTTTTCTAAGAATTTTTTTCACCATAAACCAATTAATTTTCCGACACTAAGTCAGCATAAAAATTTAAATAATTTTCTTTTAGATTTTCTTCTTGAAATCCTAAAAAAGGAATTTCTTTTTCTTCTACAAAAGAAGTTAATTCTTCAGAAACATCTTCACTACCATAAATAATTGCATCAGAATTTTCTATGGCACTTTTTAATATATTAGTATGGTTAGGTATTTGTATTGTTGCTGCTTTTTTTGCTTCATTTAAATCGAAAGTAACTTTATCTGCCAAAGCTTTATTTAAACAACCTTCAAAACCATTATTATAAATAGAAGTTACAATTTTACTATCTGTAAAAAGTGGTTCTTCATTATAAAACTCTTTTAAATAAAGGGGTAATAAAGACGCCATCCAACCATGAACATGAATGATATCTGGTGCCCAATTTAATTTTTTTACCGTTTCTATAACGCCTTTTGCAAAGAAAATAGCACGCTCATCATTATCTTCAAAAAGAGTATCATCTTCATCTGTAAAAACGGCTTTTCTTTTAAAATATTCTTCGTTATCTATAAAATAAACTTGCATTCTTTCTTTTGGTATCGAAGCCACTTTTATAATTAATGGCATATCCATATCATTTACAACAAGGTTCATTCCAGAAAGACGAATTACTTCATGTAATTGATGTCTTCTTTCATTAATAACGCCAAATCTTGGCATAAAAATTCTGGTTTGTACTCCTTTAGAATGCGCGTTTTTTGCAGCATTAAATGCGGTTGACGATAATTCTGTTTCTGGTAAGTAAGGTACTACTTCAGACGAAACAAATAATATTCTCTTGTCCTTCATTAAATCAAACTCTTTTGTGAGATTGGCAAAAATACAAATTAATATGCAAATATCGTGTTAAAATGGTAAGTTTGCACGCAATATCAATTTTTCAAACATGAATATTTTTTCTACAAAGAAAGATTTAACAGGTTGTATTTTAAGTTATAAGGCAAAAAATAAATCTATTGGTTTTGTTCCAACAATGGGGGCTTTGCATCAAGGGCATTTATCTTTAATATCTACTGCAAAAAAGAAAAATGATGTTGTTGTGGTAAGTATTTTTGTAAATCCAACCCAATTTAATAATGTAGAAGATTTAAAAAAATATCCTAAAACACTAGAAAATGATATTAAATTACTAGATACAATTTCTTGTGATATCGTTTTTACGCCTTCTGTAGAAGAAATTTATGCAGAAAACATTGTTTCCAACAAATTTAATTTTGATGGTTTAGAAAACCAAATGGAAGGAAAATTTAGGACTGGACATTTTGATGGTGTAGCCACAATTGTAAAAACGCTCTTCGAAATTGTACAACCAAACCGGGCATATTTTGGGCAAAAAGATTTTCAGCAATTGCAAATCATTAAAAAAATGGTCAAAAAAAATAGACTTCCTGTAAAAATAAAAGGATGTTCTATTTTTAGAGAAGAAGACGGTTTGGCAATGAGTTCTAGAAATATTCGTCTATCTAAAAAACAACGAGAAGCAGCTCCTTTTATTTACAAAACTTTAAAAAAGGTACAAAGAAAAATTGGTGCAAAAAATATTACTGAAATTAACGAATGGGTAGAAAATGAGTTTAAAAAACAACCTTTATTAGAATTAGAATATTTTACCATTGCTGAAGAAAAAACATTAGAAACAGTAGAAAAGAAAGAATCTGGCAAAAAATATCGTGCTTTTATGGCAGTATTTGCAGGAAAAATTAGATTGATTGACAACATTCGCTTAAAATAACAATAATAAAAAAAGAGTATTTTTGCAACATGTTAGTACAAGTAGTAAAATCTAAAATCCACCGTGTAAAAGTTACAGGTGCAGATTTAAATTATATAGGAAGCATTACCATAGATGAAGATTTAATGGATGCAGCCAACATTATAGAAGGAGAACGCGTTCAAATTGTAAACAACAATAATGGCGAGCGTTTAGAAACATACGCCATTCCAGGACCAAGAGGTAGTGGAGAAATTACCCTAAATGGTGCTGCAGCAAGAAGAGTTGCTGTTGGCGATGTGTTGATTTTAATAGTGTATGGATTTATGGATTTTGAAGAGGCTAAAACATTTAAACCATCATTGGTATTTCCGAACGAAAAAGACAATACCCTTACCTAATTTTGAACATTAAAAAAACTTTAAAAACAATTTTACCTCTCTTATTGGGAGGTTTTTTAGTTTGGTATTCTTTGTCTAAAATCTCTTTAGAAACTTTAGGAAATTATTTTAAAGAAGCCAATTATGGTTGGATTTTATTAGGCCTTTTCTTTGGTATTTTAAGTCATTTATCTAGAGCATACAGGTGGAAATTTATACTAGAACCTTTAGGTTTTAAGCCCAAATTTACCAATAGTGTTTTGGCTGTTTTAGTTGGGTATTTAGTTAATTTAGCATTGCCAAGAGCTGGAGAAATCTCTAGAGCCACAGTAATGACACAATATGAAGAAATTCCTTTTGAAAAAGGATTTGGAACCATTGTAGCAGAACGTATTGCAGATTTAATTATGATGCTTTCCATTATTGCCATTACGCTTTTTGTGCAATTTGATTTTATTTACGAACTCCTAACCAAAAATTTCGATCCCACAAAAATGATTATTGGATCAATAATTCTAGTAATTGGTTTTTTTATTTTTACCTCTTTTGTAAAAAAAGCAAAATCTGGTTTTTTATTAAAAATTAAAACCTTTATAACAGGTTTAATCGAAGGTGTGACAAGCATTTTTAAAATGAAAAACAAGTGGGCTTTTATTTTTCACACCGTTTTTATTTGGATAATGTATGTCGCCATGTTTTGGGCAACAATCCCTGCAATTAAAGGTTTAGAGGTTCCTTTTGGTGGTATTTTAATAGGTTTTATTGCTGGCGGCTTTTCTATTGCTGCTACAAATGGCGGAATTGGTTTATACCCAATTGCAGTAGCAGGTGCATTGGCTTTATTTAACATCCCTACAGAACCTGCAACCGCCTTTGGTTGGATTATGTGGACAGCACAAACAGCAATGATTGTTGTTTTTGGTGGTTTGGCATTTTTATTATTACCAATTTACAATAAGGAAAAATAATTTTTGGGCGTTTCTTTATCCTGAAAGCGTTCAGGATCAAGTCGCGCTTTCACTACTCGCTTTTTTATTTTATCAAATAAAAAGAGCTCAAACAAGTCGTTCAATCGCTAACGCAACTATTTGCCAGCTTATAAAAATTCCGAATTACTTTTTTTTATTTAAGAGCTAAAACCTTTTCAATTTACAAGACCCTTCAGGTTTTAAAAACCTGAAGGATCAATTATTTTTTTATAAATAAATTATTACAATATCAAGTTATAAAAAATAGCTATTTATAATCTAACTTTACTTTGTAACTTTACAGCTTTCAAACTTTGCAACTAAATAAAATGGCTAAAACCAAAACAACTTTTTTCTGTCAAAACTGTGGTACCCAACACGCAAAATGGATTGGGCAATGTGGTGCCTGTAAAGAGTGGAATACTATTGTAGAAGAAGTGATTCAGACAGCAGAAAAACGCGTTTGGAAACAAGCTACAACAGCAAAGCAAACTATAAACAAACCGTTAAAAATTGCAGACATTGTTCTAAATCCAGAAGAACGGGTTGTTACCAATAACAACGAATTAGACACAGTTTTAGGTGGTGGTTTGGTAAAAGGCTCTGTAACACTTTTAGGTGGTGAACCTGGTATAGGAAAATCTACCTTACTGCTACAAGTTGCTTTAAATATCAGTCAAAAAGTGCTGTATGTTTCTGGTGAAGAAAGTCAGTCTCAAATTAAAATGCGTGCAGAACGTTTGGCTGCCCAAAATTCTAATTGTTTAATTTTAACAGAAACCAATACCCAACAAATATTTAAAAACATAGAAGAAACCGAACCCGAAGTTTTGGTTATAGATTCTATACAAACCTTACATACCAATTCTATTGAAGCTTCTCCTGGAAGCATTTCTCAAATTAGAGAAACCTCTGCAGAATTGATTAAATTTGCCAAAGAAACTGCAACACCTGTCTTGTTAATTGGTCATATTAATAAAGAAGGAAACATTGCTGGTCCTAAAATTTTAGAACACATGGTAGACGTGGTTTTACAATTTGAAGGCGATAGAAATCACACCTATAGAATTTTAAGAAGCCAGAAAAACAGATTTGGTTCTACTTCAGAATTAGGAATTTACGAAATGCTTTCTAATGGTTTGAGAGAAATTACAAATCCATCAGAAATACTAATTTCTAAAAAAGATGCAGATTTAAGCGGAACAGCAATTGCATCAACCTTAGAGGGAGTTAGACCTTTAATGATAGAAATTCAAGCCTTGGTTTCTACAGCAGTTTATGGTACACCACAACGTTCTACCACAGGTTACAATCTAAAAAGATTAAATATGTTATTGGCTGTTTTAGAAAAACGAGCTGGTTTTAAATTAGGTGCAAAAGATGTATTTTTAAACATTACTGGAGGGATTAACGTAGATGATCCTGCCATAGATTTAGCTGTTGTTGCAGCTATTTTATCATCCAACCAAGACATTGCAATTAACCCCAATGTATGTTTTGCTGCAGAGGTTGGTTTGGCAGGAGAAATTAGACCTGTTTCTAAAATAGACCAACGTATTACAGAAGCAGAAAAGTTGGGTTATAAAAGTTTTGTAGCCTCTAAATACAATAAGATTTCTTCTAAAAATAATGGAATTAAATTGATTTTAGTTGGTAAGATTGAAGAAGCATTTGCTACTTTATTTGCTTAAATTTAAATTTATCTAAAAATTAATCAACTTTAAAAAACTTTTTTAAGACAAAAAAAACCGAACATTACTGTTCGGTTTTGATTTAAAATATTGTAAAAGAGTTGTTATTTCTTATTTGCTTCTTTAATATATTTTTCCAATGCCATTGTCATAGAAGGCGTTTCTGGCGCTGGCGCTTTTATATCACATTTAAACCCAGCTGCTGTAACCGCACTTACTGTAGAGTTACCAAAAGCGGCAATTCTAGTATTGTTCTGTTTAAAGTCTGGGAAATTTTGTAATAAAGATTCGATACCAGAAGGGCTAAAAAATACTAAAATATCGTAAAAAACATCTTCTAAATCCGATAAATCGCTTACTACAGTTCTATACAAATCTAAACGAGTCCATTTTACACCTAATGCATTTAATTCATGGGGAATTAATGGTTTTAATTTGTTAGAAGATGGTAATAAAAAGTTTTCTGTTTTATGTTTTTTAATCAACTTTGTTAACTCAGGAAACGTTCTGTTACCAACATAAATCTTACGCTTTCTGTACACTACGTATTTTTGTAGGTAATAAGCAACAGCTTCTGACTGGCAAAAATATTTCATATCATCTGGCACTTTAAAACGCATTTCTTCTGCAATTTTAAAGAAATAATCTACAGCATTTCTACTTGTTAAAATAATAGCAGTAAAGTTTTTAAGATCCACTTTTTGAGATCTTACCTCTTTTACAGGAATCCCTTCTACATGAATAAAAGATCTAAAGTCTATTTTTACTTTCTGTTTGCTAGACAATTCAAAATAAGGGGAAGTTTCTGTTTTAGGCTCAGGTTGCGATACTAAAATAGTTTTCACTTTCATACGCTTTTGTTTTTTAATTTAAAGTATCAATTTAAATAATAAAAATAGCGGTGCTATTTCGAGGGCGCAAATATACAAAATAAAATAAAACAACTTGCTAAAAATCAGCTTTTTGTTAATTACAATGTGAGCTATAAAACGAATTACTAACAAAAAAAGCGTGCTATAAAGTAAGACACTCGCTTTTAAAGCACTATAGACAGTTAAAATATATACAATAAACAATACAAAACTGATGGTATAAAGGTAACTAGTTTTAGAAATTGTATAAAACAGTAGCTGTTTTTGGATTAGAAAAAGCCTAACCAATAAAAATTCTAGAAACTTTTTAAGCAGAAAATAACTTAAAACAATTGTAAAAACGATTAAAAAAGAAGAGAAAGTAGTATCAAAAAGGTAACTTTTTGTATCTAACAAAAAGCTAATTGTTAAAGATAGGGTTATTGTAGAAAATAAAAATAACAAAAGGTTAAAACCATTAAAAAAAGAAGGGTTATCGTCTGCTTCGGTAGTTATAAAATTCTTATTAAATAAAACAAAAACAAAACCTTTTAAACGTTCTTTATTTAAGGATTTTAATAACACAATTAAAATCAATAATAAAAGTATTATTAATATAATCCAATTTCTATTAATTACTATTTTTTCTAATGCTTGCACTTCTGTTTTCTTGGTAAGATTAACACAAAATTAGTAATTAAAAAATGTATATTTGTACTATATCACATGAAATTTAATTTATGTCAGACGCGTTAGTCATCATTCCTACTTACAACGAAAAAGAAAACATAGAGGCCATCGTTAGAGCTGTTTTTAGTGAAGAAAAAGAATTCCATATTTTAGTAGTAGACGATAATTCTCCTGATGGAACTGGCACTATTGTAGAAAACTTAACAAAAGAATTTCCAAACCAACTTTTTTTAGAAAAAAGAAAAGAAAAAAATGGTTTAGGTACTGCTTACATTCATGGTTTTAAATGGGCTTTGTCAAAAAAATATGACTACATGATCGAGATGGATGCTGATTTTTCTCACAATCCAAAAGATTTGGTAAGATTGTATAATGACTGTGCAAAAGAGGGTGGAGATGTTTCTGTAGGTTCTAGATATGTAAACAACCAAGTAAACGTAGTAAATTGGAATATTAAAAGGTTGTTACTTTCATATTTTGCATCAAAATACGTACGTATTATAACTAGAATACCCATTTTTGACACTACTGCTGGTTTTGTTTGCTGGAAACGTAAAGTTTTAGAAACCATTAACTTAGATAAAATAAAGTTTATTGGTTATGCATTTCAAATAGAAATGAAATTTAAAGCTTGGAAACATAAATTTAAGATAAAAGAAGTCTCTGTAATTTTTACAGATAGAGACTTAGGAGCCTCTAAAATGAATGGAAATATTGTTTCTGAGGCGCTTTTTGGAGTGATAAAAATGAGATTAAAAGGATTACCAAAAGATTAAAAATGATGACTTATCTTATAAAAAACGCTAAAATAGTTAACGAAAATAAAACCTTTACAGGAGATGTTTTAATAGAAAACGAAATTATCAAGCAAGTTTCTAAAGAAATTCAGCTAGATAAAAATGTGACAACAATAAACGCAAATGGAAAGTATTTAATACCTGGTTTTATAGACGATCAAGTTCATTTTAGGGAGCCTGGTTTAACGCATAAAGCAAATATTGCTACAGAAAGTAGAGCTGCTGTAGCTGGTGGTATTACCACTTTTATAGAACAACCCAATACAGTACCACAAGCAACCACACAAGAGTTGTTAGAAAATAAATTTAGTATTGCTAGTAAAGATTCTTATACCAATTACTCTTTTATGTTTGGTGGCACCAATAATAATTTAGAGGAGTTATTAAAAACAGACCCGCAAAAAGTGGCTGGGATTAAGTTGTTTTTAGGTTCTTCTACAGGAAATATGTTGGTAGATGATGTAGAAGTTTTAGAAAAGATTTTCTCATCAACCAAAATGATTATTTCTGTACATTGTGAAGACGAAGCAACCATCAGAAAAAATACAGCAGAATTTAAAAAGAAATATGGAGATGATATTCCTATTAAATATCACCCAATTATTAGAAGCGAAGAAGCTTGCTATATATCTTCCTCTAAAGCCATAGAATTAGCCAAAAAAACAGGCGCTCGTTTGCATATTTTTCATGTTTCTACAGAAAAGGAAACACATCTTTTTAGAAACGATATTCCACTAGAAGAAAAACAAATTACAGCAGAAGTTTGTGTACATCACCTTTGGTTTAACGACCAAGATTATGATGAAAAAGGAACTTTTATAAAATGGAATCCTGCTGTTAAAACAGAAAAAGACAGGCAAGGTTTATGGAAAGCTTTATTAGATGATAGAATTGATGTTTTAGCTACAGACCATGCACCACATACTTTAGAAGAAAAAAACAATGTGTATACAAAAGCACCAAGTGGTGGCCCATTAGTACAGCATGTTGTTCCAGCTATTTTAGAAAAAGTAAAAGAGGGCGTTATTACGATTGAAAAAGCAGTAGAAAAAATGAGTCATAATCCTGCAAAATTATTTCAAATTAAAAAACGTGGTTTTATTAAAGAAGGTTATTATGCAGATTTGGTTTTAATAGACCCTAATAAACCACAAACTGTAACTAAAGAAAATGTTTTGTATAAATGTGGTTGGTCTCCTTTTGAAGGTACTACTTTTTCTGCAAGCATTACACATACTTTTGTAAATGGTAATTTAATATATGATAATGGGGTTTTTAATGATGATATTAAAGGTAAAAGGCTAACATTTAATAGATAAAATGAAACATATTTTCATTATTTTTTGTGCTGTTTTAATTTTTTCTTGCACAAGTAATACCATTTTAGAAAAACCAAAAGATCTTATACCAAAAGATAGTATGCAATTGTTACTGCAAGAAATGGTGATTGCTGGTAGTGCAAAATTTATTAAAAATAAAAATCTTGAAAAAAATATTAATTACATGCCTCTTGTATATAAAAAATTTAAAATTGATAGCGCTAGGTTTCAAAACAGTAATTTGTATTATATGTCTAAAATAGATATGTATCAAAAAATATTAGAAAGCGCCAAAGAAAGCATAGAAAAGCAAGGAAAACTATACAAACAAAAACAAACCAGATTAGATTCTATAAAAAAAGACTCTATTGACAAAGCTAAAATACTTGAGAGAAGATTAGATAGTATTAAAATTATCAACGATTCTTTAAAAAAACAAAGTGTTAAATTATTAGATACCATTAACATCAATATTTTAGACAAAAAAGAAGTCTTACAAAGACAGTAATTATTTTGAGTAATTTTTACAAACGTCTTTAATCACAGTATCTACTTTTTCAAATTGATAGTTTAATACCTCTTTTATTTTTTGAGAAGAATATTTAGAAACCGAATGTGCACTTCTTGCAGAATACTTGCTTAACAAAGGTTGTACTCCCGAAATTTTAGCCACAAAAGCAGAAGACCTCCATAAAATAGTAGTTTGCCAAGGTTTAATTTTTTTAGAAGGTCTTTTTTTACCAAAACCATCTGCAATGGCAAACAACACATCTTTGTATGTTTTGTTTTCTGAAACTAGAATAAAACGTTGGTTTTTTATGGTAGAGTCCATTAATAAAATCATGGTTTTTACTACATCTTTTATACCCACAAAACCTGTAATACCTTCTGTAAAATATTTAAAACCATTATAAACCTGACTAAATAATTTACCAGAACCAGATTGCCAAAAACCACTTCCTAAAATAACCCCTGGATTTACAATAACCACCTCAACACCTTCTTGACTTGCTCGCCAAACCTCCATTTCTGCGCCAAATTTTGTAATGGAATACCCACTGTTATCTAATTCCTTATTCCACTCATTTTCTTCGGTAATCAATTGGTCGTTTATAGATTCTCCCACAGAAGCAATAGAACCTACAAAACACAATTTGTCTATTTTGGCATCAATAGAAAGGTTTACAATTATTGCTGTACCATGTATATTTATTTTACGCATTTCTATATAATCTTTCGGATTAAAAGAAATAAAAGCTGCACAGTGGTATACTTTTTTTACACCTACAAAAGCAGGTATCATTGCAGGTACTTCTGTAATATCTGCTTTAAACCAGTCTATTTTATCTATTAAAGTAACATCGTCTGTATAATAAGAAAATACCTTTATTACACTTTCTATTTTATCTTTAGAACGATAAATAGCGCGGATTTTTTCATCATTTTTTAATAAATGATACAATAAATGTGCACCCACTAAACCTGTTCCACCAGTTACTAAAATCATACTGCTAAGTTATGGTTTTTTGATTGATAAGTTTATCTTTGTACTGTTAAAACAAGTTATGTTCTAACTTGAATAACAATGTCAGATTGAGCTTGTCGAAATCGATTATTAAAATTCGACAAGATCAATTTGACATTCGTATTTTAAATTCAATTAATTAAAATTTATAATGAATAATTTTATAGAAGAATTACAATGGAGAGGAATGTTGCATGACAGTATGCCAACTACAGAACAGCACTTGTTAGAAAAAATAAGAAGTGCGTATGTAGGTTTTGATCCAACTTCAGACTCTTTACATATAGGAAATTTAGTGCCTATTATGTTGTTGGCACATTTTCAAAGATGTGGGCATAGACCTATTGCTTTGGTAGGTGGTGCAACAGGTATGATTGGAGATCCTTCTGGTAAATCTGCAGAACGTAACTTATTAGACGAAAAAACGTTAAGACACAACCAAGAAGCTATAAAAGGGCAATTAAGTCATTTTTTAGATTTTACTTCCGATGCAAAAAATGCAGCTGTTTTGGTAAATAATTACGATTGGATGAAAGATTTCTCTTTCCTTGAATTTATTCGTGATGTTGGTAAACACATTACTGTAAATTACATGATGGCAAAAGATTCTGTAAAAAACAGAATTGGTTCAGAGTCTAAAGAAGGGATGTCTTTTACAGAGTTTACCTATCAATTAGTACAAGGTTACGATTTTTTACATTTGTACCAAAATAACGGCGCTACTTTACAAATGGGTGGGTCAGATCAATGGGGAAATATTACAACAGGTACAGAATTAATTAGAAGAATTGGTGGTGGAAAAGGGTATGCAATTACCTGCCCATTAATTACAAAGTCTGATGGTTCTAAATTTGGAAAATCTGAAGGAGGAAATGTTTGGTTAGATGCCAACAGAACATCACCTTACAAATTTTACCAATATTGGTTAAATACTTCTGATGAAGACGCAGAAAAATATATTAAAATATTTACTTTTTTAAAGAAAGAAACCATACAAACTTTAATTGCAGAACATAAAGAAGCACCACATGCGCGTATTTTACAAAAACGTTTAGGAGAAGAAGTTACTTTATTAGTACATGGCAAAGAGGCTTATGAAAATGCAATTAAAGCATCTGCAATTTTATTCGGAAAAAGTACGGCAAGCGATTTAAAATCTCTAGACGAACAAACATTTTTAGATGTTTTTGATGGTGTGCCACAAGCCACTGTTTCTTTAGGTGATATTGCACAAGGGTTGGATATGATTGGAGCTTTGGCTGCAAAAACCAACTTTTTAAAGTCGAATGGAGAAGCTAGAAGGGCCTTAAAAGAAAATGCAATTTCTGTTAACAAAGAAAAGGTAAAAGAAGATTTTACAATCACAAAAGAAGATTTAATAGCTAATAAATATGTGTTGTTACAACGTGGTAAAAAAACGTATTATTTATTAGTGGTAGAATAAGATAATTTTTAAATATTCCAGAAGACCTTTCAGGTTTTAAAAACCTGAAAGGTCTTCTGGGTAAAGAAAAAAACTTACTCTTTACTAATATTCAACCAGTTGGCATCTGCCTTTTTTTAGTTGTAATTTTTTGCTTTTAAACTTGCAGTTATTACAAATAATAAATGATTGCTAATTTTTTCATCTAGATGGTTTTTAATTTTGTCGATGAAGATTTTTAAAGTTTACAACTTTTCTGCTTTTTATTTTACAGTACCATTAAGTTACAGCCTCTAATATCTGAGTTGTCAAAACGCCCAACAATTTCAAATGTGCCGTTTGTATAGGTTTTACCTAAATCTTGGGTAGCAATAAAACTGCAAGAGTTGTAATTTGCTAAATCAATCACATTAATTCCGCCGTTTTTTTCTGTAGTATTTATGGTTAAGGCGTCTTCTGTATCTCTGATTAAAATTTGCATCCAAGGCGGGGTTTCAAAAACGCCATTTCCTTTAGAATAAGCCTGACTTAATAATTCTGTCATGCCATATTCTGAGTGAATTTTATCAACAGAAAAACCATTTTTTAAAATTGTATGCAACTCTTCTCTTATGATTTCTTTTCTTCTTCCTTTCATACCACCAGTTTCCATAATTATGGTGTTTTTTAGGTTGAATTGTTGCTTCTCAATTAAATCTAACAAGGCAAAAGAAACTCCAATTAAGAGTACTTTTTGTTCTTTTTTGTCTAATTCTATTAGTTTTTTAGCTAATTCATCTAAATTGTTCAAATAAAAACCGCTTTCTATGTTTTTAGATTTTCTTATCAAATCATCTACCATAAAAACCAAAGAAGCCCCTTTACGCTCTAAATAATTGGGCAATAAAGCCAATACAGCATAGTCTTCTATATTGCCATAAAAATGTTCAAAGCCCTTAAAATAACTTTGTTTATAAATATTAATATCTGTTACAAAATGTTTGCTAGTAACACTACCTGTTGTGCCAGAACTTGTAAAAACTTCATCAATTTCATCTAAAGAAGAAAGTACTTTTCTGCTTTTAAAAAATTGAATGGGTAAAAAAGGAATATCTTTTACTTGGTTGATCTCTGAAGGATGTTTGTATAACAAATCGCAAAAAGACCTGTAAACCTTGTTGTTTTTAAATTGATGCTTAAAAATGGCTAAGGCAGTTTTGTTAAAGTCTTCTTGAGATTGTATGTTAAATATTTTTGCTTGCATAAACTTTTACAAAAATAACATTATTGCACGCAACCTTTCACTAATTTTTTATCTAATAAAAAAGAACTACAATATAAAAAATGAAAACTGTTTTTACCCAAAAAAAAATGAATAAATACATCTTTTTAACAGTGTTGTTTTTTTTCTTGTGGTTGTAATAGCCAAAATCTAGTTCAAAAAAACTATAAATAATTGCATCAAAATTTACTAAAGTGAAATTACAATCTATTCCAGCAAAATGGTTAGATTATTCCTTATAAATCTTTACAACCAATTCGCCCTTATCATTCATAGAAGCTCTGTACATTCCTGCAGTATTAAATTCAAAAGACATATTTCCGTTTTTGTCTAATGCTACAACACCACCTGTACCACCTAATTTTGTCAACTTGTTTTGTATTACATCTGTGGTAGCTTCTTTTAAAGTTTTTTGTTGATATTCCATCTGTGCAGAAATATCATAAGCAACTTGACTTCTAATAAAATATTCTCCCCAACCAGTAGACGAAACACCACAAGTTAAATTATTTGCATAGGTACCAGATCCAATAATTGGTGCATCTCCAATTCTTCCCCAACGTTTGTTGGTCATTCCTCCTGTTGATGTTCCTGCAGCAATATTTCCGTATTTATCTAGGGCTACACAACCTACTGTTCCAAATTTCGAGTTTTTAATATCGGCATCATAAAAGGCGGCTTTTTTATCATCATGATCTATCTGCTTTTTAGCTCTATTTTTTATTCTTTGTAAAGATTTATATCGGTTTTCTGTATAAAAATAACTAGGGTCTACAATTTCTAAGCCTTTTTCTTTAGCAAAAATAGAAGCTCCTTTGCCAGATAACATTACGTGATCTGAATCTGTCATCACTTTTATGGATAATTCAATA
>Ga0209136_1000839_pt1 | contig 21476 bp, 20 predicted proteins | sample SaaInl0LU_22_DNA_FD_184640 | JGI IMG/M metagenome (GOLD analysis project Ga0209136, IMG submission 184640) | Marine microbial communities from expanding oxygen minimum zones in the Saanich Inlet - ESP_90LU_22_DNA (SPAdes) (version 2) | ecosystem: Environmental > Aquatic > Marine > Intertidal... | reverse complement strand
AACTTCATGCTCGTCTAAATAATCACAAATACGATCACAAGCTTCTCGGTGATTGGAAAAAACAATGGCATTTTTGTTTGTTCCAAAGGATTTGAGAAGTTGCAAGAGCCCTTCCGTTTTTTCATCGATCAATGTTGTAATTTGCTGGCTTGTGAGAGCACCTTTTTCCGCTTCTGAGAAATCAACAGTATGAATCTCATTGAGTTCAAGGTATTGAGGTATTTCAATAGCTTGGGTAGCTGACACGAGTAGTTTTCCTTTGCAATTTGGAATTTCTTTGAGAATGTTTTCCATTTGTTTCGAAAAACCAAATTCCAAGGCTTTGTCAAACTCATCAAAAACAATCCGACTGATTGTTTTGGGATTGAAAGTTCCTCTTCGAATATGATCTTCAATTCTTCCAGGAGTGCCAATTAAAATAGTAGGAGGTGAGGTGAAATTTTGACGTTCAACACTGAATTTATGTCCTCCATAACATGCATTTACTTTACAAGGTAACTTCATCATTTTCAATACGTTTTCAATCTGAAGAACCAATTCACGAGTTGGAGCGAGCAGCAGTGCTTGTACTCCCGGTTTGTTCTCGAGTTGAGACAAGATACTTGCTAAATATGCGAATGTTTTTCCGCTACCTGTAGGAGCTAGGAGAAGTAGGTTTGGGTTTTCGGACGAGGCCGATAGCATGGCTTCTTGCATTGGATTCAACGCTTTGAAACCTAAATTTTCTAAAAGGACAGTGGTATTTATTTTTGAAAAAGTCATATTGCAAATGTAAATGAAGTATCTTTATCCCCTCTAAAAAAAGGAATTATTATTTGAAATAGTACTATGGAACAACAACCAAACAATCCAATTCATGGTAAAAAGCTTGATGAAATCTTAAAAGAATTGGTCGCGTATTATGGATGGGAGCATTTGGGACATAAAGTGCAGATTGGCTGTTTTCGGAACAACCCTTCTATGGGGTCTAGTCTTACTTTTTTGCGAAGAACCAATTGGGCAAAGAGTCAAGTGGAAGCCTTGTATATCGAAATGCACAAGAAAAATAAATAATTCCTTCCGGTATCTTTTTGAAATGTAGGTTTTTGGTATCTGAAAGAGAAACCGTTTATATTCATTACTTATTGGCCATTGTAACAAATAAAAGCCTTATATTTGCATGCAATTAAATGTTAAGTTTATTGCATATGGCTTTATCAAAAATCATAAATGAAGGATTGACATACGACGATGTATTGTTGGTTCCCGGGTATTCAGAAGTACTACCGAATACTGTAGATATCAGATCTAAATTCTCTAGAAACATAACTTTAAATACTCCAATTATATCCGCAGCAATGGATACGGTTACTGAAGCTGCAATGGCGATTGCTATGGCACGTGAAGGAGGGATAGGTGTTTTGCACAAAAACATGTCTATTGCCGAGCAAGCTTTGGAGGTTAAAAAAGTAAAACGTTCGGAAGCAGGAATGATCTTGGAGCCTCTAACTATTCAGCCCGAGGCCACAGTATTGGATGCGAATAATTTAATGGCAGAATATAAAATAGGTGGAATTCCTGTGACAGACGAGCGTGGAGCATTGGTAGGAATTGTAACAAACCGAGATTTGCGTTTTGAAAAAAACAACCAACGAAAAATTTCTGAAATTATGACGTCAGAAGATTTGATTACCGTTGGTGAAGGAACTTCTTTGAAACAAGCCGAAGTAATTTTACAAGACAACAAAGTCGAAAAACTACCGGTGGTAAGTAAAAACAATAAATTAGTCGGCTTGATTACTTTTAGAGACATCATCAAAGTTAGAGAGAACCCCGATGCAAATAAAGACCAATACGGTCGGTTGCGAGTTGCAGCTGCCATTGGTGTAACAGCGGATTGTCTTGAAAGAGTGAATGCATTGGTAGAGCAAGGAGTAGATGCAGTAGTCTTGGATTCCGCACACGGACATTCGATCAATATTTTAAACAAATTGAAAGAAGTCAAAGCGGTGCATCCGAATTTGGATGTAATCGCAGGAAATATTGTCACTGCAGAAGCAGCCAAAGATTTAGTTGCTGCGGGGGCAGATGGTGTGAAAGTGGGCATTGGTCCAGGTTCCATATGCACGACCCGTGTCGTGGCTGGAGTAGGATATCCTCAGTTATCCGCTGTGATGAATGTGGCAGAAGCCTTAGATGGTAGCGGTGTTCCTGTGATTGCAGACGGAGGTGTGCGCTACACAGGAGACATTCCCAAAGCAATTGCAGCAGGAGCTGATTCAGTGATGTTAGGATCCTTGTTGGCAGGAACAAAAGAAGCGCCTGGTGAAGTGATTATTTTCAATGGAAGAAGGTTCAAATCTTACAGAGGAATGGGGTCTGTTGAAGCAATGAAAAAAGGTTCGAAAGACAGGTATTTTCAAGGAAAAGAAGAAGATAATTTGAAATTGGTTCCAGAGGGGATTGAAGGACGTGTGCCTTACAAAGGAGAGTTGTTTGCCACGATGCATCAATTTATCGGAGGTTTGAGAGCAGGAATGGGGTATTGTGGAGCCCCAACAATAGATGCTCAAAAAAGAAATTCAAGCTTCGTGAAGATTACGGCTTCTGGAATAGCGGAGAGTCACCCACATGATGTGACGATCACAAAAGAAGCTCCGAATTATTCGCGTTAAAAAAACACAAAAACCAATGGGGTCGCCTAATTTGTTTTAGGCGACTTTTTTATTGGTAGCGGCAAGGGTAGAAAAGAACAACAAAAGGACAAGGGCGCATTTGCTTCCGTGAAATAACCTTACCTTTGCATTTTTAAAATATACTATTTTGACAACGTTTTCAAGTTTGGGAGTTTCGAAGGACTTTCACAAAGCCTTACAAGAGAATCAACTATTGGTTCCTACAGAAATTCAAGAAAAAACAATTCCATTGCTTTTAAAACAAGAAACTGATTTCATCGGTTTGGCACAGACAGGCACGGGAAAAACTGCGGCATATGGATTGCCTATTCTGCAGAGAATAGATCCTGCCTCTGAGAAAGTGCAAGCCTTGATTTTAGCGCCGACTAGAGAGTTGGTTCAGCAAATAAAAAAACAATTGTTCAAACTTACGAAACACGCTCCTGAAAAAATATTTTCGGAAGGTGTTTATGGTGGCGTTAAGATTGATGTTCAAATCAAAAACTTGCAAAGGCCGACGCATTTTATAATAGCAACGCCAGGGAGATTGGTGGATTTGATTGAACGAGGTGCTTTGGATTTGACAGAGATCGAAACCTTGGTATTGGATGAAGCAGACGAAATGTTGAGCATGGGTTTCAAGCAAGATTTGAACAGAATTTTGAAGTATACAAACGGAACCCGCAAGACATGGTTGTTCTCTGCAACGATGCCCGAGGAAATACAACGCATTGTAAAAACCTACATGTCGCCGAATGCGATTCGCGTTACAGTCAATCCGAGATCGTTGGTAAATGAAAACATCAAGCACCAGTATACGCTCGTCAATGGGAAAGAAAAGTACAATGCTTTGGTGTCGTTCTTAGAGCAGAATGAAGAAGGCAGGGGTATAATTTTTTGCAAGACAAAAGCAGGTGTGCAAAATTTGACAGCGTATTTGAAAGAAGATGATTTTTCCGTAGGTGCTTTAGAAGGAGATATGGGACAAAGAGATCGAGACAAAGTGATGCGCTCTTTCAAAAGCGAACAAACAAAACTTTTGGTAGCAACGGACGTGGCTGCAAGAGGAATTGATGTGAAAGACTTGGCTTTTGTGGGGCATTACCAACTTCCTGAGCAATTGGAGTATTACACACATCGCAGCGGTAGAACTGCGCGTGCAGGTAAAAAAGGAGTTTCTTTGGCTTTTGTTACGGCAAAAGAATTGGGTAGGCTCAGAGAAATTGAAGACGATCTGCAAATTAAAGCCGAGCCAATAAACATTTTGTAGAACAATCATTTCTGGATACAACAAGCATGTTGAAAACATTTTATTGAGAAGAAATGGCTTGGGGTTTGTTTTTAAAGTTCACAAATGATTCATAAAATGAAAAAAACCAAAAAGAAAGTTCTTTTTGGTTTTTTTGTTTGTTGTTTTAGTCTGGTATCAAATGTCATCAAAACTAACATCCGTAAAGCTGTTGGCTTCTGAGTTCTTATTTTCCTCGGTGTCGGATTCTTTTTTAAAGTCCTTTTTGTGACGCTCACTGATGACTTCAGTTCCTTTTTCATTAAGAATGAAATCCGTCGCTGCGGCAAGCATTTCATTGAATCCAGCAAAATCTTCTTTGTAAATATAAATTTTGTGTTTTTGAAAATGAAAAGAACCATCCTCGTGCGTGAACTTTTTACTTTCCGTCACGGTTAAATAATAATCTCCTGCTTTGGTTGCTCTTACATCAAAAAAGTAAGTTCTTCTTCCAGCTCGTAATATTTGTGAAAATATTTCTTCTTGTTCCACTTGATCTTTCATAATAATCTTTGATTGGTGTTCATTTCGTTTTTACTAGCTCTACAAATCTAAAAAAATAAATTATTTCTGAGTCAATTAATTAATTTTCTTTTTCTAAAAGTTGTTGTTGGTAAAGCTCTTTGTAGTACCCGTCTTGACATAAAAGTTCTTTGTGTGTGCCTTGCTGCAAAATACGCCCTTCTTCTAGTACGATGATTTTGTCTGCATTTTTAGCAGAGGATACCCGGTGACTTACAATAAAGGTTGTTTTGTCAGTAGAGATTCTTTTTAGGTTTTCCAATATTTTTTCTTCTGTTTCAGTATCTACTGCGGACAAACAGTCGTCAAAAATTAAAATTTCAGGATCCTTAATAAGAGCTCTGGCAATGGAAATCCGTTGTTTCTGACCGCCAGAGACAGTAATTCCTCGTTCTCCTAACACCGTTTGATAACCATGATTAAATTCGGAAATATTATCGTGAATTACGGCATCTTTTGCAGCCGTTTTGATTTCCTCTTCTGTTGCGCTTTCTGCTCCAAATTTGATATTGTTCTCGATGCTGTCAGAAAATAAAAAAGGGTCTTGAGGAACAAAACCAATGATGTTCCTTAAGCTCGAGAGTTCATATTCTTGGATTTTTGTCCCATTCATGGATACACTTCCCTCAGAAGTGTCGTACAAACGAGAAACCAAATTCAAAATAGATGATTTTCCGCTCCCGGTATTGCCTAAGATCGCAATGGTTTCACCTTTTTGAACGGTGAAATTGATGTTTTTAAGAGCCGTGATACGAGTGTCGTCGTAGGTCAAGCTTACATTTTTAAATTCTATAGCATTTTCTAAATTCTGAATTTGTAGAGGGCCATTTGAGATCTCAGGGATCTGTTCTAAAAATTCATTGATTCTTTTCTGTGAAGCTTCTGCTTGTTGAATGGTTGAAGTAACCCAACCCACAATCGCTACGGGCCATGTGAGCATATTTACATACATGAAAAATTCAGCAATGGTCCCAATACTAATATAACCTTTGATGTACTGCATGCCACCAATGTATAAAACAATCAAATTGCTAATGCCAATCAATAAAATCATCATGGGGAAAAAGAGCGCTTGTGCTTTGTACAAATGAATGTTTTTTTCTTTACTCTTATTTGACAATGCTTCGAAATCTTCAACAATTTGAAATTCCGTACTGTAGGATTTGATGACGTTGATTCCAGAAAACACCTCTTGTCCTGCAGTTGTAAGTTTGGAAAGGTATTCTTGTACAATGGTACTTCTTTTGTGAATTATTTTACTTAAAATAAAAATAGACAAAGAAAGCAATGGGAATGGGAGCAAAGTGTACAGTGTCAATTTGACGTCAATTTGTATCATTTTGAATACAGCAACACTAAACAAGACCAACATATTGATTGTGTACATCACCGCAGGCCCAAAATACATACGTACTTTTCCTACATCTTCGCTGATGCGGTTCATGAGATCACCAGTTCTGTTTCTTTTGTAAAAATTCAAGGACAAACGTTCGTATTGCAGAAAAATTTCATTTTTGAGGTCAAACTCAATCAAACGAGAAGTTACAATGATAGTTTGTCTCATTAAAAAAGTGAAGAATCCCGAAAGAATTGCCAATCCTAGAATGATTGCAATGTTTTGTATCAATTCACTTTTTACTAAAGAGGTGTCGGTGATAATCCCATTTCTAAAGTCGTCTGCAACATTGATGGAGTTTTTCACGATTTCAGGAACCTTTACGGCAAGATATCGCGAAAGTATAGAAATCACAATACCCGCAATCAATCGATACCGATATTTGTGAAAGTATTTGTTTAAATATTGTAGTTCCTTCATTCAGAATTAAGTTGTGGTTTTAACAGGCCGTCCTAGAGGAAACGAAGATACAAGTTTCTCGCAAAACGAGCGGACATGATTTCTGTGTTTTTTGTCTTTTTCCGGAGGGGTTTTCATGTGAAATTTTGTAACCGAAAACATGCTAAAAAAAGAAGGAAATAGCAATGCGTCAAGAAAAATAGTAGTATTTTTGTGACCTATTATAATTCTATAAGTTCTTTAAAAATGATCAACAGAAGACACATTCGTACAAAAGTAATGCAATCTGTATACGCAATACTTACTTCGAAGAGTGACAACCTCACGAAAGAAGAAAAGTTTTTAACAACTAGTATTGACAAAATGTACGATCTCTATGTGTTGATGTTGGACATATTCCCTAGAGTGAAAGCCATTGCCAAAGAAACGATAGAAATTTCAAAGAAGAAGCACTTCGCCACCTCTGAAGACTTGAATCCGAATACAAAATTTATTGAGAACAGCGCGATTGTCGTTCTTGAGGAAAGTATTTCGTTTCAAACTTACAAACAAGAGAATCAATTGGACAATTGGCACATCGAAGAAAAGTTCATGCGGACAATTTTTGAGAGCTTGAATAAGAGCGAATTGTACCGTGTGTACATGAGTTCTTCGGAGCGCTCGTTCAAAGAAGATGTAAGATTTTTGGTTGATTTCTTTACTGAATTTATTGCACCTAATGAAACGTTGGCCAATTATTTTGAAGACATGAACATTAGTTGGGTGGATGACATCCCTTTTGTGAATACATGGGTGGTTCGTTCTTTAGAAAAATTAAAAAAGGACAAGCCTTTTGTCTTGAATGAAATTTACAAAGACCAGGAGGATCGAGATTTTGTGAAAGATTTGTTTCGAAAAGTGGTTTTAAATCACACCACTTTTGAGAAAGAAATTGAAAACAAAACACCCAATTGGGAAACGGATAGAATTGCAGATTTGGATATGATTATGATCAAAATGGGCATCTGCGAGTTTCTGCATTTCTCATCCATTCCTGTCAAAGCAACGATGAATGAGTATATAGAAATCGCAAAAGATTATTCTACTCAGAAAAGTAGCTTTTTTATCAATGGAGTTCTTGACAAAGTTTGGAGAGAATTGGACAAAACTGGAAGATTGAATAAATTAGGGAGAGGTAGATTGTGATTTCTTTTAATTCCTTACATTTACGTTCCAAACAAAATAAAATGAAAAACCTATTTCTTTTTGTACTGATTGCCACAAGCTTCATAGCATGTAAAAACAGTGCTGCTTCAAAGGTAAAAGAGGAAAATGTAGAGAAGGCAAAAGAAAGAGATCTCAAAAGCGTTCTGTTGCCAATAGCGAGTTTTGATAAAAAAATACACGATTATGGTATGATTACCGAAGGAGATGTTGTCTCAACGAGCTTTGTTGTTACCAATACAGGGAAATCAGATTTGCTGATTCGCGATGCCAAAGCAACATGTGGTTGCACAATTCCTGTATGGCCAAAAAAACCCATACCTCCCGGTTCTTCTGGGAAAATAGAAGTAAAGTTCAACTCCCGTGGGAAAAAGAACAAACAATCGAAGACCATTACATTGACGACAAATACCATCAAAGGAATAGAAACTTTGGTGATCAAAGGACAAATAATGCCCAAAAATTAAAAACAATAAAAACAAACAAGATGAGTATAGTACCATTACAAGCAGCAGCAGCAGGAGGATTTGATATTAAAAGTTTGATGCCTTTTGCATTGATGTTTATTGTGTTGTATCTTTTTATGATACGTCCACAAGTCAAAAAACAAAAAAATGAGAAAAAATTCCAACAGGGAATTGGAAAAGGGAGCAAGGTGATTACAACAAGCGGTATCCATGGAAAGGTTGTGGATATTCAAGATGATACTGTTGTTATTGAGACGGGAGCCGGAAAAATTAAATTTGAGAAATCATCATTGTCTATGGAGTTGAGCAAGAAATATGCTCCCAAAACGAAATAAATAAACAACATCTGTTTCTACGATATGAAAAGTGAGCGCATGCTCACTTTTTTTGTACCTTTAACCTACAACTTTATGTCACTTTCTTTCTGTTAGAATGAATATTTCCCGTAAAAATAAAAATACAATTCCAAAAAAAAGCAAGAAAAGGCATGTCCTACTGTTGTTTCTAGGCGTTGCTACTTTTTTTTGGTTTTTGACCAAGCTGTCCAAAGAGTATACTTCGGTGGTTGAATACAACATTCGATACAAGAATCTTCCAGAAGCGAAAATATTTCAGACGGAACCTAAAAAAACGATGTCTTTACACATCAGAGGCTCTGGGTTTAAATTATTGGGACAAAATCTTTACCAGCGAACAATAGAAATGGATATAGGGAATCCTATTCACAAGAACAAATACCACTATTACATTTTAACAAACACGAAAAAACCAGCCATTCAAAGTCAGCTAGAGACAGGTTTATGGCTTGAATACTTTGATACAGATTCGCTGTTTTTCGATTTGGGAATTCAAAAGTTCAAAACAGTTCCTGTTGTTTCGTCCTTGGACATTGCTTACAAGTTGGGGTACAGTATTTCTGGAACAATAAAGATCTTTCCGGATTCTGTCAGAATACGAGGTCCTGAAGCGCAAGTAGAGAAGATTCAATGGCTGAAGACAGCATCTATGGTTTTAAAAGATGTTTCCGAAGACGTATCCCAAGAAATTTCTTTGGAAAAGCCTGACAATTCTGAGAAAGTGAATTTTTATGACGAGAAGGTCACCATAGTTGCAAATGTGGAGAAATTTACCGAGGATAGTTTTGAGGTACCATTTTCCTTCAAAAATCTTCCCAAAAACGCAAAGATTACAACATATCCTAAAACAGTGAAAGTCACGTTCAAGGTGGGGTTGTCCAATTACAATAAGATTTCACCAAACAGTTTTAAGGTGGGCTGTGATTATTCAAAAACACTTTTGAAAAAGCTGGATTATTTAGAGCCATTTTTGTTGGAAAAGCCCGATTGGGTTTCTACGGTAAAACTAACACCGAGTAAAATAGAATTTTTAATACAAAAAGAATGATTGTTGGACTGACAGGTGGCATTGGATCGGGGAAAACATTTGTATTGAAAATGTTTGAAGCTTTGGGAGCTGCGGTATATATTTCGGATATAGAAGCAAAAAAATTAATGATTTCCTCCACGCAACTCAAAAGAGAAATCAAAACACTGTTCGGTGAAGAAGCCTACTTGGACAATACTTTAAACACGGCTTTTATTGGACAAATTGTTTTTAGAGACAAACAAAAATTAAATGCTTTGAATGCATTGGTACATCCAAAAGTAGCACTCCATTTCAAAAAATTTTCAAAAGAACAAGAGAAGGCACCTTATATTGTATATGAAAGTGCAATTCTTTTTGAGCAAAATAAACAAGCTCATTTTGATACAGTAGTATTGGTTACCGCCCCAGAAGAATTGAGAATTCAGCGCATTGTCTTGCGCGATAAAATGAATGAAATAGACGCTCGGAAAAGAATTCAAAACCAATGGTCAGACGAAAAGAAAATTCCCTTGGCCGATTGTGTAATAAACAACATTAAAAAGAAGGCGACACAGGCCAAAGTGAAAGCGCTTCACCAGCTTTTTGTAAGCAAAAGCAGCGATTTATGAAGGGCTGAAATTTGAAACTTTTACACAAATAACAGCAGTCCTTATCGTTTTCTTAACGTTTCGTTAAAAATGTTGAGGATGTTAAAAATGAAAGCCTTTTTTTAGCAAGACTCTATGGAATAAACTATTTTTGGAATATGGGTAAAAAAATGTTTGTTTTTATAATTTTTTTGATGACGGTTTCGCTCATCGGAATTATTATCGTTCAAATTTTTTGGATCAGCAACGCCATCGAAATTCGCAAGAATCAGTTTACCAATGAAGTAAACTTTGCATTGGCAAAAACAAGCGATAGAATTTACAAAAAAGATTTTATTGATTTCACCGCACAGTACATGGATTTTTTCGACACGAAAGAATTTGCCAAAAAAGTGGATTTTTCAAAATTTGTATACGAGCAAATAAACACCACAACCAATGAAACTTTTCGCTTTTCTTCCAGTAATGTAATCGAAAACATGTATTACAAAGGCTTGGATAATTTTCATAAAAATGATTCCCTTTTAGTAGCGGCTGTAACCAGTAAAATGGACGTGTATAAAGTGAGAAATTATACAAACGATTTCGAACTTGACAAAGTAAGTGATGTAGAAAAAATAACTTTTTACAATAGCTTGACCGAAATTGACAAGTTGAATATAGAAGACACCTATCATAACAAGAGCGAACCAATAAACAATCGTTTGAGCAAGGAGTTGGTTTCAGATATATTGAGCGAAGAATTGAAAAATAGAGGAGTCGACGTGCAATTTCAATATGGGGTTGTGAGTCAAGGAAAGCTGACTGGGATAAGATCAAATTATTTTAAGATAGAAAAAAATAAAAGTTTCAAAACGAAATTATTTCCAAAAGACAAAGGAACAACAGGTCATGAACTTTATGTAACTTTTCTGAAGAAAGAAAATTACATTTTGTCAGATTTTGGAGGAATGCTTTTGTTGTCAGTTTTTTTTACAATTATCATCATGTTGGCCTTTGCGAGTTCCCTTTATCAGTTGGTGAAGCAAAAAAAAATATCTACGATCAAGACAGACTTTATCAACAACATGACACACGAATTCAAAACACCGATCGCAACAATCAATTTGGCTTTAGATGCCATAAAAAACCCCAAGGTTATCAAAGACGCCGAACGCGTGAACCGTTACGTTTCTATGATCAAAGAAGAAAACATACGGATGCATACTCAAGTTGAAAACGTGCTTCGAATATCCAAGCTAGATAAAAATCAATTAGACCTTCCCAAGGAGCCAATTGACTTTTATGAATTGTTAGAAGAAGCTGTTAGTATTGTAGATTTGTTGTTGAAATCCAAAGAAGGGACAATCAGTATTTCAAGTAAGCACAAAGCATCTGAAGGCTTGGGCAATTCTTTTCATCTTACAAATGTGTTTGTGAATATTTTAGAAAATGCCATTAAATACTCTTTGAATGCACCCATGATAGATGTTTTTACTGAAAGTTCAGAGAAGTACTTGATTGTCAAAATAAAAGACCAAGGAATCGGAATGAATAAATCTGCTCAAAAACAAGCATTTGAGAAGTTCTATAGAGAACAGAAAGGAGATGTACACGACGTAAAAGGACATGGATTGGGACTCTCTTATGTCAAAGAAATCGTGTCACAACATGAAGGAACAGTTGATGTGGAAAGTGTCAAAGGAAAAGGGAGTACATTTATTGTGAAATTACCGTTGGTTTCGTTAAAAAATAAAAGAAATGAATAACAAAAAAATATTGTTGGTAGAAGACGATCCAAATTTTGGTATTGTCTTAAAAGATTATTTGACTTTGAGCAACTTTGATGTAGTGCATGCCAAAGATGGCATTGAGGGTTTGATTATGTTTAAAAATCAAGACTACGATCTTTGCATACTTGATGTAATGATGCCACGTAAAGACGGTTTTTCTTTGGCCGAGGATATTCGTAAGAGTAATAAAGAAATTCCGATAATATTTTTGACAGCAAAGACGATGAAAGAGGATATTGTAAGAGGCTATCAAGTAGGAGCCGATGATTATTTGAACAAGCCATTTGACTCCGAAGTATTGCTTTATAAAATAAATGCAATTTTGCAACGAAAATCAGTCGTTGGAGAAGAAAAAGAAGACTTGTTTGAATTTCAGATAGGAGATTTTTTCTTGAATTCAAAATTAAGACATTTGTCCTACAAAGGGGAGGAACCTATGAAATTGTCTCCCAAAGAAAGCAAGCTCTTAAAAATGTTGGCTATGCATGAAAATGATTTGATGTCGCGTGAAATGGCACTGACAAAAATATGGAGAGACGACAATTACTTCACTTCCAGAAGTATGGATGTTTATATAGCCAAACTTCGAAAATATCTAAAGGCAGATAAAAATGTCGAAATCATCAATATTCATGGTGAAGGTTTTCGATTGGTCGTAAATAGTTAACAGGACCTCTTATTTCAATGAAGAGTTTTTTATATTTGTTTACTTTAAAATAAATGAATGGCTGAAGAACAAGTAATTTTAGTAGATAAAAACGATCAGAAAATTGGTTTGATGGCAAAGATGGAAGCCCATGAAAAAGCTGTTTTACACCGTGCTTTCTCCGTATTTGTAATGAATAACAAAGGGCAGCTTTTACTGCAACAACGAGCAGCATCCAAATACCATTCTCCATTGTTATGGGCCAATACGTGTTGCAGTCACCAAAGAGACGGCGAATCCAATCTTGAAGCTGGTAAAAGACGACTGCAAGAAGAAATGGGGTTTGTTACTGAGTTGAAAGAAGTATTTTCTTTCATTTACAAAGCTCCTTTTGACAATGGGCTTACAGAACACGAATTGGACCATGTTATGTTAGGCTCCTACAACGATGCCCCAATCATAAACAAAGCGGAAGTAGAGAGTTTCAAATGGATGACTCCTCATGAGGTAAAGCAGGACATTGGAAAGCAACCAGAAATTTACACAGCTTGGTTCAAAATCATTTTCGAAAAATTTTACGAACATATCAAATAGAGATTCTTTTGAAAAAGATTGTATACAAAGTGTTTATTGGCGTGTTGTTTGGTTTTTTTGGAACATTGTCTAAGATGTTGTTCACGAAAGACCAAACACCGCTCGAAAACCTGTTTTTGTCAAAAACTTTTTGGTCAAGTGCATTGGTCTTCTTTTTGATAGGATATGTTCTTTTGGGGAATCTGTTATGGGCAACAGCTCATAAAAACAAGTAAAATAATTCATAATATGAAGGTTACAGTACATAGAAAAGCACATTTCAACGCAGCCCACCGGCTATTCAACCCGAAATGGGACGATGCAAAAAATTTTGAAATTTTTGGAAAATGTAGCAACCCTTTTTACCACGGTCATAATTATGAATTGATTGTAGCCGTTACAGGAGATGTAGATCCTGAAACAGGCTTTGTAATGGATTTAAAAGTGTTGAGAAAACTGATAGAAAACGAAGTTTTGAAGGAATTTGACCACAAGAATTTGAACGAACAAGTACCCGTTTTTGAAAACCTAAATCCTACAGCAGAAAACATATCCGTAGTTGTTTGGGATAAGTTGAGAAAAGCGATTGACAAAAATCTCGAACTGTCAGTGACCTTGTACGAGACACCAAGAAATTATGTAACCTATAAAGGAGCTTAGACTTGGTTGTATTCTTTTGAGATTTTCAAAACTACTTTTCTCAACTGGCTTGGGCGTTCTACTTGTATCATGGTCTGATGCATGTCGTCTGGATAGAAAATCGCAAACTGGCCTGTTGTAAAACGTATTTTTGACAAATTATTCACATTGTAAAATGTGAAATCACCATGCTCATCATAAGGTTTGAGAGGGCTTTGATCCTGTAAAGTTGCAATTCCAACAAACTCTGCGCCCTCGATCATGTACTGTATGTCGATGTACCTTTTATGCGTTTCGACATTGCAATCAGCTTCCTCTTGAGTGTCGTATTCCATCACAATGGCAAACAAAGCCTCCCCCTCAATAATGTGCTTGCCCAATTCGATATTTGAAAAGTCTGTGGAGCGTATGAAATCAAATGCCTTTGCAAACAAAGGATGCATATTGTAGTACAAATGACTATTTTCAATTTTGTCAAGAATCATGGAGGACTTTTTTACAGAGATTAGAAAGCAGTTGTTTTGTTACAAAAGCAGACCGTTAAATTCAAGTGATATTGAAATTGTCGTTATTCGATCAACATCGAGTGGTAGACATTTTGAACATCGTCATCTTCTTCTAGCTTTTCCAACAACTTTTCTACTTCCAATTGTTCTACTGCGCCCAAATTTTTGGTAGTTGTCGGAATTCTCTCAAATCCAGAAGATAATATTTCCAAATTTTGCGTTTCCAAGTAGGACTGAATTGCGCCAAACTGTTCAAAGGGGCCATACACAAGAATTCCATCCTCATCTTGAAATACTTCTTCGACATCATAATCCATCAATTCCAATTCCAGGTCTTCCAAGTCAATATCAGCACCCTCGGATTTTATTCTAAAATTACAGGTGTGATCAAACATGAAAATAACCGATCCTGAAGTTCCAAAAGTACCATTACATTTGTTAAATGCAGCTCTTACATTTGCCACAGTTCTGTTGTTGTTGTCTGTAGCTGTCTCACAAAGTATGGCGATTCCATGAGGAGCGTAGCCTTCAAACAAAACTTCTTTGTAGTTGGCCGTGTCTTTGTCTGTTGCTTTTTTAATGGCGCGTTCTACATTGTCTTTTGGCATGTTCGCAGCTTTCGCATTTTGCATCACTGCACGCAAACGAGCATTTGATTCAGGATTGGGTCCTCCTTCTTTTACTGCCATCACAATGTCTTTGCCAATGCGTGTAAACGTTTTGGCCATGGCTGACCAACGTTTCATTTTTCTTGCTTTTCGAAATTCAAATGCTCTACCCATAATGAATTGTGTTTTTTTTGAATGAGCAACAAATGTAAAAATTACAAAGTGCTTTTACAATTTTTTTGCAGACCTATTTTTATAGGTATTACAAGATTCTTATGGCATTCACACTTCGGAATGCCCTTTAGTCAACAGTGCGTATGATTGTCTTGCAATTTCAATTTCTTCATTGGTTGGAACAACTAAAATTTTCACTTTAGAATCCTTTGCCTGAATTTCACGAAGTTCTTTAGATCGCAATAAGTTTTTGTGGGTGTCCAAGACAATTCCCAAAGCATCCATATTTTCACAAGACATTTTGCGAATCAAATCCGAATTTTCGCCAACACCAGCCGTGAAAACAATCGCATCAACACCATTCAATAGAGCTGTATAAGATCCGATGTATTTTTTGATACGATAACTAGCCAAAGACAAAGCATTTTTGCAATGCACATCTCCCGCATCTGCGGCCGCTTCAATGTCTCTCAAATCAGAATAACCAGTCAATCCTTTCATGCCAGATTTTCTCTGCAAGAGTTCATTGATTTCATCCATGTTTTTTCCGAGTTTGTTCTTGAGATAAAATAGGACAGATTGATCAATATCTCCACAACGTGTTCCCATGATTAGACCATTCATTGGACCAAAGCCTAGAGAATTTTCAATACTTTTGCCATCTTTGATGGCAGACATGCTACAGCCATTTCCAAGGTGAATCGTAATCATCCGACCGGCTTTATTTTTTAAATGTTTACGGGCCGTTTCCGAAACATATTTATGGCTGGTACCATGAAATCCATAAGCCCTAATTTTGTGCTCTTCTAAGTATGTATTCGGAATCGCATATTGATAGGCTTCTTTTGGCATGGTCTGGTGAAATGCAGTGTCAAAAACTGCAATTTGACGAGCAGATGGAAAAACAGTTTCTGAAACTTCGATACCCGTTAAGTTTGCTGGATTGTGCAAAGGAGCCAAGTCAAACAAAGTACGAATACCCTTTTTTACCTGCTCTGTAATAAAAACAGTTTGGGTGAATTCATTTCCTCCGTGTACGACACGATGTCCAACAGCAGCAATGTCATTCACCGATCTGATCACTCCTTGATTTGTGTCCAACAATGTTTTTTCTATCAACTGCAAACCATGTTCATGATCATGAACAGGCAAAGTTATTTGGTGTTTTACATCGTTTTTTTCATGAGAAAAAATAGCGTCTTCCATCCCAATTCTTTCGAGGTTTCCAACACATTTTACACTACGAGATGGCATTTCTATCAACTGATATTTGAGAGAAGAAGATCCGGCATTTAAAACTAGTATGTTCATTTTAATTTTGATGTGCTTGTATGGCGGTTAATAAAACAGTGTTAAAGATATCATCTACAGTACAACCACGACTCAAGTCATTGACAGGCTTGTTCAAACCTTGAAGCATCGGTCCAATTGCCAGAGCTCCGGTTTCTCTTTGAATCGCTTTGTAGGTATTGTTTCCTGTATTTAAGTCAGGAAAGATCAATACCGTAGCCTGTCCAGCTACTTTAGAAGAGGGTAGTTTTGTTCTGGCTACTCCACGGTCAACCGCAGCATCGTATTGAATAGGGCCTTCGATTTGGATGTTTGGCTTTTTGGCAACAACCAATTCTGTAGCTTTTCTTACCTTTTCCACTTCTTCTCCTTTTCCGGAATCTCCGGAGGAATAAGATAGCATCGCAATTTTCGCATCAATCCCAAAAGATTCAGCCGACTGCGCAGAAGATATTGCGATTTCTGACAGTTGTGCTGCGTTTGGATTCGGATTGACCGCGCAATCTCCCATGACAGAAACACGATCTGCCAAACACATGAAGAAAACAGACGATACTACAGATACACCAGGCTTGGTTTTGATAAGTTGCAAAGCAGGCTTGATCGTATGTTGCGTCGTATTTACGGCCCCAGATACCATGCCGTCAGCGAGACCGTTTAAAATCATTAAGGTTCCGTAATACGAAACGTCGGTCACCAAATCTTTGGCAATTGTTTCGGTCATTCCCTTGTGTTTTCTCAATTCAAATAGTTTTTGAGTAAAACGCTCATTGTAAATCGAATCTTGAGGATTTAAGATGTTGATCTTTTCCAAATCAATCTGTAGTCCAATTTGATTGCATTTCAATTCGATGCTGTTTTTATCGCCAAGTAAAGTCAAATCCACAATGTCTAATAATTGCAATCTACCCGCTGCTCTAATGATTCTTTCGTCAGTTCCTTCAGGAAGGACAATGTGTTTTCTATTTTCTTTTGCTTTTTGTAACATGTTGTATTGAAACATGTTAGGTGTCATCTTTGCAGAGTTGTATGAGGTTAGTTTGCTCGTGATGCCTTCCGCGTTCACATGCCTATCAAACGTATCTAAGGACAGCAATATTTTTTTTGTATTCGAAGCATAAATTTTGGGCTTCACGGAGCCAATTTTATTCGTACTTACAAAGGTGCCTTCTTTTACCGAAACAATAGGGACAGTTGATTGTACACCTTCTATAAGTTTCAAAATAGAATCTTCAGGTAGGATACCTCCAGTCAAAATAATTCCAGCGATTCTGGGATAATTGCTCGAAGCGTTGGCTTGAAGTGCACCAAGTATGATGTCAGCTCTGTCTCCAGGAGTGACGACCAAAGCGTTTTTATCGATACGCGTTAAATAATTCCGAAGTTGCATAGATCCCGAATTGTAACTTCCTATCGCATTGTCTAGGAATTGTTTTCCAAACAAGATTTTGCCGTCCAGCTCTTGAACAACCTCGCGAACCGTTGGGTTTTTAAGAAGGTCAATTCTTGGGATAATGTCTAGCTGAATGTTTTTAGGAATATGGTTTTTCAGTTCTTTGATAAGAAAAGAAACTTCTTCAGGGGCTATTTTGTTCACAATCATCCCAATGACATCAATTTCTTTTTTCCGAAATGATTTGTATGACAGTTGCAGGGTTTGTACAATATCATCGGTCTTTTTATCATTTCCAGAACCCACAATAAGTGCAGGGATATTCAAGTTTTTTGCAAACATAAGATTGACGTCCAGCTCGGTAAAAACACCCACACCGGAAAAATCGCTTCCCTCGACAAGCACATAATCAAACCTTTTTTCCAACTGCTTGTATTTTTCGATAACCGTTTGAATAACTTTATCGATTTTTCCTTCACTTAAAAGTTGAACCACCTCACCTTGTTTAAAGGCATAACAATCTTTGTATTCAAGATCTAGTTTGAAAAAGTTCAGTGCAGTATTGGTCTCTTCGTCAAAACAGTTGTTGCTATTTTCATTAAGTATAGGTTTGAAATAACCTACTTTTGAAGACTTCGTCAACATCATTCTTAAAAGACCCAAAGACACTAAGGATTTCCCACTGTCAGGTTCCGTTGCTGCGATGTAAATTGCTTTGCTCATACGAATATGTTTAGAGTGCAAAAATACAATATCTTACAGAGATAAATAACTCTAGAGTTATTTATCTCAAAAGGATAAGGGGGGTGCATTCCTCATTCTGTTGCAAAAGTCTTTATGTTTGGATGATTCCTAGATTGAAAGGTTTTTCGATAGGAGCATGGTTTGCAGCTTCAATTCCAGTGCTAATCCACTTTCTTGTATCCAAAGGGTTGATCACAGCATCAGTCCATAAATGTGAAGCAGCGTAATATGGAGAAGTTTGTTTGTCGTACTTTTCTTTGATGGATTCAAGAATTTCAGCTTCCCTTTCTGGAGTAATAGTTTCTCCTTTTTTCTTCAAGGCGGAAGTTTCAATTTGCAACAGTACTTTGGCAGCTTGCATGCCACCCATAACAGCCAAGCGTGCGCTTGGCCATGCGAAAATCAATCTTGGGTCATATGCTTTGCCACACATTGCGTAATTTCCTGCCCCATACGAGTTGCCAATAACGACGGTAAATTTAGGAACAACTGAATTACTCACGGCATTGACCATTTTAGCACCATCTTTGATAATGCCCCCATGTTCCGATTTACTACCCACCATGAAGCCTGTGACATCCTGTAAGAAAATTAAGGGAATTTTTTTCTGATTGCAATTGGCAATAAATCGTGTGGCCTTGTCTGCACTATCAGAATAAATTACGCCACCAAATTGCATTTCTTTCTTTGCGGTCTTAACAACTTTTCTTTGATTTGCAACAATTCCAACTGCCCAACCGTCAATCCTTGCATAACCACAAATGATGGACTTTCCATAATGCTCTTTGTATTCCTCAAAATTAGAATCATCTATCAGACGCTTTATGATTTCATTCATGTCGTATTGCTCTGTTCTAGATTTCGGTAAAATCCCAAAAATATCTTCTGGATTTTCTATCGGAGCTTTTGGAGCAATTCGATTGTAGCCCGCTTTTTCAAAGTCACCAATTTTACTGACAATATTCTTGATGGTATCCAAGGCGTCTTTGTCATCTTTGGACTTATAATCTGTTACTCCAGAAATTTCACAGTGCGTTGAAGCACCTCCCAATGTCTCATTGTCAATACTTTCACCAATCGCCGCTTTCACTAAATAACTTCCTGCCAAAAAGATACTGCCCGTCTTGTCAACAATCAAAGCCTCATCGCTCATGATAGGCAAATAAGCACCACCAGCAACGCAGCTTCCCATCACAGCAGAGATTTGAGTGATTCCCATACTACTCATAAGAGCATTGTTTCTGAAAATTCTACCAAAATGCTCCTTGTCAGGAAAAATCTCATCTTGCATAGGTAAATAGACACCCGCACTGTCTACCAAATAAATGATAGGGATTTTGTTTTCCATAGATATTTCTTGCGCGCGCAAATTCTTTTTCGCAGTAATTGGGAACCACGCTCCTGCTTTGACCGAAGCATCGTTTGCAACCACAATACATTGTTTTCCTTGAATATGGCCTATTTTTACAACAACGCCCCCAGAAGGACATCCACCATGTTCCTTGTACATATCGTCTCCGACAAGTGCACCAATTTCGATGGCATTTTTATCATCATCCAATAAGTAAGCGATCCGCTCTCTTGCCGTTAACTTCCCCTTGGAACGAATTTTTTCCAAACGCTTTTCACCGCCACCTTTGTAAACTTTTAGCAGCTTTTTTTTCAAAGCGCTCGTTAAAAGCTTGTTATAATCTTCATTAGTATTGAAATTGATATCCATCGAAACCTTTTGTTTTTATGCCGCTAATGTACAAAATAACTGTAATAAAAAGAGTTTTAAAGCAGTGTCTGTTCCTTGAGTTGAATAATTAAAAATAGTTTGATTAATTTCGTTTTTCAAACACAAGAATCCTTCTTTAAAAACAAGGAAAAATGAAAGTAAAGATGGAGTCTATTCACCTTCTAATTATAATAGAGGAGAACTTATACTAGAGATTTATGAGAACACGAACAGTACACAGAAGGGCCAAAAGTAATTATGTAAATATGGGCCCCATTCGATTGCGTCAACCAATTCCCAGTTTCGGTGTGACCGATGTTGATCCATTCATTTTATTACATCATTATGGTCCGTATGAAATCAATTCAAAAAGCAATCCATTTGATTTAGGCCCACATCCTCATAGAGGCTTCGAACCCATTACTTTTTTGATTCAAGGAGAACAGTTGCATAGAGATTCACTTGGAAATGAAAGCTTGGTAACAGCTGGTGATGTACAATGGACAACTGCAGGAAATGGAATCGTTCATGCGGAAGGACCTTGCAAAGAATTCATCAAAAGAGGAGGGAAGCTAGAAGGCATTCAGCTTTGGTTGAACCTTCCTGCCAGTCATAAAATGATGGCTCCGGCCTATCAGCATATTAAAAACAAAGAGTTCCCAAAGGTAATCTCCGAAGATTCTAGTCTGACGTTGAAAGTTGTAGCTGGAGAATATGAAGGAAAAAATGGCATGATTGTTACCCAAACAGATGTGAATGTTTTGTGGGGAAATGCAAATGTTGGAAAACAATCTTTCATAAAGGTTCCCGAAAGACAAAATGTATTGATTTACTTGATCAAAGGCTGTCTTGAGATAAATGATGTCGAATTACTCACGGAAGAAACGGACAGGATGTTTTCTTTTGACAATGACGGCGATGGCTTTGCGGTCAAAGCAACTACGAGTAGTGAATTTCTCGTGCTATCAGGAATTCCAATAAAAGAACCAATTGCCTCTCACGGTCCTTTTGTGATGAATACTGCGGAAGAAATCAACCAAGCAATTTATGATTTTCAAAAGGGAAAAATGGGGTATCTTTCCGAATAAATACGAGAAGTTGTTTTGCAAAACACCGCAATGCTTTGTGTTTGAGGTTGTAGGATCTTTTCTTTTCGAAAAAAGACGAACCGTAAAAAGGATTCAAGCAAGTGCTTGCCGAATGGAGATAACATTTTTTTGCAGCTGCTATCTAAGGAAGGAAAGAAAAGAGTGTATTTTTTTATTTATTGCTAAATAGTTGTATATTAGTAGTTCCCAAATTTTTTAAAAAATAATTCAATTTTTGCATTGTCAGAATCAAAAGAGGTTCTATATTTGCACCCGCTAACGGGAATAAAGTTGAATTGGTTTTTGTTTTAGCGAGTTTGATTTAGTCAAACGTACGATCATTGAGAATATTGAAATTGACAGCGTAAAATTAAAGAGTAAACCGTGATTGTACTTATGTACAGTTACAAATTCTAAGAGA
>Ga0209136_1000837_pt1 | contig 21503 bp, 25 predicted proteins | sample SaaInl0LU_22_DNA_FD_184640 | JGI IMG/M metagenome (GOLD analysis project Ga0209136, IMG submission 184640) | Marine microbial communities from expanding oxygen minimum zones in the Saanich Inlet - ESP_90LU_22_DNA (SPAdes) (version 2) | ecosystem: Environmental > Aquatic > Marine > Intertidal... | reverse complement strand
TACTCTTGTATTAGTCAGTGAACAATACGAAGTTGTTCGCAGCTTGTACACATAAACATCTTTCAGAAAGGAAGTGTACTTCCATTGCATCAAGATCAGAAGTGTAAGCTCCTCCAACAGATCCAGTCAACCAAGACTTCATACGACGATCATCAGTTTGAGATGCTCTATAACGTACGTGCAAGAATGGACGTCTGATGTTAGTTCCTAAGATTTGATCATAAACAGTAGAAGTTCCAGCTGGTACCAAGATACCCTCAATTCCTGAATCCGCAACAGCTCCACGAGTAGATGCATCGTTCAAGTATTTCCAGTCAGTCTTATAGAAGTCGTAAGAACCTCTTCTGAATCCTGAGAAACCTAAGTTTAATGCCATGTCTTCTGAATTTTCAAATAATCCATAAGCAACACCACCATTTGGTCCAGCAGATACTCCACCTAACATGTTGTCAATAGTTAAAGAAAGTTGACGATTAACAAATAACATATTCTCTTCGATAGCTCCTTGAGTATCTAAGTTTTTAAGAATTTGGTCAAACTCAGTTAAGACTCCAGCAGCAGGTGCAAATCCAGCAAAGATGTTACCTCTTGATTTTACAGCAGCAAATAAACCTTCAGTACCTTTTTTACCAGCAGCCAAAGCTCCAGATCCAGCAGCAGCTAAAGTTCCTTCAACTACAGACATTTCTAGGTAATCTTCGAAACGTAGTCTAGTTTCAGACTCAGCTTTCAAGTACCACAAGTACCCTCCAGTTCCATCTTCAGTAGCAACTTCTACCCATCCAATCTGAGCAGCGTCAGATCCAGAAATAGCGTATTTATCCTTAATGATGATAGGTGAATTAGAGAATTGAGTGAAAGAAGGAGTGATTGATTTAATGTCAGCATCTCCAGTTCCTTTAGCGTACTCAGATCCGTATACAAAGATCTTAAGTCCAGTATCAGCAACGTTAAAAGTAGCGTCAAGATTAGCTCCAGTATAAGTAGCAACTGTAAGAGTAGCTAAAGTAGCAGAAGTATCAACACTGTCTGTTACTAAAGCAGTTACTTCAAGTCCATTAGAAGGATCCATAACAACGATAGTATCGTTTTTAGAAATTACGTTTCCTACAAAGTTCTCTCCATTAGCAGCGTCTAGTACAAAAGTTAAAGTAGTAGCAGATGCAACAGTTACATCGTTGTAAGCAATATGCAATCTGTTTTGCTCAGACCATACTACTTGATCAGAAGTCATAGGCATTTCAGCTCCTACCATACGCAAGAAACCAGACAATGTTCTGTTTCCGTAACGCTCTACTTCTTGTTCATAAATTTCAGGTAGATATTGTTGTGCAAAATCGTTTCCTGATCCGTCTGTAAAACTTAAGTAGTTGTCAGACAATAATTGTTGTTTTTGACTCGGCTTAATTGAACCGAATGCGTTGTTTAATGCCATTTTTAAATGATTTTAAATGTTAAATTTTAATTTTTTTAATCTTTAATTTCGATGAACTAAGATTGCTTTCGCCTAATACTTTTACCTTGATACCATCTTTGAAGCCTGTTTGAGGCGCTTGCCTTACAGCTTGACTTGGATTTTTTGAGCCGTCTATTACTTGTTTAACAGCATCAGCTTTTCCTTGTTCGTAAAAATGATTAGCAATAGTATCAACGTTAGCTGCAGCGTACATAGCTTTATGATAACCAACCGGATCTTTTACATTACCTTCATTGTCAAGGAACTTCCCTACAATATTGTTAATGTTTGATTGGTTTTCAGCAACTTTACTAGGATCTTTCACACCATATCTAAACTTCTTTTCTCCTAAATTGAAATCAAAACCTTTGAAATCTTGTGAGAATAATTTTTTAGTTTGGCTCTTGAAAGCTTCATGTTGTTGCTCAGCTTTACCTTGCTCTTCGTTATATCTATTGAAAAAGTCAGTAGCTTTCTTTTGCTCTTGAGTTACGCCCGGTCTCAACTTGATCTCGTCGTAGTATTTACTCTTTGTTTGCTCTAGAAAGTTCTTGGCTTTTGCAACTTCTTCTTTAAACGCAAGCTTTTTCTTGCGGATGTCTCTCTCCTCGTCTAGATCTTCATCGTATGAAAAATCTTCAAGTAGTAGACTTATGTCCTCACCATCTAAGTAAGGCTTTGTTTTTTTATAGTATTCTTTTAGTAACGTATCGTTGTCGATATTAGAATAGTCAGCATTTAATCTAACGTAGTCGTTAATCGTGCCACCAGTCTCTTTCATAAAAGAAACTAACTTCTCAATGTTTTCTGGTAAATCAATTCCAGCGCTCTGCCCGACTACAGCCTGCTCTAACTGATCTTCTAAAACCTCAACCTCATCTTGTACGGTTTCATCAGTAACCTCTTGTATAATAGGCGCGTCTTCTTGAACAACCTCTTGTTCTTGTTCGATTTCTTCTTCAACAACCTTTTCAACAACTTCTTCAACTTGATCGTCTTCAGTGTCAATTACTACTTTAGTAACTTCCGGCTCTTCGTTGCTTTTAGATAGATCTACTTTTATAGGTCCATCTTGTGTTTTACCTAGATTCTTAGGTTTAGTTTTCTTACCTTTTAAGGAGAACTCTCCCTCTTGTTTTTCTTGTGACATAATATAATATAATTAAATAGTTAAAAATTTTAAATCAACGGTAAACAAGCTATTGTAGCCCGAAACCACTGAGGTCATCAAATCCAGCAGATTCGAAGTTTTTAGGTAACTCATCGTTTTTTCTTTGAGTTATCATTTGTGATTGCTGTGTAGCCTGTATTCTTGTTCTTTCGTCTTTACGATCTTCTATCTCTCTTTCTTTATCCGCTTCAGCATCGGCTTTTATTTTTGCTAACTGAAATTGGTAGTTAAACTCTTCTGCCATTAACTCTCTTTTTATTTGAGCCTCTGTCTGCATTCGCTGTATCTCGAACTGAGACTTAGCTTGCTCTATACTAACTTTCTCTTGAGTTAAAGCTTGTTGTTTTTGAACTTCAGCCATAGCAGCTGCCTCACTTGCTTGTGCATTTGCTTGAGCTTGGGCTTGTATATTTGCCTGAGCTTGCTCTTGCTCTCTCTGTGACTTTTGTTGCTGTCTAAGTTTTATGTACTTATTAGCTAATTTTATGTTTTTTATTTCTCTGATATCAATAGCATCTGACAATGATATAGCTTGTGTCTGCAATGCCATTTGAACATTCTGTTCCAACTTAGCAATATCCTCTTCTTCAGGCTCTAACTGTAGATGTATACCAAAATCATGGAGTTGTAAGTTTATAAGCTCTTGAAGAGTATTAGTGTTAAAAGTGCTTATGGAGTTAGCTAAAGAATTTCTAAGTAGAGGGTTTTTTATAGCGTCAGCAGCTTTTAAACTAACGTTTTCACAGATTCTAAGACTAACATACAACAAAGAGTTTAATATGTGCTTAGTAGCTGTGTTAGACGCGTTAGCGGCTAGCTTCTGCAATCCTAGTAAAGAATCTTTATCAGGCATAGAACCATCTCTAGCTTCATTTAATCCAGTTACATCTCTAATCATTTTTAAGTAATACTCGTAAGTACCAATTAAACTCTGTATTTTCCCTTGACCAGACGAAGAAGATAATTCCTGTACTGGAACTTTACCAGCATTAATACCTCCGTCTTGTGTAAGTGATCTACCTACAACACTACCAGTTTGGAAATACATATTCAAAGCCTCTGCTGGATTGTAGTTTGTACCGTTACCCAAGTCAACCTCAGCTAGCCCGTCCATATCTAAAAATACACCATCAGGCACTATTCTAGACATAACTTGTTGAAGCTTTAAATGGGTTAGCTGAATCATATCAGCAAAGCCAGTTATTCTGCTTACGATAGACTCAATTCTACCTTTATACATTCTAGGCGCTGAGATACAGTAATTCATTTCCACCTTGGTTGAATCAGCTGTTGGCCTTGTCATGTTCTCTGCTAGTTTCCATTCTAGCATATGATTGTTACCTAGTACTTTAGCTCCTGTGTACAAAACCTCTATAGTTCTTGAAACTCGTTCAAAGTTATCGTTACTTGGAGGGTTAAAGTCACTTGTTTTTTCAATAGCTTTTTCTAAACCGGTTTCTGTTCTTTTAATTTTAAATACTTGATCTTGATATGTCTTGTATTCAAAGTACATTACCTGTACAGTGTTAGAGTCGTAATTACCCCAACCTGTTATATATTGTGAATTACCAGGCATTTTCTGTATAGCCTCAAGTTCTTCTTTAGATATATCTGGGAACTGTTTCTTTAGTTCAGCTATAGTTATAGACTTAACTTCTCCAACGTAATAAATATCTTCAAAGTTCGGGTCTTCAGTGTATGAGTATACCATGTAAGCAGGGTCTACATACTCTATCTTTATACCCTCTGCTCTATTGAAGCTCGTTTTAGTAGCACATATCCCTAAAACAGTTAGGTCATAAGCTAATCTCCTTTTAGTTTCCTCGTATCTGTTATAAGCTAATGTATTGTCTATGAGCTCTTCCTCTGCTATTTCAACAGTTTGTTTATAGCTCATTTGCATGTAAAGATCTAATTCTTCCTGACTAGCTGGTAAATCGCTAGGATTAGAGACGTTATATAAATCTAAACCAAGATCAGTCTTAAAGTTCTCCAGCGTCTGTCTCATATTTACATCCCTAGAAACAGCTTTGGCATATTTTGATTTTTGCTCTATAGAAAAAGGATCTTGAGCTACTGTTTGAATATCGTAGGACTTATTAGACATTCCATTAACAACAATGTCTACGAACTTAGGTATAACTGGTACGGGTTTCCAGTCTAAATTTAAATAAGATAAATCTCCGTTTATAGATAACTCGTCTTTATACTTAGCTATTGATTGTTCACCTCTAGCGTATAATCTAAGTTGGTGATAATTGCTGTAGCTCTGAGCGTACCTGTTGCCAGAACGACCTTCTTGAAACCACTCTCCCTCGATAGCTCTAGCGACTTGAACCCCGTAATCTAAGCTTGCTTTAACTTCATCACTAACCACTTGGCTAGGGAAAGAGCTATTAGTATTGGTGTATACTTTCATTTATCTTATAATTTTTGACGATGTACCTTTGTTATCGTATCGTTTTATACCTAAATTTATTTTCTTGTATTCTTTTTTAGCCACAGGAGTATATCTATTCTTGTTACAAGCCATTATAGCTAAACCAGAGCTAATAGAAGCATCATGCTTTGTTCTATTATTTATGTTAAACTTAGCCCAGTCTTCTAGTGTTCTTTGAAAATACATATTACCATAACCGTTAGGTGTATTACCAACGTTTTCCTCTACATATGTTTCAATAGCGGCTGCGTGAGCTTGTTTCATATCTTCACTGGAGTTTGGCACTCCACCTATTTCTCTTTCTGTGACAGATAATTTATTGTATATCTTATCTGGTCTATTCATTGAAAAACCTCTATAGCCTCTTCTTTTAAAATGATACAACAACCTGGGCTTATTATTTTCTGCCAGTATTGGCATACCATAAAAAACACAAGCCATTAACACGTCTTCAAAGAATATTTCAGCTGTTTGAGGTCTAGCTATGTATTCTAGGAAAAACAAGTTTGGTGGTACATTTTCCATTGAAAACTTAGTCAACCCATGTAAGGATCCGTTAGAACCTCTCTTATCAACAGTACCTGATATATCATAACTATCACAACCAAACGCTCCGCAGTGCTCATTACCCGCGTATTTAACACCGTTCTTTATTATTACTCTATTTTGCAGATCAACAGGTGGAACCCAAGATATTTTAAATCTTCCATCTTTGTTTGGGTAGAATAAGACTCTACTGTCTTTAATTCCATTTTCCCACATAAAGCTACCAGTTGTAATAGTAGCTGTATTATGTAAATCAGCATTGTAATCTATTTGTTCGTATATTTTTGTTAAGTTAAATAAAGACTCTTTGGCTTCATCTCTAAAAGCGTGTTCTTCTGTTCGAGGGAATTGGCGGTAATATTCGTTTAAACCGTCTTGATCATTCTTTAAACCTTCTACCTCGTTTTGCCAGTGCTCTATAACTCCATTAGTTATTATTTCGCCACTAGGGTCTTTAGTTTCTTTTTTGGGGTTGTCGAATACAGGTAATCCATAAGCATCAATGAATCCTTCGTAGTTCCACTCCATAGGAATGAACAAACTATATAATCCCGAACTAGTCTGTCCGTTGCGGTTTCTTTTTTCGACATTTGAAGCATAGTAAAGTTTTTTAAAGTTTCCACCACCTTTTTCTAAAGCGTTAGAAGTTGAGCCCATCATGCATTTACCAACGATCCTACTACCCAACCTTAAACAAGTCTTTGTAACTCGCCAGTTGTTTAATATATTATCTGGTCTTTCCCATTTTCCACTTTCATCGTGTACTAATAGTTTTAATTTTTCACCATCATAGGAGTTGTCTCCTGTATTCTTCCAGTCAATAGTTGTATCTAACCCTTCTAGTTCCTCCTCGGTTTCACCTTCGTTAAGTTTACGTCTGGTGAGCCTTGACGCGGGTACCCTATAGGCGAGTTCCGTTTTTGGGCGATCCATTCCGTCTTGTATTGGTTTGAAAAAGAACGGGTAGTTAATAGAAATGGGTACAACTTTATCTGTGAACATTTTCTTAGCATCGGAGCCAGATTTGGACAATATCCCAAACCGTGAATCCGTTGATATTGTGGCCATATTAACGGTCTCCCCAGACGCCATGAATGAAAATCCTGAACGTCTATTCTTGAGATACGACATTCCATAACACCTCTTGTCTGCTTTACAAGCTTCCCAGAATATGAAGAATATTCTATTTGATTCCCTATAATCTGCTGCCCCAACATCAATCTTGGACCACTGCAAGTACATGTAATGAGTACCAGTAATGTAAGTTGGATTACCATTGTTATAGAACCAAAAACCTTTTTCTCTTTTTTCAAATTCCCCATCTATGTATTCGTACCATTTTTCTTTAAAGTCGGTTGGATACCTCTCCCAATCAAAAACACTCTTTATTTTAGATAGCTCTTTTGGATACTCCAACTTAGTCCAAACTTGATCTTCTTTGTCCTGAGAACACTTGTAAACGTTCTTAGGTTTTAACGGTAATGCTATTTTCAAGTTTTGAATCTCTACAATTTCACCTATAGTTCCATCGCTACTTATAATAACTATATCATACTCAGGGTTATAGCCTTTTTCCCACTTCTTGTATCTATTGTTTCTTTTAAGTACCTTTGGCTTTATGTGATCTTTGACAGTACGTATCAGCGTTTGCTTATACATTACTTAGATCTACCTTCAGCAAAACCCTTAAAAGATCTTTCTTGTTTAACATCTTTTGGTTTCTCTTCCAAAAGTTTTTCTTCTTCTTCTATTCTACTAAGTATTTCAAAAGCGTCAAAAATAGCTAACTTCTTTGTAGCTGCGGCATTTTTTAATCTATCAGCAGATATGTCATCGTCTGAGTCAACTATTTTTTCCTTAGCTACCTGAATTAATTCCTCAACTGCTTTTTGCCCAGCTAGGATTATATTCTTTTTCGTCTCCTTTATATTCATACTTGATTGCAATATCATTTGATTTCATACAATATAATCGTTCGCCATCAACTACAAATTCAAACTCACCATACGGAGTATAACCTATTAGGTCGCCAGGAACGATTTTAAGAGCTTCTAAGGAACTATTACCATATTTTAGTATTCCTATAAGCTTTCTTTCTTTATCCAGTGTTAGATCATTATTATCTAACAAGGGTTTTACAAAACAACGATCTTGAAAAGAACTCCAAGTGCCGTTACTACTGTATAAGTATATTTGGTCAGGTGAACAAAAATACAAGTCATCTACAAATTTAGATCTACTATCTTTTCGTTTACCTCTAATATCAAAAAAACTTCTAAAAACATTGTGATGTATAATAATCACGTCACCTTCTTTAATCGGTGTAGAGTAAGCAGAGGGAGTTGAAACTACTACCGCTCTATTGCTTACAGCTTTGAAGTCTTCAGTATTAGTGTTAGTTATAAGGCTTTTGTCACCTACCTTTATCTCAGTATCGTATCTTTTATTTAAAGGTTTTACGATAAAGTCAAATAAACTTTTCATTAGTATTCTAGATCATATTCAACGGATATAGCCATGTTAGAATTAAACTTCTTCCATGGCATTACCTCGTCCTTTTTTTTGATATAGATACTATAAGAACTATCATCTTCAGAGTAAAGTATGGCCGATATAGTATGACCTCCATAAACCTGTTGACCAACAGCGTAGTGCATCGCATCGTTTTTGTAATCAGAACCTATACTTATTTTTCTAACTACAGAGTTCATTAGTCTTCAGATTTAACCACGGTTAAGTCCGAGTCATCATTTTCAACGATGTTAGTATAACTACCATCACTCATATTGATATTGATAGCTCCATACTCTTCTTCTAACTCTTTCTTTGTAGCTTCTATTTCTTGAGAGATAACAGCTTGAGCATGCAAAGCTTCGTGCTTACGAACTTCAATAACTCCAATATCGGTTAAAATACCTTGCAATCTTCCTTGTTGCTCTTTAATTTTCTCTAATTGTTCTTTTGTGATTTTACTCATTTTCTTTGATTTGATTAAATTTATATTTACTTATCTTTATTATCACTTGATTTTTTGTTCTTTTCCCATGTCCTACCAACAAAATAAGCACCATAAGTAGTCATCAATAAAGTTTGAAAAACTGGTATATATGCTGCGTTTATTTTAAAGCCACCTATGTTACCATCTGCAAAAGCTAAAATAGTAAATACAGCCGTCAAATAAACCATTACAAGCGGCCTAATATTCTTAGATAGAAAAGAATCAGACTGCATATCCATTTTCCACCTGTCTGTAACCTGACTCTGAGCGTCTTGGTCTGCTTTTTCTAGTAGTTCTTGTATTTTGTATTTAGCAGCTAACCTTTCCTCGTCTGTAGTTGTTAGTTTATCTATAACTCCACCTACATCTTTTATTAAGTTACCGCTTAAAAAACTTAGTATTTTTTTCATTTTTTATTTTTACCTCTCGTACATTTTACCTTGCTTGTTGTAACCGTGTTTTATCGGTCTAAAATTAGCTTGATAACCACGATTATTAACTAGTTTTTTAGCATCACGCCTAGAGACTCTGTATACATTTGAATTTTCTTCTCCTCTAACAAAGTAATCACCTGTTTGACCTTCTATAGAAGCTACTTTGTAATTACCTAGTTTTTCTCCTTTTCTCGGGAACCGCGTGTTTAAGTCGTTTTGCTTATGCTTAGATGCTGATTTTTCGAAATCTCGTTTGTTAACTTGGTTCGCAATCTGTGCCTCTATAGATTTATCGGAATAACTAGTAAGAGTTGGCGGTTTGTAACCTGGATGATGTTTTTTCTCAGCAGACGGTTCGTTAGGATCTTTGTGATCTTCACTGTGAAGGTATAAAGGCCCAGTCTTGTAAAAAGCTGTTTTTGATGATGTCTTTAATTTTGCCATTTTTATTTTATTTATGATTTTCTATATGCTTCTTTTTCCCAGGGCAAGTTTTTCGCCCCTTCATTCATTTTAGCTCTTGAGTATTTTTTACCTTTCCAATAAACGTTGTTATCGTCGTAATCTAAATCACCACGTTTAATTTGGTCTACATGTATCATTTCGTGGTTTATAACCTCTTTAGATTTAGCCGGGCTTAAGTACTTGTTTATAAGTATTGTACCATTATTGTTAGCCATACCTAAAACACCTTCCTCCATATCAACTTGATATATAGGAGTATTATCACACTCGAATGGTGGTTTAAGTTTAAATGCCATACTAGTACTTACAGCTTTTCTTTTTAGCAGGAGCATCTGGTTTTGCTGACTGAAAACCTGATTGACAATGCTTAGACAAAAATGATCCTTGCATTTTAGCTGGTGAATCTCCGTAAGCCATTTTAGCTGCAGAATCAGTATCGTGTCTAGCGTTTTCTAAGTAATGTAATCTAGCACTTGCACTTAGATTCTTATTGTATGCTTCTTTTTGATCGTATTTTTTACCTTTATTCATAGTTGTTTATTTTTACCATTTAACCTTATCAGCCCAATAAGCAGCTGACATTTTACCTTTCTTTATATTTTTAGCATGTCTAGCTTTAAAACTAGCACGTCTAGCTTTTTGCTTAGCTGACTCTCCTTCCTTAGGTTTACCAGCAGTGCTAACTCCTTGTTGTCCAAATCTGATTATTTTCTCTTTGCCACCTGAGCAAGCTTTTACTACGTGGGACTTAGTTGCATGACTAGGAGTTTTCTTAGGCTTATTGCAAGCCATTTTTGATTTTTCTAATTTAGCCATACTACTTCTTGTTTAGATTGTACCATTTTTGAACTGTGTAACCAATAGACACAGCTAATAAAGTCAGCTTTAGCACTACGTCTATACTAGACATAGAGACAGCAAACGCACTAACGTTTAACATGTACAGTTTTACATCTCCCATTGACATCATGTTATCACTTAGCTCTTTGAGTAATCGGTCCTTTCAAGGAGTCACAACCACAGTCTGCTAGTTTTAACCTCATGCCTTTTGATCCACTACTAGAACCTTTACCGTGAGGTCTACCTAGTTGACTTAACGGTCCGTCCCAAATAGTGTTTTCACCAACTACGCCTCCGGCGTTAACATCAGCTTTTGTTACTTTTTTTGCCATAATTTTTTATTTTTTATTTTTTATACCCTTCAGTTCTTGCTTTTATAACATCAGCCTGCGTTATTTTACCATCTCCAGTCTGGTCTTTAAAGTATACAGGAGCTTGAATATATCCAGCTTGATTTTGTAATGATCTCTGTCTTTGACTAACATCTCCAAACATTATGTTTCCAGCATTAGTTACAGACTCATTAAAAAGTGGATCAGCGTTACCTTGCATATTTGCTGGAGATGGAGTTTCATACGTCATTTGTACTGGTGTTATCTGAAATTTTTGTCCTCCAAAAGGATTTGAGCTACCAGCTGGCCCTCCAGTTCCTGATAAAGTATTGCTTGCACCTATAGTTGCTCCTTCATTTACAGCTGCTTGAGCTGCTTGGGCCGCTTGGCTTACTTGCCCAATAGCACCACCAACTCCTCCTGTGTTTGGCGCGGCACTCATCATTGATTGTCCGTTTCCTGATCTACCAATAGCACCTAAGGATGCCATTGCAGCCCCAATAAACTTTATTGGTGGTTTTTTCTTATTGTACATAGTTATCTTTGTTTATCGTTATTAACATTATATATGGCTGTAGTTAAAACTTTATCCGTGTAACTATTACCTTTAATTATTTTATTTCTTCTAGAACTAGTTGGTATATCTTCTTCACCTAACATAGTTCTGTATATCCTGCTTATAAGCTGTTTACCTTTGAAGGATATTTGGTATATGTGGTATAGCTGAGTAGTTCTATTTCTTTTTCTCCACACTCTTATCCAGTCAGCTTTCAGAAGCTTGTTCCAACGTCTGTTGTCCCAGCTGTAAGAATATGATCCAGTTTTAAAGTCTTGCTTTGAAAAATGCTCCATACAATCAAGATATATTAAAAGCTCTAAATCAGCGTCATTTAAATTGTTGTTTTTACAGGCCCATTTGCGTATTATACGGTAATGTTTTAGCAAGTTCATATCTTTTATGTCCCTCGCGTCTAGCCTTTTCATAAAACAACAACTATATCTTCTAGTTTAATAACGTGATAAAAGTCTTTATCTATTTCTATCCTGTGACCGGCGTGTCTATCAAAAAATATTTTATCATTTTCTTTAACGCCAACTACATCACTTCCAATAGAAATTACACTAGCTTCTATATATCTAATATCTTCTCTGTGTGACTCAGCAAGAAGTAGACCACCTTTTGTTTTAGTGGTCCCCTCTTTTTGTTTCTTTATGATTAAATTCCTACCTATTGCTTTCATCTCCAACTCTTAAATTATTGATTACACAATCTGTAGATAATATCGTAGTCGCTACCGAAGCCGCGTTTCTTAAAGCGCTTTTAGTAACCAACAATGGATCTATAATGCCAGCTCGTACCATATTTACGTCCTTACCTGTAACCACATTTAATCCTCTATTTTTTTTATCAGGATAAACTAATTCTAAACCAGCGTTGGAAAGAATTGTCTCATAAGGTGCTTTTATAGCTTTTAGTAAAACTTCTTCACCTTTGTTTTTAGATTTTGTATATGTAGACGCGTTGAGCAAAGCAATACCTCCACCTGGAATTATACCTTCTTTGATTGCGGCTTTTGTAGCGCAGATAGCGTCTTCGACTCTATCCGCCTTTTCTTTAAGTTCAATATCTGAATTCGCTCCAACCTTGACAACTGCAACCTTAGCAGATAAACGTGCAAGTCTAGTCTCAAGTCGTATAACGTTTGCAGGAGATTTTTCAGTTTCAAGCTGATCTTTAATTTTTTGAATAAGCTCATTTACTTCTTCTGGTGTTTCTTTTATTTGTATAATAGTATCTTGCTCACCAGTTACACTTCTAACGCATTCACCTAACTTATCTACTGATATAAGATCTAAGTCATCTCCAAGATCTTCGTTTATAATAGTAGCACCAGTTAACATGGACAAGTCAGTTAAAGTATCTTTTTTATTGATACCAAAAGTAGGTGCGTTAATTACGTTAACTTTTATATTTCCTTTAACTTTATTCATTGCTAAAGCAGATAAAACTGGTTGATCTATATCTGCAACAATAAGTAATGACTTCGTATTTTTAATAACGTATTCTAAAACAGATTGAATTTGCCTAATACTCTCTATAGGTGAATCAACTAGTAAAACTAGAGGATTTTCAAGTACAGCTTCTTTTGTAGATTTGTTTGTTACGAAATTAGAATTAGTCAAACCTTTTTCATACTGTATACCGTCGACCACATCTGCATAGGTTTCAGATTCATTTGTAGTCTCCATCATAACCACTCCCGTCTCTCCTACTGACCTAAAAGCGTCTCCAATGACTTTACCTAAGGTTGGATCGTTGTTTGTTGATATAGTGGCCACAGAATCAATCATATCACCTGTTACCTGTATAGAGTTTTTCTCTAAGTATTTTACAACTTTTTCAACAGCGCTGTTAATGCCATTTTTCAAGTCTCTATTATTGTATTCTTTATCAAGCTTGTAAGCTTGTTTAAGTATAGAATGAGCTAACACTGTAGCTGTGGTCGTTCCATCACCCGCTTCTTTAACAGTTTTTCTAGCTGCTTCTTTTAATAATGTGGCGCCCATGTTTTCTACGGGGTCTAGCAAGACTATAGAGTCAGCTACGGTCACACCATCTTTAGTGATTACCGGTTTACCACCACCGTCTTCTAAGATAACACATTTGCCGCTAGCTCCAAGAGTGGAGCTAACAGCTTTAGTTAGTTTTTCTATACCTTTAAATACTGTAACTTTAGCATCTTCTCCAAAGTTTAAGTTTTTAACAATTTTGTCTGACATAATTTAATTAAATTTGATTTGATTTGATATATTTATATCATTACTTGAAATAGTGGTTTTTTACCTAATTAAATCTCAGTTGTTGGCGGTATAGGGTCTTGCCATGTAAAGTATAGGTCTTCATTAACTGGTGTAATTTGAGACTGTATGTCAGCAGCTATACTAGCTTGCATTTGATCTACATCTAAAGAATCTTCTAACCAACCAATAACCACAGCTTCAAAAGCTTCAGTGTCTTCGTAAGGCGTAAAAGGCTCTCCAGCTACATAAGTGTAACCTTGCGTACCTATGTTGGTTGCGGAATAAACTTTACCATTTGATTCTTCAGAACCTGTGTATATGTAATGTACCGTGTAGATCACATTGTCTTCACCTTCTGATTGAATGTGAGCGTTCATTGCTGGGATGCCCCATTTGTAAGTAATTGCCATTGTTTAATTGTTTTCTAATGTTTGTATTCTTGTTTCTAACTGTTCTATTTTTTCAATCGCTTCTTTCAATGCTGCTGCTAGCAAAGGAACTATTTTGGATTGGTCTATTTGTTGAGGATCTAAAGTCCCGTCTTCTCTAAAAGCGTCTTTATCTCCTGTAACAGCCTCTGGAATAACCTCAGCTAATTCGTGAGCTATAAACCCATCAACTTTTTCTTCGTCTAATCTATCTTTCCAGTTAAACCTATGTACGTTTAGTTTTTTTACTCTTTCAGAAGCTCCTTCTAAAACTGTTACATTGGTTTTTAATCTGTAGTCAGAGTTTACATAAAACGCTGAGGCAGATATTGATTTGTAAGGAATACCATTAACTCCTCCTGCGTATAAACTCGTTGTAAAGTACAGGGTTCCGTAGTAACTTTTCATCCCATGAACTCCATATCCAGTGTTGATTTCAAATCCTTTCGTAGTTCCTGCGCCCGCCCGTATATTTCCATTTACGTCTAGTTTACCCGCGGGGTTAGTAGTTCCGATGCCGACGTTACCTTGATAGTTGATAACCATTCTAGTTTCTGGTGAACTCCCAGTATTTCCCAAATTTGTTGCAAACTGCAATTCACCACGACCAGCATTACCTGTTCCAGAGGCCAATGTTTGTATACCTCTTATTCTAGCACTAACATAACCAGCCGAACCGTCGTCTTTAGTACCAAATTCAATATCCCCGTTAACTTGATTAACGGTAGATACTGTTGTTGCGTTCATTAAAGCGATTACAGCTTGACTATTAGTAGTAGAACCAGTGATCCATAAATCAGGAGAACTACTACTACCTGTAGGCGAACCTGAAAATGTATTATTAATATTTAACAAACCACTTGTACCGTTGTACAGTGCTGAACTATTTGCTAATGCCGAAGTAGTACCCCATTTTGGAATATACCCAGCAGTACCTGAACCCGTAACGGTGCCAGCGTTAGCTGTGTAACCACTAGGGTTGGAAGCTGGATAATAGTAAGCTCCTTCTTGACCATCTAACTTATCTGCATCAAGCCCTGAGCCGGCACCGTCAGTCATACTAGTCCATACTTCTCTCCAACCTGGACTATAAGTACTACCTTGGTCATTGTATATAAAAACTCCGCCAGCAGAACCACCTGTGTTAGGCGCGATAGCTAGTGTAGTTATATTTCCTCTTGTTGTGTCTGAAGAGTTGTCAGTCCAAGTTATCCAAGATGAGCCTGCTGTTTCTGTAAAACCACCAGCATCTGTTAGGTTATAATTACCGGCATAACTCCAAGATGTTTTAAACACTGAAGAGTATGAATCAAAACCACCATCACCTTCAATCTCAGCCATTACTTGAGCAGTGGTAATATTGGGGGAAGTTCCGTTTGTAAAAGCTGGTACACCTAAAGATCTTATATCATTAAAAGGCGTACGTGTTGAAATAGCACTTGTAACAAAAGCTGTTGAGGCAGCTCTAGTTGAATTGTCGCCAGCAGCTCTTGTACCAACTACTGGATTTACATTAAAAGTAGTAAGAGCATTGCTTCTATCTATGCTAAAAGCTGTAAGACCAGTTGTGCTATTGTCGTGAGCTTTAACAATTAATTTATTAGTACTGTTTCCGTCATTAAAAAACGAAAAACCGTAATTCATATCAGCACCACTCAAGGTTTCAGCTAGCTCTAATTTAGAACCTGAATTTCCAAAACCTCCAATTCTAACTATAGGTACCTCTGTAGCGCTTGCTCCTTGAACGTGTAACTTAGCCCCAGGACTAGTCGTCCCGACACCAACGTTACCGTCTCCTTCTAGAGTCATAATAGTTGGAGCTTCAGCCGCACCTGCCCAATCATAACCAGTAGCTGTTTCTCCTCTTACTTTAAATTTTAACTTAGTTTTGGTGCTTGTATTAGGTGTTCCTTCTGCTCCAATCCAAGCGTGTCTTCCGTGGCCTGACGCATTAGCTTTACCCACCAGCTCCAAAGCAGCCGCTCCTGTATATACACCAGCTGTACTTGAATTAGCGTTTATTTGAGAATATGCAAGTTGATCTGCTACTGAACTTGAAAAATTAGTTAACTGTTCATCCGCAGATACTAATTGAAGTTTTACTCCAGGACTAGTCGCTCCGATCCCGACGTTGCCGGATTGGTTAATTCTAACTTTTAAAGAATTGGCTACATAAAAATCATGTTCTTGATTTGAGTGATACTGTATATCGCTTTGGTTACCTACTGTAAATCCATATTGCTCTGTTCCACTATTGTATAAATATATTTTTAATTTATCCCTTGTCTGCCCATTACTGTAATCATTACCTAACCAAATAGAGCTTGGGGTAGCTGTTTGACCAACTGTGCTGCTTAGTTTTATGTTTCCATTAACTTCTAACTTTTCATTAGGTCCAGTTGTCCCGATCCCTACATTACCTGTAGCCTCAATACGCATCAATTCATTTTGAGTATTACCTATACCTGATGTCTTACCTCTAAAAGTAATGTCTCCACCAAAAGCTGCGTTATCAATAACTCTTATACTGGCTGCTGCATTTGCCCACCCAGGTTGAGCAGTGTTGTATGTATTAAAATCTAAATCAACATAAGCACCTCCGCCTCCTGCTGAATTTTCTAACATTAAAGCAGTAGTAGAAGAACCTACTTTAGTGTGTAACTTAGCTTTTGGGTTATCCGTACCGATCCCGACGTTGCCGGCACCGCTTATAGTTACTTTAGTGCTACCGCTTCTTTGTATTTCAAAATTACCCGCTCCCGTAGCGTTTAAAAATGTTTTTCTATCACTTCCTAAGCTATCAGATCTACGGACAGCTAGTTGAATTGCTGTGTCACCTGACTCACCTTCATTACTATGGAAAGAAGCTATTGTTGTAGTAACTCCGTCTGCTGATTGAGCATCTACTGTTAATTTTTCACTAGGGTTATCCGTACCGATACCTACCTGGTTATTAACTGTATCTACAAATAGAACATCAGTGTCTACCGCGACTGTATTTAAAAATTTTATCGCCATTTAATTTGATTTAATCTTGATTATACTATTTTCTGTAGTAAAGCTCTAATAGAGTTAGCTGCTTGAGTTGAAGCAAATTCTATAGTTATTAGTCCAGTAGCTCCTCTAGTTACATCCGCATACACCGTCTCGCCTGTAGCTACTTCCACTAATTGAACCATTATAATAGATGAGTCATTTCCTAAGAAGTGCGTAGAACCAGCTATTGAGTAAGTTGTCCCTGCCGTTCCTGGCCCTGTGTTAGTAAATGATATTTTATCTAAGTTAACGGTAGCTGTACCGCTTGAATATGTAACACCAATACCTGTACCTCCAGCAACGATTACAGCACCTTTTTGATTAGCGGTAGAATCTACAACGTCTAAAGTAGCTGTACCGTTTGAGTATGGAGCATCTATAGTTCCACTACTTCCAGAAACTACATTACCAATACCTACTTGGAAAGAAGAAGCTAAGTCGATGTTATTTTGTACCTTAGTCCAAGCGTCCTGCTCTGTAGGAACATTTACTTCTGCTATAAGCACATCTCCCGGCGCTACTAATTCATTATAAAAGTAACCACCAGTTGTTACTGTGTATGTGAAACCTACTTCAAGATTAGCTACTGGTACAGAATTAACGGTTACGCCTTGGCCTGTGTGTCCTGATATTAAAACTTGCACTGTGTCACCAGCTGCATAACCAGAACCACCGTTAACTACTCTAGCTAAAATCATTGCACCAGCTGCATTTGTTTCAACGTACACGGTCATATTAATTCCAGAACCACCTGAAGTACCTACTGTACCGATGAATGATCCAGAACCACTACCAAGTTGTGATATGCTAATAGCTGTATCTAGGTTTGGAGTATTTGTACTAGCATTGTACCCTCCTTGATAAATAAGACCACCAACTGTTGCGGCGTCAACATAAGCCTTAGTGGCAGCATCTTGAGTACCTGTTGGATCTGCAAGGTTACTTGCTTTAAAACCACCTAAATCTATATTACCGGTCGCAGCTGCTGAGTAGTTAATCGGTATAGTGTTTAAAGCTACTTTCGCCGCATTGTAAGTTCCAGTTAACGATGTGTTTACTAGTATTTCAGCAGTACTGCTTAGAGTTCCACCCGTTGGAGCTTTTTGTATAATATTGTTTAAGGCACCGGCAGCGGTTTCAGTGTATGCTACACTTACTATGGGCACAGAAGGTGTACCTGTCACGAAGATACCGTCACCTGCTGTTATAGATTCCACCGCATCACCAGATCCAGTTGTTACTATTGTAGACCAAGCTGAGCCAGTCCACACTTTTAAGTCGTCATCAGTGGTATTGTAGTACAACTGACCATCTACACCTGTTCCAGCGAGAGCATCCGTAGCTTGGTTCTCTATTGCCGCGTGGATCAATTCTAGTTGATTAAGATCAATGCTATTTAAGAAATTAATTGCCATTTTTTTATTTTTTTGTTTAGTTTAAATAGGCTTTACCTGAAAAGCCCGCTGAAAATGTTATTGTTAAGTTGTTTGAGTCTATATATTGTACTTCTCCAAAACCTTGGATGTTATTTGAATTTACAGCTGTTACTGAAGGAAACTTACCTAGATTATGTTCTATAGTCCAAATAGCTGAAGGCGTGCCCTGGTTGTACACAAATGTTTTATCGGTTGATTCACCTGACAATGCGAAATTAACTATATCATAGTACTTATCCGCTAGTATATTTCCATTACCTCCTATATAACCTAACTCTATAGTATAAAAACTACTTTTATTCGGATCTACATTATAAGATAAAACTGTATAATGTCCAAAAGAACTTACCTCTTCTTGAGAACTTATTAGTATTTGATCACCAATTAGGTATGTAAGCCACTCAACGACATTTTGTCCTGATTTTCCTGTTGTTGAGATCTTCAATGAAGATATCGCAGAAAAACCTGTTCCACTACCTCCTCCAGATGGTAAGGCAAAAGTACCGAACTCATTCAAAGGTATAGTAGAAAACTTGTAAACCATTTGACCACCTACTGATACATTTCCATTTATGTTGAGGTAGTTAGCTACGGCTTTAGCAGTGTACTGTTTGGTTTGCCTATTAACTGAATCTGTGCCTATCCAAGCATCATTGTCTTGAATCGTTATGTCGTATGGATAAGAACTAATTATTGGCATTTATCGATGTTTTTTCGTTTATACTGCAGAAACACTTAATGTTCCCCCGTTTGCTACTGTAATTCTATATCTAGTACCGTCTGGTGATTTAAGTATTAAACCCTCGTTTGAAGTTGTTATTTCGATGTCTTCGTTTGCTCGTATTTTACCAGCGACATCTAGCGCTGAATTAGGTGCAGTTGTTCCTATACCAACGAATCCAAAAAACACAGATCTAGGGTTGCTTGAAGAGGGGTGACCAAATCTTAAGTGTTCTCTATACGTTCCTTGCCCCTTAAACCAAACACCTAAGCTAGCGTCCGACGTGTTGTACTCTATTTTAGACTGTTGATCATGAGCTGTAGCGCTAGTTCCCATGAATATAGCGGCTCTAGCCTCACTATCTGTAGACGTACCTAACGACAACATTGGGTGGTTAGAAGAAGTAAAACGAGATTGTCCAGCAAATTCATCTTTTACAAACACACCGTTATAACCGTTTGTACCATATTTAGCTTTAACTATCAGACTAGTGCTGCTAGTGTCAGAAGAATCTCCATCGACAATTAAATCACCATTACCAATCCTTAAATTGTTTTGTTCACCAGCAGGTCCACCTCCAATTTCTATATCCGTACCTGCATTGTTACTTATTATTAAAGAACTGCTGTAAGTGAAAATACTAGAATCGCCGTCTGTGCCGCTTTTTATGCGTAATAACTGTGTTTGTGTAGTTCCATTCACATCGAGTAACTGTTCAGGATCATTTTTACCTATACCTATTCTACCTAAGTACTGAGTCATTACAGAATCGCCCACTGAGTTAGCGGTGGTAAAAATAGGTACTTTACCTATGGTACCGTTTATTGAACCGCTTACAGAATCTGCTATTATTGATCCAACCGTGAAATTAACTGTTGGATTGCCTACTACAGGATTAGGGTCTGATGAGTTGTATGTCTGTGTACCTAGTATTAGGTCTGAAGCTTTAGGTGCTACAACTGTGTATGTTGATATATTTGCCATGTGTTATCTTGTTGATTGTTTTTTCTCGGCTTTAGTACCGTCTTTCTTATGCTTAGGTTGCGTACCACCTCTGTTGTGAGATGTCGATGTGAATCTTCCAGTATTGTGGTCGTAGTCTTTACCTCTTAACCAGTTTGCACCGTACTTTTTAGTAGCCTCTCTACGTTTTTTCTGACTGTCAGCTCTTTTAGCTTTCCTGTCATCTGAGTTAGCTGCTGCTAAATCTCGTTTCTTTTTAGCTGCTGAAGCTTTAGGTGATAGTTTTTGAGGCATATTATTCGTATTAGTGTATACATTATATACTTACACAAAAAGGTGGTTATTTACTTATATACCAACTATAACACAACAATACCAAAAAGTGTGACAATAGCCCCTTACTATATAACCTTAACAGGCTTATGTCACTGTTTTTAAAAACACGTCAGATATAGAGGGGTACAGTGTTGCCCCCTAACTTCCTGATTTTCAGCGTTTTACCTTTTGCGTTTTACATTTACGGGCCCCCCTTTTTTTCTGAGTTTTTCGCATATATATACTTGGTTTTCAACCATTTACGTTTTTATGTTTTATGTTTTTTCTAGGTATTTTACGAAACTATTTTACAGACTTTATACAGAGCAACATTGATAATATCTATGTAACTTAAAAACATTAACATTAACTTTAAATATTTACATTATGAAAACTCTACAATCAAAAAGATTCTTAGTTAGAAAATCTCTTATCAACACAAACACTATTATTGAAGTAACATTCAAAAATGGAAAGTCTGCAAAGTACAATCATGATCAAGCTTTCGAGTGCATGAAAGAAAAACTAGAAAAAATGAACTGTTGGGAAAAGTATAAATCATATACATCATCAACTAGTATTCCAGTGAGTGTTAGATCTGTATTAATTACAGACTAACTACTGCACTTGTAAGATAATCTAATAAAACATATTGGCCTGATCTTGAAATATGATCGGAAGAGTAGACTCCGTCCTACAACAAACTCAAGGTAATACACCTTGTGTATAGCACTCCGTAGAAACTCCGCACTTCGCTCTTCTTTTCTATATATTTCTTACAAACTTATTACGGCCACTCTTTGATAATATCTATGTAACACAAACAAATAAACTATGTTGCTTACAGAGAGACACAGAGTAACAACTCTAACTAACTTTCTACTAATAAATAAAAGTACACTCGTATTCAAACAAAATACAGTACTCAATTGATAATAACTATGTAAACTAATAATAACTTAAATATAATAACTATGTCAACTTTAATTTCAAAACGCTTCGTAATCAGAAAGTCTCTAATTGGTAAAAACCAACTAATCACTGTCAACTTCAAAAATGGTAAAACTGTCACTTACAACCACGATAAAGTGTATGAAGTAATGAAGTCAAAACTAGAAAC
>Ga0209136_1000835_pt1 | contig 21561 bp, 17 predicted proteins | sample SaaInl0LU_22_DNA_FD_184640 | JGI IMG/M metagenome (GOLD analysis project Ga0209136, IMG submission 184640) | Marine microbial communities from expanding oxygen minimum zones in the Saanich Inlet - ESP_90LU_22_DNA (SPAdes) (version 2) | ecosystem: Environmental > Aquatic > Marine > Intertidal... | reverse complement strand
AATATAAAATTCTTTTTCATCTTCTTCATTTTTTAGCAACCAGCCTTTGAAAGGCTTTTAAAGTCCTAAGATAAGTAAAAGTGCTAGCAATTATTAGGCGTTCACAAATAATTTTTTGTTAAAATAGCCGTGACACAAATGCTTATAATTATTGTATTTTTGTGATCAAATAGCCTACTATGCAAAAGCCACTCATACTCATTACCAACGACGACGGAATTACTGCTCCAGGAATAAGACACCTCATTGAATTTGCCAAGGAGATTGGTGAAGTGATCGTTGTTGCTCCAGACAGTCCACAATCAGGTATGGGCCATGCTATTACTATAAACAGCACCTTGCATGTGGAGCAAATTGTCGTAGATAAAAATAATCCAGATCAAAAAGAATACAGCTGTAGCGGCACACCCGCTGATTGTGTTAAAATTGCACTTCAAGAAATTTTACACCGTAAACCGGATCTTTGCATTAGTGGGATTAACCATGGTTCAAATGCTTCAATCAATGTCATTTATTCAGGAACTATGAGTGCTGCCATTGAAGCTGGAATAGAAGGAATTCCTGCCATAGGGTTCTCTCTTTGTGACTTTAGTTGGGAAGCCAATTTCGCAAGCGCCAAACCTTTTATCCAACAAATTATCAAGGAATCCTTAAACAAAGGAATTCCTTCTGGAGTTGTTCTTAATGTAAATATTCCTAAAACAACGGAAAACACATCCATCAAAGGAATTAAAGTGTCTAGACAGGCCAAAGGAAATTGGAAAGAAAAATTTGACAAAAGAACCAGTCCAATGGGAAGGGATTACTATTGGTTAACTGGTGTTTTTGATCTTCAAGACAAAGGAGAAGACACCGATCAATGGGCCTTAGATCACGGATATATCTCCATTGTGCCTACCCAATTTGACCTTACAGCACACCATGCTATTCAAAACATTAATACTTGGGAGCTTCATGCAAAGTAGTGGAAAATACCGCTATAAAATAGCTAAAGGGATAGGAATAGGATTCCTCGCAAATAGCTTGGGTATACTGCTATACATCCTACTTTTTTCTCCGCTTAAAATAACAACTACCCTCCAAGCGGCCTACTCAAATGGGTACCTTGGTGCTATTATTGGACTAGGTGCCATTTTAAATTTACTGGCTTTTTTTGCCTTTATTAAATTCAAAAAAGACCCTCAGGCAAAAGGGGTTTTAATTGCGACAATCACTTCAGCATTGGGTATTTTAATGTTAAAAGCTTTAGGCCTATGAGATATTACATCATTGCAGGAGAGGCCTCAGGAGACCTTCATGGAAGTTATTTGGTAAAACATTTAATGAAAATAGATGCCAATGTACAGGTTAGGGCTTGGGGAGGAGATCTTATGGAAGCACAAGGCGCAGTATTAGCCAAGCACTATAAAGACATTGCCGTGATGGGCTTTATAGATGTTTTAAAAAAGCTCCCTCAAATATTTAAAAATATTTCTTTCTGTAAAAAAGACCTTCTTGAGTTTAAACCAGATGCTGTTATTTTTATTGATTTCTCGGGCTTTAATTTAAGAATTGCTCCTTGGGCCAAGGATAACGGCTTTGCTACACACTATTATATAGCCCCTCAAGTTTGGGCTTCTAGACCTAAGCGAGTGGCAAAAATCAAATCCAGTATAGACCACTTATATGTGACTTTACCGTTTGAACCTGATTTTTACAAAAAACACCACTACAACCCAACTTTTGTAGGTCACCCGCTATTAGATCCCATTTCGGACTTAAAAGCGCCAGAAAAAAATTGGGCCACTACACAAAAATTAACTTCAGAAAAAAATATTATTGCCCTTTTACCAGGCTCTAGAAAAGGAGAGATAAAAGCTGTTTTACCGCTATTAATCAGGACAAGTAAAATTTTTAAAGGCCAACAATTTGTATTGGCTGCAGCGCCAAATATTCCGCTTAAAATGTACACGGACATTATAGGAGACGCTCCAGTAAAAATTGTTCAAAACCAAACTTATGCCTTACTGCAACACGCAAAAGCTGCGCTTGTGACTAGTGGAACAGCCACCCTAGAAACCGCATTGATTGGAGTCCCACAAATTGTGTGTTATAAAACCCAATGGCTCACTTACTGGATTGCAAAAAAAATCATCACCCTACCTTACATCTCATTGGTCAATCTTATTTTAAATAAAGAAGCGGTACCAGAGCTGATCCAAAATAATTTAAGCGTGAAAAACTTAGAAACACACTTGCATAAAATTTTAGAAGGCAGTGAACGGGAAAATCAATTGGAAAACTATCAAATCCTAAAGCAAAAACTAGGTGCAGGAGGCGCAGCAAAAAGAACAGCCACCGCCATAGTCCACTCACTCAAGTCCCATAAATAAATTGTATCTTAGAAATTAAAGCTACTTTGCAAATGCTTTAACCAATGCCATAAACTGCTGTTTATTAAAGGCAATTCCCCGCTATTTTACCAAAAAAACCTAGTGACCAATAGGAACTATGTTTTTTAAACAATCTGCTCATCTGTTATTACTCCTCCTGGGATATAGCCTAGGAATCTTCACTATTTACAAAGGCTTTATTCCTTTATTCACTGGTAATACCCTAATAATAAGCCTTGCTGTCTGCACTATTTTATTGGCCTATTTCACCAAAACAAGGACCCATCTATTTTGGGTTTTCTGTTTTGTAACAGCATTTTTAATGGGAAGCCTGCGCATGGAAATGCATCCAAGCCAAAGGCTATTCAAAATGCTACAGCATGAAGGAAAACAAAAAAACACCCGAGAAACCATTAACCCATTCACACTTGAAGTACAGCAAAATAAACCACAATATTATCAATTCGTGATTGAATCACCACTAAAAAGCAATGGAAAGCAGTACAGGTATGTGGCCGAGATTCATCCCATAAAAATTAAGGAGAGCACCGTTTTAACTAACAATCATCCTAAAATCAACCCTATAAAAAAGGTGAAAGTATTGCTCTCTCATGCCAAAGACTCCTTGAAAAAAGCCTTGAAAGAAGGTCAGGCCGGTATTGCTAAGGGATATTTAAACATTCCAAGTGCCAGGCAATTACCGAGAGGGTTTAGTTATAAAAACTACCTCAGGACCCAAGATATTCATTTCACCCTTTACATGAGCCATTGGAAAAAAATAGAAACCGCAAACACTAAATACACTTTTAAGTACCGCTCTCTGATTGCAGAGAGAAAGCGTGAAATTCTAGAGAAATTACAAACAACTGCTTTAGATTCCGCTGTAGTTCAAGTGTATAGCGCATTGGTTTTTGGTGAGAAAACAAGGCTAGATCCAGACTTACGAATGGCATACCAAAATGCAGGGGCGGCTCATATTTTGGCCATATCTGGCCTACACATAGGAATGATTGCAGCTATGCTGCTGTTTTTTTTAGCGCCAATACAAAGGCTAGCTGGGGGTAAAATACTCTCTAGCATACTGCTTTTAATTGGTTTGTGGACCTATGCAATATTTTCAGGAAGCGCTCCATCTGTCGTAAGGGCTGTTTCTATGTTTAGCTTCTTGTCTATTGCTTGGATTTTTAATAGGCCTATGTTTTCTCTGCATTACCTCGCCATTTCATTTTTCTTTATGCTATTGTGGAATCCATTAGTGCTTTTCTCTTTGGGCTTTGTAATGAGTTACGCAGCAGTCGCTAGTATTCTTTTAGGAATGCCCCTCATAGAATCAATGGGTGTTCCCAAAAACAAATATGTTAAAAAGGTATGGCAGCTAGCGAGCATCAGCCTTTTGGCGCAATTGGGGGTATTAGGGCCCTCCTTATTTTCATTTCATCAATTTCCTTTGTTGTTTCTAGCCACCAATCTTTTAATTATTCCTTGGATAGGCGTACTGCTTGGCCTGGGGATTTTTACTGGAATTTGGTGGACATTTTCTAGCCCGCCTAATCTATTGTTATACGTCCTGAACAAGGGCTTTCTAATCTTAAACAATACGGTGGAATGGATCGGTGCCCAAGATCAGTGGATACTCAAAAACATTTACTTTCCGACTAGTTACCTTTGGGCTTTACTGATTTTGACACTTGGGTTTTTACTATGGCAGCTCCAAAAATACCGCAAGCCAAAAAGCTGGCGCTACTTTTTATGGGCCACACTGATTTTTCAAAGTATTGTACTGGGCCAAAAAATATACGATCATAAGATCAATGAGCATTATATCATAAAATCCTATGGACAAATCACGCTGCTGTCTATTAATCATAAAACCATGGAATACTACAGTGAAAAGCCCTTAGACAAAAACACCATAAACAGCTTTAAAAACAATTATGACATTCATGAAATAATCCATAAAAAATGGGTGAACAACTATCAATTAGGGCCATTTAAAATGGTATTTCCAAAAATAAAAAACCACATCAAAGGCCCAATAAGTCATGTCCTTATAGACTCAAGTACTCGGGTATACCCGTCGCATTTTAATCCCGAGCAGCTTGTAAATACCAGGGTCATTACCAGTGGGTTTTACCCTACCAAAGAGATGAACACTTGGGAAAAATGGGCGCAAAAAAATGGGCGCCTAATCTGGAAGATAGACACCCAAGGTTTTTATGATTTTAAAAGAGATATAAGCCCTTAAATAAGCGAAGCCCTGCTACAGGAGCCTAGCCGCATTTTAATGCACATTACCCATTAGTTTCTTAATAAATGGAGACGCGATTAAAACCAATACCCCTGCTCCAATAGAATACATGGCGATTAATTCAAATCCGTCGGTATAGACCGTCAATGTTTCCAGGCCACCCACATTGGCATTGTCACTCTCCACCGCCAGTTCTTTACTAATAAAACCAACCACTTGGAAGGCATAGGCAGAAGACAAGAACCAAATTCCCATCATAAATGCCACAATTCTTTTGGGCGAAAGGTCCGTAATTTTTGAAAGCCCTACCGGAGACATAAACAATTCTCCAATAGACAACATAAAATACATGATCAGTAAATAGCTAAAAGGAACCATTCCATTCTCATCTGCTTGTAAGCCACTAATAGAAAGAATATAAAAACTCAATCCAGCAAATAGAAGGCCTAGACCAAATTTATAAGGGGTTCTTGGATTTCTTTTTGTCTTAGCCAAATACGCCCACATAAGTGAAATTGGAATGGCTAGGATAATAATAAACATAGAGTTTAAGGAGTTGGTCTGGGCCGCGTCCATAAGACTCAAATTCACATTTCTAGCAGCAAATAAGGTAATCACACTTCCTGACAGTTCGTGGAAACCCCAGAAAATAGTCATGAAAAAGGTGATTAAAATAGCCACTATTAATTTTTTACGTTCCTCAATAGTGGCATCTATTAAGACCTTAGCTAAGTAGAACAGAATCACAATCCCTATACCCTTAAAAATAATATTCACTAAGTTTTGGTCTCCCAAAATGGTCTCCCCGTTCATAAAAGGACCATAGGAAGACAATAAAAAGGCAATTACTGGAGCCGCTAAAAAAGCCAATACAGGAATCATTTTCCCTTGAGAAACCCCTAGTAATGGTTTGTCTATAGCCGCTTGAGAAGGCGGCAAGCCCTCTGTCCCAAAAACCTGTCTTTTAATCCCATTCCAAAAGAAAACAAGACCTAATAACATCCCAAATCCTGCCAAGCCAAAGCCGTAATGCCATCCGTAAGTTGCAGCCAACCAGCCACATAATAACGGAGCTACCCAACCACCAATATTAATTCCCATATAAAAAATGGTGAACCCTGAGTCTTTTCTCACATCGCCGTCCTTGTAAAGGGAGCCCACAAAAGTGGAAATATTGGGCTTAAAAAAACCGTTACCCACCACAATGAGTCCCAAGGCCAAATAAAAGGCATAGGTATTGTCTACTGCTAGGACAAAGTGTCCCAAAGACATGAGAATACCCCCTAGAAAAATAGACCTTCTAAGGCCCAATGTGGTGTCTGAAATCTTACCACCAATCACGGTAGAAGCATATACTAAAGAACCGTAAGAGGCATAGACTGCAGCTGCGGCCACATCTCTAGTGCTCAAGGCTTCAAATATTTTATTCACCATATAAAGGGTCAACAAGGCGCGCATTCCATAGAAACTAAAACGCTCCCAAAGTTCAGCGAAGAATAGGTAAAAAAGTCCCTGAGGGTGACCCAGAATGTCTTTTGGTGTTTGGCTAGGTGTAGTCATATAAGTAATGTATGTATTAAAGGTTGTTTAAAATAAATTGGGTCATTTTAGTGTAGAGTTGCTCCCTGGTTTTACCACCGTAAATACCGTGGTTTTTGTCAGGGTATACCGCCCAATCAAATTGTTTGTTGGCCTGCACTAAGGCTTCTACCATTCTCATGGTATTTTGAAAATGCACATTGTCGTCTGCAGAACCGTGAACTAATAATAACTTCCCTTTTAATCGCTCCGCGTAATTAAGTGGAGAATTTAAGTCGTATCCTTCTGGGTTTTCCTGTGGCGTTCTCATGAAACGCTCCGTATAAATAGTATCATAAAACCTCCAAGAAGTTACAGGGGCTACAGAAATGGCTGTTTCAAACACCTCATTACCCTTTAAAATAGAATGCATGGCCATATCTCCTCCAAAGCTCCAGCCCCAAATTCCGGTACGGTTTTCATCTATATATGGAAGGGCAGACAATTGTTCTGCTGCAGCAATCTGGTCGTCGCTCTCGTAACGCACCAATTGCAAGTAAGTAGATTTTTTAAAATCTCTTCCCTTAAATCCTGTACCTCTACCGTCTACACAAGCAATCACATAGCCCCTAGACTGCAATAATTGGTACCAGTAATCATTAGCACTCATCCAAGTATTAGAAACAGATTGTGACCCTGGACCACTGTATTGAAACATCAAAAGCGGATACTTTTTAGAAGGATCAAAATCTGCCGGCTTAATCATCCACATATTGAGATCGTTGCCATTTACAGCAAGGGTAGAAAACTCTTTTGGGCTTATGTTATAAGCCTCTAGTGTATTTAAAAGAGCCGTATTATCTACAATGGTCTTTAGCATTAAAGACTTTGTTTGATTGGCGTCTCGCAGCTTTTTGTTAGACGCCGTAGTATTTAAAGTATAAGAAGGTGGTGTGGCGGCATTAGAGTGTGCATTGATAAAATAGGTGAAGTCTGCAGAAAAACTAGCCCTATTTACCCCATCCTGCGCAGTCAAACGCGAGACATTTTTACCGTTAATGCCTACCGAGTACACATCTCTATTGATAGAACCCATAGCGGTAGACTGAAAAAATATCTTTTTGCGTTTTTCATCATAGCCGTAATAAGAAGTTACCTCCCAATCTCCTGAGGTGAGTTGCCTCTTTTCTTTTCCGCTTTTGTCGTGTAAGTAAAGGTGGTTATAGCCATCTTTTTCAGAGCTCCAAATAAAACTGTCGTCTACTAAAAAAGTAAGGTTGTCATTCACGTCTACATAGGCTGCATCTCGCTCCGTATGCAATACAGAAAGAGCACCACTGCGTTTATTATACTCATATAAAACAAGCTCATTTTGGTGTCTGTTAAAGGTTTGAAACGCCAACTCGTCTGGGTTATTTTTCCACATAATTCGGGGAATATAATAAGCATCTACAGGGATTTTAGCTGTTTTTGCTCCCTCCAACTCAATGAGATGTAAGCTGACTACTGCATTGTTTTCCCCAGCTTTTGGATACTTAAAGGTTTGTAGTGTAGGGTATAAATCTTCTCCGTAAATGGGCATAGAATACTCTGGCACTTCTGTTTCGTCGAATCTCAAGAAAGCAATATGGGTCCCCTCTGGGCTCCATTCAAAAGCACGAACAAAACCAAATTCCTCTTCGTAAACCCAGTCTGTAATTCCGTTAATAATACGATTCTTTTCGCCGTCAAAAGTAAGTTGCTCCGTTTGCTTGGTCTTTAAATCGAACAGATAGATATTGTTTTCGTACCCATAGGCTACTTTGGAGCCGTCAGGAGATAAACTGGGCTCTTGAACGGCAACATTGGCTATTTTAATTAAAGACTTATCATTGAAGTCATACACAAAATAAGACCCTAGGGTAGACCTTCTGTAAATGGGTATTAAATCCGTAGCTAAGAGTACTTTAGATTCGTCTGCGCTAAAAGTGTATGAGCTCATATATGAAATACCCTCCAAGTCTTCTGTAGACAGTAAAGTAGCCGTTTTCTCCAGCGTTTCATATTCGTATAAATCAATGGTTTGGATCTTATTTACGCGGTCATAATTCAATAAGGTATACTGGGTTCCATTGTTTCTAGACCGAAGGACATCCATCCCTTCTGTTCTGAAAGTTCCATCGTAAATAGCCGCTACACTCACTTCTTTATCTTGGGCTAAAATGGTATTTATGGCCAAAAGGCCGATGCTAAAAAGCACTGCTATTTTTCTCATATCATTCAATTAAAACAAGGCCCTATGGCCCGTATTTTTGCAATAAAGCTCCTAAAAATAAGATTTTAATACGAGAATCTTTAAAGAATCTACAAATAGGTCATAAAATGGGATTTAACTATCTTAGCAGTACAAAAAAATAATCTATGTCTACCCCCATTCAAGGATTTTCAAAACTGTCTAAAGAAGAAAAAATAGACTGGGTATCTCAAACTTTCACCCAAGGAGATCCTGAAACAAAATCCCTCCTCACCCAATACTGGCATGAGGACAAGGAGCTACAAAAATTACATGATGAATTTATAGAAAACACCCTTAGTAATTTTTACCTGCCACTTGGAATTGCGCCAAATTTTTTGATCAACGACAAGCTTTATGCCATTCCCATGGCCATTGAAGAGAGTTCCGTGGTGGCCGCAGCTAGTAAAGCTGCAAAGTTCTGGGGAAGCCGAGGTGGGTTTAAAACCGAAGTGCTAGGCACTGAAAAAATAGGCCAAGTGCATTTTTTCTTTCAAGGTGATCCCAAAAAATTAAAATCCTTTTTTACCCATATAAAACCCATTTTATTGGCAGACTGCGCCTCACTCACAGCGAATATGGAAAAGCGAGGAGGAGGAATTAGCAGTCTATCGTTGAAAGACAAAAGCTCAGATTTGGCCCATTATTTTCAAATACATGCTGTATTCCAAACAGCAGACGCTATGGGAGCCAACTTCATTAATTCTTGTTTGGAGCAATTTGCCGCTACCCTAAAAAGAGAGGTCCCCTTATATGCAGACTTTACCGAAGAGGAGAAATCACTTGAAGTGGTCATGAGCATTCTATCTAACTATGTGCCCAATTGTGTTGTAAAAGCCACCGTATCTTGTCCAGTAGAGGACTTAGAAGGCATTGATGGAGCGTCCGGGCGTGTTTTTGCTCAGAAAATGGTGCAGGCCGTTGCCATTGCCAAGGCAGCACCTCATAGGGCGGTGACCCACAACAAGGGTATTATGAATGGTATAGACGCTGTGGTCATTGCCACAGGAAATGACTTTAGGGCGGTAGAAGCTGGGGTACATGCCTATGCCGCAAAAGACGGCCAATATTCAAGTCTGACACATGCAGAAATAGTAGATGGTGTTTTTAGTTTTTGGATAGAAGTGCCCTTGGCTTTAGGAACTGTAGGAGGGCTCACCAATTTACACCCTCTAGTAAAATGGTCCTTGTCAGTCTTACAGAAACCCTCTGCAGAAAGATTAATGGAAATTGTAGCCGTAGCTGGACTAGCTCAAAATTTTGCAGCTTTGCATTCTTTAGTGACCAGTGGGATTCAGAAAGGGCATATGAAAATGCACCTGCTTAACATACTCAACCAACTGGGGGCTACTACAAAGGAAAAAGAACAATTAGTAGCGTACTTTAAAGATCAAACCGCTACCCATAGTTTGGTAGTCAGTAGTTTTGAGGCCTTGAGAAAAAATGGTCGCTTATGAAACCTTTAGCTACTGCCAACACCCTGCCAAGTAATGGTAAACGTTTTTACAGCCATGGTAAACTGCTGCTCACTGCTGAGTATTTGGTGCTAGACGGTGCAGAAGCTATGGCTATTCCCTGTCGCTTTGGACAGGATTTATGTATAGAAGACCACGAAAATAACACCATAGATTGGAAAGCCTATACTAATGAAAAGACCCTATGGGGACATTTTAGCTTCCCTATAGCGACGCTGAAGCATCCCGTGTATGCCCAACCAAAAAACGAAAAGGACTTTCTAATAAAGTTGTTACAAACAGCTAAAAAATTAAATCCCTCATTTTTAGAAAATAGTACTGGATGCTCTGTTAGCACCCATTTAGAATTCCCTAGAAGCTGGGGGCTCGGCAGTTCTTCTACCCTTATTCACAATGTAGCGCTTTGGGCGGAAGTAGACCCCTATAAGCTACTTGCGCTTAGTATGGGTGGTTCTGGTTATGATATTGCTTGCGCAGCCGCTAAAAATCCTATTCGCTATAGTAGAGAGACTGCTTCACAGCCGCTACACATTCAGGAAATAAGTCTTGAGGCAATCCTTGTAAAAGAAGCGGTATTTATACACTTGAATCAAAAACAAGACAGCAGGGATGGAATAAATACCTACTTAAAACAAAAGGCAGCAAATGCGTTTTCAATAATGGAGGCTATTGAGCAGATTAATGTACTCAGCAGGTCACTTCTTAAAGCTAAAGATGTAAAAACTCTCATGGCTTGTATGGAGGCTCACGAAGCTTTTGTAGGAAACATTATACAAACAACTCCTGTTAAAGAACACCTTTTTAATGGCTACCCAGGTGCTATTAAAAGTTTAGGGGCTTGGGGAGGAGATTTCATCATGGCGGTCTCTGAACAGTTAAGCCCTCTTGAAACAAAGGAATACTTTTTTAATAAAGGATATACTACTAGCTTTTCTTACACTGAAATGGCCCTGTAATCTCGCAAAGAAGCAGATCAAAAAAAAAGGCGGCCTTAAGGCCGCCTTTTTTTTAGGATACTATCAAGAACAATATTAGTAAAATACGGCTCTGTTGTCTTCAATAGTTGCTGTTTCTTTTAAAGCATTATAACTACTGAAAAATATACTGTTTTGCGTTCCTGCCTTAAGCGCTTCTGCGTAGGTAGCATAGCTATCCAATACAGTCGCTTCCTGCTTTTTATTGAGCTGCACTAAGAAAACACCTGTTTCTCCTACTAAAAGTGAAGAAGTGGCGCCTTCAGATAAGTTAAAAGCTTTTCCTACTACAAAAGCTTCTCTACCAGCTCCTGGAATAATAGGACTCTTAACACTTAAAGCAGAAGCCGTTTCTACAGACTGACCAGAAGCCGCTGCAAAAGATTCTAAAGTGTTTCCTGATTTATTTTTTAAAATCCATGCTGCTTTCTTTTCTTTTCTCAAGATTGGAAGCGCTGAAGCAGAAGCATCTGCCACGGTCATGGTTCCTGAACGGTATCTGGCGGTTAGTTGAACAATGGCATAGCCATTATTTACATTAAATCTTTTAATCGCGCCTAAATCTGTGTCTTCGTTAAATGCCCACTGAACTACAGATCTTTGTGCGGCAAGACCAGGAAGATTCTCATCCATAGCCAATAACTTGTTGACACTTCTAACGTCATAGTTTCCTTCTTTAGCAATAGCTACATATTCTTTTGGATTTTCAGTAACATCCATTTCAAACTTGGTCGCTTGAGTGAAAATCATATTAATAGTTTGCTCAGAAGGAGCAATATCTCTACTCAAGGTAGCGATCTGGAAAATATCTTGTTTGTCGTCTACCCTCACAATATGGAAACCAAATTCTGTCTCTACCAATCCAATTGCGTCTACTCTATTTGAAAAAACAAAATCATTAAATTTTGGTGTCATTTCTCCATCTTGGAAGAAGCCTAAATCTCCACCTCTAGAAGCTGTAGGACCATCTGAGTTATCTCTAGCCAATTCAGCAAAAACAGTATTTGATTTTTTAGCCTCTGCAAGTAATCTATTGGCTTCTGTTCTAGCGGCTTCTTTTGTTCTTGTTACTGTCGGGCTTACACGCTCAGCGCCCACATAAGAAATTAAAATATGTGATGCTTTTACTGCGCCATTATTTTTCTTGCCGACCAATTTAGATACTTTGTAAGCATTATTCTCTTTGTAAGGTCCAAAAGTTTCACCAGGACTTAAAGTAATAATAGAGTCTCTAAATGTGGTTACTATTTCATTCTTAGTTCTATAAATAGTATCGTATGCGCTATCTGAATTACGTTCTAAAAATGCCGCTAAATCTGTTGTGTTTAAAAAACCTGCTACTTTTTCAGTGGCAGCTGAATTTTCATTGTACTCCTCTGTATCTGAGAGCAAAGCAATTACAGCGTCTTTAACTGCTTGCTCATCTTCCTTAGAGGCTTTCTCCTCAAAGTAAACCAAACGAATATCTCTGGCTGGCTCTTGCTTAAATAAGGCTGGATTTTTGCTAATATAAGATTCAATCTCTCCAGCAGTTACTGTAATAGTGGTATCTGGAACAGCAGAGAAAGGCATTCTTACATATGAAATATCTACTTTGTCATTGGCTAATTTGTAGTCAAATTTACCTTCTTCTAGGGTAGTTCCAACACCCGCTTTCACTAAGTTAAAATACATTTGCTCTTTAGCAGACTGGATAATGGCTAATTCGTCTTGCAACCAAAGAGAATATCTGTAAGGGTTATTGGCTTTCCAATCTGCAACTGCAGCAATAAATAAGGATTCACTAAAAATACCGTTCTCATCTTGAAACTCAGGTTGGTTTGAATAAGATGGGGTGTTTTTGATGAAGTTCATGATTTGGTCCCCTTCTACTGAAATACCCAAATCTTCAATTTCTTGATTTAATAAGTTTCTTCTCAATTCAGTATTCCAAACCTGATTAACCAATTGAACAGTTGTTGCCTGGCTGCCTGCCCTTTGAGCGGCAACTTCTAGCTTTTGACGAAAGTCATCTATAGAAATTTCTTCTCCATTCACACTTCCAATAGCTGAGCCTCCCATGGGAGATCCGCTTCCGCTGTTGGTAAATACTCCTGAAATTACAAAAGCAAATAAAGCCAATCCAATGATAAGGATCAACACCGTGGTTCTCTGTCTTATTTTTTCTAATACTGCCATTTTCTAAATATCTTTTAATCAGTTGGCGAAAATACCATTTTCTTTTTAAATTTTATTCGCTTCTACTAATTTTTAAACTTTTAAAAAGCGCTTTATTCTTTTTCAAGCACCTCTAATGAGACCAAATCTATTTTATTGCCTGAAACCTCTAAAATAGTAAAGCAATAGAGGCCTATAGTAATACGCTGATTTAATGCGGGAATCTCCCCTGTCTCGTGGACAATTAAACCGCCTAAGGTACCGTATTCGTCGCGTTCTTCAAGATTTAAATAATAGGTTTCATTCAGGTAATCTACTTCTAACCTAGCTGAAAACTTATAGGTGTTGTCGGACAATTGTTCCTCAATCAAATCTGTGCTGTCGTGCTCGTCTTCTATTTCTCCAAACAATTCTTCTACAATATCTTCTACCGTAACCATTCCCGAGGTTCCACCGTATTCATCTAATACAATAGCAATACTTTTTCTTTTTTTAGTAAGAACATTCAATATGTCATTGATCAACATAGTCTCTGGCACATACTCAATTGGCAAAAGCATGCTTTTGATAGTTTCTGGCTTTTTAAAAAGCTCATAGGAATGCACATAACCAATTATATTGTCTATGGTGTCTTTGTAAACCAGCAATTTAGAAAATCCAGTTTCTGTGAAAATCTTTACTAAATTTTTAGGACTCTCATGTATTTCTACTGCACATAAATCTGTTCTAGGTACCATGACATCTCTGGCTTTTACCCCAGAAAACTCTAAAGCATTTTGGAATATTTGAATCTCAGAGTCAACCTCATCTTCTGTCGCTACAGCTTCCATTTGCTCCGTAATATAATCACCAATTTCCAATTTGCTAAAGGCTAATGGAACGGAATCTCCCGATGTTTTAAAGAGTAATTTAAGAATCAAATCTGAAATAAAAATCACAAAATTAGAGACTTGTGAAAAAATCAAATAAAACACATAGGCTGGTAACGCTAGGGCTTTAATGAGCGTATTAGCATAGATTTGAAACAGCACTTTAGGTAGGAATTCTGCTGTGAGTAAAATAATCAAAGTAGATATAACTGTTTGTGTAAGCAAACTAAAGTCTGTAAACAACAAGCTCAATAAGGGGCTTTTTACAGGAGTCCATTTTTCAAACAGCCCCATGAGTAAATCACCCATAAACAATCCATAAATCACCAAGGCCACATTATTACCAATAAGCATGGTAGCAATGAATTTGGAGGGTCTTTTGGTGAGTCTAGTCAGGATTTTAGACAGAAAGCCATCTTGTTTTTTTTCTATCTCAATATGAATTTTATTCGCAGAAATAAAAGCGATCTCCATCCCAGAAAAAAAGGCGGAAAAAAAGAGCGATAGTACAATAATTATGAGGTTTGGGTCCACTATTTTTTATTTTCGTTTTGCCTTTTTTCAAATTTCAATCTGTAACTCCTTCTAAAAAAGAACATTCCAATTGAAACCACTCCAAAAAGCAAGAAAATGCCCATTTCCTCAAGGGAACTACCCCATAGCTTAATGACTTTAACTAAAGAAAAAATAGCCACTATTAAGTATAGATATTCGGTATATTTTAAAATTCTAATCATCGCTTTCTGTATCTTTAATGGTCATATACCCAAATGTTTTATGGGCATTTAAAAAACTAAAATCTCTATTAAAGTCCATCCCTTTACCATCCATAATAGTTTGGTTTTCAGGATTGGTATAGGTGAATTTTTCTTCTGTAAAAATCCATTCTCCTAATTGATCATAGTACAATTGAGGGGTTTCTAATTGCTTCCCGTCATGGGTTGTTATGACCACATTACCTCTCAAATCTATTACATTTGTAGCAGAATAAATAATTCCATAATCAGATTTAACCACACTTTTCTTACCCTCTAAATCAAACACTTCCAAAACAAGTCCCTCTGGAAACGTTCTATATGGAAATGCTAAATGTTGATAATCCAAGCTTTTAGCACTCCTCAAAATAGCAATAAGTCTTGCGTCCTTTTTTAGCGCCCCCCCCATGGCCACCTCCATTGGTATTTCTGAAATTTCTGGGGTTTCTGTATAGTACAAAATAAAATTTTCTGCTATTCCCTGAGGAGACACTTTAGGATCTTCAAAAACAACTGTTGATTGATTTGAATTACAACTAAAAAAAAGTATTGCCGTTACTACTGTAATGGCAATACTTTTTAAATATTTAAAGTTTTCTATACGTTTCATTTACAGGTTTGGCACCGCTACGCTACCACCTACCCAGCAGTTAAAAGTAACTGATTTTCCCGCCAATCCTGAAGAGAAAATATCTGTTTTAGATGGCGCTAATGCCATATAACGCTCAATTGTTTGGTTCGCTCTACTTCTCAGAGACAAGTCTACACGAGCAGCTTTTTTAGCCACCTCTGCAGCCTTCCAATAAATAGCTCTTTTCTCAAAAGTAGTACTACCACATTCGTTGGCAGAATCTGCGTACAAGCCAGCTATAAGTAAATAAGCTTTCCCCATTGAAGGATTGTTGTCAATAGATTTCTGAGCATAATTTCTAGCCAAACTCTTGTTGCCCTTCTTGTAAATTGTAGCAATCTTATAGAGAATATTAGCCTTCTTTTTATTGTCAGACTCTAAACTAACTGCTTTATTAAAGTCTGCCACAGCTCCTTGGCTATTTCTAGCATTCATTTTCAACAGTCCCAAATAGAAATAAGTATCTGAAGTTGGATCTAAAGCGTTTTGCGCTTCTACCAATTTAACAAATAATGGGTCTTCTGTACACTCTTTACTATACATTCTACCTACGGCAGATTTAACCCATTTTATATCTGTCTTCTTTTCTTCAAAATTCTTCTCGTAAAGCGGAATTAAGTTTTCACAGTTGGCTAAATTTCCAAGCTTAGAATCTATACTCTCACTGATTTTAACAAAAGTCTCAGATTTACGCTCTGCAATAGATAGTTGTCTTTTTTCTCTAGAAGACATAGTTCCAGCATCTTCTTTTGCTTGTAGTTTATTCACCATTTGATTCAAAGCACTTACCTCTTCTTCTATTTTAGAACCGACCTGATCATATGTTTCAAACACAGCGTCTAAATCTTTTATTCCAGCAGCATTCAAATCTACTAAGTAAGAGAAATACACATAAAGCGCTTTGGCATTAGTGAAGTGAACACGGTCTTGGTTAAAAGCCTGGTCTAAAATCGAAAAAATCTCTTCTGTAGTAGCAATTTTTTCATCATTTTTCAACATTGCTTGATCAATAAGCATATCTGCCAAAGCCTCTCTTTCTGGGAAAATCTCTCTGTATTTTGGATACAGAGCTAGCAACTGATCTATAAAAGATTTCTTTTCTTCTCCTGAACTGTTTTCAATTTTATACTTTAAAATTCTTTCTCCATACACGAAGTTAGCTGGATTTAATTCAGGACAAGCTTCATAAACGACCTTCCATGGCTCGTAGGCTGAATCGTAGTTTTTTACTTTTACAAACTCCGAGTAGATAGATAAATTGGTCGCACAATCTTGCGCTTGTAATTTAAAAACGCCAACGAAACCAATTAGGGCTATGGTCAATATGTGCAGTTTCTTTTTCATGATGCTAGTATATATTGTGTTTAATTATAAAAATAAGGGCTAAAAATAATTAATTTATTTTTCTTTTCAAGAACCATCTGTCATTTAATGAGAGTCCAACACGAAGACTTAGGTAGTTTTCTTTAATTAAACCAGCCTTTGCTGTACCTAAAGCACCCATTTCAATCCCGATGTTCAAATTAGAAAAAGTGCCTCCCATAGGAAGACCTACTCCAATATTTGTGCCAAAATCTTTAATAGCCTGATTATTTACTTCCATTCCAGTATTGACTAATCTAATTCCAAAGCGATAAGTGGCTCTTTTGAAAAAAGAAGCGAATGGAGCAAAATCAGGCACATAATACCCACCCACCCTAAGGGTAGACGCGTCAGAGTAAGCCACATTTGATTGGTTTAGAAAAGCGCTACTAAAACTACTCATCTCTTGAAGAGAATAAGAGGCTCCAACAAGCCATTTTTTGTTTTCTCCAATTCCAAGACCTAAAGTTGTCATAGAAGGGATTTCAATGGTGTTGTTTTTTAAATTAGATGCCTCCAAGTCTAATTCAGAGACTTCTAACTCTGACCCATTCACTAATGAGAGTGATCCCACTTCCTGCGTGTTACTTGCTTTTAAATCCAATCCTGTAGTGTGTACAAAAGAAGTGTACAAAGTCAGTTTATCTGTAATTTTTGGGGTGTAATTTGCCGCTAATTGGAAATTAAAACCATTCATTCTTGATGTTCTCCTATCTATGGTTCCAAACAATACAGAACTTAAAGATTGGACCCTTTCTTTATTCACCGTTCCAAAATTAGCAAAGGCAGAAGCCCCTACAGTAAGGTTTTTTGTGGGTGCTGCACCCAATGAGAAATATATTTTACTCAGTCCTCCGTCTCCAGAAAAAACGTTTGTGATTGTTTCCCCATCTGCATTTTCTGCACTAGAATTTAAAATATACCCCATAGAGGTAACTGGTGTAATCCCAAAACCAATCCCCATATTTTTAGCTATAGGCATAGCTACAGATAAATAATCAATGGCAGTTAAAGCAGTGCTTTTTTCTTGGGTATCTGAAGTCAAGTCCATTCTTCGATGAGAAAGACCCACAGTGTATGTGGTTAACTTCAAAAGACCATAAGAGGCAGGGTTCTGAAGATTTACATGAATTGAATCTCCATAAATACTCAACCCTCCCATAGCATTGTTTTCCACTGTATTGGCGGGATTAAAAGTGCCTAATCCAAAGTATGAATAAGGAGAAACCGTACCATCCTGGGCATTGGTTTTTATGAATAAGCAAACAACAAGGGTAAAGATTAACTTTTTAAACATCTAAAACGTGTTATAATCAAGCAATTGGCGCAAGCCTTGTACCAGAAAATTAGAATGGGCAAATATGGTATTTTTTAGTCGTTTAGACAAGAATTGAGCGTCTCCGCCTGTTAAAATAAGTGTTAAATCTTCATAGGTACGCCCTAAACTGCTTTGCCAACCTTCTATTTCAAAGACTAATCCGTTCACAGCCCCTGCTAAAATACTGTTCTGAGTATTGGCACCAAGCGCAATAAATTCCTCTTTTAAAGTAACAAAGGGTAATTTATTGGTATGTTCATGCATGGCTTTAAAACGCATTTGTAAGCCTGGTGAGATAGCGCCACCCCGGTAGATTCCATTCGATGAAATAAAATCGTAAGTCACACAACTGCCCGTATCTACCACCAAGCAATTCTTCCCCGGATACATAAATACTGCTGCAGCGACCAAAGCAATCCTATCTGCTCCAAGAGTTTCAGGGGTCTCATACCTGTTTTCAAATGGAAGCTGCATGTCACTATTCACTTCCAAAAGAATAGTTTTTTCTTTTAGAAAAAGCTGTATTTGTGGTTCAATACTAACAACAGAGCATAAAATAGCCTGCTTTATCTCTGGAAAATCAAAAAACAAATCAATCAGTGTGGCATGCATCTCCACTAGCTTAAATTGAGTTCTAAATACCTCATCTTCTTGCTCATAGACCACCAATTTACCCAAGGTATTTCCTATGTCTAACACTAGTTTCATGCTACAAAGATGTGAAATCTAAAAAAACAATTGCCTTTTTTTCTCTTTTTGTTTGTATATCCTAAATTAGAAATTATATTTGCATCCGCTTAATAGCATGGTGCCTTAGCTCAGTTGGTAGAGCAATGGACTGAAAATCCATGTGTCCCTGGTTCGATTCCTGGAGGCACCACTTAAAGCACAAAAACCCACTCCTAGGAGTGGGTTTTTTTATTTCTATAAGCGTCAAAAGCTGGCTTTTAAGATTCTGCCATATCCTCACTCAGGCCTTTCAGGGATATAAGTGATATCTGCTTCAATTTTGGCCCCATACGTTAACACTAAAGAACATAAAACCGAAACGTTTTTCCCATCTTGATCAGCTGGTTTCATTCTAGGTATTTTTCTAAACACTCTTAATATTTCTGCCTGAATAGCTACATCTGAATCCCTAACCTTCAAACCTGTCAAAAGGCCTTCTTCGTTAATTATAAAAAATGCTTCTACTTTCTTAGGTTCTAAAAGATTTAAGCTCCTAGCTACATTCATATTAAACTCTCGTTTTATAAATGTGGACACTTTATTCTTAAAACATTCCCTTGTTTCATCTATAGATAGTGCTTCACAACCACTATACACAGGAACCATCTCTACATCTTTTAATATAACACTATTTTCAGTAGTGAAAACAGCTAAGCCATCTTCATGAGAAACAATACTGCACAAGCTCAACAAAGCCTGTTCTTCATTCTCTGTCATATTTCCTTGAGCCATAATTTGTTCTTGAACAGCATATATTTTTGCCATTAAATCACTTTCTGTCTCTTTTTTAGCATGGACTTCTTCCTTACATGAAACAAATACGAGCATCGTAAAAATTAATGAGAGAGGCATTAAATTTTTGAAATCAAAATTTATAATACTTCCTAGATAATATTTCATAATAGTTAAGTTTTTACCCAACAAAAGTGGTCTATTTTGAGCAGAATAGCGTCACTAAAACACTAAAAAAAAGACCGCTTGCGAAGCAAATGGTCTTTTGTGTTTTCAACAGAGGGGCCAAAGGAACAGCGCAAGGGATCTCCTGGAGAGGATAACAGCGAAGCCTGTAAAAGACGAAGCTATTTTTAAGTGCATAGGCTACAAAACACCCTTATTCAATTTAATCTGAATTAAAAAACAATAACTTTAACAGATGAAAAATACTTTTTTACTGTTGTTGGGTTTCCTCCTACTTTTTGGTTGTGCGAACAAGACAACGGAAGCTAAAAATAACACCTCTTCTAATAATATGAATGAAACCTTGCGTCATATTGTACTGTTTAAATTTAACGCGTCTTCTGAGGCGGTTGATATTCAGAAAATAGAGGATGCCTTTATCGCTTTACCCACCAAAATAAAAGAAATAAAGGATTTTGAATGGGGATTAAACAATAGTACCGAAGGATTAGACAAGGGCTTTACCCATTGCTTTTTGGTGACTTTTGAAAGTGAAGCGGACAGGGCTACTTACCTTCCTCACCCTGACCATTTGGCTTTTGTAGCCTTATTGGATGGTCATGTAGAGGATGTTTTGGTGCTGGATTATTGGTCTAAATAATTTATCTGCTACAAATTATTCGGGTAAAAACACCTCGTTAAGCATCGGCCAGAGGCCAAAAAAAACCTCTTAAAAGCGCAAGAGCGCATAGCCTTTGAGTTGATAGGTGGTGAGTACGGTAAGTGCAGAAGTGGCCATTTCTAGTCCTGATGCTAATTCCTCTGGGGCAATTTTTCTTTTAAACATTGACTGTGAACAAACGACAATTTTTACACCCTGAGCCAACAGTTGTTCAAATAATAGACTGTGCGGGTTGGCTATACCGTATCGTTTGGTATATGCCTGGTCGTTCATTACAGACCATATGGCGGAACCGTGAATGGCTACAACCACATTGAGATGTTCTGGGGGAACACCTCCCATTACATGAAGATTCATGAGTCGCGCTAGATTATTTAAAGCGAAAAAAACTTGACTTTTATCTTCGTCTCCTGTAGCGACGTCTACCACAATATTATACACCATATCGGGGTCTGGCTTTTCAGTGGCCATGGGTGCGTCACCAATGGTTCCAAAATCCGAAATAATAGGGTTCACCAAGGTTTGCCCATATAATAATCCCGAGAACAAAACAAAGAAGATAGTATGTAAATGGTTTTTCATGGGGTAATTCATTGGTCTTTATTTTTTTATATTTGAGTGAAGTTAGTTAAAAACAACAATTTTGTTTTATGAAAAAGCCCAAATTAACTAAAAACACCAAACGATTACTGATCTTAGGTATCCTTAAAAAAGTAGCTTTAGTGCTTTGGTTTTGGTACTTCTAAACCTACTCAGCACCCCAAATACTTTGAATTGGTGTGATTTTCAATCCACGGTACACATGGTTCTCCGCTGTGTTATTTTCAATTTTTAATTGGTTAAAATCGAGGCTGTTAAAAAACTGTGCCGTCATGACTTTTTGGCCATTGTTAAGGAAAATCTCTACAGAGGACTGGTCTAAAAATATAGCTACTGGAATATCTTTAGGGGGCAAATCTCCAATAGGCCCTGTCTGAATGGTTTTAAAATCTTCTTGAAAATCTACCAATCCACTGGCGCTCCTGTCTATGGACATCTGCTGGTTTTCTGGATCTAAATGAATACTTAAGCGCTCCTGCTTTTGATTAACAAATGAAATACTCATAGCAGATCCATCCCAAATGAAATCTATTTTAGATTGATTGAGGTCTTCTGAATAAGTGACTATGCTTTGCCCAGCGGCTATGGAAACATCTTTTCCCTCATTGTCATTCCCTAAAGCATTCCATGCCGGGGCGGGTGTGCTAAACAGCGTAGGAACCCCTTGAACGTCTTTTAGAGATAGGATCCTAGGTAATGTCA
>Ga0209136_1000825_pt1 | contig 21800 bp, 20 predicted proteins | sample SaaInl0LU_22_DNA_FD_184640 | JGI IMG/M metagenome (GOLD analysis project Ga0209136, IMG submission 184640) | Marine microbial communities from expanding oxygen minimum zones in the Saanich Inlet - ESP_90LU_22_DNA (SPAdes) (version 2) | ecosystem: Environmental > Aquatic > Marine > Intertidal... | reverse complement strand
AAATGGAATTCTATGAATAACAGTTGATTGACATTCTACAAGAGTCGAGAGATTTAGAGATCCCCATGGAAGAACAACGGTTAGAACCACAAGTCCAATCCTTACCTCATATGAAATCATTTGAGCAGCACTACGCAGACATCCTAGAAATGCATATTGAGATTGACTTGCCCATCCTGCCATCATAATACCATAAACTCCAAGAGATGATACTCTAAAGACAAATAGAATTCCAAGTGGGGTATCTGAAATAACCTGTCCCGGCCCAACGGGTAGAACAGACCAAAAGAGAACTCTTAGAAGAAAAGTCAGTCTTGGTGCAAAAAGAAACATGGAAAGGGAAGAACTTGTTGGAAGAACTGGTTCTTTGACAGCTAGTTTTGCTCCATCGGCTACAGGTTGAAGGAGTCCAATTGGACCTACTGCATTTGGACCTTTACGACGTTGCATTGATGCCATAACCTTACGTTCTCTTAGAGTTCTCATTCTGACTCTTACAAGAAGTGGAACGGTTACTCCAAGTCTTTTGACAAAAGCAAGAAGAATTCTAAATGGTGTACTTAGTCTGTAAGTAATCATCTAATAAACACGGGAAAGAGAACGTCCTTTTCCTACCATTGATTTTGGTAGTTTCGTCATCATACGGGTTCCGATAAGTGTTGTTTTATTTTCGGTTACGTTTACAAGAAGGGCTGCTCCAGTAGCATGTCGACGACACACTCCATTTTTTCCTTTGAGAGCAGAACCAGTGTAAAGAACATAAACAGAAACACACGATCCACGGGAAATTCCTTTTGATTTCGATGTAGCAGTGACAACTCTAGACACTGGTACCATAGGGTTTGCGTAACTTTTTGAGTGGATAAGCTGTACGCGCTTTGCTCCACTATTATCTCTTACAGGTAGGGTTCTTTGAGCATGTTGGTGTTGACGCATCCATGTTGATTTCAATACCTTCTCAATCTTGCTCCTCCCCACCAGTAGATGGAAACGAACAGAAAGAGCCAAACCACATCGACAAAGTGCCAATACCAAGCTCTTGCTTCAAAACCTTTATGATTACGAACGGTAAAATGTCCGCGGTTATGACGTAGAAGTGATACAAGTAGTCTAATGGTTCCAACGGCAACGTGGAATCCATGGAATCCAGTTCTTAGATAAAAAGTAGACCCATAAATACCATCTGCAATTGTGAAGGTTGACTCGACATATTCAAATCTTTGAATCCTTGTAAAGATAATACTACAAATAAGAGTAATAATGAGTCCATTTGATACACCACTACGGTCTCCCGCAATAAGTCTTTTGTGTCTCCATGTTACACTTACTCCAGATCTTAGGAGAATAAGAGTATTTGCCAGAGGAATTCCGGTAGCATCGACAGTTTCAATCCCAATCGGAGGAAACATCATCCATACACCTACTCCTGGTACAAGTGACGAGTGAAAAAATGCCCAAAAAAAGGCAACAAAGAAAAAAGCCTCTCCTACAATAAACCAAAGAACTCCCATTCGGTGAGATCCTGTCACCCTGCGAGTGTGGTTTCCTTGAAGGGTTGCTTCTCTTGTAATATCCGACCACCAGATATACATAATAAGACAGATACCACAGAGTCCTCCAATCGCTGAGTAACCAGAAAATGGGACACTATGCATCCATCCAACCATTCCAGTAGTAAACCATAGTCTTGAAATTCCTGCAAGATATGGGTGTGGACTAAATTCAACAAGGTGAAACGGGTTTTTTCTTCTTAGAGGTTTTCCAAGTAGAGTACTTAGAAAATATTCATCACGGTGAATTTTCCACCATGGATGTGCAATTTCGAAGTTTGTTGTTGACATTACGTTATTTGACATCGATAAATCGAGAACGATGGGATTCGAACCCACGACCTTCGGCGTGACAGGCCGATGTATCTACCACTGAACTACGTCCTCATATTCTACCCTGCCCACCAAGGTTTTACTTTATGTACTTTTCTTTCCATTAGTCTTGTAAGAGTTGCTGAGACATAGGTATTTGAGTTCATCCCTTTATATGGATCTACTTTTCGCATTCTTTGTTTCATTCTTCGTCTAGGATAACATGGATGTGGTACAAAAATACGACGACGTCCACGACGAAAAGGAAGAAGTTCCACTCCAATAACATTCGATTTCAGAAACTGAATAATCGATGCTGACGTATTTTTTGGAATAAAAGGTACTTGTCCATTCATTGTATGTTGTCCGACGTACCAGTTATAAAAGAAAGAAGGTGCATGAATACGACGCGCGCGTGCACTTCTCCAACGTCTTTGAACGAGACCGCGAATTGGAATATGACGAATATTCCAACGATTATATGGAATTCTTCGATGAATCATAGAAGAATTGGTTGATTCTTGAATTTTATAATGTACACAAGCTTGTTTTGTTGCGACTTGAAGTCTTGTAAAAGCAAGGTATTTATGAGATTTTGACGAAAGAGAGCTGTTTGATGGCGCTCTTCTTGTCATATGAAATGTCGTGCGTGTATTCCAAGAAATAGGTTGAAAGCAAGTACGACAGGTAATAAAACGAAATGATGTCATCCTACTAGTGTCGGTTGCGGATACGACAGGATTCGAACCTGTGGTTTCACGGATGAAACGCAGGCTTAGCAAGCCTGTGCCTTAAGCCACTCAGCCACGTATCCGATTCCCAGACGGAATCGTTACATTACGAATAGAAGGATGAATCTTACTACAAGAGCAAAAAGAGCGATCGCTTCAGTTAGAGCAGCTCCAATAATTGCGTAGTTAAATAGTTGTCTTTTTTGTCTTGGTCTACGAGCTACAGAAACAATAAGTGCACTAAACACGTTTCCTAGCCCAACTCCAGCTCCTGCAAGAGCCATGGTTGCAAGTCCTGCACCAATCAGTTTTAGTTCAGTCATCAATAGGTTTGGCGGGATTTGAACCCACGACCATTAAGTTAAAAGCCTAGTGCTCTACCACTGAGCTACAAACCTTTTGGGGTGGAAGGATTCGAACCCTCGCTCCGGAGACCAAAACCCCGCGCCTTGCCCCTTGGCTACACCCCAATTCGCTCCATAAGGGAATCGAACCCTTGTTTCTGTCGTGAAAGGACAAGGTCCTGACCACTAGACGAATGGAGCATGTGTCGTAGAGTGGAATCGAACCACCTTCTCAGGATTTTCAATCCTACGCTCTACCGTTAAGCTACTGCAACACCTTCACAACATCGTTATGTGTGAACATCAAAAGGTTTAAGTAGACCATGCTTTTTTACCTGCCTTACGGCGTACAGTTGTATTGGATTGAACAACTCCTTTTCCTGTATACACATTTTGTGGATGAAGCTGTTCCAGAGATCTTGTTCTTTGACATACTTCAGCATGAGGTCCTACAAGAAAAAGAGTATTTTTCTCAAAGAAAAATACATGAATCGAAGATGGTACTTCCCATTTAAGAAGACGATTTGTCCCTAGTTGAAACCATACACATGGAGTCGATTCATGAGTTCGAATTTCCTTCACTCTATAACCACGTCCTACAAGTGAAAGTTGTGTATACATGATTTTCATCTTAAGAAGGTCGCGGTACACCATATTTCGAGCGTGCTAGAAGACGTCCAGAGACTGGACTACAATCATAAACACCACGTACAATCTTATATTTAACTCCTGGAAGATCTTTGACACGTCTTCCACGAAGAAGAACAAGACTATATTTTGAAAGTCCGTGCATTCCAACTCCAGGAATGCTAGCAATAGCACTTACTCCTGTTGCGAGACGGACTTGCGCTACTTTACGAAGTGCTGAATTAGGTTTTTTCGGAGTGACAGTATATACACGTCCTACAACTCTTTTACGAAATCCATGTCCGCTTGTTAGTTTATTTTTAGACGGAACATGAAATGTTTTTCCTGCTACAATGTAAGTTTTTGTAACAATGGTAGTTGTAGGCTTTTTACGTCTTCCACGAAGATATTGCATTTTTGTCATTTTTATCGATGGGCACAGGTTGGAATCGAACCAACAACAACTGGGGGATGAGCCCAGGAAGGAGACCACTCCTAGACCATGCCAGGTTGAATCCAGACCTTTGTTCCCAGGTAGACCCTAGTAGGAAAGGGAAGAAAGAGGGGCACATTCCTTTTTTGGGGTGGTTCATCTTTTTTCATGGGATTCAATAATTTGGAACTTGTTCGCACTATTTCTTTAAAATAATAACGACAAAGCCCATAGTGTGGTGTTCTTCCACAATTAAGAAACGTTGTGTCTTGGATGGCTTCCATAGGTTCCTATGTTCTCCACTCGATACGTAGCGTTCCGGCCATGCTTTTGGAAAAACAACCGGTAAACCAGAGGTACCGTCATCATAATCCTCTCGTACTAATGATAAACCCAATCACGTTTTATGGACATATACAATACAAATGGTGGGACTTGAACCCACACGTCTTTCAACGTCAGATCCTAAATCTGGTGCGTCTACCATTTCGCCACATCTGTCTTTTCTTTTCTTTTCTTTTCTTTTCTTTTCTTTTAAAGGTGGATTTGAACCACCGACCTGCGGATTAACAGTCCGTTGCTCTACCACTGAGCTATTTAAAAAACGATATATTTGGTAGGAGCAGCGGGATTCGAACCCACGAAGAATAAATCAAAGGAGTTACAATCCTTCACCTTTGGCCGCTCGGTCACACTCCTAAAATAGCCATTAAACTTAGTCGAATGGTTTTCGTCTCATCTCGTGTATTTTGTTGATAAATACTTTGAGATTTTCTTGCTTGCGCATAGGTAATTCCAGCCATTGAAATATGAATAGAACCAATAATAGCAACAAGAAGAAGCATTCTTCTAAGCATAAAGTCTAGTACATATGTTGTATAAATGTGGCGTCCTAGGACAGGTCCGGTTGGTAGGACATCTACTTCTTCAAGATTCCATACTTCATAAACGGTATACCTGTCTCTTCTTCCAAGAGCTTGCTCAGATCCAAGAAGAACTGAAATTCTTCTCATTCTTGCAGATGCAAAAGCACCTCCAAGATAAAGAGATCTATTGGAATCGTAAACACGTGCCATGGAACCATGGGCCGTTGTATCGAGAAGCATAATAACAAAAAGAAATAGAACTGCAATAGCACCTACATAAATAACAATATATGTATATGTAAAGAAATCCAGTCCAATGGTTCTTAGAAATCTTCCTCTTGCGACAAAAACTTGTACAAGAGAAATAACAGCACTTACAGGGTGAGTAGCATAAAGGAGTCTAATTCTCGCTCTAATGGTAAGTGCTCTAAATAGTCTACTAGTTGTTGCAATCATCTACATATAAATGACATGTTCTAGAGATCTTAGAACAGATGTTGGTCTTACTCCAGCTAGAATCATCAGACCTACATACCAAATACATACAAACGCTTCTTTACGAGTTAGATCGGCCACTCCAGTCATATGAGGTTTCAGAACACCCCCAAGAACCATTGTGTAAAGACGAATACAGTAAGCGGCAGTTAGGACAATTCCAAAAGATCTTAGGAACGTTGCAAATTTTGCTTCCTGAAATGACCCTAGTAGAATAAGAAATTCTGCAGGAAAACTTGCAGTTCCAGGAATTGCCATATTTGAAAATACAGCAAGACCCCAAACAACCCTAAAAAGGGGCATTCTTGTTGTCATTCCCCCATATACATCAAGGGTACGAGTCCCATAACGTTCGTATAGCATTCCTACTCTTAGAAAAAGAGCAGGACTTACAATTCCATGAGTAAGCATCATATATGTTCTTCCCATTTGTCTAGATACATTTCCCGTAAATAGTCCAAGAGTAACAAGTCCCATGTGACTAACAGACGAGTAAGCAATCATTTTTTTAAGATCAGCTTGACGAATACATGTCATAGCAGCTCTTACGACTCTGATGGCACTAAGCGTCATAACCGCGGGAGCTCTCATCGTTCTTGCTACGGGATAAAGCGGTAGAAGAAAACGAAGAATTCCATAGGTTCCAAGTTTTAGAAGAACTCCTGCCAGAATGACTGACCCTTCCGTTGAAGCTTCCGTGTGAGCTTCCGGAAGCCATAGATGAAGTGGCATCATTGGTACCTTTACCGCAAGTCTTAGAAACAGAGCAGTAAAAAGAAGACCTTCTTGAAGACCTGTTAGGTTCATATTTGCTTCCATAAGAACACGCCAGTCGGTTGTTCCATAGGTCGCGTGAAGCCACACACAAGCAACAAGAAGGAAAAGGGAAAATGCAACAGTATAAAGGAAAAATTGATAACACGCACGAATACGACGTCTTCGTGATCCATATACAAGAATAAGAAGAAACATTGGCATAAGAACCATTTCGAATACAATATAAAATGATAGTAGTTCTGTTACGGTAAAGCTTCTCAGAAGAGCAAGCTCTACGACAAACAGTCTAGCTCCCATAACATGTACTTGTTCTTTGTGAATTCCAAGAAGGAATGTCAGAGGCATAAGAAATCTTGTAAGAAGAAGAAACCAACGACTCAGTCCATCCACTAGAATAGGTTGTCCTGCCATTCTTGTGACAGTATAAGGAACACTTACAAGATATACAAAGGGAAGTGAAAAAAGAACAGCAAGTAGACTTCGAGTGTTGTTATTAGTGAAGGTCCTCAGCATCTTTCAGGTAAATCGTAAAGAGAGCTGTAAACACATACGCTTGAAGAAAACAAACCCTTGTTTCAAGAAGAAATACTCCTTCTAGAATAACTCTTCTTCTTCTTCCAACAATAGGAAAGATAATTCCACTTGCGCTAAGAAGTTTTCTTACGAATCCTCTTACAGTGTGAAGAAGGAGGTGACCTGCAGTCATATTAGCTCTTAGTCGGACTCCTAGACTTACGGGACGAAAAAAGAATGAAATCATTTCCAGTACTACAATAAATGGAGCAAGGGCAAATGGAATTCCTGCAGGGAAGAAAAATGCGAAAAAGTGTAGTCCGTGACGCTCAAGACTGTAGAATACAAGTCCGAGAAACAGAGATCTAGACACTCTAAAAGTGAATCTAAGGTGACTCGTTGGAGTAAATCTTCTTGGAGCGCTACTTAGAAGAGTAAGAGCTCTTACGAAAATTCTTCCTTGAATTCTTAGGTTCTTTCGTTGTTTGGTTACCACAATTGCAGTGTCGCTAATCTTTGCAGGTGCTACAGCGTGTAGATGTCTGTTTGATACAGCGGTTGTTTTTGCGTGTGGGTGATCCATTGAATTAAGAAGTCCTTCGAGTCTAGGCCTTGACGCAGTAGTCGTTGTGGTTGGTCGTGCATAAACACGAGCTGCAAGAAGAACACGTTGCAGTCTTGGAATATGGCTTAGAATATCCATATGTGGAAGACGAATTGAACTTAGTGCAAGATAAGTAACCATTGCCATGATCCTTGGATAGGTGTGAGGAATCATCCCCATAAGGTTTCTTCCAAGAATAAGCATAAAAATGGTAAGTACAAGAGGAAAAAATTTATATTTGTCCTGTGCACTTTTGTGAGCTCCCATTTGGTCTACAGTCATACCTGATGTGAAAGATCTAATTCCTTCATATACAAGCATTTCAGTAGATGGGATAAGGTGATTTTGAAGTACAAATCTACGAGAAGCAAATAGTCGCATCAGTGTTCTCGTCGCAACGAGATACACAAACCTGTTGGTAATGCTAAGATCTACTGATCCCTTGTAAAGAGGGACAATTGATACAAGTTGAAACTGTTCAGTTCTACTATAAAACATCATAAAATGTGTATGGAGATAACCGGACTTGAACCGATGACCCTTTGCTTGCAAAGCAAATACTCTACCACTGAGTTATATCCCCAAAAAAGACACAGCATCATTGCGTTAGTTTATCTTCCAGCCCCAGGTTCCCCTAGGACTACCTTGTTACAACTTAAGACCAATTGACGAATTGAGTTGGATACATCCAATACGATTCAACGCATTAAATAGAACTGGTGTCATATCTTCTATCAATCACATCTTTCAGCCTGTGATGGGCGGTGTGTGCAAGCTCCCGGACCCGGTTCACCCAAGCATACTGATCTTCGGTTACTTACGATTCCAGCTTCACCCCTCCAAGTTTCAGAAGGGGATCCGTACTATGATAAGCGTTTTGAAATACGTTTCTTTTGCAAGAAACATCAATGACCTTATCCCTGTTCGACGCCTCTTGCCCACCCCATAGGGATCATGCCGACCTACCCTTTGACCCGCTTCCTCCTATTTAAAAAAAGTATTAGGACATCCACATAGTTCGTAAACTACATAGGGGCGGTGTGTTCGTTACCAGGCAATTGCCTGACATCTCACGACACGAACTGCTGGTGGCCATGCAGTGCCTGTATATGATATTCAAGGGGTGGTAAGGTTTTCCGCGTTGGATCGGATTAAAGAGCATCGTCCACCGACTGGGGGGAGCCCCGCCAAGTCCTTTGCATTTCATCCTTGCGGACGTAGTTTGCTGGTGAGGGATTCTATGTAAACGACACGAAACACAATAGATGCATTCCGGTGGATCCCCATCGTTGACGGCGTGGACTACAGGGGTCTCTAATCCCTTTTGCTACCCACGCTTTCAGGAGTCGACGTCAGTTTTATCATTGATGGTTGCCTTCGCTATTGGTCTTCCTTGAGGGATCGTCATATAGTAGCATTTCGCCCCAAATTCCACCATCATCTTATAAACTCAAGAATACATATCTATTAACCAGTCATTGGTTTCTCAATGGATGGAAGTCAATAGACTATGATTCCGTCTTTCCCTGCTTTACACCGAATTGTTATGGGAAAAGCTCGCCCCACCCGTATAACCGCGGCTGCTGGCACGAGTTTTGGCCAGGGCTAGTAGACTCTTCATAAGAGTCCCATTAGGCAATGAAGGTAGGTACCGTATCTGCCAAGTCTGTTAGCTGGGTCATGCAAATCTGCACATGGCCCAATATTCCCCACTGCTGCCTAGTATCTAGTCTGGGTCCTTTTCAGCCCCAGTGTGGCGGATCACTCTTTCAAGTCCGCTAGGCATCTTCGGCATCCATAAGGATATACCTAATACCAAACGTCTATGTTTTTCATGACAACAAAAAACTACATTTGTAGCACTGTCTTTTCTTATTTCAAGCATTTCAGTGAAAAACACCAACTTTATACTCACCAGTACGCCATGAATCTTCGATTCATCGACTCGCATGTGTTAAGCTTCAGACACGCTTTCTCCCGTAGCCAGGACAAAACCATATTGATTTCAATTAAATAGTGTAATCATAGCATCGATTATCAAAATGGCAGGGCTCGAACCTACGACCTCCAACTCCCAAAGCTGGCGCACTACCAACTGTGCTACATCTTGATACGGCTTTCTACCGTTCTTCTAAAGAAGAAGAACCCATCCACTCGCAAGGAGTGTAGAAGATCTACACAGTAGACTTCTATTAATAGGCGATACTGGTACGCTTGCCTTCTTTTCGATACAAGGACCATTAAGTGATGTTGTATATAGAGAAACGACAACTTTAAGACTATATGTTACTCCAATGACACTCGATAGAAGTGCTGCAAATACAAGAATATATTCGCTAACGCCCCACGCATATTGAAGAACTCTTGCTTTCGCAAAAAATCCTAGAAGGGGAGGAATTCCTGCAAGTGAAAAAAACATCAGTCTAACTTGAAATTTTAGTCTCCTATTTTCATTTCTTGCAAGATCTGCATAAGTTGTAAATCCATGCAGAAATACCCCAAATCTATGAAGACCAGATAGCATGTAGATTCTCATAAAATAAATCATTCTTGTTTTTCCAAGAGCTTGAACCCCAAGTAGACATAGACACATGTATCCAACCTGAGCAATGCTACTATATCTAAACATTCGTTTTAGGTTTACCTGTGGAATAGCTCCAAGAACTCCAAGAAGCATACTCCATACTCTTACGACCCAAAGGAGTGTAGAAGGGATAGGTACACTAGCCAGTAGACCGAGAACTCCTGCTTTTCTAACAGTTGCAAAATAAGCCCTTGTTAGAGTTGGCGTTCCTGCATATACGTCAGGTACCCAATAATGAAACGGTCTTCTTCCCGCTTTAAAAAAAAGACCTCTACAGAATCTTGCTAGTCCAGCATTATACATGGGATCTTGAATCCTTGCAGCTGGCCAAGTGACAGTACCATATGTACTATACATCAGACCCATTCCAAGAAGAATAAGTCCTGATCTAAAGGCACCAAGAATAAGATATTTTAGTCTTGCTTCAACTGCTCTTTGATGTTCACGTCTTGTCATAACATATCTACAAAGTCTTCTAAGTTCAAGACAAAGGTACATCGATAGAAGACTATCTGTACGAAGCATATACATGGATGCAGCTGTTCTACAAAGCATTAGAAATCTCATTGGAACTCCTTTTTCAGATGATCCGTGGGTATGAGATGTACTATGCAGTAGTAGAAGAGCGGTGGTACAACCACTCATACATACACGAAGTACACTACTTACGCATGCGCTGTTTCTAAGATCTAGGAGACAAGCCATACATCTAAGTCCTCTATAAAGTCTTCTTGTTCCAGATACCGCACTGTAGGTACGTACACAGGTCGTAGCGACAGGGACAAATAGAACATACATAGCTCTTACACATAGGAATAGTTCAGGGAGAATGTGTGTCATCCTTACATTAATAGGCGAAGGAAGGGAATTGAACCCTCCTCTTTGGAACCACAATCCAACGCTTTACCACTAAGCTACCATCACCAAAAAAAAGAGAATCTTTCCATTGAAAGACATGAAAATGGCAGATCATTTATAGACTTTCTTGGAATTCACGCTCCAGACGAGCAAGTGTCATCTGAAGAGGAAAATAAAGAAAAAAGAGAACTCCTGCTAGTTGTCCAAATTCGACAAATGGACTTTCAACAGGTTTTGCTCCAATCCATCCAAGAAATACACAAATTCCTGCGAATCTTCTAAACATTCTTTTGTGATACATACGGAATTGCCCAACACGGAATGTTCCCACTTGATCAAATGGTAGAAATCCTACCCTTGCAAATACTCTTCTAATTCTTACAACTCCTCCCAGCTTGTCAGGAAGACTACGTAGAATAGCATAAACGGGAAGGAAATACCACTCAGGTTGAATGTGAGGAGGAGTTACAAGTGGGTTTGCTGGAATTCTATTATCTGGGTGTCCCATATAATTTGGCTCAAAACAAACAAAAAATGTAAATACTCTTCTAAATACAATCCATCTTCTCAGATCTTTTACATAATAGTATGGATACAGAGTAATTTTTCTTGTATCAATCACACCTCCAAGGGGATTCGTTGATCCATATTGATGAAGTGCAGCAAGGTGAACTCCTACTAGTCCCGCAATGACAAAAGGAAGAGTAAAGTGAAGTCTAAAGAAACGATTTAGAGTTGCATTATCAACACTAAATCCTCCCCATAGCCATTCGACGATACTTTGTCCCGCCACTGGGATGGCACTAGCAAGGCTAGTAATAACAGTAGCTCCCCAAAAACTCATTTGTCCCCATGGAAGAACATATCCTAGGAATCTTGTAATAATCATCACAAGAAGAATAGCAACTCCTGAAATCCAAACAAGCTCACGTGGTGCCGTATAACTACTAATAAAGAATCCACGAAATAGGTGCGCGTAGACCACAATAAAGAACATACTTGCTCCATTTGCGTGCATATAACGTAGAAGCCATCCGTAATTGACATCACGCATGATATGTTGTTCTACTGCTTCAAATGCAAGCATCGTTGATGCAGGGTAATGCATTCTTAGAAAAATTCCAGTTAGAATTTGAATTCCAAGGCAAATCCCTGCGGTACTTCCAAAACTCCAAAGGTCGGTTAGATTCTCCCCGGTAGGATATTCTACAAGGTGCTCACGAACGACACTTAGTCCTGGTTCATTAAAAATAGGACTTTTTTCTCTTGATGAAGAGAGTCCATACATGTTATTTGATAGTTGTACAGATGACATCTAATATAACGCGTTACGAAACATTGCTCGAACTTTACGAGCACGAATATAAGGAGGAATCATACACTGCATAGCAGTGCGGTAGTGTAGCACAATTCTAACTCTTCTACTCCACCATAGAGGTAGGAGACATACAGCATCTAGTTGTGGCATCTGTGTGTTACGCCCACTCTAGTGCACCACTATTCCATTCAACATAGAAACCAACGGTTAGAATTCTAAGAAATCTACCCATGGACCAAAAACCAAGAGCTCCAATATCTCCAAGGACGAGAGTCCAAGGAAATAGAAATGAAATTTCAAGGTCAAAAATGAGGAAAAGAATAGCCACTAGGTAAAAACGAATTTCAAATGGGTGACCCATCTTATCAAAGGGATCAAATCCACATTCATAAGCGGATCTTTTCTCGCTGTCGAGTGCATGGGAAGAAGTAATAAAACTCACGGTAAGAAGGATCACTGCAAGCAGCGTTCCTAGTACAAGTGTACATAGATATCCAAGTGATTCTAGCATCCATACATGACATATTGATTCCAATTCATTCATTTAAGATTGGTGAACTGAGTCATTCATCTTTTTCGTGTGGAATAGGGTAAGTATTATTCCAAGTACATACGTTACAAATACACATGGACTCAGAAAAAGAAGTACCACCCCAATCATTCTTTTTTGTTTAAATGATCTTATTGGAAGAACATACATCATACCAACGGTACATAGTACACTTCCAATGAGAACTCTCTCGAGTCCTGAAGGACTTAGTTCCATATACATCGAAGCAGGAACTGCAGACATTGTATGGGTAACATACCAAAGATCTCTTTCAAAAGCTACATCTCTTGTTAGTTCTCTTCTTCATAGTCCGAGACAGATACATCTAAACCAAATAACTAGCCTATAAATATACGTGTACCATACAAGGGTATAACGGATATTAAAGTATCTTATCGTAAGATACCATCTGTAGGGAAATGATGTTATAAATGTGAGCCAACAAATTGTTTTCATTGTATAATATTCTGTTTGAGTATACAGAAAGAGCCCATCCATCGGAAGATATGAAATCATACCATGCATCCAATAGGGAGCATACCAGCACGCTACAAAGAATGTACAAATAAGTGACAGACCAAAAATACGAATAATAGCCATTTTTAGAGGGAGCAAATAATACCCATCTATAGAAGAAGAAGCATTCCTCCAAGTGCAGCCAGGTACATAAACCCAATCCATTGTCCAAGAAGGTGAACATGAGAAAGAGGTCTCGCTCTACGAGTTGCAAGACTTGATCCAGCATTGGAAGATTCAGCCCTTCTATATGGCGATAGATATTCAAGGAGACCCTGATCAACAGCTTTATATGTTGTATGCCATCCGGAAGAATAAACAGGAGCAACCACATTCTTGTGATATACAGCATCAATTCCCCAACGCGCTGATAGAAAGTGTTGTGCAGATGCAAGTCTACGAACCACATGTGTAGATGATTCCGGAGTTGTAATGAGTGTTACGATAGGGTCGTCTTTTGATGGTGACCTTCTATGAAGAGCTCCCATCACTCCAAAAATTCTACCTACAAAACTGAGTAGAAGTGGTAGCACTTTCCATAGAGTATATTCAATGGCAATGAGACCTTCTGTGTTGTAGTGAAATACAGCGGCAGCTTGCCAATACATAGTCCCCATACCAGCTAGAATATCTTCGAAAAACCATCCTGCTCCAATTCTGGCAACCGAAAGAAGCGCAAGTGGAATGCTCATAGCCAGTCCAGGTTCTCCTCTTGTTGCAACAGTTGCTTTGGGTCTACGAGGGGCTCCAAGGAATCCTGTTACAATAATAGAAGCACTATAATAAGCAGTCCCATAAGCTCTTAGACTTGCAACAAGAGCAAGTGGTGCAGCAACAAGAGTTGGTACACCTTCTCTTGTTTCAAGAATAAGGTCCTTCGAATAGAATCCAGCTCTAAATGGAAATCCAGTAAGTGCAAGACTACCAACCATAAGCGCACTTGTCGTGTGAGGCAGAACGGTTCTTCTACCTCCCATACGACGAAGATCTTGTTCATCCCTCATCCTGTGAATAACAGAACCTCTTGAAAGGAATAGTAGTCTTTTATAGAAACCGTGGGTGTATAGGTGAAAGAGGGCTCTTTGATATTGTCCGAGTCCACATGCAAACACCATGAATCCAAGTTGACTACATGTTGAATAAGCAATCATACGTTTTAGATCGTATTGCCCACTCCCTACACTTACAGCAAAAAGACTTGTAAGTGCTCCAATCATTCTGACGACAACAAGACTTGTTTCAGTTCTCAGGAATGAACAACGAATGAGAAGATAAACTCCTGCGGTAACCATTGTAGCAGCGTGAATGAGTGCAGATACAGGAGTCGGTCCTTCCATTGCATCTGGAAGCCATGGGTGGAGCCCAAGTTGAGCTGATTTTCCCATGGCTCCAATAAGAAGACAAAGTCTTGCAACAGTTCTTCTCGGAAGAAGAAATGGTCCTACAACAAGAATGCTTTCCGTCATAACAGAAGTTGCAACACAAAGTGCTCTTGTATCTACCGTACCTACGAGACTATATGCAATCCAGATACCTAGGGCAAGAGCAAGGTCTCCTCTACGGTTATAAAGCATAGCTTTATTTGCTCCTACATTTCTGCTTGAACGTCTATACCAAAATTGAATAAGAAGGTAAGAAGCAACTCCTACTCCTTCCCATCCAAAAAAGATTTGAACAAGGTCTCTTCTAGTAACAAGAACCATCATAGTAAATGTAAAAAATGCAAGATACGAGAAAAAACGAGGTAGGTGTGGATCTTTTCTAAGATATTCGCTTGAATAGAGGTGTACCAGGCATGATACAGTACTTACAAGACAAATCATCACACATGAGAGTCTATCGACAGAAACGCTCCAGTAGACTTCAAATGGATCTCTACGAAACCAAGTCATAAGAGGAAGATATACAGATACCCCTCTTACACCAACTTCGTAAAGTCTCGTCCAACACACAACTCTTGTAAGTCTTAGACAACTAGTTCTAAGAACTCTTCTTCCACGTGATCCTAGCATACGACCAAAAAGGCCACATGTAAGAGCTCTTGCAAGCGGAAAATATAGCACAAGTGTGTACATCGATTTCAATTCCAACTTTCTCATGGAGTGACACCTATAAATGGTAGGCGCACTTCCTGGGTAAGTGTGGTATGTGGTTGGAGATCCAATCACCCATTCAAGTGAAGTGTGAGTTTCTCCCCATCCGTATCCTACGCTCCATGGTCTCTTATCTCTTACACGGTCTCCTGCCCATGCATCATATCTTACGTATGCAAATAGCAGTGTTGCCATCAGAGAGATGTAAGATCCAAAGCTCGCAACTCTGTTCCATAGTCTGTAACAGTCTGGATAATCTGGATAACGACGTGGCATTCCTCTCATTCCAAGAAAGTGCATTGGAAAGAAAGTTAGGTTTACTCCAAGGAAAAACAGCCAGAAGTGTCTTTGTCTTAGGGTTTCATTATATCCACGCCCTAGAATTTTTGGAATCCAGTAATAAAATCCTCTAAAGATTCTAAATACGGCTCCCATACTTAGAACATAGTGAAAGTGAGCCACTACATAGTATGTATCATGAAGTCTAATATCTAGTCCAGCATTTGCAAGTGCAATTCCAGTTACTCCTCCAACCGTGAAAAGAAATAGAAATCCCATCGCAAACAGAGATGGTCTACGAATAAGAAGTTGTCCTCCCCAAATGGTTCTTAGCCAACTAAAAATTTTAATTCCAGTAGGAACTCCAATAATCATCGTTGCGGTAGTGAAATAAGCACGTGTATCAATATCAAGTCCAACAGTATACATGTGGTGAGCCCATACAATAAATCCTAGAATTCCAATTCTAGACATTGCATAAACCATTCCCATATATCCAAAAATAGGTTTGTGAGAAAATGTTGCAAGGATTTGACTAATGATACCAAAAGCTGGTAGAATGAGAATATATACTTCTGGGTGTCCGAAGAACCAAAATAGGTGCTGATAAAGTACCGGATCTCCTCCTCCCGCAGGGTCGAAAAAGGTGGTATTAAAATTACGGTCGGTTAGAAGCATAGTAATTCTTCCTGCAAAGACAGGAAGACTGGTCACAAGAAGAATTCTTGTAATAAGAACTCTCCATCTGAATAGAGGCATACGACTCATGGTCATTCCTCTTGGACGCATGTTCAGAATAGTAGTAATAAAGTTTACCGATCCAAGAATACTTGATGCACCTGACACGTGGAAACTAAAGATTGCAAGATCTACAGATCCTCCACTGTGTCTTCTACCACTACTAAGTGGTGGATAGATGGTCCATCCAGTACCTGCTCCTCCTTCTACGAATCTTGATACAAGAAGTAGAACAAGACTTGGTGGGAGTAGCCAAAATGACACGTTATTGAGACGTGGAAATCTCATATCGGCTGCTCCTAGCATAATAGGTACAAACCAGTTTCCAAATCCTCCCATTAGCCTCGGCATTACCATGAAAAAAATCATAAGAATGGCGTGGGCAGTAATAAGAACATTATAGAATTGGTAGTTTCCACCTAGGAATTGATCCCCAGGTAGAGAAAGTTCTCTACGAATCATAAGTGACCTTGCGGTCCCTAGTCTTCCTGCAAATCTCCTAAAAAGAAGATATAGAGAACCAATATCTTTGTGGTTTGTTGAATACATATAACGAATCATTGACATCTGATTTCAATTAAGCTTTGTAAACAAGAACAACACCAAGCTTTTTCATTCTTTGATGTCTGCATCTTGTTAGAACAGTTGCATAAGAGTTTGTGAGAGGAAGAATAAGTTGAAATGCAATAACGGGTACATTCGAATAGAGCGGTGTCACATATTCTTGAATTCTTCCTTTTCCTTTCCCCATACGTGCTCCAAGTGCTTTTCTTGTTTTTGCAACCACGGGTGTTGTTGTACGAATAACTTTTACCGCAGTCCCAGCATCGGGATAATAAGTACGAAGGGTACGCACCATGGCAATACGTCTTGCTTCGAGCCTTTTGGGTGATAGTCGTTTATCGTGTTTGTTTAGGAGGAGAAACGTAACATTCCCGTGGTTGGAAGGCGTACGTGTCCATGTTTCCATCATTACTCTTTAATATAAGCAAATGATGCAAGGGATACACTTGCTCGAGTACGATAATACATAACAAGTAGAGAAAGTCCAATACTTGATTCTGCTGCTGCTACAGTAAGGACAAAAAGAGATACAACTTGACCTTCTAGTGTATCACTTGATCTTGAAACACTAAGGAAAAGAAGATTTCTTGATAGAAGAAGAAGTTCAATGGCAAAAAACCAGAGAAGAATGCTCTGACGATTGGTAATCATCGATACCATGGCCAGGAAAAAAAGAATAAGACTGAGCGGAATTCCATACAGTGCCATCTCAGGATGGGTAGGATTTGAACCCACGACATTTGGTTTTGGAAACCAACGCTCTACCACTGAGCTACCAACCTTCTTTTTCAGTGTTCTATGAGGCATTAGGCGGAATTGAACCACCATCTCAAAATTTGCAATCTCACGCCTTACCATTAGACGATAATGCCAAAAAAAAGCGTGTTTGAAACGTATCTAACTATTGTATTACCCTTCTAGCATATCACTTAGCCATGTAAGTGCATTGTCAAGAGAAACTCTTTCAACTACAATAGGCATGAATCTATGGTATGCTCCACAAAGTTCACTACATTGTCCAGTATATACTCCTTCACGATTTGCAAGGAAAAATACTTGGTTTAGACGTCCTGGAATTGCGTCACATTTCACTCCTAGACTAGGAACAGTCCAGCTGTGAATAACATCTCCTCCAGTAATAAGAACACGAATAACGCGATTTCTTGGAACAACAACTCGGTTATCTACTTCCAGAAGACGTAGATCTCCAGATTGTAGTTCATCGGTAGAAACCATATAACTTTCGAATCTAATGGATTCATCACTGTCTAGATCTAGACCATACTCATAAATCCAATACCACTGACGTCCAATGACTTTTAGGGTCATATCAAATAGGTTAGTAGAACCATTTGTAGGAAGAGCATCAGTACTATAAAGAAGAGTCCATGATGGAACCGCAATCGAAGCTACCACAAGTCTTGGAATAATTGTCCAAATAATCTCAATAGTTGCACCATGAGTAATGTGATAGGTTTTTGTTGAGATACTTCTAAGGTATCTCGTACGTAGAAGAGCCCAAAGAACGAACCCAACTACGAATAGCATAATCACCATAACATCAGAATGAAAATTAGTAATTGCAGTTGCAATAGGTGATCTTGAATCTTGAAATAGGTAAGTCCACGTTGCACGATACCATTGTGGGTATTCCATAGTGTCGGTGTACATATCATATATATCTTATATAATAAGAAGCGGGTAGTGGGAATCGAACCCACGTCTTTTGCTTGGAAGGCAAAGGATCTAACCCCTAATCGATACCCGCAGTTTTATAATTGTAATGAATGGATGATTCATAAATGATCCATATTCCATTCATCGGAAATGTAATGTCCATTCATCCGCTACGGCAGATAGAATCCATACTGACTCACGTCGTATTGAACCCAGCTCACGTACCCCATTACACGACGAACAGTCGTACCCTTGGGACCTGATACAGCCCCAGGAAGGGATGAGCCGACATCGAGGTGCCAAACCCACCCGTCGATCGCTTCTCTAGGGGTGGATTAGCCTGTTATCCCTAGTGTAACTATGATCCGTGGATCAGAGTAGATACCACTCTCCTACTCTGGGTCACTTCTATAGGCATTTACCCTTGGCCAAGGTGTCTCTTGAACCAATCAGACTATGTTATGGAGATACCCGACCAAGATGGGCTGTACCCCATCTCTGCATAGTCTTCATACACCTCCGTTACTTTTTTGGAGGTTGTCGCCCCAACCAAACAGTCTCCAGATCACTGTTCCATCTATTTATAGTAAGGATGATAGACAATCATTTGTGGTTTTTCAAAGTCGATTATTCTCCCACATCTTCTACATATGATAATCTATTATCCAATGACCCGGTTCTGTAAAGCTACTAGGGTCTTCTCGTCTAACCGTAGCATTGTCGCGTCTGCACGACAATAGGAATTTCACTGGCTTTCAGCACGAGACAGTGGGAGGATCGTGAATCCTTTCATGCGGGACAACAATTAATTGTCTAGGAATTTCGCTACCTTAGGACCGTCAGGTATACAGCCGCCATTGACTTACCCTCGCGTTCACACCAAAAAAAGCGATCCCGGTACGGAGTAAGCATTGGGCAGGAATCGATCTCTATACGTAGGGTTACCCCGTTGCAGAGACCTATGTTTTTGCTAAACAGTCGCCCTCCCCTATTTTGTGTCACCCATTTATGGGCCTGCGTTCTTCCGAAGGTACCGCAGTATTTTGCCGAGTTCCTTGTGCTGAAGTGTTCCAAGGCCTTAGTAGATTGCTACCATCTCACCTGTGTCGGGTTTCGTGTGGTTTGTAATGCGGTTTTCCAGTCATCATTTCATATATCAAAAGCAATCCAAATACATTTGATGTATGGAAATCATGCGTCCCATATACATTACACCCATCAATATATCTTTTCAGAGTTCTTTTAGGGACCATATACCCCCGGTTGTACACCAGTGCCGGGGAACCCTTGAGATCTTCGGCCCTGTCCATTTTATGGACAGTAATCGTTACTCATGCCAACATAGTCACTAGAAGTGTGTTGAATATAAATTACTTCATATCATATCATCTTCTACGCTCAAATACCGTATGCACGCATACAATTAGGATTGGCACCATGGTTAGTCTCGTTTATAGATCCACAGATACGTTCTAGATGGGCGAGCATTTACGCTTTCATTTCAAGATGGCTGCTTCTAAGCCTACATAATCCATATTCATGAACATATCCATGTTTTTTCACTTCCCGTGGTTTAAAGGCCTTTTCCTGAATTTCTGGGCTCTTTCCCTCTTGACATAGAATCTTCGCACTCCATGTCTGAGATATCGGTGTATCGATGCTTGTTCTATGATATTGGTGCGCTGCACCAGGAACGATACCAAGCATGGACATAACACGATTCTCCTGCCAATACAGGTTTCTTTGAGAACCAGCTATCACTCCGCTCGATAGGCATGTCACCTCTAACCATCTATCCTCCGAGTCTATTGCCACAGACACCGGTTCGGACTATACTCCTGTAGAAGGTTAGCTCGCGGAATTTCGGGTCTACCCACAGCCTCTGCGTTCTGATAATTCATTACACTTTACGAGACTCTGGATAACTCGTTGGCTCATGATGCAAAAGGAACCCCATCATATAGATAAGGCCTTGCTTGGAGATTTCAACGTATTTCCTTTTACATATTACTGTAAATTTTTTCAACCTTTCCGTCACCGTACTTGTACGCTTTCGATCACATTGAATCCCCGCGGTATGAAAGGTGGGTCTTTCTTCCTATACACCATACGCATATAGAACATACCAATACTTAGTTCATTTATTATACAGGACTTTCACCTTCTATGGTTAAGGTTTCCACACTTATTCTAAAAACTACTATAAGTTGTTTCATGTTAATTCGCCACTACTAATGAAACCTCGGTTGATGGTGGGACTAGCTACTTGGATGGTTCCGTTGGCTAGTGATGATAGGATCGAAATCCCTATATGGTTTCCCCAATGGAAATAGATATGATCATGTCATATATCCTTTCAGAATAAAACTGTCCATTTCAATGTGTCAAGGTATCCGTCTCGTGGATACAGTGAGAGTCGAACTCACGGCATTTGGATTAGAAGTCCAACGCTCTACCAACTGAGCTATATACCCATGGGCACAAAAGGATTTGAACCTCTGACCTTATCCTTGTAAGAGATCTGCTCTACCACTGAGCTATGCACCCATCCTACATCCAAATACTTTTTTAAATGTGTTGAGGAGTGTAGGGTTTGAACCTACGACACCATCCTTATGAGAGATGTGCTCTACCACTGAGCTAACTCCCCACCTATCATCGGAATGGGAGGGATTCGAACCCCCGAACTAACGTGAGTTACTGGTGTTCAAAACCAGCGCCATCGACCACTCGGCCACCAATCCATAAGCATGGAGAGAATTGAACTCTCTACCTTTCGGTTATCAGCCGAACGCTCTACCACTGAGCTACATGCTTCTGTGGCCTAATAGACAAGTACTCTTACCACCCAAAATCTTGCAAGAGATAGGGGAAGAAATACTTTCCATCCAAGACGCATCAGATTGTCATAACGATAACGAGGAACGCAACTACGAACCCAGATATATACGTAAAGAAAGAATGATCTTTTCAGTCCATGCCATACTCCTCCTGGAATCCAGTTAAAGGGTGCTACATCGATAGGAGGTAGCCATCCTCCTAGAAAGAGAAGAGAACAAAGAGCACTCATTCTAATCATGTTTCTATATTCTCCTAGAAAAAAAAGTGCAAATCCAAGAGATGAATATTCCACATTGTATCCTGCTACGAGTTCCGCTTCTGCCTCAGGAAGATCAAAAGGTGCACGGTTTGTCTCAGCAAGACAACAAATAAAGAAAAGAACAAGAATAGGTGCAAATGGAATTCTATGAATAACAGTTGATTGACATTCTACAAGAGTCGAGAGATTTAGAGATCCCCATGGAAGAACAACGGTTAGAACCACAAGTCCAATCCTTACCTCATATGAAATCATTTGAGCGGCACTACGC
>Ga0209136_1000823_pt1 | contig 21864 bp, 22 predicted proteins | sample SaaInl0LU_22_DNA_FD_184640 | JGI IMG/M metagenome (GOLD analysis project Ga0209136, IMG submission 184640) | Marine microbial communities from expanding oxygen minimum zones in the Saanich Inlet - ESP_90LU_22_DNA (SPAdes) (version 2) | ecosystem: Environmental > Aquatic > Marine > Intertidal... | reverse complement strand
AGAAGGACTTGGCTTAAGAACGACGTGCATATTACTTGTAAGTGGGAAAATAGAATGTTAGAATACATCGCATCGGGTAATATACCCATCCGAGTCGGACAGGACGCAAAAGAAAACGATCGTCTCACAAACATAAGTGATCCTGAACACTGGTGGATGCACGCGAGTGGGTACTCAGGTGCGCACGTTGTCGTATGTTATGAAGGTGAACGACTTCCAAAGGATGTCAAGAGAGATGCAGCTGTACTCGCGATACACCATAGTAAAACACCCGACTCAAAGATGTCTTGGGTAGACTTGGTGCGTGTCGGAAACGTATCTTATCTGAAACAACACGGGCGGGTGACACTCGAAGGTGAAGTTGAACAATTGACAATCTTTATGAGAAAAGAAAAGGAACGTCTGGAAAGTCTCTTAAAAATGAAGCGAGTAATATAACTACAATGAGTCATCAGGACTGGACTCCAATCGTCATCCACGGAAAAACTGCACCCGCGAAGCACCCCCCTCCAAAGCACTACGAGCGCACCAAGGAGCAGAAGTTGGAGGATGAGGAGTTGGGGACGCATAAGAAGGTTCCACTCTCGATGGCGAAGATGATTCAACAAGGGCGTATTGCTAAAGGTTTCAAAACACAAAAAGATTTAGCAATAGCACTGGGTGTGAATGTGGGTGTAATAGGTGCGTACGAATCGGGGCGAGCTATCCCAGACCCCACCATCCTTCAGAAATTGAGAAGGGTTTTGGGTGTCAAACTAAAGTAAGCTCGAGTAGTGACCCGCGATGTAGTAGACATCCTCGAACCCAAGTTCCTCCAATTTCTCTGCCGCAAATCTGGCTCGTTGCCCAGTGTTGCAATAGACGAGTAACCCCTTCTTGGGAAGTTCTGTGGTAGTTTTTTCGTTAATTTTGTTCACGGGGATGTGAAGTGCCTTGGGATAGTGTCCTACACGATACTCGGTGATAGTGCGAACGTCAATGACCTTCTTTATCTTACCCTTCTTTATGAGGCGTTTGGCTTCGGACGCGGAAATGAGGTTCTGACCCATATAGGTGTATGTGAGAGCAGCGGTGAGACCACCCGCTATGATAAGGGGAATCATTTAGTGTTTACTGGGATTTTAACTTTGGTGTGATCCATCTCGAAGCAACACTGAGCGTGACCATCGTATGTCCTCCGACATGAGCGACAATAATACAAAATGGTATAAAGTGTAGAGTCGTCCATACTATATATGAACAAGAAAACAGTTGATGTGTCCACTCGTATCACTCCTGATCAGCTTGCTAAGCGTTCAATGGATAGTCGTTTAGCTGCTATGGGGGAGGCACTTAAGGCTGAAAAGGTTCGATACGAATCTAACTGTGACTCGGAGAAGTTCAAGAGGTTTCTCGAAGACCGACTCACAATTTGGGTAGGGGAAAAGGATAAAACCTTCTACGGAAAGAAGATGTATGAAAAGACGAAAACTTTGATTGACAATTGGAATTAATTACCGAAAGCGACACCAGCCATACCATTCTTCACACGGAGAATGTTATAGTTGACCGCATAGACACGGTGAAGCTGGTTTCCACCCGAGGGGTTGGTGATGCTGAGCTTTGCGTTATCGATACGAGAGAAGTTAAGGGAACCTGTGGGTTGCATCTTGCTCATGGTGAGGCAGAAAGGCCATGAGTAGACGGGGAGATCGTCGAGGATGTTGTCGGGAAGATCTGTGCAGTGCATCTCGGGCACGACGTCGTGATGATAGACGTTGGAGGTGTTTTCAAAGAGGGCCGTACCGTTGATGTAGAGAGAAGAAGAAGAAAAATTGTACTCATCCGACCAGGTGCTACCGGTGGCGTTACCGGAGACCAAATGAATGGACTTCACGGGATGGTTGAAATAGGTAAGGTCAATTTCGGTGTCCGTGTTGGACGCCAACTGGTACTGGGTCTGGGTAATGAGTATCTCATGTTCGTTGTCAGTGAAGAACTTACGTTCATCTGTATCCAGATAAATGTAGTTACCATACACCTTGGGGGTGCTGCCCGGGGTGAAATTGTCTCGACACTTGATACGTATCTCGACATCGTGATACTGGAGTGCCACGAGAGGAAGCAACTTGGTCCAATCCTCACCGAAGAAGAAAGGAATCATGTAATAATTGCCACTGTGATTTTCCTTGCGAGTGTTCGTGGTCACAGCAAACGACGCCTTGGCAGCGGAGTCGCGCATGAGAGGATTATGAACACCCTGGATGTAAAGAGAATCTAGTTCGGAAACCTTCTGACCACCGATCCAGAGGGAAAATTCAGTGGGGCTTGTAGCAGTATTGGAGAACAATCCAGTGGAACTTTCTTGGAAATTGGCGATACCGTCAGCCTCGATCCAGATGTAGCTCATGAGGTCACCCTTGGAGCGGATGGGGATAGTGACTTCATTGTTGGAACCGAACACACCGATGTAATCCATGCGTTCGGGCTTCATGGCGAAGTTTGTGTAACGCTTGTAATTCTGGCGGAAGAAGCTCACCTGGGGATCACCGGTAATGTAGACATCCTGGGCACCCACAGACACGAGCTCGATTAAAGCAGCAGACATTTATTAGTAAATGATATTAAAATTTTGGGACATTATAAACGTATGGTAGTTTTTCAGGCGCTCACATGGGAACCCAGGGATACGGAAGAGGAACATCTCGTGAGTATCTTCGGTAAGACGGAAGATGGAAAATCTGTTTGTGTCACGACCGCATTTCAACCTTATTTTTTCATTAAACTTAATCTAAATACCCCTAAACAGACGATTCAGGAAATCTATAATCTCTTGAATAAAAAATGCCCAGAGTGCCTAGTATCGTATTCAATTTTGAAATCAAAGGACGTTTGGGGGTTTCAAAATAACGAACAGTTTTGTTTTATGAAGATTAACTTCGTAAACCTGCAAAAGCGTCGACGTGTTGACTCGTTTCTAAAAAGACCGATCGACATTTCATCTGGACCTTTCAAGGCTAAAGTATATGAATCGAATCTCGACCCAGTTCTTCGCTTGATGCATCGAACTGGTATACAGTCCACTGGGTGGTTAGACACGGGTGATGAATGTATACGGTCACACTTCGCCCGAGTAGATATTGATCTTTGGTGTAATAAGTGGTCCACTCTGAAACCAGTTGACCGAGATGATATAGCCCCGTTCGTCGTCGCGTCATTTGATATTGAGTGTAACAGTTCTACGGGTAAGTTCCCGGATGCCGATATCGTGGATGATGCCTGTTTTCAAATTGCCATCTCTCTGTGTAAATTCGGTGATGACGAACCATATGAGAAGATGTGCCTATGTTACAAGAAGACGGGAGGTCCTGATGTCGTGAGTTATGACACAGAGAAGGAGATGCTCGAAGCGTTCCAGAAGTATATGCACAAAAAGGATATTGACATCCTTACTGGGTGGAATATCTTTGGGTTTGATCTTGAGTATATTTTCAAGCGATCGTTCGTGACTGGATGTAGTAGTGCGTTTTTAGAATTGGGAAAGCTGAAAGATCATCCATGTGATCTCGTCGTAAAAAACTTGAGTTCGAGTGCACTCGGTGATAACGTCCTTAAACTTCTCCCGATGCCGGGTCGTTTCATTTTTGATCTTTTTCATGAAGTGAAGAAAGGGTACAAACTGGATTCATACAGCCTCAATAACGTTTCGAAGCAGTATCTAGGTGATCAAAAAATTGACATGCCCCCTAGGGAAATGTTTGCGAGGTTTAAGGAAGGTGATCCCGATAAGTTACGGGAAGTCGCCGAGTACTGTATTAAGGATACACTTTTACCTCATAAACTGATGAAAAAGATGTGTACACTGTTTAACCTTCTCGAGATGGCTAAGGCGACATGGGTGCCACTCTGTTTCTTGGTAGAGCGAGGCCAACAGATTAAGGTCTTTAGTCAACTGACAAAAAAAGCGAGAGAACTGGGGTTTATGGTCCCCACTATTCGTTACGGGGCATTACCCGAAGAGCCGTATGAAGGTGCGACCGTACTCGAAGCACAGAAGGGAGCTTACTATACACCTATCACGGCACTTGATTTTGAAGCACTGTATCCATCGATCATGATGGCCCATAATCTATGTTATTCATCGTATGTCATGGATGAGCGTAGATATGGTGACGTTCCAGGTGTGACGTATGAGACATTCACAGTCGGTGACCGAACGTATAAGTTTGCACAAGATGTTCCAAGCCTTTTGCCTGCCATTCTAACGGAACTCAAGCAGTTTCGTAAAAAGGCTAAGAGGGACATGGCTACTGCGACGGGTTCTATGAAGGAGGTGTATAACGGTAAGCAGTTGGCGTATAAGATTTCGATGAATTCTGTATATGGTTTCACGGGTGCCGGCAAGGGTATTCTTCCATGTGTACCCATTGCCTCGACGACGACTTTTAGAGGTCGTGCGATGATCGAAGAGACGAAGAACTACGTCGAGAAGAACTTTCCTGGTGCGAAAGTGCGGTACGGCGACACCGATTCCGTCATGGTTGAATTCGATGTGGGTGACCGTAAAGGTGAGGAAGCGGTCAAGTATAGTTGGGAAATCGGTGAACGTGCGGCCGAAGAGTGTTCCGCTCTCTTCAAAAAGCCGAATAACCTGGAACTCGAAAAGGTCTATTGGCCGTACTTTTTGTACTCGAAGAAACGATACGCTGCAAAATTATGGACACAGGGAAAGGATGGAAACATGCATATGGATTACATAGATGTAAAAGGTTTACAACTCGTTCGTAGAGACAACACACCCCATATGAGAGAAGTGTGTAAGGAACTATTGGATGTTGTCTTAACTTCGAGTGATACCGGACCACCGAAGGAACTCGCGAAGGAGCGCGCTATCGAACTTCTTTCGGGTGATGTACCCCACGAGAAGCTCATTTTGAGTCAGGGGTTGTCAGATAGTTATAAAGTTAATGGAAAATCTGTATCTATCACGAGTTCGGAGAGTCGTAACATTAATCAGGCACATGTTCAAGTCGTGAATAAAATGCGAGAACGAAAACCCGGCTCTGAGCCGCAATCCGGTGACCGAGTACCATATATTCTTACTAAGACGGGTGATCCCAAAGCGAGGGCTTTTGAAAAATCAGAGGATCCGGTATTCGTACGAGAAAATAACATTCCTGTGGATTACCACTATTATTTCGTGAACAAATTCTTGAATCCCGTATGTGATCTTCTTGACCCGTTATTTGATAATGTGAAAATGGACATTTTCGGTGAGATTATTGACCAATACAAACCCGTTAAGAAAAAAACCGAACCATCGTTGAGTGGTATGAAAAAAGCTGACCTCGTAGAGGAGTGTAAGCGACTAGGTCTGGATGACATGGGTAATATGACGGAATTGCGAAACAGAATCAAAGGGTCTAGAATGAAAAAACAAGAATCGGTCGAGGACATATTTAAACAATACGCGCAAAGAGAAGATAAGTTGAATGAGTGATCACGAAAGGATTATCAATTTTTTTGAGCAAGAACTCGAGCGGCATTCAAACCACATCATTGATGAATACGCGGAAATAATTTCCAAAAAGTATGCAATTCCCCTCGATATGTTATTGAAAGATGTACCGCGTAGGTCATCTAGGTTGATTTGTAGGGGTACAAAGACGAATGGTCAGAGATGTACATTCTATGGAACGTATGATGGCTACTGTAAACACCATACCTTACAGGGTGAACGACTGAAGACGAAACACTTTAACAATTCGACGGAACATACACATGGTCCAGATAAAATGTACGTTAGAGGGTGTCCCGGATGTGAAAATTCAAAGGGGCTTATAGATTTGGGGTCAGTATTGAGTAATGAGTAAATCTGATATTCTACTATCATCAATAAACAATTTTTACACAGAAGAAGAGAATAGATCTAAACTATTAAGAATCCTAGACAAATCAAGTGGAATCTCTCTACGAAACTTAGAATGGTTCATCACAAACTACTCCAAAAAGAATAACATTTCATACACGACAAAAGACGGAAAGTATTTCACGGTGCACTGTGCATACAAATCGAGTTTGGATGGGTACAGTAAAAAACTTTTTGACCCCTTTTGTAGGTCTGAAAAGTTTGCGTACACAGTTCCCGGAACATCTCATGAAATCCATACAACCTTAGCACAGTTGAATTTCATCAAATGGTGTATTAAGAATAACATCATCGATTATATTAGGGATAATAAGACAACTCTGTTTACACGATCTTAGTTTAGAAGAGTATTTGAGCTTCACCACCCTTTACTCGAAGAATATTATAACTCTTCGCGTAAACGCGTATAAATCGATTGAAATAGTACCAATTCGAGTTTACATATGTTTCTGACTTCCATAACTCAAATTTCAAAATCTGTTCTTTTATTAGGTTGAAATTAACCTGACCGGTTGGATACCACGCTTCCGGGTCAAACGCGAAACTATACATATAAACTCTCGACAGTTTAGGTACGCTGGAATGGTATCTCATAAATTGAGAAGTCCTTAAGAATTGTGGGTTTCCGATGTTTTCATCCACAATTTTCAAACCGTCAAGTTCAAGTGTCAGGTACTTTAATTGGTCTGGAGTTACCGTAAATGTGGATGTGCTCTGTTCAAAATCAACCCAGCGTATGGGGTCATAGTTTAAGGGACTCGTAAAAACACCTATATCTTGATGAGCTTGTCGGTCTCTTTGGATGAAGAAATACAACTCTTTCACGGGATTCGAAAAGTTCAGTTTACACTTTATCGAGTTTGTTTGGGGGTCTGCAGTTCTGAAATGTTCTTCTTGAAGTTGAGTTATGACATAATCTGTTTTTGTACACTCCAGTTTTTTCCTTTCTGTGGCACCCAGATATACGAGTTCAGTGATGAGTTCACATTTGGTTATTCTTGGAGCTTGTGTAATTGTAGGTGGTAAAGCTGCACTTACCATCACAAGACCACTCGTGTCGTTAGGAGTTTGTGTTGTAGATTTCTCATACACAAGTTCTTTATAGTCTCTTAACTTGATACGAATTGTTACGTCTTGAAGTTTAATGGCACACAGAGGTAAAGCTAATTCTGGATGTCTATGAAAATAAAATGGTAAATCGATGATACAGTGTAATGTGTTGGTTTCCAATTGTACAGCGTTAATCCCATTTGCCGGTCTACCTAGAAGACTGTTGTCACTTTTATTGATTAGATTTTTAAAGGCAGATTTTTTGGAATCATCGTGAAATGCTTCTGTGTAAAGTTGTAAGTAATCACTCGTCAGTCTATTTACAACTTTACCTCCTATCAATAATTCAGCATACTCGATCAGTGCATTTCCAAATGAATCAATGTAGTAATGGTCGGCGTCAGTAAGCTGCGTGGTTTTGACTTCCAGACAAACGGATTTCAGTAAATCACCGGCATTCATAGGAATTCTGAATTCGCATATACTACCGAAATCACCATTGGAGATTATGTTTCTATATTCTTTCGCGAAATGCGTATTTCGTTTTATAAATTTTGTAAAGTATGAATAATCGTACTTTACGTTTACGTCATCAATTACCCCCATCACATGAAGGTTTATTTGTCCTGAAGACATTACTACTATATCTGATTAAAATTTTAAACCCGCTAATCCATGCGAAAATACGAGCACGTTATGACTCACTGCGTATACTCGAACAACAACCTCTTCGTTGATATTTTCTGGAATCTCAATTTTCAATTCTTTGTGAATGATGCGACTCATATTGACACTCCCCATCGGAATTCCGGATACGGGATTAAGAGAAAAAGAATACGAACAATACTTACCACCGCCATCAAAATTATTTCCAGATGGTGGTCTCGTGTGATTATCCAACGCTTGCTTGAAAGATAGAAATTTGTTGTCACGGTCAAATACGACATTGTTATTGAATTTCAATCCAATCTTTTCAATATCTACGAAGTTAAGCTCGTCTGATGCGCGATGAGCGATAAAAAATAGTTCACTGACAGGGTTTTTGAAATTCAACAATACACTCTTTTCTGAAACACCTGGAAGTATCTTAAATCCTGAAACCTGTAACTGTTGAATGTTGTGAGTGATTGGTGAACTTTCTATAAACGATCTTTCTTCTCCCCCCACGTGAATGTACGTGACATTTAAAGTTGTCTTAAATAATTGTTGTTGCACTTGTGCAGTGTTTAATTCTGATTTGAGTTTGATAGTTATCCGTATTCCATGTTTCTTTAGAGCGCAAGTCGGTAGAGCTAGTTCATTAATCTTGTGAAAGTAGAATGGTATGTCTATAAAGAAGGGATTATCTTCTGCACTAGTAGTATTTCTGAATCTTTGATTCTCATCATTCGAACCATGTGCATACAAATATTCATGTGTCGTAATATCCCGTGCACGAGATTGGTGATACAAAGCGATGTATTCTCCAGTTAATTTTTGAATAGACTGTTCACCTATAAATAATTCTACATAATCGATGAGTTTATTCGTAACAAACGAAGAAAAATCTGGGGTTACAATACCAACTTGTCTTAATTCCGCTTTTAAAGACACTCGATTTATAAAGTCTCCAGCATCCGTGGGTATTCTGAATGACAATAGAGAGCCAAAAGTAGTAGGCGTTTCAGATTCTATAGGATACATTCGTTTATAAAAGGGTGTGTGCTGTTTATACGTGGTTATGAAATGACTCTGCGTCGGATTACCGGTTATGAATACATCTTGTGTACCACTCGCACTCAGCAGCATATATAAATATACAGAAGTTTTTTTTAATACACAATGTTCATGAAACCATTTTTAAATTCGAAACGTGTGTAGGCTGCGTGATACATGTGCATTTCATATGTTTTAGTCAAATCCAGGAATACGTGGAGGGTTGTTTCTATGAAACTCTTGTCTGATATAATTTTGTTGAAATCTAAAATTCCCGAGCGACGTTGTTCGGATGTGTATAATGCGTTATTGAATGTGTAAATATGTGTAATTGGTGTGTTCAGACCACCTTCATATGGGGTATAATATTTAAAGTAGCGATGATTCTGATCTCCCGACACAGATTGAACAGACTCACCATTAAGATAAATATCAATTTTTTCGGCAATTTCAAATCCTTGTCTGTCCACACTTCGAAATGGGTAAGGATTACTCGTAAAATTGAAACGAAGTTTGTACTTGGATTTGTCGTCTTCATTTTCCGAATCAGTCAGTCTGTAGAACCAGTGAAAAACTTTAATAGGTTTATCAGACGTAAAATTAGTTTTGAAAGTTCGTTTATTTATTTCAGATGCTTGTTGAATATGTTTGGAAATAATACCAGTTTCAAATGAATGCAATGAAGACGAGAGATAGAGACGTTCTTCGGGTTTTATATGAATTTCCTCGGTTATAATTGTGAAATCCGGTAATGTTAAAACGGATGACGATTCTGTAAAAAATGACTGTTTGTGGAAGTTAATTTCGAACGTTATTTTTTGTTTATGGATTGAGCATAACGGGAAATAATGTCTATCACCAGAACCCTTGTATCGTCTAGAAAAGAAAAAGTGTATTGGTATGAGTAAGTCTCTTTTGAGGAATCCCAAACTGCTACCTTGTGTGGCAAAATACGTGTAATTCCAACCACCGTTTGTTAATAATTGAACAGCATCATGTTGCGTATCACTCAAGTATAATTCGTTGTACAAGAAATTCCAGTCATCTGTGAGCTCTTCTAATTTTATTCCATCTACATGCATCGTGATACTTTTAATAATGTGTAACGAGAGTTGATCGGGATAATTTGTACCGCTTAATACTGGCATAGTCAATTTAATCCACATATCACTCAACAAATCACCCATCTGGTTGGGATTGAATTCAACTTTCACAGTATTACCGAAAGGCCAGTTCGTATCTTGATCCATTTTGGTGACAACCCTACTTTTATAGACTTTCGTATAATTTGAATATTGTTTTAGATCGTAATTAAATAAAGAATCTTCTGGGTCTTTGGAAAGCAGGTGTGTATCCTGCATTCCAATAGCCTTGAGGGAAATCTTAGCAGCCTCACCCATATCTACTTACTGCTCACATATTTTTAATATCATTCTTCCACATCGTAATGTGACTTGTCTTCAACATCTTCTCTAAATCTTCCTTTGCATGTTTCGCTTCATCCATGAGTGCTTTGACGCGTTCCTCTGTATACTCAACTGTCTTGGTATTGAGGAGATAGTCTAAGTTTCCATCAATCTTGGGGAAGATCGAAGACATCTCCGCCTCCAACTCCACCTTCTTTCTTTTGAACACTACCAACTTCCCCTCAATCACCATCGACACAAACTTTGATTTATGGTCACACATCTCTGCTCGCTTCTCGAGTACATCGATGAGGTGTGCCTTCCGCTTCTTGTAGTGCTCGAGGCGCAACTCCACAAAATCCTTCAAGATTTCCTCGGGACTCTCATACTTGTGAATACCCCTAGTAGGATGGAAGAGATGCATATTGGAGACACGGAAGGTCTTCCTCAGCTTGAGGTCCTTGAGGAGATCTTTACCTGCATAGTCCATGATTTCAAAGTGGACATCTTCGGTGGTTGAGTTGTTGACAAACCCCCCAATTAACTTCTTCTCGACGAGACCATCTAGATACTCTTTGTAATCCTGTGTCCAGCGACCTGGTGGTAGCTCAGTCACGACGATATTTCTTCCAGACCAATTCCACACACCTTCCATCATCCAAGTATCCTCTTCCTTGTGAACAACCCCCTTGAAACCCCTAAACCAAGGTCGCATGGGAACAATTTCATCACCACTCAAAATCCGTTTAATATTGTCCCTGATGTCATCTGGTTTGAATGGGGGTACATAGCAACTGAACCCCGTACCAATACCTTCAGTTCCATTCACGAGAACCATCGGGAGGGTAGGCATGTAAAAGTCTGGTTCGATCGGACGACCATCATCATCGAGGTAATTGAGAATTGCGTCATCCCTGGGATCAAAGATTTTTCGTGCATCTTTGGTCAACTTCGTGAAGATATACCTCGTCTGAGACGCATCCTTGCCACCCATGAGACGTGTACCAAACTGACCACAAGGTTCGAGAAGGTTGATGTTGTTCGAACCCGTATAGTCATTCGCCAACTTTACGATCGTATCCGCCAGAGAAACTTCACCGTGATGGTATGCACTTTTTTCAGCCACAAATGCCGCCAGCTGTGCAACCTTCATCTCATCCTTGAGGTTCTTCTTGAAGCACGCGTACATAACTTTGCGTTGCGAGGGTTTGAGACCGTCAGCCATATGCGCAATAGACCGCTTGAGATCCGCGAGACTGAAGTTCACCAAGTCTTTGTGTACAAAGTCAGAGATGTCCAATTGCTTGACATTTCCATATGGAACTTCAAGTTGATCAGCATCCTTCGCTGTGTTCTCTAGAAGCCAAGACTTCCTAGCGTCAGCCTTCTTTTTATCAAAAGCGAGGACGATAGAATCATCAGTCATCGTATCCATATCGAACTTTACAGTGAGGTCTTGAATCTTCTTGAAATACTCACGCGCCTCAGCACTCGTAGAAGTACCCAAACCCTTGTAGTACTTAATCTTCCAACCCTGTTTTCCGTCACCATACCAGGTACGGAAAGCGGAGTCTGTATAGAAGGACTTGGTTTGTGAACCCTTGGTTGCTTTGATGATTGGGGTCACCATCGAAACCACAAAATTAAGTTTCAAAAGACTGGGCCAGAAATAGTGTATCATGTTGAGGATGAGACCCTTGATGTGAGACCCATCGTTATCCGCATCGGTCATGATCATAAGACGCCCGTATCGAAGCTCGGAGACACTCGTGTATTCCTTACCCTGTTGGAGACCCAAAATCTTCTTGAGGTCGTTGAACTCCTGGTTGGAGGTCAACTGCGCCACAGAGACATCTCGCACATTCTTACACTTACCACGAAGGGGAAAGACACCATAGTGATCGCGACCAACAACAGAGAGACCCGCGACCGCGAGAGTCTTCGCTGAGTCACCCTCGGTCACGATGAGGGTACACTTCCCAGAGTGAACAGTTCCTGCTTTGTTGGCATCATCCAACTTGGGAATACCGGTAATCTTAGACTTACGAGCACCATCAGACTTCTGGAGTTCCTTCATCTCCTTGAACTTTGAGAGTGCCAGAAGTTCATCGGCGATCCCCGTTTTGAGAACATTCTTGATAAAGTTCTTGGGCGGTTCAAATTTACTCCCAAAGTTGGGGGACTTCGAGGTACATTCAGATTTGACCTGACTGGAAAAAGTTGGGTTCTCAAGGGTTGCTTTGACAAATAGGTTGAAGGTATTCTTCACCTGTTGAGGTTTTAACTTAATCTTCTTCGCCATCTCATCGATGATACCATTGGCGATGAGGTTCGCAGCATGATCGACATGGGTTCCACCCTTATTGGTGCAGAGACCATTCACAAAGGAAACTTGTTCCATACCATTCTCCGATGGCCCGATACACACCGACCATCGATCCCCGTTGACACAAGTCACCTCTTCGACACCTTCATGCATTTTGGCGTAAGCTTCAAAGTTTTGTTTGGTGAGAATGTCACCATTGAACTTCACTTTACAGTTTTGGGTCGTACAGATGTTCGCATCCCAAACTCGTTTCTGGAAAATGCTGTAGATGGTTTCGTCCATCTTGGACATCCCGAACCTCTTCCACTCGGGTGTGAAAGTGATAGAGACGGAGGACGTGGCACCCGAATGTTTTTTGATTTTTGGTGGGTCGCAGACAGTCATATTCTTCGACCACTTCTGGGTATAGGTCTGCTTCGTCTCATGGTCCTTGATAGCGATAGAAAACTCGGTGGAGTAGATGTTCGCCAACTTGGCACCATAGCCATTGCGACCACCCACGATACGCTTTTGAGTATCATCGTAGTTGGTACTCGTGAGGAGGTGACCAAAGACAAGTTCGGGATTCCAGAGACCTTCCTTCTCGTGCATCTTTACGGAGATCCCACCAAGTGGTCCGTTATTCTCGATAGTCACCGAGCCACTCTCCTTGTCAATAGCGACAGAGATGGAATTGACCTGTTTGGGATGGAGAGAGTTGCGGTCGATGGCGTTGACGAGGATCTCATCAAAGATTTTCAAGAGAGCTGGGGAGTACTTCAAGTTCTTCTTCTCGAACTTTTCACCATTGAGAATCCAGTAGGATTCTGTGCCCAATTCAACTGGACCGACATAGGAGTCGGGTCTCTTGAGAACGTGTTCGATGTGGGTGAGTTTTTGGACACTCTCCATACTTTCTTGGATGTATTACAATTCTAACTTTTAACTTAGGCCCTCATTTTGTCCAACTTACTTTTAAGTTTTGCCTCTTCTAACATCAAGTCAAGATACTCATCGGATAGTTCGGGTGTATACTCTTGGCACCTGGTTAGATAATCGATATCTGTTTCAAATTCACCTATGACCACATCTGGGTCTATATCAAAAAACTCACCGTTGGGTGCACGGATGTGTGCGTAACGAGCGTGAAATATTTCCTCAAGTCTTTTTGTCTTACATGAAGACGTGGTGGTTTTGTTCTTTATCATTGGAAATGGGGATTTAAATGTTGCATAGACTTTGAACTTGTGTGGAACACCTGTATTCAGTTCACGAGCTCTCTGATTAGGATGTACCGATTCGCCGATTTTCACCTCAGGGAAGGAGTCTGTTATGAGAATGTATATGTGAGAGGCATCCGGTAACTTTTGAGTTGTTTGAGAAAGACCGAGATACTGCTCCACATTTGGGATCGATCTTAGAGGTGAAGAAAGATTGTTCTTATCGTGGTCCGGTCCGTAGTAATATGGATCGGGTCGAGCTCCCTCTTTACGTCTCTGGGAGTACCTGACTTCCCAACCATCAGGAAGTTCGAAATCATGTTTGTCAAGGAGATGTTTTTTCAATTTCTGAAGATGATCCATATTACTTAAAAATTGCAATATAATTCTATCTACTTAGGTATATGCTCACCCTCGCCTCCGTCAAGCCTGTTGTCAAACTCGAGAAGCGTATCAACAAAGCTGTCGTCAAATCAGCTGTGAAGGTCATCGACAAGGTTTACAGGGACAGGGACTATGCTCGGTTCTATGTCCTCGAGACGGTCGCCCGTGTCCCATACTTTTCGTTTGTGTCTGTTTTACATTTGTACGAAACCCTCGGTGTGTGGCGGAAGGCTGACTTCTTGGAAACCCACTTCGCACAGACAATGAATGAGTACCACCATCTCCTTATCATGGAAGACCTGGGTGGTGATGAGCGCTTCGTTGACAGATTTTTCGCACAGCACACAGCCTTCGCGTACTACTGGTTGACGTGCCTCTTGTATGTGGTGTCACCTCGAATGGCCTACAATCTCTCCGAACAGGTGGAAGAGCATGCCTATCACACATACGATGAATTTCTCAGACAGAATGGAGCGAGTCTCTCCCTCGAGCGTCCACCAGCTGTGGCTTCGAACTACTACGATGATGTCAACAACCTATATGACGTTTTCGAGAATATCCGAAACGACGAAGGTGGCCACGTGAAGACGATGCAGGACTGTCAAAACTTTCTTGAGGTAAAGTAAGAGATGTACCTCTACCTGATAGCCGCCATCTTTGTCCTGTTTTTGATGATGCAAAATAAGTCCAGGGGTATGAACAAGGCCATCGAGAAGCTCGTTCGTCAATCTGCTCGGTATGCTACGGCGGCGCAACAAGATAAGTCTCCAGTCGTGGCGATTCTTCACGCCAACTATGCGGCGGCGTACCTCTATGCACTCAAAGACATCGCTACCGAGTCTCAAATTCACAACGCTACGGGTATAGATGTCAAAAAGTTCAAGGAGCATGTCATCAACGTTCAGGATGCGGTTACCAAGAAGACTACAGAAACGTGCCCCGATTTCGCGGGTCAGGTTGACATTTACCTGGCTGAAATCGGAGGAGAAGCCTAAGTGGAGATGTAAAATTGTAAAAATCAAGAAATCAAAAATGGAAGTTATCCGTGATCACCTTTGGGACCGTTGCCTCGCTGATGCGACTAAAATGCACCGCATGAGCGAACCAGATGAGAGATGTGTTCAACTCGCCAACGCGACTTGGATTATGAAAAAGAAGTACCTCGAACACGAGAAGAAGAAGCAGAGTAGACAAATTGTCATACTTTCCAAAATCCCCGAGGTGGTGAACGAGTCGAGAACCAATAAGAAAATTTGTTGCGCGACGACGATGTCTGGAAAGCCATGCTCATTCAAAGCGGTGTGCGGTGACTTTTGTAAAAAACACAGTGTCAAGAACGCGATACTCGGAGCAAAAGTCGATTTGAGCAAAATTAAAATCAACGACTAATAGAAAGATGATGTTAGATCAGGAGAGTCTTAGACCTGTAATAATAGCGATGGCAATCTACATCTCTGTCAGTACACTCGTACCTCGTATTATCAAGAAGCCGGTCGGTATTCAAGTCATCGATGATCTCGTAATGAAACTTATCGCAGAAAGAGATTCAATGATGACTGGTGCTATCCTCATTGGCCTCATTGTCCTTGCCACTAACTACATTCAGGATGAACTCATTTAAAACATTCTCTCGTCCCACTAATTTCTTTGTGTGTTCGTGATCCATGTATCGAACACGATTATCGTACGCGTGTTTCATGTACTCCAAGAGTTGGTCAAAGTTTGGGTCTCCCCAAACCATACCCTTTTTGAAGAGGAAATCATCCTTCTCCAACTCTTGAAGTCCACACTCGATCGTATACGGTGTTTTGATATATTCGGGTGCACCACCATAGTTTGTGATGATCACAGGTTTATCTCTCATGGCTGCTTCAACGGCACCCATCCCCACACCCTCGGAATGTGAAAAGCTCACGTAGCAATCTGATTGATTATGTATTTCATCCATTTCTTCATCTGTGATGAGACCATTGATGACTTTGACTCTCGGAAACGGGATGTGTATGTCCCGGTTCGCAGTGGCCTTCACGACGAGACGAGTGTTCGGTTCATTTAGACGAGCAAATGCTTGAAGTACATCCTTAAATTTTTTACGGGGGTCGGCAATATTACCGATGTGATAGAATGTGTACGGTTTCTCTACAGGTTTGGGGATATGGGCGTGTATCACGTAGAATTCATTCTCAGGAAACTGCCGTGAGAGAACTTTCTTACAGAATTCACTCGGTACAGCGACTCTCTTGAACTCTTTCATGATGAGACCATAATCTTCATGGACAGTCTCTGTTTCACAGACGGTCATACATGCGAGATTCTTGATACGTCTCTTGGCGTGTTTCGCGTACTCGACGTGTTCGGGGATTGGAAGCATAAAAATCAGACCATTATCACATTGTGGAAGTTCTTTCCCAATAACATAATACACAGAATTAACTCCAAAAAGTCGCGTGTATTTTTTAGCATGTTGACCAATACCCGTGTTTAGAGCAGGACCGATGATGATCATTATGTTTAAAGATAATCTTTCTTTTATGTATAGTAATATGGATTCTCTACGCAAAGAGATTGAACAGGAAATACAGCGCAGCCGCCTTGACAAGGGGCGTCTGTACGACCTTCTCTTGAAGATCATCGACAACGTGGGCACCAGTGGCACTGGTGCCCAGGGACCCCCAGGTCCCCCAGGTCCCCAGGGTGTCCCAGGTCCCCAGGGTGGTAGAGGTCTCGCTGGTGAGTGCAAATGTAAGTGTGTAACAACTGATGCTGCACCCACTAAGGCTGTTCCCAAAAGGGCTCCCGCTAAGAAGAAGGTTGCGACCGCTTAAATATATATAAAGTTGTATCCCCCATTATAAATACATGTTGGCTATTGCACCATTGCGTATTTATAACACGGCTGAAAGGCATTGGCGCCAGTATTCGCCTGAAACACCCAGGCGTCCTATCATTGTGAAAGCGGCTTCTCATGTGAAAGCTGAGAAGCTAAAGGTGGACATTGAAGTTGAAAAATTGAAACTGGAACTGAAGAAACACAAGGAAGCTGAACAGAAAATTAAGAGGCATGCGAAGTGGATGTTGCGTTCCACCCAGTCGGCTCATAAGGATGCTCAAGATGTCATAGAGATTATTAAGGATTTGTATGGTGATGATGCATTTGAATAAACTTTAAAATGCATGTATATATATATGGGGCAAAAAACACTCAAAGTTGATAAAATTATACCCGAAGGTAATGCGTTACACATTTCCTCGAACCTCGAAGTCAGTAACATCAACTTCACGGGGTCCTTCAACCAGAATGGAACACCCTTCGAGTCCTCTCCCTGGACAACCACAGGGGATGACCTTTCCTATACGACTGGAAGGGTCGGTGTAGGGACATCGTCTCCCCTCGAAACACTTGATGTGTACGGTGGATTTCTCGTGAGACCTGAAAGAACTACCGCATTTTACGATAATGCTTGGACTGGTACTACTTCGGGTACCTTTACTGCTGGCAGTCCAATAACTGGTCCTACGATAAATGTAATATATTCAAAAAACGCTATATATACAACTACAGGTGGTTTAAAAGTATCACCCCCGAATACTGATACCGAATATTTTTATGAGACCGGTTCTTATTATTCTGCTTTTACCGGTCTTTATACACATTATACTGTAAGTACATCTACTGAATCTCCGTACTTATCCGGAGACGTTTTCTCTTCAACAAGATTTAAGGTTGATAACACAGAAGATTTTACGGGATTTGCGATCGGTCAAGACTATGAGGCTGGAGATACACTAACCGATTACAGTCAGTCTCTAGATATAGCTAGAGCCCATTCTGCTCACATGTATTTCAAGACTGCATCTTCCGATGGCAGTTTAACTGAGAAGATGCGTATTACCAACACCGGCAACGTCGGGATAGGAACCTCGAGCCCCAACGCTAACCTCCACGTCGAGGGTAACGCGTATGTGTCCTCGAACCTAGAAGTGGGCACGGCCAACCTCTTTGTAGACACCCAAACCTCTAGGGTTGGTGTAGGGACCTCGAGCCCCGACGCTAACCTTCATGTCGAGGGTGACGCGTATGTGTCCTCGAACCTCGAAGTCGGTAAAACGACTATATCAACACCCGACCAGACACCAAATGTCTTGTGGGCTAAGGGTATAGGTGGAACGAGTGCCGACTACGGACGTGGTATCGCTACGGATAGTGGTGGGAATGTGTATGTGACTGGAAATTACCGTATTACTGCGACTTTAGCACCTGGTACGACCTTAACCAGTGCAGGTTCTTATGATGCATTTGTCACCAAGTATGATGCGAGTGGTACAGTTCAGTGGGCTACGAGTATAGGTGGAACGAGCGCCGACCTGGGAATTGATATCGCAACGGATAGTAATGGAAATGTGTATGTGACTGGACATTACAGTAGTTATAGTATCACTATCGGGTCTACAACATTAACCCGTGTAGGTTCTTATGATGCATTTGTCGCCAAGTATGATACGAGTGGTACAGTTCAGTGGGCTACGAGAATAGGTGGAACGGACACCGACAACGGACACGGTATCGCGACGGATAGTGATGGGAATGTGTATGTGACTGGAAATTACCGTGGTAGTATCACTATCGGGTCTACAACATTAACCAATTCAGGTTCTGATGATGTATTTGTCGCCAAGTATGATACGAGTGGTACAGTTCAGTGGGCTACGAGTATAGGTGGAACGAGCGCCGACTACGGACGTGGTATCGCTACGGATAGTGGTGGGAATGTGTATGTGACTGGAAATTACAGTGGTAGTATCACTATCGGGTCTACAACATTAACCAGTGCAGGTTCTGATGATGCATTCGTCGCCAAGTATGACACAAGTGGTACAGTTCAATGGGCTACGAGTATAGGTGGAACGAGTAATGACTACGGACGTGGTATCGCGACGGATAGTAGTGGGAATGTGTATGTGATCGGAGAATACAGTGGTACTTTAACTATCGGGTCTACAACATTAACCGGTGCAGGTTCTGATGATGTATTTGTCGCCAAGTATGATACGAGTGGTACAGTTCAGTGGGCTAAGGGTATAGGTGGAACGAGTGCCGACTACGGACGTGGTATCGCTACGGATAGTGGTGGGAATGTGTATGTGACTGGAAATTACAGTGGTACTGCGACTTTCGCACCTGGTACGACCTTAACCAGTACAGCTTCTTATGATGTATTTGTCACCAAGTATGATGCGAGTGGTACAGTTCAGTGGGCTACGAGTATAGGTGGAACGAGCGCCGACAACGTAAGTGGTATCGCTACGGATAGCAATGGAAATGTGTATGTGACTGGAAATTACTATGGTAGTATCACTATCGGGTCTACAACATTAACCAGTGCAGGTTCTGATGATACATTCATCGCCAAGTATTCCTCACCACCTAAATACCTTCGTATAAACGCAGGATTAGAAGTGGGTTCGTCCAGCCTCTTTGTGAACACCGTCAACTCTAGGGTTGGGATCGGGACAACCACACCCGGGTACACTCTAGATGTTCAAGGTGACCTAAATGTTTCTGGAACCACGACGAATGTTTCGGATAAAAGATTGAAGTCCAACGTACACGTGATTGAGAATGCACTTGAAAAGGTTGGTAAACTCTCGGGATACACATTTACGATGAACAATAAACAAAACGCTGGTGTGATTGCCCAAGAAGTTCTGGAGGTGCTACCCGAAGTTGTGGGTGGTTCGGAAGAGACGACATATTCCGTCGCGTATGGGAATATGGCGAGTCTTTTCATCGAAGCGATTAAGGAACTCAAGCGTGAGATTGAGGTTCTCAAAACAAAAGATTAGGCGTCCCCATAAATTTCTAGGATGTCCCGAACGAGGGGACTTCTCTCAATATCCTTGAATTCAAACTGGATATATTCGATGCGTTTATGGGTTTTACCCGAGATACGCTCGCATATATCCTTGAGACCATTTTCTTCGTACTTCCTGTCATGCTGTTTGAGGTCACCCGTGACGACCATCTTCGTACCTTCACCAACTCTCGTCAAAAGCATCTTCATCTGATTGGGGGTGGAGTTTTGCATTTCATCTGCGATGATGAATGCATCCTTGAAGGTTCTTCCACGCATGTATGCGAGGGGGCAAATTTCTATGATTTTCTCTTTGATCATGTATTGGATGTCATTTTGTGTATAGTATTCGGCAAAGATGTCCATGATGGGTCTTGTCCATGGATCCATCTTCTCTTCCATTGTACCCGGTAGGAATCCGATGTCTTCCTCCACCGAAACGACCGGGCGTGTCAATACAATACGTTTATACGTTCGGTCGTTGTACCCCTGTATGGCTGCACAACACGCCAACATCGTTTTCCCCGTCCCCGCTGGTCCCACTGCGAATACCATGGGTTTGTTAATACTGTACAACACTCGATTGTAATTTCTCTGATTGTCACTCTTTGGAATTACAACTGGATGCACTTCCTCGAGTTCCATCTCTTCCTCGAAATATTCAGTATCACAAGACGACGAGAGTGAAATTTTAAGACGACGTCCCTTTTTACCTCCCATACTTTTTACGCAGAACTTTTATTGACCCACCATATGAAGCCACCGAATATTGAGACCAAAATGGCGACCAAAAGACCGAATGAGAACTTTTTAGGGTTTTCCTCTGGGGGTTTATCTGGCAACTTTTGAACATTTTGGTTGAGTGTATCGATTTTCTTAAGAAGTTTCTCCAGTGCTTGAAGAATTTGAAGTTCTCTATCTTTTGGTTTCTCCTTCACATTGACTGTTGTGATTTCGAGAACCATGTACCATTTTGCATCTGGTTGTAGTTTTACGTAGTCGCCGTCATCTTGGTGTTCAAAGATTTCAAAGTTTAACTTTTTGATTGATATGGGGTTGAAATAATTCGTATGACGGTTGAAACTTTTCCATTGTTTATCGCGGAGAACAATTCCATCACTCCCTGTAAAATGTCTCTCGAGAGGTACCCTGGCAAGTACCTGACCATGTCTCTCGTCTAAGATTTGAGCTACTTTCGGGACATCTGGGCACACTATATCGACGTACTTAGCCACGTTCGTATTTAAGTTGGAATCATTCTCACCAATTTGTGTGATGTAGAAATCGACCATCTTAATCCCTAATACACGACCCATATCCTCGACATGTGTATTAGACTTTAGGGTCAGGTCGAGAGAGAAAGTATTGTTCGTCCCGTTGACAAAATGTGAATCCAAAATGACATACTGAACCTTTTTAGGTATGTCGTCTAAAGACATTTCTACTAATATCTAACATAATAATATGGTTCCCGCAATCGCGAGGAACACGATTATCTTCACGGGTACGATGGCTGGTTTATGTATTTGGGACTTTGTCAGGTTGATGAACTCATATAAAAAGAAATGAACATATTAAACCAGAGATGCTTCTCACGGCAGTTTTTAACACCATGTATGAAATGGCTCCGTATTACGTTGATTCAACATACAAATGGCTCAAGATGGCTCTTTGGGATGCTCCTACGCGTGTATTTCTCGACATTCAGCTCGAGCAAATGAGACTCGAAAGAAACCTAAGTGAAGAGGATACCGGGGGTGAAAAGCAAGAATGAAAGAATACCACTTCCCAGTCGTCACTGACGAATATCGCATCGCTTTTCTCCAAGCGACTGAAGCTCTCTGTCCAGACGTCCAGCGCCTCATTTGGCACGAAGTTTTGTACTGTACCCAACCCATCGACCCCCCACCCACACCCAGGAAATGTCCAACTTATTCCAGGCTGTCGTCGGCTTCTTTGCCCCGAAACCTCCTCTCGTCGCTAAACGAAAGTTGATTGAAGCTGTCAATGACTGTGGCGAGAAGAGGTACATTGAAGTTGAGAG
>Ga0209136_1000811_pt1 | contig 21980 bp, 37 predicted proteins | sample SaaInl0LU_22_DNA_FD_184640 | JGI IMG/M metagenome (GOLD analysis project Ga0209136, IMG submission 184640) | Marine microbial communities from expanding oxygen minimum zones in the Saanich Inlet - ESP_90LU_22_DNA (SPAdes) (version 2) | ecosystem: Environmental > Aquatic > Marine > Intertidal... | reverse complement strand
TGTTTCTATTTTTGCTAGTTCACGTTCGTATGCTTCAGCGGCACGTTTCAAGCCTTTATACTTTTCTTCTTTATCGAGATCTCTGCTTACAACACCTAGTACACGTTGTATGTCTTTAATAGATTGCATAACATCTACACCATCTACTGTTAAATCACCTTCGATACTAACATTGCTATTACTAGCAGCCGAGCGTATTGTGTATTCAGTTGGTAAGTTTCGAAAAGCCATTTATAGTTTCTCCCCTGGTTCAAATCCACGGAATGTTTTAAAGCGTGGAAAGCGTAGGCTGTATGTACCGTCTTGGTTTTGTGTTACAGCGTCTGCACGTACTTCAACCAACTGACCAATAAGATCATTGCGGCCAGACCAAAATAAGGTTCTGTTATCATCAGTAAAGCCACTGCCGACATTGACCCTAATATCTTTCCCGTCATCCGTCCCACTGCATACAACGGCCCCAAGTCGTCCTTCGTTTCGTCCTGTTCCTTCTTCGACATCTACAACCTCCAATGTTACTTCAATAAATGGCTTTGCTTTAAGCCAAGCATGACTACGCTTGCACGTATAAGGAGCATCAACGTCTTTGATCATTACCCCTTCGTACCCGCCTTCTACTGCTGCTTTATTAAGCTCAACAAAGCGCTCTTGCCCTTTTTTGGAGTCAAGGTCTACATCCTCCCATTCACACGCTGTAACGTGCTCTAAGATGTCATTGTTTTCTAGTACCCAATACTTAACTAAATTACTACGATATGTTTGTGGCTTGTCCCAGCTACCGGCTAAGAAATCTGTTAGTGGAATAAAGTCAAACAAGTGCAGTACTGCGTCAGTTGCTTTCTTGCCATCCTTGCGTTGTAGTTGCTTCATAAGGTCTTGGAAGTCTGCACTCATTACTTCACCATCTAGCACACAATCATAAGGAGCAGGAGTACAACTTAGTACATCTTCAATTTCTTTGATAATATGGTCAAAGTTATGAAACTGTTTACCATTGCGACTGAAAAGTTCTACCTTGCCGCTTTTGCATACTGCTAGTACACGAACGCCATCCAGCTTCACTTCGATTTGCTTTACGCCTGTCATCTTCTTTTCATGGTTTGCACTATCATGTGCAAGTTGACATCCAAAGATAGGAACTGCATATTGTGGGAAGTCTTTGGCTACTTTGTTAACAGTCTTTTCACTCATGCCACAGCGCAAGTCTTTGATTAAAACACGACGATAAAAGCCATTCCATTGTTCAACTGTAGCAACACTCATTACCAATTCAATTGCATCACGTGCCGCGTGGCCTGTAAGCTCTCTATTGATAAGTTGGTTAGCAAGTACTTTGAAATCTCTCCAAATAAGGCCTTGTCCTGTAATTACATCTGAGCGTGTTGGAACTTGCTTAACGCCAAATGTCACAAGCGGATCAAGTGCCATTGTAATGCCTTCAAAGAACTCGTCTAGTCCTTCTTCCATTGCTGTTTTTAGGATTGCTTGTTTAGCTAGTTTGCTATTGTCAGCTTCTAGCTGTGCGATAATATCTTGCGGTTGTGTTCTCATATTTGTTTGCCTTGTGTGCCTGTTATTGTATACATTTTAATTAGTATAGCATCAATATCAGCTTCTGTCAAGAACCCTTTTACTGTGTCCCCAGGTGAAGTAATGCCTGGCAGTTCGACCATACCACCACCTTTGAATACAGCAATCTCATACAACCCCTGTTTATTACCATAAGACATTTCATTCTGTATAATACTAAGTTCGTACTTACCGAAGTTAACAATGGATTGTACGCCCATTGGAGATATAGTTTGTAACATATCTAAGTTTTTTAGTTTCATTCTATTCATCCCAATCTATTTTGTTATGTTTAGGCTTTTTATTTTTAGTTTTATCTTTAAACTGCTTTGGACGGTACGGACCATCCAAATCACGAACTTGTTTTGCAACCCAATTACGTTGTTTAGGCGCTTGGGGGCGTCTAGACTGCTTTGCCATATCACGCCCTCAAGTCCTCGATACTAATTGGTGTGTAGTTGATCTGTTCAACACAAACACATTTGTACGGACCTTCTGGTGAAGGATTACTGTGTATGTGTCCGTGTACATTAAGTATAGAACCTTCACCAAATCTGTGTGTCTCAGCAAGTGTACTAGCGTGTTGCGGCGTGTGACTAAACAACAAACCTTTGTCGCTCATGTCGATCCACATCTGTACATCTTTAAAGAACGGAGCAAGCATCTTTACATTGTCGTGATTTCCGAGAACAAGTCTTTTCTTGCCAGGCAACTTTGCAAAGTTTGCAGTCATCCAGTCAACTTTGTCTGGGCCAAATAACACATCACCACAATGAATAATAGTATCCGCAGGCTTAACAACACTTGTCCAGTTGTCCATCATTGCTTCGTTCATTTGATCTACGTTATCAAATGTTCTTGCAGGTTTACCAACATAGTCCTTAAAATCTAGGATGTTTGCGTGGTTGAAGTGTGTGTCGCTGATTACCCAAATATCTGCCATTGTGTGCCTCTTTGCCTTAATTTATACAACTATTATAGCACCTATGTGCTATGTTGTCAACCGAAGATGGAGTGAGCGACTGGATTCGAACCAGCATAGTCTTTCGACACGGATTTGCAATCCGACGCATAGCCTTTCTGCCACGCTCACATATTGGCGGAGAGTGTGGGATTCGAACCCACGGTACGTTGCCGTACTCTAGTTTTCAAGACTAGCGCCTTCGACCACTCGGCCAACTCTCTTAACTTGGTCGGAGTAGTAGGATTCGAACCTACGACCTCTCGCTCCCAAAGCGAGCGCACTACCAAGCTGTGCTATACTCCGTAATTGGCATGCGAGCAGGGATTCGAACCCCGACTAACGGTTTTGGAGACCGCTGTGCTACCATTAACACCACTCACAATAAAAAAAGCCCCTAACCGAATTAACTGCTAGGGGCTTGCTTAAAATAACTTTTTAAAAAGTCACGTCAAGACATACCCCCAATTGGTGGCCAACATGTAATATATGTTGTGTTAGTCTGTGACATGTTAATATTCCTTATCTTCTTATTATGTATTTATAATACACTCTTATTTAGTAGTTGTCAACCATTATTTTGATTTATAATCTGCAATAGCAGCTTTAATAGCATCTTCTGCCAGGACTGAACAGTGTATCTTAACTGGAGGAAGTGCAAGTTCAGTTGCTAGGTCAGTGTTTGTTATTTCACTTGCTGTTTCTAAAGACATACCTTTGACCCATTCAGTTACTAATGAACTTGAAGCTATTGCGCTTCCGCAGCCGTATGTTTTAAAACAGGCGTCAGTTATTACATTATCTTCTACTTTGATTTGTAAACGCATAACATCACCGCAAGCAGGAGCACCTACCATTCCAGTTCCAATGTTGTCTGCTGGATCCCACTTACCAACATTACGGGGATTTTCGTAATGATCTAATACAGTTTTTGAATATGCCATGATTGTAGTCTCTAGTTATAGTACACTTATTTATTCTTCTTCGAAGTTCCATAAACGTGCAAGACGCATTTCATTTGTTAGGGTTGCTATTTTGTTCATGCTGCCTGGACCGTCCCAAATCTCGTTCTAGTACCTATGTCAACCTTTTATTTTGGTGTCAATCGAGGAGTCGAACCTCGCCGCAGTTGATGACATGACGCCTGTGATGTCTGTAACTGTTAGCAAACCCGCATTGACGAATTAGTGTAAGCAGTTTTGGGTCCTGCTTAGGACATCCTGGGCACCATTTGTTCAATTGTTTTACAAGAGGAACAAAACTCTTTATCTTGGTACGAGTAAGAGGACTTGAACCTCCACGCATTGCTGCACTAGAACCTAAATCTAGCGTGTCTACCAATTCCACCATACTCGCATATTAATGGTGCCGCAACCAGGATTTGAACCCGGGACCTACTGATTACAAATCAGTTGCTCTACCAACTGAGCTATTGCGGCTTATCTTTTTACTCTACAACTAGGACAAAAGTCACCATGTCCTAGTTCTGTTTTACATTCACTGCATGTTTTCATACAGTACTTATTATTCTACACTGTTTCTCATTAATGTTCTGAGTTCATCTTCAGGTGTAACTTCAACAATTTCTTCTTCCTCTTCAATTTCTTCTTGGAAAGAACGAATCATTTGTTCTAGAAAATCAGCACCGTTGATTTCACCAGATGCAAGTTTTTCAATTGCATCATGTTGTCCAGTTGCTTGTTTTGATCTAATTAGGTATGCACAGGCCGCTGTTAGCTCTGTTCTGTTAATACCGGAATTTTGAATTGCTTCTTGTACATATGAACTCATTTTGTGTAACCTTTCAGTGTTACTAGTTGTTGGAGCGGGTGAGGGGAATCGAACCCCTATCATTAGCTTGGAAGGCTAAGGTCTTACCATTACACAACACCCGCAATTAATGTGTATGTGTGGGAGGTTCTCAGCACAGGATAATTCCTGCTCGGCCCCGTCACACTAACGACAAACACATGCCGGCATACTTGCATCGAGCCTTTTGTTGTGATTGCGACATCACTTCTCATCATATGGGACTTGCTAACCCATACTAGCTGAGGAGCAACCTCAACACGTCTTTGGCGGAAGATTAGGGATTCGAACCCTAGGAAGAGTTACCCCTTCGTCGGTTTAGTAAACCGGTGCTTTCGACCACTCAGCCAATCTTCCGTATTCTTAGTTATTCCTTTTTATTTATTACGCTTTTGAAACTTAACGGTGTATTCCCGGCCATCTGACACAAATGTAACTGTACTGTGACTGTATACTTCACGCTGTGTTTCTTCATAGCGTGTTTCAACTTGACACTGTCGTTGTGTGCCGCCTGGCTTCTTACCGTTCTTATTAGCAACATCTGCACCAACAATAGCACCTAGTATAGTTGCAGCATCTTTACCTTTTCCGCCACCAAACTGATTACCAATTGCTCCGCCAATAATCGCGCCAAAGATAGTATCACCTGTACTTGCTTGTCCTTGAAGTTGTACATCTTTACATACTTCTACACGATACGGAGTTTGTTCAATTACTGTTTTGTAATGATCGTTGACTGTTTCTGCTAGTGCAGGAGTTGCTAGTACTAATAGTGCTGTAGTAATAAGTGTTTTCTTTAACATTTAATTATCCTTGTTCTACAATATAGTTATACAACTCTTTCCAAGTTGTGACTTTTTTCATACCATCTGGTACAACTTTGTTCATGTTCCAACCGTGTTCAATTAAGATTGGATTTAGTCCTACGTTCTGTCCTGCAATTGCATTTTCAAACTTATCTTCAATCCAGTAATACCCAGTATCGCGATACTTTTCAAGTGCATCTTCTTTAGGTGCATTTGTATCTAAACAGTCTAGTACTGGAAACGCTGTTGCACCGAACAACTTATCTAAATTCATTTGACGCAACTTTTTAGCACTTGGATCAAGACCTAAGCTAGTAACACAATGGAAATCGTAACCTAGTTCTTCATGTAATCGTTTTACATAATATCGTGCATCACGCAGTGCTGGGAGAAATCCTATTGCTGCACTTGCATTAAATATTCTAACTTTTTCAGCTGCCTTATTACTAGATATACCAAACCGTACAGCTAGATTATATTCTTTATTACCTTCCGGTATTTGAGTATAACCTTGTGCATCCATCCATACGCAAAATGCATATTCCCAGTTTAGTAGTACGCCATCTGCGTCTGTTACAATAATCTTTTCCATGTGTGCCTTTTCTGCTTGCCTTGTTATATTATTATAATAGCATTAGTTCTAAGACTTGTCAACCATTTTCCTTCCAAAATTCTCCAAGACGTACTCTGTAGTCTTCTTTAGCAATGACTTCGACTTTGGTTACACGATCATAACGGAAACTACGAAATGCTTTTGATTCAACAGCCCATACTGCACAAACCTTGTCCGAAAGTTCTCGAACTTTCTTTTGCGACAGTGGGTCGTCTTTTTTAGCTGGCGGAAGAAAACTTGCAATAAGTGTACAAGGCATTTTACGTTCATCACCATTAAGTTTTTTGAATGTTACTTCTAATACTTCCTTGCGTAGTGTTTCCATTAGTTCGTTCCGTGTTGGAATTCCCTTTAGTGCTGCTATTGTATTTTCTACTTCAGTCATCATCTTACTACCAAAGGTGCAGTTGATTGCGAGTCGTGATAATCGCCGCTTTTATAGTAATCTCGAGTTGCTTCTTCTTTAATCATAATATCACCTCTCATACGATAGGTTATGATTTCACGACGGACAACGCCTTCAGTGTCTCCGTCAAATGCATTTTTAAATGGTCCGTCTGTCATTTATAATTCCTCCACAATACCTAGTACTTCTGCTGCTACAAATAACATACCTGATACAAAGAAAGCACCTGTACAAAGTGCAATACCTGCTGCAATGCGTACTCCACTTTTAGCAAGACTTACATAAAAGTGAAACTTACTTGGGTCTTTTGTTGCTATCTCCATTATCGATTCTCCACTACCATATCAGCAAGACCATGCTCGACAGCTTCTTCTGCTGTAAGGAATGTGTCAAACTTCATTGTTTCAAACAGTTCATCATATGTCTTACCAGCTGTGTTATGGCGGACATAAAGCTCTGTAAGGCGCTTGTTAACCTTCTTAGACTCTTCAAATGCACGTTGTGCATCTTCAAACTGTAGCTCTTGTACGTGTACACTACCGCTTGTGCCGCGTGTGCCTGAGCTTACTCTGTGAATCATTGTACGGCTCTCTGGCAGTACTACACGCTTGCCTGCTGTGCCTGCTTGTGCTAGGAATGAGCCCATCGAGCAAGCTTGGCCCATTACAATAGTACGCACATCGCATTTGATGTACTGCATAGTATCGTAAATAGCCAAGCCTGCTGTCACGGCGCCGCCTGGAGAGTTAATATACAAGTTAATGTCTTTGCCAGGTTCTTCTGACTCTAAGAACAACATCTGGGCTACAATCAAGTTAGCCATGTTATCTTCTACTGGACCGTTAAGCATAATAATGCGATCCTTCATCAAGCGACTGTAAATGTCATACGAGCGTTCGCCGTTTGATGTTTGTTCGACTACCATTGGTACTAGTGGCATATTAGTAATTTCCTTCTTTTACTGAACGTGATTTGGGGCCAGGCGTGGTAAATTCCATACCTGCCATCTTACCTACATAAATTTTTCCGTTCCATTTCATATGAATTTTCGTGTTTGCAATAAATGCATCTAATGATGTTTGATCTCGTATATTATCTACTTCGGCTTCAACACTCTTTTCGTTTCGAGTGTTAGTTAATGTTGCTACATCGTCAAATATTATTTTCATGTTTTTCCTAACAGTTTTAGGTTTAATATAAAGTTCTCTACTAATAGTTTAACAATGATTGCACCATCTGTCAAGTTATTTCTTTCCATATCTAATACATGACTTGCCATTAGTACATAAGCTTGATCTTCTGTTATTTTTAATCCCTTAAAGTCAATTGGATCTATCTCAGATGAGGCCTTTGCTAACATTACTAAATTAAGAACTTCTTCGTTATCTACTTCAAACATGTTATTCTGCATTTTTGGTCTTTCAATTTTCATAATTTATTCCTGATTTGTAAACCTCGGCCATAATGTTTTAAAGATTAAACTGTCGTCTTGATGTTCAAAGTAGAATGTATGCTCATAAACATTTGTCCATGTGTTCATTTTCCATTGATGTCGTTCTAAATTTCTTCTACACCAAGTTTTTCCTTTATCAGTTAGGTCACTATGTAGACGCACTGGATAAGGTTCTTCTCTCATCCAGCGCATTTTGTATTCATTTATTTCTTGAGGTGTCATTGCATTACTGCTTGTTCGCCGTGTCCGTTTGGATCTATTCCAAATTTTGATATACACAGGTTAACAATGCCCTGAGGAATATCTAGACCGTCCATTGTTTCTGGAACCCAAATTCCTTTGAGCATTCCATCACATCCTACAATTAGTCCGTAGTCAGTTGCTTCTAGTGATTTCTTAAATTCTAATGTTACTTGTTTATGACTCATGGTATTCTCCTAGTTGTAATAATTGCTTTACTCGGAGGGATTGTATCGTACAAACTCTCCATCTTGGATCTTAAATACGTCTACATCGTGCGCTCCTGAACGGGTATAAGCACGACCGCCGTCAATCATCTTATCCCCAACTACTTTGTAGTCATGGCGATGTTGACTGTAATAGTATTTACCATCATCTTCAATCATTCCAAACTCGTAAGACTCAATAGAATCAGCATTAGCAATCATAACTGTTGGCTTATCTTGGTGGAAGTGGTTAGTGTACAACCCAAAGTAATGATTACCAAACTCAGGATGCGGTGTAGCACGATAAAAAATGTCCATTGCAGATGTGCCGTGGTTTGCAGCACTAGTGCAGACATAATTTACAGGTACTCCGTCCTTTTCACTGTAGGTTTTTTCTACTTTTGCTGTGTCAAACAGTGGCGAATGTTGAATATTCATCTTCTCTTACCTTTTTTGCAATAGTCTTATGGATGCCAGGATTAACTTTTAATACGCTTGACATCATATCATGTCTAATATAGTTACGAGTATAACACGTATCTGTATTGCTGTCATCCTCAATATGCGGAACATTGTTTAGGCTTGCCCAAAGTTCTAAGTCGCGTTTGCGATTTAAACGAAACGGACGAAAGATCCTATCATTACGACTGTAAGGGATAATCTTTCCTGTACCATGCATACTGCTCCACACCCAGGTCTCTACACAATCATCTAAATGATGTCCTGTAATGATATCTCGTTCAGTACATCGTTCTAACCAGTCATAGCGAACATTACGCCAGTATTCTTCTTGACTTTCTCTTGAATGCTTTTCTCTACCTGTGCCCACATTAGTTAAAAAGCCGATATCGTTATCAGCACAATAGTTGCCTACAAATTCCATAGCACTTGCACCATGCTCAGTACCGTGATTAAAATGTAGTACAAACACATCGTGATTACGACTTAAGAAGTCAACTGCTGCCATTGAGTCAACACCGCCACTGCAAGCAATATAGATTTTACGAGGCAATTTACCTTGTAGTTTAATCATTCTCGGCACACCAGTCTTGCCATTTAATAATGTCTTGGTTGTTGCCCGAGCCTTGAGTTTTAAGATACCCATCAGCAATGAGCTTGTCAATAGTAGATTCAATAACGTCTGCTACATGATTTTGTTTGCCTACCCAATATCCGTATCCAGTAAACACTGCTGCTGTTATTAGTAGTATTAGGTGCTGTATCGTAAGAAAGTCCATTGTATTATACCTTATATAGCTTTACATAATTAAGACGAGTTTCGTTTGCACTAAACAACTTGTTTTTTGTTTGTGCTTTTACTTTACCCTTAATTCGCTTCATACCGCCTACTTCATGATCATGCTTGTTCATAAAGCTAACTAAGTTACCATCCATAACTGCTGTGTAGTTATAGCTTTCCCACTCTGCGCTGAAACGCTTGTTAAGAATCTTAACAACACCTTCGACTGTATCTTTTTCTTTACCCAAATACTGACTGTCACGATACTCAACACGGATTTCTTTTGTAAGACCTGTTTCGTGTTTGTCACGCTTTACAAACTCTGGAATAAACGCAACACGGCCTAGGTTGTTTACTGGCACTGTGTCTTGTGATACACTTTGAATCATTTCACTCTTAAAGCCGTCTAAGTCAGCAAGTCCTAGCATTACATATCTACGCATCCACTTTTGTATTTCAGCTACTTGCACATAATCTTCTTCTGTTGGAATAGGAGCCACATAGTCCATAGGCAAGAATTTAGGGTCACCGTGATATGCAAACTTCACAATCTCTTTGTTGCTAAACTGTGTTTTGTTGTCAGGTTCTGAAAAACGTCTAGTGTCTTTGATGTAGCCACCATTTACACGTTGTGCGGCACACGCCACGGCGAGTGCTTCTTGTGTGCTAACTGTTTTCATCTGAACTGCATCTGGGTGTTTGTAACCATTTTTAACTTCTGTAAACATATGAGCCTCTGTGTGTTTGCCTAATTACTATAACTAGTATAGCATCAATACACTAGATGTCAACCTTTTTGAACACATAGATTCCTTCGGATTTGTACGCATTTTCTAATTTGTTGTTGCCTTGCCCCGGACGAACGTTTAAGAGCATATCAATTTGTTCTACATAACGAAACCCATTCTGTTCACTAACTTCTTTCCAACGATCTACAATATTAAATACTTCTTTGCCATCTTTGTAGTCTGCAATATTAACAGCATACATACCTTCTTTAACAAGTACACGGTGTAACATCTTAATTGTCGGTTCGGCATATTTGTCAAACCACTCATCTAAGTTCGAACAGCTATTCATACACTGTGTTGGTTCGTCTGTATATGTTTCTAAATTAAAGTACGGCGGACTACTAAATGCAGCATCAAAAGACTCTGGCTCTGCTTCAAACTGTTCACTTGGCATGTGATTCATTTGATATCCACTACCTAGTCCTAAGCTAGTCATTAGTTCGCCTAGAGCTACTAGTCCGTTATAAGTCTTTGTGTTCGGGTCAATTCCAGTGTAATTAAATCGCATATTGCTAGTTAATGCACCAATCATACGGCCGCCATAGCCTGAACTAAAGTCTAAAACATTACCCCACATAGTAGGACAGATGTAGTCATATACAGCTCTTGCGTTCATAGGCTTGAAGTTAGCAATAGTGCCTCCACTTACAAGATCTAATGCTCTACGTATGTTTGCCGGCAATACACTTTTATCACCTTCGTCTCTGTATTTGTAGCAGAAACTAATTGCTCGTTTTAGTCTAGTATCATCATAGAATCTTGCCCGCATACTAACCATTTTATCTTTGCGTGTGTATGCTTCTTGCATGTTAGGAAACCAAAATCTACTTAAATTTTGTCCAGCAGTATTGCCAACACTAATCTTTTTGTCCTGAACACTATGTGACTTAAGACTTATAGATTTTAGTTCAGCTTTGCATCCATCTAGGGTAAAATATGTAATTGGAATAATGTTTATACTTCGATAAATGTTAAACACATCTTCAACCAGTTTATCCTTACCTGCATCATCTGCCTGAGACCAACGCTCTTTAGAGTATGACTTTAGTTGTTGTTCTACAGTTTCATACCCTGTGTAAGTATCACTAGTGGGAGTTACGCCCCACTCTTGACATATATGATTGTAGTAATTTTCAACTAAAGTGTTTGACATAAATTTCCTGTACCTTTTTATAATTTTTGTAATGAGGAATCTTTGACCAATACCCTACGCCATTTGCTGGACTAGTTTCTTTTAAGCTCAATACTAAACGTTTAATTTCTTTGCTGTTATAATAATTAATTATTTCTTCTGCTTCTTTTTTATCTTTAGTCTGGATCCAAATAGCATTATGCCCAGTTCCGTATTTAGGCTCAGCATATTTTAAAACACTTTGTATAGACCTGTTACCGTTTTTACTAATAACAACTTTATGCACACCAACTCCTTCACGTGATGTAATGATACTTTTGTCTACTCCGACTGTTTTTCTAAAACCTGCACCGTTGGAACCAACTTGATAGATAAGCTCAATATCGCCCGGATTGTTAACTACCTTTTCATGATTAACATAATATGATCCATAGTTTGCATCAAACGACTCAAAGTTGTGTTCAAACAGTTCTTTTACAAACAAGTAAGTCTTTAGATCATATGCGGGCAAGTATGTAGGGTTATTAACAATAACACTGTCAGTATCTGTAATAAACTCTACTTTAGTATGTGTCTTTGGCGTAAAGTACATAGCACAGATTGGTGTTGAAGTTTTAGTAATACCTAAAAACTTATACTTGGTTATTTCGTGTATATGTTTTGCTTTTGTATAACGATTCTTATTTGGTCGTGTAAGCACTAGTACATGCTTACAAGTTGCCTTAAACTTTGTTACGAAGTTATTAGTTGTTGCAAAGTCTACAGCACTTATCACTACAGTATACTCCTTGTCTATGTCAGCAAAATCCTGTTGTGTAACATTAACATCAAATTTTTTATTGTTTAGGGCCTTCTTAAAGTTAGTTCTGCATACTAGTACTTGCAAACTATTAATATCGTTTGCATAAAGTTGATTGCCAAAGATGTGTTCAATACGTTTGATTTCGTCTGGAATAGCACTTGCTAGTGTTGTCATCAGACGTTCAGCAAGATAGATTAAAAGTGTTCCACTGCCACATTGTGGATCGTAATACGTTGTTGCTGGATTAGTAAGTAGTGTTTGATCCAGTAAGTCAATTGCATCTTTTGCAAACTTTTCTTGAATAATAGTTTGACTGCCATTACTGTCATATGCATTGAGTTGTGCAAGACGATTTGATATATTATTGATACTCATAGTATTGCCCTAACGCCCGGTTTGCTGACACAGTGTTTATAGTATTCATTATACTAGACCATTCACTATTTGTCAACCCCGTAACTTGTGCAACAATATCACTATCTAATTGTGGTACGTCTTGTATCTTTTCAAATTCTAAATTGTTAGCCCACGCAATGTCTGCTAGTTTATAAATCTGCTTTAAACTATAACGTATACGTTGCATAGTCACATTCAACTCATCTCCGTCTTTGTCTTCAGGTTGATTATAATTTTTTTTATTGCGTTCTTTATTCTTGCCTTCTTCAATGTCGTTAGCATTAAACTGTGTTCGACTTTTATTACTGTTAGAGTCTTTGCTTTTATTTTGTAGCAACGCAATAATAGAATCATCAATTTCATGTTGATTAATACACGACCCAATGCGGTCAATATGATTTCTTATATCAGCAAGGAACCGTGTGCTAATCTCGGCACCTGTTAATATATTCCAAGCATTGCCATCGTAGTCATAAACATCACTAACTTCTAACCAAGTGCTAATTATCTTTTCAGGTGTAGTATTAGCTGCATCAGCAACACGTTCACAGTAGTCGTATACTACACTAACAAAACGTTCAGGTGCATAGTCATATACTAATACACTCTCTTTGCCGTCTGCAGGACTCTTACAACGGAAACTACCTTGGAAGTAGTCTGACGCACTCTTGTCGTTGTTAATTTGATGTACACTCCACCATTCAGGAACTGTGGTACCTTCTAAGAAACGTCCACAAGTAAGTGTGATGGTGCCTGCGGCACCATCATGGTCATTCCGAGAAATTATATCTTTTACTTTCTGTATGTTCTTAACACCTTTGCCGCTTGCATTAATAATCATGCGCTTACAAAAGAACGGATGTGCTTCTAGTGCTTTTGCAAACAAGCCAATTGCTTCTACATTATCAGGTAATACAAAAAGTGTATGACGACTAAGTTTGTCAGCAACACTACTAAACTTAGTTGGCGGCTTTTTAAAGTTTTTCATAATAAATGTAACAAACTCGTTTACACCCATTACATTTTTGAAGTTTCCATTTTCAGTTGCAAATAGTTTAGAGAATGTAAAGCCTTCTTCGCCCAATAGTGCTTTAACTTTAGTTGGTACGTTGACTAGTGCATAGTTAATATCAGCACGTTTACGGAACTGGCTAGTTAAGAAGTCATCTGCATTTATATCTAACAATTGTTTACGTATAGTTTGCTCATCTACGTAGTCAAAATTGTATGTGTCTTCACTTGTATATCGGCCACTCAACATAGTCTTATAAGGTGTGCCACTTAGTTCTGCTTTAAACTTAAAGGTTAAGCTCTCCCAAAGACGTTGTGTGTTATCAGTTGATGTAGCATAGTGTTGCTCGTCAAAGAACACACTGTCCCAATTAGTAGCTAGTACTTCTTTTAGGAACTTATTATCAGTGCCCATATGTTTATTAATAAACTGTAGACTAACAAAGACCACATCTGTAGTATTTGAATACTCAAGTGATTTAATTTTCTTATAGTTATGGTACTTCCAACCTGTATAGTTAATATGGTTTTCTTCTCCGCCAGGCAACAAACTAGCCCAACTATCGTTTACCCCAACTTTTGCTGTAACTACTAGAATCTTCTTAGCACCTAATTCTCTAGCAATTTCGTAACTAATGCGACATTTGCCTGCTCGCATAATAGCATTAATTAAAACGTCTGACGAAACACTTGAACGCTGTACAGCCCAGTCAATAATATCTTGCTGATAGTCAAAACTCTTCCAATCTTCAAGTGCTTCGACTCCATTAATTAACCCATTAAGTACTTCTCGCACTTTCTTACTTGCATCTTTAGCGGTGTCACAGTTAGGAAAGTCAAACCATTCACGATTCTTATCATCGCGACTTTTAAAGTATCCTTTACGTTGCAATGTTTTATGTAATGCAATATCTGTAATATGCGAAGGAACCTGCCTTGAATAAATTATTTCAAGTTTCTCAGAATTAGAAGTGCTATCTTGTTGTGCAACTCTTTCATCTGCTGTTAGCATTGTTTGTCCAACTTTAAGTCTTACATTAAAGACTTCGCCATCGATTGTTGCTACACTACGCTTACTTTGACTTTTAGTTGTGTATAGATAAATCGTATTCATTACAATTGTGTCCATTTAGCTGTATAATTATTAGCTTCGCACCAACGCACAAACAATCCTACTTCACGTCCGTGTGCTTCAATCTCCCAAGGAAGATCCCAGTAACTTACTTTTTTAGGATTGTATGTTTTGCCACACCAGGTGTCATGTACAGGGTGTAGTTCTCTGCGAGCATACTGCTTAACATGCACCATTTCGTGTGCAATAGTTTCTAACAGTTTACGCAGGCGTAGTTTACGATCTACTTCAATTTCAAAGGTGCGGTTATCGTCTAGTTCTAAACAATAACCCATTGCACCATTTGGAGATGTTAGTTTAACAGTAATATCAAGTGTATGCATGCGTGGCATAAGTGTTTTACTACAGAACTCTACCATGCTTCTAACGTATTTCTTTTGGCTCTTAGTGCCACCTTTAATACTAATTGTCATTGCATTTGCCCTTGCTTTGTTAACTTATACTACTATTATAACACTATTTTTCCAGCCTGTCAACCACATTTTCACCTAAATTTGACTCAATTGTAGGTGTTTCGTACCCTTTGAGCGGGTCTTTCGTATCATCTGAGTCCGCAAATAGGCGTGAAATGCGCATATCATACATCATTTCTACTAGTTTAGACATACTACCGGGTCCTTTCCAGACGCTGTTTAGTAAGTCATTGATTTCATTGAGGCTCACTGTTTTAATCTGATTTTTACGCATATCACCTAGTTGCTTACTATAGTATTCATGTAAGAATTCTAGAATTGGCGGCGGTATTAGTGAATAATCGCTAAATGCCCAGGTACCGTTAAATCCATTGAGTAGCCAAGGTTGATCTGTAGGAGTTGAATTCCAATATGCTACTGCGCTGTCTTTGGTTGAAACATAATTGTACATAAGTTATACCTCTATTTGTGTTAATGAGTAACTATTATACTATAGGTTTAAGTGCTTGTCAACCTATATACGGTAGGTAACTCTGCCTTTTGTCATATCATATGGTGTCATTTCAATGCGTACTTGATCACCTAACACCAAGCGTATTCTGTTCTTTCGGAGTCTTCCGCTAGTATAGCACATTACTACATGTCCATTTTCTAACAGTACTTTGAATGATTGTCCAGGAAGAACATCTACAATTTGTCCTTCCATTTCTAGTACATCGTTATTCTTTGACATTTAGCTCCTTCTTCTCTACCCCTACTTTTTCAATAATAATAGTACCCTGATCGCCCCAGCTAATTTTCATAGTATCGCCTGGTTTCCATCCTTGCTTTTCCATGATTGCGTCTGGTATTTTCATATTCATCATAGTTTCGTCGCCGGGTATATCTTCGAAGATATCTTCTACCTTAAATTCCCAGTTCTTTTGTTCGTTACTCATCGTTTTCTCCTATACTAAATACTTATATGAATGATGCCTATACGACAGCGTTATTTGACGTTGTAAAAGAAACATCTGCAACACGCGGATATGACTTACCCGAACCGATTGAAGCATACGTTGTTATGCTCCTTACTAATTTCGTTGACAAACCTAATTTCCTTCCTGACACGTTTGCACAAGCATACCTAACAATTAAAACAACTAGTGAAGCAAAAGAACTTGGCGACACTTGTTTGTTTGTTGCTGGTGTGTTTCCTAGTATAGGAGAACGCAAAGGACTCAGTCGTAGATACTATCAAGACATTGGCTCCTCGTCATACGAAATAGTAGCAGATGCAAGACATCCTGAGTTGTTTAACACACTTGCTACGCATTTTAATTTTTTAAGCGAGTTCATAGAGGTTACTGTTAATACTTCCAAACACTTGCCGAATAACCTTTTCCGTTAGTATCGCCGCCTGCATTGTCAATTTCAACTTCGTCATACTCAACTGATGTAACAATGTCTTCACCGTTTAGATATTCTGTTGTGTAAATCTTTAGTTTCTTAGGATCAAACTCGCCAACAGTTTCAATAACACCGTCAAAGAATGAGCCCTTTTCACTTGAGTATAACTGTGCAATATATTCTACGCCTTCTGGTGCTTCGTCTTCACAGCCCATACTAGTCAGTTCAAGTTCATAGTTGCTTTCTTCTTCAAGATTGCTCAACATCTCTTGCAAGTTCTCACCTTCAATAACGTCAGCAATGTGACTTGCACTGTAGTCTCCTGAGTCAACTTCTGCTACAGTAATATATGCACTACCCCATTCAACTCCCATTGTGTGTTCAAACTCTGTGTGCGATTCAAACCAAGGACGCTTGTAGTTGTCGTGATCTGGATCATGCAAGAACTGTGCTTCTGGTGGAACACTTTCAATGTTGTCAAACTCTAGATCTTCATCTTCTTCGCCATCACTGTTCATGTATGTGCTTAGATCATAGTCACCATGTTCTTTACAGATAGGCTCCCAAAAGTCATGTGCTTCTTTTGAAATGCTCATGTACGCACTTTCACCACCGTATCCGTTTAGTGTAATATTATAGAACCGTGGGCCTTTGAGTGTTTCTACTAGTTCTGTTTTTTCTTCTGAGGTCGCCATTTTAAAACTCCATGTCTGCTGCTACAATGTAGCGGTTTTCGTTTGATTGTAATATTCCTGGACGATGCCAAATCTTTCCCGGGTATATCATCCACTGTCCAGTTTTGAATGATGTAATATACTTGCCGTCACCTTCGACGCCATTAGGTGCTAGTTCTGTGCCTGCTATACTCAAGTCATCGACGTCACTTGGCAAGCGCATATAGTACACTCCGCTAACTGTAGTAGTCTCAGGATTATGATTGTGATGATGCCATAAGTTGTCTCTGTCTTCAGCTGTCTGTAGGCTAGTTTGGAAACTCCAACTTTGAATATTCTTAATCTGTACTTCTTTGTTCATAAATGCAAAGCACGACCATATAAAACTCATTTTAAGATTTATCCAGTCGTTACTCTGTAAACCAAAGACGTTAACTTTAGTTTGAAATCTAGGACTGTTTGTAAAGTAATTTCCAGACGCAATGATTTCGTCAACATTAGTAACCATCCTCTGCCTACTGTCAGCGTTGATTAGATTGTTCCAGTCATAGAATTCATAATCCAAATGTAGATCTCCTTTAATTATAGTATTAAGTATACTATATTAATTAAAGATTGTCAACCTTTTAATAGATGGTTGTCTACGGATACCAAGTGCTTTGCTTGCACGATACAAGACTATAGACACTTTATTACTTTGATTGCCGCCAAGGATATAGTAGTACTCTACTCCGTCTATTTCTTGTGTTTTTAGATAGAACCCTACATGTCCTTGCCAGCCTTGATTGCCTCTTGGAAATACTACAAGGTCCCCGGGTTGAATATCTTCTTTTGATATACCTTGACCCCAATCTAAGAACGCTCTTGCTGTAAATGGATACTTGTGATCATTATTACTAATTATTCCGCTTTCTTCAAGCACTGCATTAATAAAGGCAGCACACCATTCTGTACGCACAGGGTCTACATCTAACAGTTCTTTAAGTTCTGCTCTGTCTGTGCTCTCGTGCATTCCGTTGTATTGTACTGCTAGATAAACAGGATTGATTGGGCCTAGATTAATAATTTTTCTAGGGGGTGTAATGTTTTCTACAGTGTATCCAGGTGAGGTACACGCTGCCGCCAGTATCAATACTATCGCCCCTAATATATATTTCATAATAGCCCCCTGTAGATTATTTATATAAATATAAGCGTAGGGCCAAAGAGGGATAATATGGATTTTTTAACACTAGCAAGCGAAGTAGGCTTTCCTATTGCCGGGGCATTTGCTGCTGGCTATTTTGTATTCCTAACACTTAGTTTTATACTTGCAGGTGTTACTGACAGTGTTAACACACTCAAAGGCATTATTGGATCTCTAGATAATCGTGTACAAACAATGAACAACGATTTAGTTAAGATAGATGCTCTAATGAGTTATGCTCTTGGTGTAAAGCCTAATGTAGATAGAATTGCAGCCAACGAAGGAAAAGATGATGCCAGAAGAGACTAATGTAGACGACAAAGGTAAAATGGAAATACAGTTACGCATATTAGGCAATGAACTAGTTGCTATTAAAATGAGCGTGGATGACTTTAAAATGAAATGGCTGTTTATCGGTGTGCTTGCTATGTTAGCCGTAGGATGGGCAGCAAGTAGTTTTGGTCCTGATCTAATTGGAATGTTTGGTGAATAAATGGATATAGCAGGCGCAATCAAAGACTTTGGCTTCCCAGTTATTGCTGCGTTTGGTATGGGTTACTTTATCTTCTTTATCTGGAAGTGGGTGACAGAAACTATTGATCCTGTTATTGGTGCTAGTATGGGCACACTTATTAAACTTGTCGATCGTGTGCGCATGTTAGATAACGATATGATTCGATTAAACACTAAACTTAGTATGGTACTAGAACATCAAGGCAAACTAGACAAAGAACGTAAAGCCGAACTAGAAGAAATAGTAGCCAAGTACCAAAGTCAAAATCAAATATTCAATTCAACTGGTAAGCCTGACACACCTAAACCAGACTTGAATAAAGATAAGTTCACTAGTGAAGAACTCAAAACAATAAAGAAAGATCTCACAAACAAATAAATATTTTTATGAGATACTACTTAGTTGTCGCTACGAATACACCATTCCAGTCTGAAGGCAAGTCTTGTGTTGCCATGTACTCACAGCGTTCGATCCACATATCATAATAGCCTTCAAGGCGCCCGTCAAAGTTACGACGAATCATTTTACACTGCGAGGCTGCTTCTTCAAACATTTGCATACGATATAATTCGTGCATTTGATCGTGGTGCTTTTTAGCACTTTTCCAAGCAGGTCTAACACCATCTAACACTGTGTAGATAGTAATGCCAACTGTTTTACCTTTAACAGCCAAGTCATCTATTTTGAGGAAGAAGAAATCGTCTTTACATTGCTCTACAGTTGCTCCGCCTACTAATAGTAAGCATCCGTATTCTTTACACTTGCTTTCTATCCTCGCTGCGGTACTGACTGCGTCTCCGAGGACATCGTAGCTGTGTCTTTTTGTACTGCCCATTTCACCCAAATATCCAAGTCCAGTATTAATACCAGCCCCCATACCAACGGCAGGTCTTCCTTGAGGTAAGATGATATCTTCATTAAACTTCTCCACTGCTTTTAACATATCTAAGCCACACTGTACTGCTGTCTTAGCATGGTGCGCATCGTCTATGGGTGCATTGTGTATGTGCATACTAGCATCGCCTATGTACTTGATAATCATACCATCTGCATCTAGTACTGGTTGTGTGATGCTGTCCATGTAGCCGTTCATTATTTTAGTCAAGCCTTTGACATCGTCGCCGAAGCTTTCGCCTAATGGAGTAAAGCCACGCAAGTCTGAAAACACAATACTAACTTCTTTCTTTTGTCCATCTTTGATTAGACTTGGATTTTCTTGTAGCAGTTTAACAACAGTGGGTGATGCGTATCCTGCAAACTGTTTCTTAATTGCTTGTTTCTCTAAGAACTCTCGTACAAACTTAATACCGTATACTTGTAGTGCGATTATAACAAATACAATAACTGGTGCTGTAACATCAAGTAATACTTTTTCGTGTACATATGCATATATGCTGTAAGGTATAGTTCCGCCTATTAGCACAACAGTTGTAGCAAGTCCCACAAACATCCAACGACTTAATAAGATAAGCAACAAGCCACCTATTGCAAGTGCTAATAGCTCTGCTTGCGGTGCCCATTGTGGACGCTGTATGTTAGTGCCAGCAAACATAGTGCCTAGTACTGCTGCTTGTGTAGTGCCTGCGTACTGCGCCCCTAGTGCTGTAGGTATAGGGTTAGCAATGCCTGCTGCTGTAACATCTACAATAACAACAGCGCCTTCGAGGTCATCTGGTAAATTAGTTATACTTGCACTCTTGTTGCGTTGACTCCAATCAATCCACACTCTGCCTTCGGCGTCTGTAGGAATAACACCAAACTGTGGTATACGCATTTTGTCTATGCCCAGTGGGCTTAGTTTAATTTGGAAACTAGGATCTCCTGCTATAACACGCAATGTTTCTAGTGCTAGACTTGGATACAATACTCCGTCTACAACTGCAACAGTAGGCATACGGCGTACTACACCATCTATCTCTGGCTCTGTGCTTACAATACCTGCACCTACTGAGTTATTCTCAATCTCCGGTATGTTTGCAATAATACCTCCATAAGGTAATATAGTGTCCAAGTAGTCTGAGTTGATTATTGCTGCACCTGGATTAATAGGTTCGTTCTTTGTTTTGTCACTGGGACGACTAGCAAGTATAACAGGCAATGCTAACATAGTTTCTGCTAGTTCTGCATCGCCACCTAGTCTGTCTACTTCAGGCATCATTATATTCCATACAACTAGGCCGGCGCCTCGAGCGTATAAGTCTTTGATAATGTCACTGTATATGTTTCGGGGAAATGGATACTGTCCGTAAAGTTCTAGTGCTGCTTCGTCTATCTCTGCAACATAGATATTATTCTCTACTGGAGTTTGATTGACTATTAATTGGTCAAAGTAATTTAGTTTGATACTTTGTAAAAAATTATTTGGATTTGCAAATGCATATACTAATATCCCTAGTGTTATTAATGCCCACCAAGGGCTTAGTAATCTTTTCATTTTTAAATCCTTTAATGGTTCCGCATTGGTCGTTGTCTGTAATTTGGGTTCTTTGTTATTCCGTCGTAGGTTACTACTGGGCAATACCGATCTTGCTCTTGTTTACGAGTTTTTAAATACCGGTGTACTAATAGTTTTTCTGACTCTTGCAATTTTTTCTCTAAAACTTTGCTCTGATTCATAACAATATTTACCTATCATATACTACTGTAGTTTGCGGATTAACTTTTTTAGGTTTACAATATGCCGTGACTCTATGTTCAGCAGGTACTTCGTATTTGTTTCCATAGTTACCATACTGTCTAGGTATTCGTGCCGCGTAATATTGGCACACATCAATACTTCTAAAATACATAGGACTAGGTTCTTGTTTGTCAGCTATAAGAACGATTAGTATGAACGCATGTATCATTTAAAGCATTCCTTTTGCTAATGCTACAAAATAAAATATTCCTGCTACTGTGCAAATCATTGCTCCTAGTAATAGAAAAAGCGCAACAGTGTTTATAAACGATTGCCTGCGTTCAGCAGCATCGTATATTTGCTTCTGTCTGTCTGCGCGGATCTTACGCTGAAGTTGTTTAAGTTCGTCCCAGGTTTTATAACCAAATCGAGCGTTAAGCATTTCCTGTAACTCTTTCTCCATTTCTCTAACCTTCTTATCGTGGATTAGTAGATTGAGTGCTTCTTCTTCGACTGAGCCTGAGGCTAGTAGTTTTCTAAATACTGGTTGATTCTTTTGCATCTGCTGACCTTTACGGAAATCAGATACATTAGTGTACCACTTGCCCATTTGTCCCATA
>Ga0209136_1000810_pt1 | contig 21986 bp, 14 predicted proteins | sample SaaInl0LU_22_DNA_FD_184640 | JGI IMG/M metagenome (GOLD analysis project Ga0209136, IMG submission 184640) | Marine microbial communities from expanding oxygen minimum zones in the Saanich Inlet - ESP_90LU_22_DNA (SPAdes) (version 2) | ecosystem: Environmental > Aquatic > Marine > Intertidal... | reverse complement strand
AACGGACTGCAAATGTATAAAGTTTATTTTATTACGACAAACTTTTTGAAATTATTTTCACTTTTTTTTAATGCTGAAATTCACGCTCTTTTTCTTTCGATCTCTTCAGTTGTCGTTTCATAGAATCTGCCACAATCGAGATCCCTTCTTCGAAAGTTTTGGTCTCTTTTTTAACAATCAATTCGCTTCCCGGAATATTGATTTTAAGTTCTGTTATTTTGTTCTCTTTCTCGCTTGTTTTTTGAACTTTTAAAAATACTTCCGCGTCGATAATTTTGTCGTGGTACTTCTCAAGGCCCATCGCTTTTTTTTCTACAAAATCCACTAATTTTTTATCTGCGTTGAAATTTACAGACTGAACAAATACCTTCATGTAATTCTATTTTTTACTCCTAGGGTGAGCGTGGTTATACACTTGCTTTAAATGGTCCAAACTGGTATGTGTATAGACTTGAGTTGAAGCTAAACTAGAATGCCCTAGCAATTCTTTTACCGAATTCAAGTCGGCCCCTTCATTCAACAAATGTGTTGCAAATGAATGTCTGATGACATGCGGGCTTCTTTTTACCTTTGTTGACACTCCACTAAAATACTGATTTATTACCCTATAAACAAACGTTCCATACATTTTGTTTCCTTTATTTGTAACAAAAAGATACTTGCTATCAAAAGCTTGTTCTTCCCGCAGCTTTAAATAGACAAGCAATCGTTTCTTTACTGTTTCCAACATAGGAACGTATCGTTCCTTATTTCTTTTTCCCAAAACTTTGAAGGTACTGTTCGACAAATCAACCGCGCCTAGTGTCAAATCCATGAGCTCTGCCCTCCGCATACCCGTCGCATATAAAACCATCACTAACAAGGCATTTCTCAGTTGTACAAAATCATTTTCATCAATTTCTCTCTCTAGCACCTCGTTCATTTCTTTTTCAGAAAAAGGAACCTGTATGTTCGTGCCTACTTTCAGTGCTTTATGATTCGCAAGTGGATTTGTAGCCCGCTGCTGTGTCTTGATCAAAAACTTAAAAAAAGAATTCAACGAGCTCACTTTTCGATTCACCGTTCTATTCGAAATGCCGGAATCGACCAAAGAAACTATCCAACTTCTGATCTGAGCGTAAACCACGGTCCCCAATTCGCCCCATTGTTCTTGTGTTTCGCAGAAAACTTGAAACGCAGTCAAATCATTTTTATAAGCACGAACCGTGTGCTTGGAGTATTTTTTTTCCAACTCAATGTATTCTAAAAAAAGAAAAACAAGGCCATCCATATTTTACAAAGTAGGTACTATTTACAAAACTACATTATATTTTCGTAAAACGAAGGGCAAAAAAAAGCCCGTTACTTAAAAGTAACAGGCTTTGGATTCTCTTTGCAAAATTACTAACTCAATTCTTCGTTAGTTCTCAATCGTTGGATGTATTTTGCTTTGATATTTTGCTTACGATTGGCAACAGATGGTTTTGTAAAATGTTGACGCTCACGCAATTGACGCATTGTTTTGGTTCTATCGAATTTTCTTTTGAAACGCTTCAACGCTCTATCGATGTTTTCCCCTTCTTTAATAGGTATAATTAACATTGTGTATCACCTCCTTTCATCGTACTCTCTTTAATATGTTTGTTTGCGAACTGTTTGCTTTCATTTGTCTTGACAAAACAAGTCAAACGGCTCACAATAATTCTTTATTGTTTCAATCGGACTGCAAAAGTACAACTTATTTCAAGACTAAAAAGTTATTTCGTGAAAAATAAATTTTTGTCCAAGTTTCTAAGAAAGCACTTCCCGCAAGGAGCTATTCTTTCAGTACATTTCTTGAGATGACCACCTTGTGAATTTCTGTAGTCCCTTCTCCGATCGTACATAGCTTCGCGTCTCTAAAAAATTTCTCTACCGGATAATCTTTAGTAAATCCATAGCCCCCGTGAATTTGAACAGCTTGGTTTGTCGTTCGAACAGCACATTCTGAAGCATACATTTTTGCCATTGCCCCAATTTTTGTCATTGGCTTGTTGGCATTTTTCAAAGACGCTGCCTTGTGAATCAACAGCTCTGATGCCTCAATTTCTGTAGCCATGTCTGCCAATTTAAAGGATATTCCTTGAAAAGACGCAATGGGCTTTCCGAATTGCACTCTTTCTTTCGAATATTTCAATGCTGCTTCGTAGGCTCCTTTTGCAATCCCCAGTGACAAGGCTCCTATAGATATTCTTCCGCCATCCAAAATTTTCATAGACTGAATGAATCCCTCTCCTATCTCTCCCAAAACATTGTCTTTGTGTACACGACAATTTGAAAAGACCAACTCTGCCGTCTCAGAAGCACGCATGCCCAACTTGTCTTCTTTTTTTCCTGAAGTAAATCCTTCGGTTCCTTTCTCAATAGCAAAAGCAGTCATTCCATGAGAATCTCCTTTTTCACCTGTACGGGCAATCACTACAGCAATATCACCACTAATCGCGTGTGTGATGAAATTTTTAGCACCATTCAATACGAAGTAATCGCCATCTTCTACTGCTGTTGTACTCATTCCTCCTGCATCAGAACCTGTATTGTGCTCTGTCAGACCCCATGCACCTATCCATTCTCCTGAAGCCAATTTCGGCAACCACTTTTTCTTTTGCGCTTCAGAACCAAACTGTAAAATATGTCCTGTACACAAAGAATTGTGCGCCGCAACAGACAAACCTATAGAGCCACAAACTTTTGAAATTTCTTCAATGATGCTTACGTATTCATGGTATCCCAATTCAGATCCACCATATTTTTCCGGAACCATGATTCCCATAAAACCCATTTCTCCGATTTTACGAATCAAATCGATCGGAAATACTTGTGCTTCGTCCCATTCCATAAGATGCGGGCGAATAAATTGTTCTGAAAAATCTCGTGCTGATTTCGCGATCATTTCTTGTGTTTCCGAATAACTGAAGTCCATATCTTCTTGAGGCTTTAAAATAGAATACGGTTTGTATTTTATTGAGCTTGCAAATATAAAACTATTCTGTCATATTTTTCCACAGGAAAGCCCTCTATTTTTTTCAATTCTTCCAAGGTTTCTATTTTTCCTCTTGCATCCTTATACCTGAAAACAGCAAGGGTTTGGGGATAATCCAAATACATTATCGAAAGAACCTCTTTGAAAGTCGCCGTATTGATGTTTGTTTTTTCAATACGGGGTGCGTTTTTAATTTCAAATTTTCGCAAAATGCGTTCCAAAACTTCGGATTTCAAACCCCAGACTTCCCTCAACTGTTTTTCCATCGAAAAGCCTTGCAAACGTTTTCTATAACGCACGATTCGTTTTGACAAAATCGGACCTACTCCATACACCGACTGCAGTTCCTTTGCACGCGCTGTATTCAAATCCTTTTTAAAAAGTATCTTTTGCTTTTCTTTTACAGCAGGAAACCTGAAATATTTCGAGACTATGGCTAAAAGCGAGTCAGAAACAAGCGTGACTTCTTGGAATTTTTCTATAGATCGCACCCACTTTTTTTCAGAACGATAACATAGCAAACGGTCAATTTCTTGGACAGACATGCCCAGGCGATATCCAAATTCATCAGTGATAAAATTTGGATTGAAGCGATACAGCTGTTGCTGTTTTGAAAACTTTGAATCCTGCCTTTTCTCAAAAAAGACCTTCACTTTGTCCTTTTCAGGAAAAAGCGAAAATGCAGCACTGCGCCAAAGCAGTACACAAAGCACTATAAGAAACAAACAAAGCACTCCATTTCGTTCACGCCTGCGGTAACTGAAAAGAAGCTGTTTTTTCATAGATACTCAATTGATCATTCGACAGATCGTATTGCCTTTAAATACCGCTGCAATTCCTCTTTCACTTTTGGAGTCAACAACAGCAAGCCGATTACATTTGGAAATACCATGGCAAAAATCATGGCGTCTGAGAATTCTACTACAGAGTTCAAACTGGACGAAGCTCCTACGACAACAAACATCAAAAACAAAGTTTTGTACATCAAGTCTGCAAACCTGCCCTTTCCAAACAAATATTTCCATCCTTGCAGTCCATAATAAGACCATGACAGCATCGTAGAAAAAGCAAATAAAATAACGGCAATGGTAAGAAGGATCGAGAAATTAGGAATTGCAGAATCAAAAGCGACAGAGGTCAAATCTACTCCTCCCAAATGGGCTCCACCTGCATTCATGATCACATTGTTTCCGGAATCCAAATTTCCGTAAACAAACAAATTGCTTTTTATGTTGGTGACTACAATCACCAAAGCAGTCATGGTACAAATTAAAACGGTATCTACAAAAGGCCCGATAGAAGCTACAATTCCCTCACTCGCAGGAAAACGAGTTTTTACAGCGGCATGCGCAATGGATGCAGATCCAACACCCGCTTCGTTTGAAAATGCTGCGCGACGAAAACCTTGAATCATAACTCCAACCACACCTCCTATTACGGAATCACCGCTGTATGCTCCTTGAAATATTTGCCCAATTCCTTCTGGAATCGCATCAAAATTCATTCCCAAAATTACCAAAGCAGCTCCCACGTATATAATCCCCATGAAAGGCACAACTTTTTCCGTCACCTGACCTATTCTTTTGATCCCTCCAATAATAACAATGCCCACTAACAAAGACATTACCAAACCAAACCAAAAACCATTCTCAACACCGAAAAGAAGTTTCAACTGCGCTGCTGCCTGATTGGACTGAAACATATTTCCTCCACCGAAAGAGCCACCTACTACAAAAATGGCAAATAGAAACGCCAACACCTTTCCCAAACCTTTTAAATTCTTTTCCTTTAAACCCTCTTTTAGATAATACATCGGACCTCCATAAATCTTGCCATCTGCTCCCACTTCGCGGTATTTTACGCCCAAAGTTGCTTCCACCAATTTCGTTGACATTCCTAAAAAACCAGCCAAAATCATCCACAAAGTTGCACCCGGACCTCCAATAGCTATCGCCACCGCAACACCCGCAATATTCCCAAGACCTACCGTTGCAGACAAAGCTGCTGTCAGCGCCTGAAAATGTGTCACTTCTCCAACAACTCCCTCTGCCTGTGGACTTTCAAACACATCGCCTCCAGGAGTTGGATCGCCCGCAACTTCCTCTACCGAATGATGATCCACTGCATCATACTTTCCTTTTGCCGCACCAATTGCGACTCCCAATAGTTTGATGTTCGCAAACTTAAAATACAGCGTAAAAAACAAAGCTGCGAGCAACAACACAATGAGAACAATAGGAACGTCTTGTCCAGAAATATCAATTGCATAAAACACAATCGAACCTACCCAATCTGCAAAGGGTTTGAAGTTTGACTCAATCCGTTCATCAATAGACATGTCTTTTGCAAAGGCGATAAATGGAGCCATCATTAACAAAAGTGTGGGGCTTGTTTTCTTCATAATTTGATTTTAATATTCCTCTTTATGGGATGAAAGTATTGTCGTAATTTAAGCGATGTAAACAAAAAACCCTTTTTTTCCTGAGATGCGCAAACACTTTCAAAAGGGTTTGTCTTCTTTAAAAGACCTCTTTAATTTTTGCTATTTGCTCTGGCCTTCCAAGTAAAATCAAGTTGGATTTTGGCTCCAAAATCATCTCAGAAGATGGGTTGATTGTATAATCGCCGTCTCCTGTGACGTAACCAATCACACTGCAACCGGTTTTTCTTCTCAAATCTAAATCTCGAATAGATTTCATCAAAAACTTTTTAGGCAGATCTTCCACCGAAATTTCTTCTAAATTTGCAGAGTTCTCTCCATCCAAAGAAATCCTATTTACAAACTCTACCAAATCAGGAGTAACCACCAAGGAAGCCATGTAGTCTCCTCCTAATTTATCAGGCATGATTACTTTGTTTGCACCTGCAATTTTTAATTTCTTCTGGGTAGATTCATTGGTCGCCCTGCTTACGATAGCAATTTTTGCATTCAACTGACGTGAAGAAAGTACAACGTATAAATTATCGGCATCTGAAGGCAAGGCTGTAATCAAATTCTCTGCACTCTTGATCCCTGCTTTCAACAAGACATCGTCGTCCGTAGCGTCTCCCTCGACTCCTAAAAAACCATCTTCTTCCATCTCTTTCAACAACTCCGGAGATCTTTCAATCACTACACAAGATTTTTTAAAATTCTTCAATTTTGCAGCCGCTTGCCTTCCATTTCGACCGTAACCACAAACAATTGTATGACCTTCTAATTTTTCAATTTTTTTCAATGTCTTCTTCGTTCTTAGTTCTTCCATAAGTGTGCTGTTTGATAGATATTCTGAAATCACGGCAACTACGTATCCGTAAATACCAATACTTGATAAAATGAGAAAGACGGTAAAAAGTTTGGCATTGTCATCCAAAGGCTCTACCTCACCAAAACCTACTGTAGAAATGGTAATAACCGCCATGTACAAACCATTTACAAATGAAAAACCAAAAACATGACTGTATCCTATGACACCAATTGCAATGACACTTAAAAAAAGGAATACAGCCTTGTAAATTCTTGATGACAAATTGCTACAATTTTAGTGTTTATAAATCAAAAACAGAGGTTCGCTTCCGATATACCATATCTTTCAACTTTAATAAAAAAGCCAGGGTCAGATAAATAAAAAAAGAAATGCCTAAAGTCGCAAATGACAAATAAATAAATGTCAGACGAATGCTTTTGACTCCCATACCTAGTTTGTCCGCAAAGCGCGAGGAAACCTGAAAACCATGTCGCTCAAAATAATGTCGTATTTCGTGAATTATTTTCATTGCTTTTTTGAAATGTTTTACTTTCCATTTGCCATGCAAGATACTAAATTATTGCTTTTAGAACCTGTTTTTTGCTTTTTATGTTGTTGGCACCTCTGCACTATTTCCTCCCCTCTATTCAGAAGAATTTCACAACATTTCATCTGAGCAAAGTCCTTCTTTTCGCGACAATTCAAAGAGTCTCTCTCTGCCATTCGTTTCCCTCTCATACATGCGAAGAACAACCTTAAATTAATTATATTTGCCTTTCTCAAAACAATCCTATGTCCGATTCCCAAGAATATATTGAAGTCCTCGGTGCAAGAGTACACAATCTCAAAAACATTGATGTCCAAATTCCTCGCGAGCAGTTGGTTGTGATCACAGGACTCAGTGGAAGTGGAAAGTCATCTCTTGCCTTTGATACCATTTACGCAGAGGGTCAAAGGAGGTACATCGAAACTTTTTCAGCTTACGCGCGTCAATTTCTAGGAGGACTCGAACGTCCAGATGTCGACAAAATTGACGGCTTGTCTCCTGTGATTTCTATCGAACAGAAAACAACCAACAAAAACCCGCGTTCCACAGTAGGCACCATTACGGAAATATATGATTTTATGCGTCTCTTATTTGCGCGCGCAGCCGATGCGTATTCCTATGAGACAGCGGAGAAAATGGTGAGCTATACAGACGAACAAATCCGCGATTTGATCTTAAAAGAATACCTCAACAAAAAAACCATTCTTCTTGCGCCTGTTGTCAAATCACGAAAAGGACATTACAGAGAACTGTTTGAGCAAATTGCGAAACAAGGATTTGTAAAGGTTCGGATTGATGGCGTCATTGTTGACATCACAAAGGGAATGCGCTTGGACCGCTACAAGACACATGACATTGAAATTGTTATTGACAGACTTTTCGTTGACAAAGACGCCACCAAAAGACTCGAAGAAAGCATCAAAACAGCCTTGTACGCTGGAGACAACATTTTAATGACACTAGAACAAAAAGGAGATACCCCTCGGTATTTTAGTAAAAATTTAATGTGTCCTACATCGGGCATTGCATATCCAAACCCTGAACCCAATACCTTTTCTTTCAATTCTCCGAAAGGAGCTTGCCCAAAATGCAACGGCTTGGGCGTTGTCAACGATATCAACCTAGAAAAAGTCATCCCTAATAAAAAGATATCCATTACCGCAGGGGGAATTGCACCCCTCGGAGAACAAAAAAACAGCTGGATCTTCAAACAAATTCAAACCATCGCCAGTCGTTTCGATTTCAACCTCAGCGATCCTATTGAAAACATTCCGCAAGAAGCGCTCGACATCCTTTTGAAAGGAGGACATGAAAAATTTGAAATCAACTCCAAAACCTTAGGAGTCACTAGAAAATATGAAATCGATTTTGAAGGTATTGTTTCGTTCATACACCATCAGTACGACAATGCCGAATCTTCTTCAATCAAAAGATGGGCAAAAAAATATATGGACGAAATTAAATGCCCAAATTGCCACGGGAATCGTTTGAAAAAAGAAGCCTTGTTTTTTAAAATCGACAACAAAAACATCTCAGAACTCGCGCAACTCGACATTATTGAATTGAGTCATTGGTTTGAAAACATAGAAACCAAACTTTCCGAAAAACAACAAATCATAGGGCAAGAAATTATAAAAGAGATCCGTACACGCATTCAATTTTTATTAGACGTTGGATTGGATTATTTAACCATAGACCGAACCTCGAAATCGCTGTCAGGAGGTGAGGCCCAAAGAATTCGTTTGGCTACACAAATTGGCTCTCAACTCGTAGGTGTGTTGTATATTTTAGACGAGCCGAGTATTGGACTGCACCAAAGAGACAATCAACGACTGATTGACTCTCTTCTAAAATTGAGAGATCTTGGAAATTCTGTGCTGGTTGTAGAGCACGACAAAGACATGATGGAAGCCGCTGACTGCATTTTAGACATTGGCCCTTTTGCTGGGAAACACGGCGGTGAAATTGTCAGTCAAGGAAGCTATGCTGAAATGATTCAAGAAAAAACGCTGACCGCAGATTACTTGACGGAAAGAAAAAAAATTGAAATCCCGAAAGATCGACGCAAGGGCAATGGAAAAGAATTGATTTTAAAAGGTGCAAGCGGTAACAACCTGAAAAATATAAACATATCCTTCCCCTTAGGCAAAATGATTTGTGTAACCGGTGTTTCAGGAAGTGGCAAATCTTCGTTGATCAATGGAACCTTGTACCCTATTTTAAATCAATATATTTACAGAGGTGTGAAAGAGCCCTTGCCTTACAAATCAATCAAAGGTCTTGAGCACATCGACAAAGTCATTGATATTGACCAATCTCCTATCGGTAGAACTCCACGATCCAACCCAGCTACCTATACGGGTGTATTTGGAGAAATTCGTGCGCTTTTTACCAAAACCCCTGAATCCATGATTCGAGGCTACAAAGCAGGACGCTTTTCATTCAACGTCAAAGGTGGACGCTGTGAAACCTGCCAAGGAGGAGGTGTGCGTGTTATTGAAATGAATTTTTTACCTGATGTACATGTCGCTTGCGAAACTTGTATGGGGAAACGCTTCAATCGAGAAACCCTCGAAATTCGCTACAAAGGAAAATCAATTTCCGATGTACTCAACATGACGATCAACGAAGCTGTAATTTTTTTCGAATCGATTCCGAAAATCTATAAAAAAATCAAAACCATTCAAGAGGTAGGATTGGGTTACATCACTTTAGGACAGCAATCTACGACCTTGTCAGGAGGCGAAGCACAACGCATCAAACTAGCTTCCGAATTGTCGAAAAGAGACACTGGAAATACCTTTTACATTCTTGACGAACCTACCACAGGACTGCATTTCGAAGACATTGCTATTTTAATGAAAGTACTCAACAAATTGGCAGACAAAGGCAACACCGTTTTGATTATCGAACACAATATGGACGTTGTCAAACTAGCAGATCACATCATCGACATTGGCTTGGAAGGAGGAAAAAAAGGAGGAACTGTTTTGTGCACGGGAACACCGGAGGAAATCATCAAAAATAAAAAAAGTCATACCGCAAAATTCTTGAAAAAAGAGTTGCACTAACTAGCAATACTCAAAGACTTGACAAAATCTTAAAAAAAGCATATCTTGAAATAGAAAAAAAGCATGTTATGAACCCGAACGAAGACAGAAAAATCAGAGAAAAATTCACCCCAAAAACCTGGAACGAAATCAAAACCAACGATTCGTGGGGGATTTTTAAAATCATGTCTGAATTTGTGGAAGGTTATGAAAGGTTGAGTCGCATTGGACCTTGCGTGAGTATTTTTGGATCCGCAAGAACCCAACCCAATGATAAAAATTACATCCTCGCAGAAGAAATTGCTTACAAACTAGCCCAGAACGGTTATGGCGTGATTACCGGTGGCGGCCCAGGAATTATGGAGGCAGGAAACAAAGGCGCCAGCCGAGGAAACGGTATTTCCGTTGGATTGAATATCGAATTGCCTTTTGAACAACACGACAATCCGTACATCAGCAAGGGCATGAGCCTAGATTTCGACTATTTCTTTGTCCGCAAGGTGATGTTTGTCAAATACTCGCAAGGTTTTATTGTGATGCCAGGTGGTTTTGGAACCTTGGACGAATTGTTTGAAGCCATCACCCTGATTCAAACCAAAAAAATTGGACGCTTTCCGATTCTTTTAGTGGGAAGTGATTTTTGGTGCGGTTTGCTCGATTGGATCAAAAAAGTATTGCTCGAAGAAAATGCGACAATTAGCCCAGAAGACCTAAATTTATTTCGAGTTGTAGATACTGCTGAGGATGCTATCGAGCATTTGAATAACTATTATGCTAAATACAGTCTGAAACCTAATTTTTAAAAATTCACGTCAACAAGTCTTTATTGTTTTCTATCCAAATCGATCAAATACTCTACAAGATTTTGCTCTCTATCGAGTTTTAATTTTTTCCGTAGCCTGTAACGCGCAAGTTCTACACCTCTGACGGTGATGTTCAGCAATTTTGAAATTTCTTTCGAACTCATATTCATTCTTAAAAAAGCAGCCAATTTAATTTCGCGTGGGGATAGTTTGATGTTGCTTGCTGCCAAGGTTTTTAAATACCCTCCATGTACCTGGTCAAAATGATAAGCAAACTGATCCCATGAATCGTTATTCGAAAGCCTTTTATCAATTGAATCTACCACCCTTTTCAAATCTTGCGTTGCATTTGATTTCTCTAAAGAAGAAGCTATTTTCCCTTGCACTTCCTGAATGAATTCATTGTTTTTCATCAATTGCATCGTCACACTCGTCAATTGCTCGTTTTTAAAACTCAATTCGTTTTTTAATTTGTCATTGGTCAATTTGTCAATCTCCTTGTTTTTTATTTGCAATTCTTTCTCCTTGTCTTCCGTCAAAATTATTTTTTCGACTTTGTGCTTTTTTTGCTGAATCACAGGAATAAAAACAAGCAGAAGTAAAACCAACAGAGAATAGCCCACGAGTGCCCATCTAGACCAATACCAAGGAGTCAAAACCTGAAATGAAAAAACAGTAGACTTGGATACATTTCCATAAATATTTTTTGCTCTTACCTCAAAGCTGTAGTCCCCATAAGGCAAAAGCGAATACTCTTTTTCAGTAGCCGAAGACCACTTTGACCAATTTTCATTGATTGGTAAAAGACGGTAAGAATACTCTATATTTTCAAAACCATCGAAATACGGAGCGGCATACTGAAAGGTAAGCGTATTTTCTTTCAAAACAGAAAACGCTTCTAAAAATTTCGGATCGTAATTTGCAACAGAATCTAGAGATGATTGCACCTGAACATTTTTTAACAAAACTTCGAAACCATTCTGCATCTCCATTTTTCGATTTGGATTGTAATGCACAAAACCCTCTTTTGCCCCAATAAGTAAATTCCCATCATCCAATAATGAAATATTGACATGATCGTCATTAATGTATTTATTGACATGCTTGAAAACTGATGTTTTCTTTTCATAAGCCCCCAAACTTTCTTGTTTCAATTCCCCAAACTCTAAATCTTGAACATAGTAAATTGCATTGTTTTTGTCCGAAACAATTTCGTTCAAATAGCCCACTCCTAACCACGTATTCAAAAAATCATTGGGCACAAATAGATCCTTGTCTCGGTTGTAATCATAAATACCCGATTCCGAAGTAAAGACCAACTTGTCGTTTACTTCATGTACATTGATTTTCAATTTAGACGGAAACCCGGCATCTTTGCCATACAATTTGATGTTGTTGCTTACCTGCATCTCTTCATTCAACTCAATTCGAAAAGCGCCTTTGGATGCATGGGTTGCCCATAAAATGGAATCATTTTCAAACTCAAACATCCCGATAGATTCAATAAAATTTGGAATTGTATGTGAGCTTTCTAAATTCTGCCTATCCAGCCTGTAAAATGTAAACCCCGTATAACTCCCATTGAGGTATACATCTGGTATAGGAGTTTTGATAAATTTCCAACTTCCAATGGACTGTATTTGATCAATCGTATCCTTTTTAATTTCAAAAGCTCCGCGATTGTGATTGCAAATAAGACGCCCCTTTGCTTTCGAGAAACCGTATACTTGTCCTTCACTTCCTTTTAACAATTCAAAAAATGAATCTTGTAACATGCTCTTGTCCTCTTTCTGAACAAAAACGCCGTTGTTCGTACCTACATAAATCCGATCCTTGTGACGAACCGCTCCATATCCCGTTCCTTCCACTCCCAAACCTTCATTCACCAATGCAAAGGGTAGGCGCAATTTCAAATAATCGATACCATTGTGCAATGCAACCCATAAATTCTGGAATTGATCTTCGTACAGCGCTTTGATTGTTCTTCCCGAAAGACCTCTCCTTTTTGTCAAATGTTGTTGCACCCTAAATTTAGAGTCGAAAAAATACAAGCCCTCACTTTGTGTCGCCACAGCATAGGATCCGGAATGCAACCGAATCGCATCGTTCACAATTCCAAGCACTACGGGAAGCGAAATCAGTTTCAGCCCGGTATTGTCAAAGACATACACTTCTCCTTCTCGCGTAACAGCATACTTCTTTTCTCCCTCAGGAAAAATCGCCACGATATCATGTTTTATCGAAGTATTTGGAATCTTTACAAAAGCACCGTCCTCCCACTCATACAAACCTTTCTCATAACATTGCAAATAAAACTTATCATTCACTTTGAAAACAAACCTTATAAAACCAGGTAATGAAAGCACTCGCAATTCCTTATTCTCATAAACAAATAACTCACTTTCTGTATTGAGAAATATTTTCTCTTCAAATTCCACAATTTTCCAAGTTTCCGAAACACCCTGTTTTTCAATTGGGAGCTCCTTTATCAGAGAGGTAAAAACAAAACCCTGAACACTCCTTTCGAAATATCCGATCTGTCCTTGGCCCCCCACAAACACTTTTCCATCTCTCGCTACTTTTACAGCTCGAATCCTGCCCGAAGAAGGCACAACGTGTTTTGTCCAATTCTTGCCATCAAACTCTAGGAGCCCATCATTATTTGCAACGTACAAAATACCCGACTTGCCTTGATCAAAAGACCAACTCTGCGTACCCCCCATGAAATCACTCGCTGTAAAATGGTTTCTCAAAGGCACTGTTTTCAACATTGTCGCCGATTTTGACTGACCAAAAACCACAGACGACAGACAGAAAAAGATGTAATAAATGTGAAGTGTACTTTTCAAAATAGATGTATTTATAAAATTGTCTTAAAAAAAACAAAAGCCATTCAAAGATACACCTTTATTGGAAACCTCCTTTTTTATGAGTGTTTTTAATGAGGTCAAAAAAATCATTTGATGTAGTAATGATGTAGTGAGTTTTTATCAGTTAAGATGAAATAACTCTTTCTTTGTAAAAGAACTCTCCAAGAGTCTTGAGAGAATTCTTAACCAAGAACAAATTTTAAAACTCAAAAACAGCGGTGCAATGAATTTCCTTTAACTCACAAAGTGAAATCAGAAACACCAATTCATGTACAACTTTTAAAAAAAACCCATTAGCTCCTCTAAAACCAAGGACTACACAACAAGCAAACTCCAACCAAATATTATGAACATACGATTTCTAAAACAAACTAGGAAACTCAAAAAGAGGTTCCTGACAAACTTGCTTTTCCTTCTTTGCGCTGGCATAGGATACAGCCAAATTTCCATCACAGGTAACATTATTGAATCAGATGGATCTCCTTTGCCCGGAGCCAACATACTTGTCAAAGGCTCAAAGACCGGAACCCAGTCTGATTTTGACGGAAAATTTTCAATAAACGCAGAACAAGGAGACATCCTTGTCGTTTCTTATGTAGGGTATATAACCCAAGAATTCGATCTTTTACAGACTGAAAACCTCAACATCCAACTGTTAGAAAACGCCCGTGCTTTGGACGAAGTGGTAGTTATCGGATATGGAACAAGGTCAAAAGCAAAACTAATATCAGCGGTCTCTACAGTAAACGAAAAAACCTTGAAAAGCATCCCTGTTCCAAATGTAAGTAATGCCTTGGAGGGACTCGCTTCCGGACTTTTTGTGAGGCAAACCTCTGGCGAACCTGGATTTAGCAATTCTTCTTTTGAAATTCGAAACTTTGGACAAGCACTGGTCATTGTGGATGGATCTCCAGGCGACTTGAACCAATTGGACCCGAATGAAATTGAAAGCATGTCCATCTTGAAAGATGCCGCAGCTGCTTCCGTGTACGGTGTTCAAGGAGGGAATGGTGTTGTATTGATCACCACCAAAAAAGGAACGGTTGGAAAACCAAAACTCACCTACAGCAATAAATTTACCTACACTGCTTTCACTGCCTACCCTGACTTTCTGACTTCTGCACAATACGGAGAAGTCCTGAACGAAGGGTTACGAAATTCCAATCAAAACCCCTTCTATACGGAAGAACAAATGGAAGCCTTCCAAACAGGATCCGACCCAATCAACTATCCAAATACAGATTGGAAAGGATTGCTATTCAACGACGCTGGCTTTCAACAGCAACACAACCTAAACCTATCTGGAGGAACTGAAAAAGTAAAATATTTTGTATCTGCGGGCTACGTAGATCAAGGATCCAACTACAAAGAAGATGTGTTGTCTTTCCAACGATTCAACATCCGCTCAAATATTGATGCCAATATTACAGATGACTTGAACCTCAACCTAAAAATTGCGGGTAGAAGACAAATTTACGAAGCACCCGCTTATTCAGCGTACGATATTTTTAGAGAATTGAGCCGTGCAATGCCAAATGATTTGGCGTATTACCCAGACGGAACTCCTGCCAAATCAAGTTTCAGTCCCAACCATATCGTTGAAGGACTAAAAAATTTCAATGCTGGATATTTCAGAGCTCGAAACAATAATTTTGATGCCAAGATAGCCCTTCAATGGAAAGTCCCTCAAATCGAAGGACTGACTTTAAAATCATATGCCTCTTTGGTCTACAACAATTACTACAACAAAGACTGGGGCAAAAGCTACAACTTGTACACATTGAACAGACAAACAGGAAACTACGATGTGTTTCGCGCCACTCCTGAAGGAGCCTTTAGCGAAACCATTTTAACGCAAAGCACAAATTACAGCAATGACTACGTATTGCAAGAATCTTTGAATTACGAAAATAAGTTTGGAGACCACAGCGTATCCGCCCTTTTGTTAGCAGAGATTCAGATGAAGCAAGGAGAGAATTTCAACGGAAGACGTCAAGATTTTCAGTCGACCTTGATAGACCAACTCTATGCAGGATCTTTGGAAAATCAAGGAGCCGATGGTGGTGAATATAGAGAAAATCGCATCGGATTTGTCGGTAGATTTGGTTACGATTACAAAGCAAAATATTTCATTGAATCCTCATTTAGATACGACGGCTCTTCAAGGTTTGCACCAGGCAATGAATGGGGGTTTTTCCCATCCGTTTCTTTGGGATGGAAACTCTCTGATGAAAAGTTCTTTGAATCCTTGAAAGACAAAGTATCCAACTTAAAACTAAGAGCTTCTGTTGGTACTGCAGGAAACGACGGAACAGCAGCCTACCAATGGCTTAGCGGATTCAACTACAATCACTTCTTTGTCATCAACGAAACAGCGATTCCAACCGTAGACAACGCTGCTTTACCAAACCTAGACATTACTTGGGAAACAAACACAACCTATGACATTGGTATCGATGCTGAGTTTTTGGAGAGCGACCTCAAATTTTCATTTGATTATTTTTTCAGAAAAAGAGAAGATGTCATAGCAGGGGCTACTGCAAGCGTGCCAAGCACCCTAGGGGTAGGTTTGGCTGCTCAAAATTTGTACGAGTTTTCAAACGAAGGTTTTGAATTCTCTTTGGATTATCAAAAACAAATCAACAAAGACCTGAAATTGTCTGGATTGTTGAATTTCTCCAGAGCTCGAGAAAAAGCTGTTTTTATTGACGAAACCCTGAATGAAGATCCTTTTATGAGAGCCAACCTTACCCAAACGGGAGGTTATACTAATCTTAGAAGAGGTTACATTTCCGAAGGACTTTTCCAAACGCAAGATGAAATCGACGCACATGCAATTCAAGACACCAACGGCAATAATAGTCTACAACCAGGAGATGTAAAATACCAAGATTTGAATGGCGACAACATCATTGATGTAAAAGACCAAAAAGTATTTGGAAATGGCGACAAACCTGCCATCAATTACTCTTTAAATTTAGGAGCTGAATACAAAGATTTTTCATTATCTGTGCTATTCACAGGAGCTGCAGGATATGACATCTACTTAGACGGAGAGGCACAAAGCCCTTTGCGAAATGGATTCAACGGATACGATTACCAACTCGATTATTGGACTCCAGAAAACACCAACGCAGCCTACCCTAGAATAACCGATGGAGGTTTTAACGACAACAATTACAAATACTCTGATTTTTGGATGAGAAACGGGAAACACCTCCGTTTGAAAAACATCAACCTCGGATACAGCGTTCCACTTGCAGACGATTCTAGTTTTGAAAAAATTCAATTGTTTGTTACCGGATACAACCTCTTCGTACTCAAAGATTACAAAGAAGACTTTGACCCACAAAACACTTCCTCCGTTGGATGGTATTACCCACAAACAAAATCATTGACATTTGGTGTCAATATAACACTTTAAAATGAAGCCAGCCATGAAACATATACAATTCATATTTGCAATACTCGCACTTACTTTTATTGCTTGTGACGACGACTTTTTGAACCAACCTCCATTGGACAGAATTACAGAAAACGACGTATGGAGCGACAAAAACCTAACGGACACCTATCTTTTTAAAATATACGACAGAATGCCTTGGGATTATTTGGAAGATTTTTGGGGTGTAGGAGGATCTCACCGAGATGCCCTCTCTGATTTGGCTATGGGAACATACTCCTGGACCACTTTGAACAACACGTACAGACCCGGAAACTGGGGAACTGCAAACAACACTTGGCCGATAGATTGGTGGGGATACGACGTCATTTGGAAAATCAATTACTCCCTTGAAAATATAGAAGCCGCGTCCGCTGCTGTCTTTACAGAAGAAGAACGCAACCATCGATTGGGAGAATTGCTTTTTATGAGAGCTTACAGCTATTTTGCGATGGTCAAACGCTACGGAGGTGTTCCTATTATTTTAGAAGCACAAACTCCTGAAACTACTCCTGAGGAAGAATATTTTCCAAATAGAAATACAGAAAAAGAAGTGTACGATCAAATACTTTCTGACGCACAAGCAGCATTTGATTTGCTTCCGAACAGATGGTCTTCTCAAAAAGGAAGAGCCTCAAAATGGGCTGCAAAATCACTAGAATCTAGAGCAGCACTCTATGCAGGAAGTATTGCGAAGTACGGGACAGTCCAACTTGAAGGCCTTGTTGGAATCCCTGCATCAGACGCCAATAGCTACTATCAAACAGCCCTCAATGCCGCGCAAAAAATCATCGCAGAATCGGGCTATGGTTTGTTCAACAAATATCCAGACCCCAGTGAAAATTATGCAAAATTATTTTTGGATGAAACCGAAGAGGAAACAATTTTTATGAAAGTTTGGATTCCTTTCGAGAAAGGCCATTCGTACGATTTGCACAATGTTCCTTACAGCTACAGAGTAGACTGGAGCGGAAGCATGTCTCCTTCAAAACAATTGTTAGACAGCTATGAAATGTTGGACACAGGTCTTTTACCAAGTGAAAACGGATCGGGGTACGACGCAAACAGTCCCTTCGAAAATCGTGATCCGAGAATGAGAGGAACCCTCCTTACCAACAACGATATTTTTCAAGGTTTGCCAGTAGAAATTTGGTATGGAACCGAAACCAACGGAGAAATTGACACCAACAAAGGAACAGGAATTGGAAAAGATGGCCTTGGTGTCCATCCCGATGCCTCTAAAACTGGATTCTACATTCGAAAACACTTGCAAGACGGAAACAAACCACTCTTTATAAAAGAATATTACTCAGGAACAGATTGTATTTTGTTCCGTTTGGGAGAAAGCTACCTCAATGCTGCGGAAGCTGCAATGGAATTGGAACTAGAATCTTTGGCAAAAGATTACATCGAACCGATTCGAACAAGAGCTGGTTTGACGCAAAACCTTCGCTTGGACTCGTATTCAGGAGAAACCTTGAGGGACAGAATTAGAAACGAAAGAAAACTAGAACTCGCTTTTGAAGATCACCGCTATTGGGATGTCAAAAGATGGCGTATTGCGGAAGAAGCATTGAGTGTTCAAATTCAAGGAATTAGAACACTTCGTCGTTTGGACGGATTGAACAACGACACTTACAAGTATGAAATATTTGATGCAGAAACTTCAAAAATGAATTTCTCTGAGCGTCATTACTACCTGCCTATCGGTCAGAATAGGACGAACAACAACAACAAGTTGTTAGAAAACCCAGGTTATTAAAAAGAATTCAAAACACAAAAACATGAAAACACGAACCTATCTATACGCCCTTATTGCCATAGGAATATTTGCCACAACGATTTCCTGCGACGACAATGAGTCGATGAATCTGGTAGCACCAACAACTGAAGATGCTGCATTCACCTATGAATTTGACGCGCAAAACCCAAACAAAGTCAATTTTACGTCAACTACCAAGATCAACTCCTGGTATACGCACTGGTCTTTTGGAGACAACTCTTCTGCTGAAGGATTTGAAACTTCCAAAGTCTATTTGAAAAGCGGGGATTACGATGTGCGATTCAAAGTTTTCACCAACGGAGGAACCGCAGAATCTATGCAAACAGTCGTCGTAAATAGAGACTTTGAGGGTCCTAACGTGATACAAAATGGAGAATTCAACGGCTCTGATTCTTGGACGGTCCTGCCGATTGCAGATGGTGTAGACATATCCTTTGATGGAAACAATGCAGTTTGGTCGGGTGGTTCCGGGGGACATGCAGGCATCTACCAAGCAGTTCATGTAGAAGCGAACACCCCTTATCAAATAGACATGGAGATAGCAAGTAACGGCATGAACGATTCTTGGTATGAGGTGTATATTGGTGCTTCCGTTCCTGTATCAGGACAAGATTATACGGATGGAGGCATACGACTCGGCTTGAATACCTGGAACGGATGTGGAGCAGAACCTTTTGACGGCTTATTTACAGAAATAAGTTGTGCTGGAGAAGGCAATGGACTGGTAGAATTCGACACCTCGGGAACCGTATACTTAGTGATCAGAGGGGGTGGATTTGGCACCACAACAGACGTGTCTTTGGACAACGTCACATTGAGCCCATTAGAAGCTGGAATTGTTGTGAAGCCACCAAAATTCGCTCCTATTGCAAACTTTAGTATTGCAAAATCCAACCTTACAGCAGTTTTTACAAATACAACCCAATTCGGAGAATCTTATGAATGGGATTTTGGTGATGGAGTAGGAACCACTTTTGAAGAAAACCCAATTTACACCTATGCTGAAGAAGGAACTTATACCGTAAAATTGACTGCAACGAATACTGATGGTTCTGACGATGTGCTCAAAGACGTTCTATTTGGAGCATCGAACAACCTGATAACGAACGGAACTTTTAGTGACGACAGTGGTTGGACAATAATCAACATCGATGCTACTGACAATGGAGTCGGTTCCGTATCCATCGCAGACGGTGTTGTCAAATTTTCAGAAACCGCTACGGACCCATGGAAACATTGGGCTATTTACACCGCAGTGACCTTAGAGGCAGGAACCTATCAGTTTGATATGGACATGACCTACGCAGGCATCAATGACACCTGGGGTGAAGTATACATTGGGGCTACGCAACCCACTGATAATAGCGGGCAAGATTACAACGGTGACCAACAAGTATTGAAAGCTTACAATGCATGGGATTGCAGCAACAAAACATACGATGGCTCAGCGATACAAGGAGGTTGTGATGCTCGCGAAAATCCTGGCCAATTTGAAATCACTTCTCCTGGGACATACTATCTATTGTTTCGAACAGGAGGTGCTCAATGGGGCTCAGAAGGCATCGTTATAGACAACTGGACGTTGTCGCAACTTTAAACCAACTGCAAAAAAACACACAAGAGTCATCAAAGCGCTGTCTTAGCTTGATGACTCTTTAAATACTCACGAATCAAACACCTTAGTGCATGCCTTATGAAAAATAAACTATTTTTTATTGGATTCTTCCTTACAACGCTCTTTAGCTCGGGGCAATGGCTCAAAGCAGATGGTAAAAACATTGTCAACTCAAACGGAGAGGAAGTCCTTTTAAGAGGAATTGGACCAGGTGGCTGGCAAGTTATGGAAGGTTATATGATGAACACCTCAGGAGTTGCAGGTTCTCAACATGAAATCAAAGAAAAATTAATTGATTTGATGGGAACCGAAAATACGGAGACCTTTTTTAACAAATGGAGAGCAAATCACTTCACCAAGCGCGACGTAGATTCCATGGCTGCATGGGGATACAATAGCATTCGTATTCCGATGCATTACAATTTGTTTACACTCCCTATTGAAGAGGAACCTGTTTCCGGTCAAAATACTTGGATTGAAACCGGTTTTGAATTGATTGACAATGTCTTGGAATGGAGTGCGCCACATGACATTTATGTCATTTTAGACATGCACGCTGCACCTGGCGGACAAGGAACAGGTTCTGAGATCAACGATTACGACCCTGCAAAACCTTCTCTTTGGGAAAGTCAAGAAAACAGAAACAAACTTGTCGCCTTGTGGACAAGAATCGCCCAAAGATACAAAGACAATGCCTGGATCGGCGGGTATGATTTGATCAACGAAACACATTGGGACCTCGGAAATAACAATAATTTGTTAAGAGAAATTTTTGAGGATATTACCATGGGAATTCGAGGGGTAGGCGATGACCACATTCTTTATATTGAAGGAAATTCCTATGCCAATGACCATCGTGGGTTGACACCTCCTTGGGATGACAATTTGGTCTATAGCTTTCACAAGTATTGGAACTTTAACAATACCAACGATGTAGATTGGATCCTACCACTAAGAGAACAACACAATGTCCCTTTGTGGATGGGAGAGTCAGGCGAAAATTCCAATACTTGGTTTACGGATGCTATAAGTCTTTTTGAAAATAACAACATTGGCTGGGCTTGGTGGACCATGCGGAAAATTGGGGATATCGACAGCCCTTATGCCGTAGACATCAACCCTGGTTATCAAAAAATACTCGATTATTGGAAAGGACAAGGACCAAAACCCACTTCCCAAGAAACCTTTGACGGGATGATGCAACTTTGCGAAAACTTATTGGTTGACAACAGTCGCTATCGAAAAGATGTACCCGATGCCTGCATAAGACAAGTACAGACCGATGAAACAAAACCCTATCACGGAACACCATTTGCAATCCCCGGATTGGTATACATGGCAGACTTTGATTTGGGAAAAAACAAGTTTGCCTATCACGACACAAACGTAGCCGATTACAACTTATCAACTGGAGAATTTCAGGCTTGGAATAGTGGTTGGTCCTATCGTAATGATGGTGTGGATATTGAAAAAAATACGGACGACGTCAACAGCAATGGTTTTCATGTAGGTTTTGTAAACAAAGGCGAATGGATGAAGTATACCGTAAACATAAACGAAACAGCTGCCTACAAAGCAAACATAAGAGTAGCTTCAAAAGAAAATGGCGGTGCTTTTTTTCTATCGATGGATGATCAGGAAATTACCACTG